>Ga0075125_10000346_pt1 | contig 20641 bp, 40 predicted proteins | sample AntAceMetag02UKN_FD_69810 | JGI IMG/M metagenome (GOLD analysis project Ga0075125, IMG submission 69810) | Saline lake microbial communities from Ace Lake, Antarctica - Antarctic Ace Lake Metagenome 02UKN | ecosystem: Environmental > Aquatic > Non-marine Saline and Alkaline > Saline | place... | reverse complement strand
CGGTGTATCAATCATGGCCATAGGTTAACCAATCTTATCATGGCCATAGCAGCGACGGCGCCCGCTTTGTTCGGGTTATGTTAGGGGATTTCAGGTCGCCGAAAACCATTGTGCCCGATTGGCACAAATCGCCATAAGTCCCCTATTGACAAGGGTATATCAATCAGGCGAATAGATTAAGCTGGTTTGTTTGGGCCATACCGGGCGCACGGGCGTGAACCAATGTTGCATATTGGTTCTGTTAGGGTTCTGTTAGGGGTCGGATTGGAGGCGGACCAATTGTGCAGATTGGTTCAGCCAACTAGCAGCGTGTACATTTTTGCGCAAAATCTCACGGTGTCTCTGCACGGCTTATCTTGTACCACGACCCCCCAAGAAACCGATATCGTCTCCTGCGGTTGCGGTGTTTAAGGGGCCTCCATCTCATCTGCGGTCATTTCCGTCGCGCCCTCGTACGGTAGCGACAATGCGTCTTCATTGCTGTGTTTGAACGTGTAGAGACCGTCGCGAATGCCCATGATAAGGCTTAGGCGGGCGTCGCTAGCCATGCGACGCAGATCATCCTGGAGGGCAGGGTAGTGGGCTGGCGCGGCATCCTTCACAGCGATCGCATCAGACCATATTGGGCAGTCTGTCGGGCGCAGTTCGGAGGGTTCGGGGCCGCTTTCGCCCCACACCATGATCCTTATTGGGAGCGAGAGAGGCTCTGATGCAATCTTGCGTTGCACTGCAATAATGCGCCTCTTTAGAACCAGGTCTTCTCCGACCTTAATGATATCGTCGACTGAGTTAAGCATGTAAGCTCCTTGGCCCGTTTAGGGTGGTTAACGTGTACGATCGTCTTTTTGGTCTTTGTCGTACATCTTGAGTTTTAGTTGCCCACTTATCTCTGTGACGAGGGCGTCGTGTCCGAAGTGCGTATCAGTAGTGATCCAGGTTCTCATGGGCATCTCTGTGTGGCGCGTTGCCCCAGCCGTTCATGGAAGTAGTAAAGAGCCAACTTGGCTACCGAGTCACTTCCAGAGTAGCGAGGTAGACGGACGCCCTGACATATCGTTCACGCAGCTCTCTCAGTTCTTGTTCCATGCTCACGTTGACCATCGTTAGGAACCTCCTTCAGTTTGACGCGGGGAAGATTGTGATAGTGACTTCTTTAACGCCCCAATCAAGTGCTTCTTGATGCGACTGGAAGAACACGTCGATACGGTTGTCCTTGATGGCCCCTCCCCGGTCCAGCACGGGAACTGCTGTGTCGTTGTACCCAGGAACGATCACCCAAGTGTAGAATGGCATGTAGGTGGGTGCAGCGATGAACTTTGAGCCGTTCGTCCACACCGACTTCCCGCTAGCGGTGATATTGTCCGAGAATTGCCCACAGCACTGCTCACACGGGCAGTAGGCGGTTGCGGTGACCACCTGCGTGATGAACGGCTGCGCGGTGTTGGGTGATGCCAGGGTGTCCTGTGGCGCAGTCACCTCTTTCCCTAGTCGGGATGCCGTTAGGACGAGCCCAACAGACACAAAGACGCTGAGAACCAAAATAGCCCAATCACATTGCCGCATACTAACTCTCCTACTGTTCATTGTGTCCCGCCAATGATGTGCAATCGAGTGCAATCAGCCAGCAGATCGCTGCCGACGCTCACACTCCTCAAGGTCATCACGGGCATCTCTGGCGGCAGCGTTTGCATAGTTCAGAGCCCAACCAAGCCCATTCAGGGTATCTGCGCATCCGCAGCTTTTCGAGTCTTCGATTGTACACCTAGCCGCCTCCAGAGTAGCGATGTCAATAGATGCTTTGATGTATCGTTCGCGTGCGAGTCTCACTTGTTCAGTCGGCTTCATCGTTGCTTCCTTGTGGTTCCCCGCCAATGGTGGGCTTGCTGTAGTCACCAATATAGCTGGGGTCGTGATAGTCCACGGTGCGAATCTCTACCTGAATGTACGCGTCCTCGTCTATCCGCCATGCTTCAAGGAACATTTTGGTTGCTACGTTTTCACGGTCTCTGGCGGTCATTCTCGGGCCAGCCAAACCCAGCATCTCAAGCTCACGCGGGTCCACCTTGACTGTTCCGCTCATGCGAAGTCTCTTTGCAGGCACGTTTGTGGTGACAATGAGTGGGGGGGCATTCCAGTCACGGGGGTTGTCACAGACGTCCTTATAAGCCGCCGTGGCAAGCATTCCGCCAAAGGCTATCAAGGCCAGCGCCCACTCCTGATCGCTCAAGAGGCATCCCAGCAATATGGGTAGCGAGATGAAGACAACTGCGGTGCATGCCCGTCGCGTCGGCTTCTTGCGCATCTCCGCTCGACGGCGGGTTCGTTCTCGTTCGGCCAGTGTCGGATATTTCTTAGGCTTCGTCATGGTGTTATCCTCGTCGCCACAAACGACGTGCCGACCATTAGGAAGAGTCCAGCCAGAATTAGTACGAGTAACATGGCGATACCTTTCCAGTTGCCCCATTAACCTTATTACTCATCACCACGTCTCCTACCCTTTGAATCCTGTTTCTTTGGCTACATCTTCTCTATCGCATATAATCCCTGTTTTCGGTCTAGGATCATGGGGATCGGCAAACACATCAAACTCCGACTGATCGTAACAGAAAGCCGCTGCTTCAAACGGACCATTATCCATTACACAACTAACGCCCTCACCTTCGTTAAGGGCAACTTGTGCCTCCTGCTTTGTAACAAGCATTCCACTCAACCTATTTGCGATTTCGCTGGCTTTACCGTGAGTGCCGCTGGCTTGAACGTAATATCCCATTGTCGATTTCCTTTTCCTTTTCTAAGGGTTGACTATCCAGATATGAGTTGATCGAGAGGGGCGTGTGCTAGCATGATTGACATTCAATTATCCAGTCTTATCTCAACGAGTTGACTCTGTGAAACTCTCTCGCCGTGTTGGTAGTTGTAGGTCATCTTATCTCTGGTCCTATGTTGGGGTCGTACCGCTGGGGTGGCCAACCGTTGATTGTGTCTTGCTGTTTGATTGCGTCTGTGATGACCGGCGCCAGTGAGGCTGCGAGGTGTCGTGACACTACCTCAACAACTCGCCTGCGTTCAATAAGCAGCCTCGCTGTGCGCTCGTGACTGTCCACGCACCACGTAACTTCTCTGTCGCGCGGCAGCGGCGAAAGATCGAACTCGCTCAACGACAGGTTTATCGCCGTGCAGTACCTCTGTGCGCCGGGGAGTGTGAGCATAAGGTCAAATTGGGCGATGCTGTTGTCCATATCAAGTGCCATTACTTCAACCCTTTCTCAATCTTCTGTAGCACGCGAATCAACGCTGGCATCTCGTCGTTAAGGATCGCGAGGTGGCCGTTCTGACCAATCTGGCCGTTCTGCAAGTAGTCAGTGCATGCCGTGATTGAGGTTGATTTCGAGTCGCTACGATACTCGACTTCCAGCCATGAAAGGCTGTTCGCAACTCTGATCTCGTGTTTCTCTGGGCCGTCACAGTCACATGCCATCGAGTTGCCCCGCGATCTTTTTGGCAATCTCTTGGGCGAACTTTTTCGCTTGCTTAGCGCTCTTTTTCGCGAACTTGCGCAGCTTCTTGTCAATCCGCACCAGTTCGTCGTGGGATGGTCCCCCAATCGTGTTGTACGCTGACCACACAATTTCCAAAGCGAGGTCTGCGATCTGCTCGGCGGACAAGTCCACCGCTACACACAATTCCCACACGCTGTTGTGCAGGGCTTCGGTATCGAGTTTGTTCTTCATCTCGTATCCTTTCTGTTGAGGGGGGCAACCATTGCACGTCAAGGCATTGTACCACAATCGAAAGCCGTTGTCAATGGTGCGCGCCGTAAAGTTTGCGCCGTGTGGTATAATGGTAGCAGGTGAAAGGACATACCATGACAGACGCAAAGATCGTAGACAGCCTCGTTGAACCCGACGACGACATCCGAGTGATTCGGCGAAAAGGTGCCGTCGTCCTAGTCGAGGTCGTCGACTTGTTCCACAAGGGCACAGGAGAGCCCGACATCGAGCGGTGGACTCCGTCGAACTCGGTGGCAGATTTGGTACATATTCTGTGTGATCGCAGCTATCGCCTCGGGTTCGCTGCGGGTGTCAAATCTCACTTGCGGTAACGGCTGTTGCTGCAACACGTTATACCAACACCGTTCGCTGTGACCACGTTTGCTGTTACTGCGTTTGTGTGCTACAGTAGTGATACGTGGGTTATGTACGATCCGCAGACACAAGATTTTGCCAAGGACATCACTGATGAAGTTGAACAGGAAGCAGACGATCTATCTGGGGGTGGTTTTCGTTGTGAGCCTTTCGCTCGCCGCCTGTGCCGGGTTCGACTGGGGTGACGTTGTTCAGACGAATGTCCCCGCAAAGGTCCAGGCGACCCACGGGCTGCCCCAACGACTGTCGCTCAATGAGTCCGAGGAGCACTACGCGGACTGGTTGGACGAAACACAGACCACCGGAGTGAGGTGGAAGAACAGCATCGAGCATGCGAATCAGGTGCGCAATATGCTGTCCCAATTGACGCTGCACGCACTTGACCAAGTTGGCCCGACGCTTGTTGGGTTTCCTGTGGGTAGCGCAATACTACCTCTTCTAGCCGCGCTAATCGGTGTGGGTATCCGGCGTCCTGGCGATATATCGAAGGCAGACCTCGCCAAACAGAAGCAGGATTCGTACAACAAGGCGCTCGAAGTCGGGGCAAGCCTAACAGACAACAAACCATCGGCCTAACGTGCCATCAATGGCGGGAGATTGACCTATGCCTTTGAGGCTTCAAATGGCGGTCGGCGGATTCTGTAAGTTGTCGGAGGTAGTGTGCGGGACAGCGGCCGTGGTCACAGGGAGTGGCGCTATCGTACTAGCAGACACAAGCACATCGACTATCACGCTAGACGCGCAGACGCTGCTGACCGGTGTCAGCATGGTGATTGCGGGCGTCTGGGTAATCATGCGCATTGTCTACAAGTTCTCTGGCGACAAGGCTGCGCGAAAAGCAGAGATCGAAGCAATCAATGACCAGATCAAGGTTACTAATGACCGGCTGCGAGATTTGACGAAGCTAGTTGAGGACTCGATGTACGACGAGGACATCTAGATTCGTTGTGGAGTGTGACGCGTTACTTTGCGAACCACGCGTCGCCAAACCAAGTGTTCACATTTTTGATGTCGCGCAGGTGAAAGCCGAAGGCTGCCAGCGCGGCAGTAATGTCCGGCAGAAGAGGTGTGTTGAGGTAAAGCGCAATGTGCTGAACCTCTGTCACCAAGTGCCTTGCGTTTGTTAGTGCTTTCTCGCACCCACCGAACGCGGCCAACTCGGCACCCTGAAGATCAACGCACATAAGGTCCGGCCACCAATCGTGTTCGGCGCAGTCGTCGTCGACTCGTTTCGCGGGCACTGTGATCCGAGTCTGTTGGTAGGGCCACTCAAACGGGTACTCGTGGTTCGCCTCAAAGCATGACGACGCGCCGTAGTTGCCGTTCACGACTGGGTAGAAGCTGATCTCGCCGGGCTCGTTCCACGCGGCGGCCTCGACGAGGCGGAGTCCTGCACCGTCTGTTGCAAACGTCTTCCTGCATCGAGCAATCGACGACGGGTTGCACTCCCACGCAACGACCTCCGCGCTGAAGGCGTCGCGTAATAGTTTAGCGTCTGCGCCATCTCGGCTGCCTAGTTCCAAGACTCGTGCGACACCTTTTCGTGGGATCGGGAATTGAAGATATGCGCCCATCAGTATGCCCTATTCAATGATGATTACTTTGATCCATGCCATCGGTGTCCTCCTGGGGCTGCTCAATCCGAGGTGTCAGACTCGTCGCCAGGCGGCGTCAGGGGCAGGCGTGGTGGCGTTACGCGTCGTGTAGCGAAGAATACGCATCTTCAACCCATATCATCGTTCGAACGGAGCATGCCGCATCGCGTCCAAGATCGCCAATCAACCGATCCGCGTCACGCTTGATCGCCGCCAATTGTCGAATCGCTCGATACTCATCCGGCATCGCACGTCGCGCCCACTTGACGGCACGCTTCATTTCGCGATGTGCGGCGAAGCCATTCACGCCTGTCAAGTATTTACCATCCCAATCTCCACCCGTCACCCACGCTACCGCAATCTTCCATCGCCACGCTCGTTGCTCGTCAGTCAGGGGTTTCATCGTTATCGTTCCTCGTTTGGTGTGTAGCATTGGCAGTGCTCGCCGAGTTCCTCTTTTCGATTGATTGTGCCACCACAGATCATAGCATGACCACTAATGTAATACTTCGACGCCGGCAACGTCGGCATCTTGACCTCAAACTTGCACCATCCATCGCCAGACGGGTGCAACCCACCGTCTATCCGAAGAGCCCATTCCGCGTACTTACATCTGTTGCACTGCTTCATCACGCTGTCCTCTCAATCACAATCTCGACTCTTGGCCACTCGCGATCCACCTCGAAAGCTCCCTCCGCCATTGCGTCCGCCTCGCTGAGTACCAGCGGCTCACGCATGTAGCGGATGCCGTCTGTGTACCGCTGTTCAGCCGTACACAGACACACCCGTCGCGTCTGCGTCTTCGACCCTCGACGGACCAGGTCGCGATGCTCGGCGGTGAATTGTGGAGCCGGGCCGATGATGTCAGGATTCATCGTCGTCACCGTCCATGAACGATGGCAACTCGAACTCAGTGAACTCCGCAAGGGCATTGCCATCAGTGTCATATCTCCCATCCATGTCTATCTGACAGACCCCCGATTGCATGCCGTACTCCCGGTGATCGTCTGTGACATGCAGTTCGGCCCCATGCTTCCGCAGCACCTCCCGCAGGTCGGCCACGAACGCGGCTTGTCGTTGCTCGGCGGTGACGGTTTCAGGGTGTGCGGGGTCTGTCATCGAGCGTTCTCCTTGCGATGTTCGTCTTGCAGATTCCTGAAGGCCAATAACCACCTCGCGCTTCCACACTGGCCACGATCGGACCTTCACACTGGCCACCCCCGCGCCGCTCCGTCGCCTGCACCCACTTGATCGCGAGGCGAAGCGTGTGTTTGGGAACGGCGGCATGAAAACAATACGTGTTGATATAGTCATACGGACAGCCCGCCTCTCGCCACCGTTTGACAATCTCGCGTCGTCGTTGCTTCTCGTCGTCAGTCAGTCGTGTCATGGTGTTGCCCCTGTTGCTCAATATGTTGTCTGATTGCGTGAACGTCGGCGGCGATTCGACTGGCTGTGTTGTCGATTGAACACGAGTGCAGGAACATGATAAAGAACCACGCAATAGCAACAAGTCCGAAGAAACCATTGTTGGATTCCTCCATCACTCGCCACCTTCCTGGCCAGCCTTCGGCGTGAGGATGAAGCGGTGATCGCCCACCGACCATATACCAGTCCGCACCATCTGATACCCGGCCGAGTCCCAGAATCGTTCACCCATCTGCGGCTCTCTCGCCACCTCCGACACATCCCACTCATCGCCAACGATATCAACACACTCACTATGTGGGCGATCAAGACTGTCGCACTGTTCATCAAGAAACGTCACCTCTCCCGCCGCCTCGAACTCCGCATCAGCGGTGTCGAGTACGGCTTGGCCGGCGGGAGTGATGCGGAAGAGATATTCACCACTCTCTGGGTCATGTCTCCCCAACGCAATCAATCCGTCAACGTAGAGCGATCTAGCCGTTGTGCATGATTCATCAGCCAGGAAGTGGCGATCCGGCTTAGCGACGAGCATCTGGAGATAGAGCGTCTCGCTCAACGTCCGCCGCTTCACCGTCACCGCTGGCGGCTGCTCGCCAGGTGGGGTGAGGGTCCAGCCACGTTTGGTGAATGCGTCGATCTTTTCGCGCACATCGTTACGCCACGCGGTCTCATAGACACCCTCGCCACCATCATCCCACCAGTTCTCTGGAGGTTCTCTCGTGGTAAAGTAGCCACGATCCTTCTTTGCGAAAGCTTTCGCCGTGCTCTCGATCTCAGCGTCCGTCAGTGTCACGTCGGTCATGGTGCTGTGTCCTTTCTACCGGGCCTCGGTGCAACCGTTGCACAAAAGGGCATTATACCACATCTCCTCGTATTGTCAAGCGGTCTGGTGGCTAATTCACGATGAGTATGTTATCCGCGATGGTATTTGACACCACACCGCTCGTCGTGTCGATTGTGCGCAACTCGATGGTGTGGTTTCCGTCGGACAGCAGTGAGGTGTCGATGTGCCACACGATGCTTGGAACCACGTACTGATGATACGACTGGCCGGTGATCCAGCCGCCGGGGTCTTGCTCGCCAAAGTCCCACAGGATGTCGTATGGTCCTGAACCAATCACTGTTCCGTGGAAGTTGACCGGCTGCCCCGCATCCACCATCTGGTCGAGACCGGCACTAAACTCGGTGGCGGTGACGTCGTATGCCAAGAACCCATCCGCTGCGGGTGCCTCGGCGGAAAAGCCACTAAACACACCATCTGCCTTGGCAGAACCCATACCGGTTCTACCCTCAGTCACGCTGCTATCGAAGATGTGCGTCACCTTAATCGCGCCGTCTACGTAGAGGATCGCGGTGTTGCCGTCCAGCACAACTTGCGCGTTGTAGGATTGGTTAGAGGTCATCGCCTGTTCGTACAAAGAGTTGACTCTGTACCATGAATCGCTGTCACGGTACCCAATTACCCACCTATCCTGACGCGCGTACATTCCAGCGAACTTGAAATCCGTTGGGCTAACGTAATCGAAGATGATGAAAGCATTTAAGTGTTCACCGCCAGTGGCCGCCGTCAACGATGCCCCGATAGGCTCTCCACTGAACGGGCGGTCAAACAACGCGATGTTCCATGGGGTGGCCGGGTCGTCTGTGTTGCTGCTAGTAAGCACTCCCTCGGAGGCAGACCAATCACCAGATACGAACGAGATGCCGTCCAAGTCTGGGAAGGTTGGTATCGTCGGGGCTTCCGCGTAAAGGCCACTGAACCTACCGTTCGCTTTAGCCGAACCCATCCCTATCTGGCCATCAACCACGCTGCTGTTGAATGTGTGCTGTACCTTGAAAACGCCATCCACGTAAAGCCTTGCAGTATCTCCGCTAAGGACCACCTCAACGTTGTAGTCTTGGCCCGGTGTCATGGACCGTTGGTACGCATAACTGACCCCGTACCACGACGCGCTGTCGCGATACCCTATGACCCACCTATCCTGCCTGCCATACATTCCCGCGAACTTAAAATCAGTGGGACTGATGTAATCGAAGATAATGAACGCGTTTAAGTGTTCGCCTCCGGTGAGCATCGTTAGGCTGGCGCCAACAGAACCACCACGGAAGGGTGTGTCAGAGTTCCACAGCGCGATGTTCCAGGGCTCTGTCGGGTCTGGCGTATTGCTACTTGTAAGCACCCCGTCAATATCAACCCAGTTGCCGGATACGAACGTGAGGGGAGATTCGTCAACGGGAGGCGTAGTGATGGCGAAGTTATCAAACATGGTATTGGCGCGGATCGACCCCAGACCGACGCTCCCGACTGTTGCGACATTGTCGAACGTGTGCCTGACTTTCATGGCGCCGTCCACGTAGAACTCGACCTCGTGACCGACGACAGTGACAGTGAAGACGTACGCCTGCAAGTGCTGGATGGTATCCTGACCCATTGAGGAGGTGTGCCATCCGTCATCGTCTCGGTATCCGATTATCCACGTGTTATTGTCGGCAGACCCCCCAGCGAACTTGAATTGGCGGGGGCTGATATAGTCGAAGATAACGAAGGAGTTCAACTCGGCGTTTCCGGGCCACATAGTGGTGGTTGCCGAGGCAGTGAACTCGCCCGGCAGGTTATGCCCGAAAGGTAAGATGGACAGCACATCAGCGTCACCCGTTCCATAGTAGAAACCGTTATCGACCGTCCAAGTGCCGCTGGTCGCGACAAACTCGGTGCTGCTGTCAGAGAAGACTTCTGTGTAAGGCAACGCAATCGGGTTGTCTGGGGCCACCACAGTCACCATCATGGTCTCTTCGTGACGATTGCCGTCGGAGTCGTAGGTAACCATGATGACGTCGTATTCGCCCGTCTCTGTGTAGGTGTGGGTTGGCGTGAGTGTGTCGAGCACAACGCCGCTGTCAATGCGGTATTGGATTGCGCCGATCTCGTTGAGCGTGATTGCGTTTTGGTCGACGGAGTAGGGGTTCAGGTTGGGTAGAGTCTGGACTTCGCTGCTACCTGTGAAGGTGTAGACGTAGGTATCCGGGTCGTGGTGGCCCTCGCCGCGAAGTCGGTGGGGAACGTCGAGGAGATCGAAGATGCCGTCGCCGTCGGTGTCCTGCCAACCAAGCATGGCTAGACTCTGTGGAGACGACACGTGCTCTGCCCATGCGTCAAGTTGCTTCGACGCCTCAGCCATAATGCTTGCGACACGCAGCTCTGGCAGAGGGTGGGCCCCGTATGCGTTGGTGTTTTGGGTGTTGTAGTACCCACTGTGGTCGAAGTAGTCGAATGAACCCGGATATTCATCCAACGCATAGAAGATGTGGCCCGTCTCGTGGGCGAAGACCATGTCCATGCGGTCAGCGGTCCACGCTTCGTTGTCGTAGGTCATCGTCATCCATGGGCCACCCAAATATGCCCACGCAAAGTACCCGTCGTCGAATTGGCCGTCCTCATCTTCGCTTGAGTCGACCATAAACACCGTGAACGCCCATTCGGTCTCATTGCTGATACGTAGGTCGTTATCCCACGCTCTCACATTGTCCAAAGCGTCGTCGTGCTCCGTGTAACCAACAGCAGACGTGAAATCCATGATCCACAGTTGCTCATCAGCGAATGTGCGAGTGATTGGCTCATAGCCTGTCTGAACCGGTGCGTCTGCGTAAGTGAAGTCAAACTCGAAGGTTAGGTCTCCAGCATACGCAGGGAACTTGTTGGCAAGGGTGTCTTCCCACCAACCCGCGCCTTCTATCAGTTCGCCTTTGATCTTTGCGATCTCTGCGGGGGTCCAATCCTCGCTATTTGGGTCAATGGACCCGTCCGACTCGAACAGTACCACCGACACAGCGACCGAACCAAGCATGAACTCCGACGTGTCCGCCTCGCCAGCGCCGTACGGCACAGAACTTAGCATCAGCCGAGGCTCAAGTGCTTCGATGGTTGCAACGCAATCTTTGGTGTGGTACACTGATGATCCTTTCAATGGAGTGTCAATATAGGTATTGTACCACATCGGCGCCCATTGTCAAAGATTCGTGGCATGCGACAACGAAACGTCCTGCTGGCAAAACGCAAACCTTGCCACAAACACGAGTTAAAACAAAAACGGGCAGCGTGGCCCCACGACTTGACAGAATGGTCGTTAAGCGTTACAATGTCTTTACTTGTTAAGATGAAAAAAATATACCTATAGTACATAGTAATGTGAGTACAGTAGATGAAGATCAGTGATTCAGAAAATGCAATTTGTTTCCAGCAACGGATTCCTGTCTTCTTGACGCCCCTGCAATCGGTGCAAAATCTCGCCGCCGCGAACCAACACAATCTTCTTGATTCCCGACATCAGGGTTGACTTCCGAGCTGACTTGTGGTATACTACCGTTGAAAGGACGCAACATGACAACTTACGTGTACATCTTTGAGGACGGTGCCATCAAGCAGTCGCCCACCCTTCCCTGCAAAGTGGACTTATCGGCGGTTGCCGACGGAGTGCTGACCATTCTTCGAGTGGACCCCGACTCGGCACGAGAATACAACTCCGATTTCGATATGTGGGTCGTTCTTGGCAACCTTCAACCAGATGACCAGTTCCTTTGAAAACACGATGCGACCCCGTTGATGTCACGGTAGTAGTATCCCACCAGGGTCGGAAGGCCCCTCAAGGTCAGTGGTGCAGTGACGGCACCTCGTTGGATAGGCGTAATCGTAGCACCCGAGTTATGGGCTGTCAAGTACAGGCAGCATGGATAGTCGATGTATACGGCGGCAGAATCCTAGATGATACGGCAGGTGAGCAACGTGACCACCACTGACCAACTTTACGGCGTGTAGCTCAGCTTGGCAGAGCGCTTCTATAATGCAAGAAGAGGGCGGAGGTTCAAATCCTTCTGCGCCGATTGACACTGGGTAGCTCAGTTGGTAGAGCATCGGCCTTTTAAGCCGGTGGTCGCAGGTTCGATCCCTGCCCCGGTGATTAAGGAACAGCACATGACAAAAGAAGACGCGTACGAACAGAAATTAGCGGACGCCTACGCCGCGATTGAGCACGCCATGAGTTCGCTTATCAGTGTTGCGCTGGCGTCGTCCGATGAACGCCACGCCGCTTTGAGCGCCCATGTACGTCTTTTGCGTCAGACTCAGAGGTATATACACGATATTGTTGATCTCGACCAGAAAGACACGCCGTGACAAAAGAAAAAGTCTACGATACCAAAATAGAGCCCCTCATGGAGGGCATCCTTGAAGTGTGTAAGACGCACAAGATTTCAATGCTTGCTAGCTTTCACATACCAGAACACGACGAAGACACTCTGTTTTGCACCTCAGCTCTGATGAGCGGCGAGTTCAGGCCGCCAGATTGTTTTGTTGAAGCTCTAAGACGCATCGCCCCTCTAGACGAACTAAGGTAACACATGGATAGCCCTCAACTTACATCAAACCAAGTCGTTACAGGCTGCCTCGGCATGATAATGCTCGTTGCGACGCCGTTCGGCATTTGGAAGATTGCCGAAATCATCTTGTGGTATGTGAACAATGCCTAATTGGTTTTCTGTCCAGAATAATCTCCCTGCTATGCAGGACACCGACTTTGGTGCGTGGGTTAGTGCTGTTGTCCACGTCAAGTGCGGCGACATGGTCTTAGACGCCTACCTGGATCGCGGTAGAGACGGCAAGCTACGCTGGCGTGACGACGAAACAGGCGCAATGCTGAAGAACGTGTCCGAGTGGTCTCACCTTGACTAATTGGTTCCAATGTGTTAGAATAAGGACATACCGATGAAAGCCCCAGAACAACAAGTTTATGACGACCTTGCCGAGGTTATCTTCGCCGCCGTAGCCGATAAGTTAGCACACGACCGTGGGGTTGCGGGTATTCACTGTGTCAAGTCGTTTGACGACGACGTTACCACGCCTGTTCTTCGCGTGGCCCAGCAGCTAGCCGCAGTTTGGGCCGAGAAATACGCAGATACTGACGAAGGCGTTGGCGATTGACGCAAGACCCCCCTTCAGTTCGAGGGACCAACCGGCCAAGCCTTTACTCGAACCTGCCGAACAGGACATCTTGGCGTCTTATGCGACGCGCCAAACTGAACGAGGAGGCGTGGCGGAGAGAGAAGATCGCCGAACTGATGCGACGGGTTGCACAAGGACGCCCACTGTTTGACGACCACGAACCAGATTAGGACCATCCAATGACTCACGCAACGATTCAAGAGGCAGTAGAGGAGGCTCTTGGTATAGCCAGGGTAGCCAATCACCAAGTCTTCGTCACGCACGCCCCCGGCCATGACAGGTGGGCAACTTTCCGGGATCGTCACGGTAAGCCTGCCTCCTACTACGCGACTCCAGAAGGAAAGGTTTTCTACTGTTCCGCGAACGACTACGCAATGCGCCTGAAGCGAGCCAAAGACGAATATGTCAAACCAAAGCACTAGAGACGCTGACATAGACCCGACGTACGAGCATCGTATTTTGGCGCATCAATCGCGCGTCCAATCCTCGCTGGCCCAAACGGATGACGAGCTTGGTCGCCGAGCAGAGGTTAAGCGTGACCGAGTGAGGCAACGCAAACGTGCGGAGAGCAGGCGCGCACGCCTGGTGACGAAACTCCGGCTGAACTTGACGACCCCTATGGAGGGATCGGCAACCACGACAGATTAACGGTTTACACAGGAGCAACACCGTGGGTTATGGAGCGCCCGAACAAAAAGAAGATGGACGCGGTTCATACGTCAACCGAAACTCCAAATATCGACGGTCTCTTACCACGTGGATGAACCGTACGCTGAGACGACTTGCCAAGAAAGACCCCGAAGGCGCCCCACGTAAGAAGTTCTACAACGGCTACGAATACTGAGGAAGGTCAAGCCGAAAGTTGGCGACGGCAGCGGTTTTGAAAACCGCCGAGTGTGAAAGCCTTGTGGGTTCGACCCCCACACCTTCCGTTTTGGAGAGTAACTCGGGCAGGCGCACCGATGCCGGTTGCTAACCGGTCAGAGCTTAACAGGCTTGGGGATCGTGTCCTCTGCTCTCCGCTTTCTCACCGAACACGCTAAGGAAACCATGGAAGACACAAAAGTACCAATCAGCATCGGCGAAGCCCTCGATAAGCTGACCATCCTTGAGATCAAGGAGGTAAAGCTTACGGACAAGGACGCGGTTGCCCTCGTCAAATCAGAGGCAGCAAAGATCGTAGCCGCGTTGAATGAAGCAGGAGTCCCACAAGAGGTCCAGTCTGGGGAAGACGCTAGGCGGTTGTACTACATCAACTTGGCGTTGTGGAACCTTGAGGACGAGTTCCGCGAGTCCAGCGAAACCATCGGCGACCATCTCCAAGCAGTCCGCGCGTTTACAGACCTCGCTACGTCTGTGCCGACATTGAATCGCAAACGATCGGACGCGAAGAGGGAAATCAACGAAAAGCACGGCTCCTCCATCATGGAAGTGAAGCAGTATCACGGAGAGGAGCCTAAATAAGATGTCACTCGACTTTCAGATGTACGGCACAGAAAAACTCGACGATAGGGACTTGTCGCTGTCAGGCGACCCCATGACCGACGAAACAGCCCAAGAGGAGCTTCGTTCTCTTGGTGTTTTCTTCTACAGAGCCAACGGCGCCGAAAACGGGCACGGTATCATCCTGTCCCCCATCACAGAGACGACAAACTCGTTCTACTACCAAGGGATTATGAACGATACCGAGTGGGAGATTGACGAGTGGTCAGACCCCACGCGAGAGATGCTCAAGAAGCACGGCGACGCTAAGGCGTGGATCATCTTTGCGAAGCAGGTCGTCGTCATCGAAGTCAGCGAGTCGAAGATTCGTGTTCAAAGTGTTTAACGGATCACGCCTTGGCAAAGAACTTGCATACACCAGAGCGTACAAAACTACCAGAGACAAGGTACCACGGCGTCACCAAGAGGGTTTCCGCCTGCGGGTACGAGTTCTACTTGACGGTGAACTTCTACCCGGATACGCTGAAACCAGGTGAGGTGTTCATCATCATCGCTAGCACCGGGTCCGTCATCAGCGGGTTCGTAGACGCGCTCGCCTTGACGATCAGTGTGGCGCTGCAATACGGCGTCCCGATTGAGGTTCTGCTTGGGAAGTACCGTCACATGCGCTTCGAGCCCCAAGGGCCGCCCGACTACTCGTCCCTTGTCGATGCCTTTGCAGTAGCTATTGAGGAGATCGTAGTCGAGATGCGGGAGACTTCCGAGTGAACCTATACAGCCTACACATCGAAAAGTGTGGTGGGACCACCCTTCAGTTCTTCTTGCGAAAGAACTTCGGGGCTTTGTACGTGCCCTCTTCCCCACGGCAGGAAGGGTTTGACGCAGACGCCTTGAACAAACCCTTCCCCGACGGCAGTGTGTTTCATGGCCACTACAGTTACGGGGCGCACACCTACCACCAGCACACTGTCCCCATCGAATACGTGACAATGCTGCGGGAGCCTGTGGACCGCTTTGTATCACACTACTACCACATTGTCAACCACAATGACCACCCGCAGTACGCCATGGCTAAGAACCACACTCTAGACTCCTATCTCGCATGGGAGGGTAGTTGGACAGTCAAGAACATGCTTACTCATCGCGTGTCGGGCAGGTTCATCACCCCCGACAACGGTGCCGATGTTCTGGAGCTTGCGTGGGCCAACCTGCAATCGTGTGCATTGGTCGGCACACTGTCCCATATCAACGCCTATATTGCCGCATTGGTCAAGAGATACAAGCTGACCGACCCACGCCAAGAGAAACTTAATGTCGGCAAGAGAAAGAAGCTAGAGGAAATTCCCCAGGCCGTGCTGACGCGGGTGGCCGAAGCAAACCACTTAGATTGCGAACTATACCGTAGACTGATAGAGCTACTAGCCGAACGAGACGATACCGTACTAAGGAGGAAAGCATGAAGAACACAACGGACATCTATCAAACCACTATGACCATTGAGAGCGTAAGCCGCTCTTTCTGGTGTCGCACGGGCACCTCAGATGAGCAGATTGTTCGAGAGATGGAGTCCGAGAACGTCTACTCAGCAGAGGGTCTCACGGACGTAAAGACAGTGCTCGACATCGGGGCTCATATTGGCACCTTCTCGGGCAAGATGCAGATGCTCTACCCAGACGCCAAGGTCTACGCTTTCGAGCCCGTGGTTGAGAATGTCGAGATGTGTCACAGGAACATCCCCACTATTCCCTGTTTCAATGCTGCGGTCACCGGGGGCGAAGTCCCCGTTAAGCGAACAACCACGGGCGCTAACACGGGCTCGAATCGCTTCTGCTATGAGGCTGCGGGCAAGGCTGTGTGTCCCTTTATCTCAATCAAGGATGTTGAACGCTGGGAGGAGTCATGGGACGTAGTTAAGATTGATTGCGAGGGAGGGGAAGTGCCAATTCTGAGAGCGATGGACCTCTCGCGAGTCAAGGTGCTTATGATTGAGTTCCATGAGCATTACGAGACTCCTGAGAGGGCGTTAGAGGTACGACATATCAGAAAGGCATTGGCCGCTCGACCGGAGTTTGAGTGCTTCTGTTCTGACGAGTCCTGGTTCCCCAAACTTCAACTGAGAAGGATATGAGAAATGATCGAATTGTTCATGGTGCATTGTGTTGGGTCTGTGTTACTTCAGGTTACTGACACCGACAAGGATGAAACAGTTACTAACATTGTCGAGTTCCCGCATCTAGCCGACCCTAAAGTCACATCAGTAGACGGGAAAATCGACAGGCTAGACACGGCTGGCAAATCAGTTCACGGGCTGTCGTTTACACTTAAAGACGGGTGTATTGTTCCTAGTTAAGTGTTCTCATATCACGGCTACACCAGAAAGACAGAGAGGCTATTCTGATGGGCAAACCTGTAGAACGAAGGAGTGACTGGTATCAGTCGGTTGAACTCCCCGACAAGATCATTGAGGGGTGCGGGAACGGGAGTAGAGGGATTGATGCGATGAATCGACGTTGGGAGATGGTTACAGATCATCTCGAAGACGCCTACACATCATTCCTTGACGTAGGATGTGCTGAGGGCGGCTTCCTCGCAAAAGCTGCCAACTATGGGTTCTCTGCCCTCTATGGTGTGGAGGTTGCCGCCACGCGACGGGAGAGGGCATTAGAGACCCTTTATACGTGGGTAGACAAGGGCCTTACTCTTGACGACGAACCCGTCATATTCAGCGATCTTTATAGGGTAGGCCCGTGGTTTGACGGGCGTAAGGCCGACATCACCATCTGCTTCTCCATGCTCCACTACGTGAGAGATGTCTTTCATTTCCTTGACACCGCGATTTCTCTCACCAAGCACAAGTTCTTTTTTGAGTTCCCCGTGCAACCGGAGAACCAAGACACTGTGAGTTACAGGGGTGACGAGAAGAGTGGTGTCATCTTGCCATGGTGGCTCCTCAGAGATCGTATGAGTAGTCTAGGAACCATTGAGGTCATCTCGGACCCCAACAAGAATCAAGTCGGGAGGCGAATAATCGGATGTCTCAGCGTAAACTGATTATAGCAACAGGGCACCTCTGCGCAGGCAAGACCTGGCGTATCAATCATCTCTCGGCCAAGTTCAAGAAGGAACGGGGTAAGGGTCTTGCCTCTCTTGACCTTGCATGGATTGACTGGGCAACTTCTGGACCCGATACCGAGGATTACACCTTGGGTCTCCTTGACCTCTTGGAGGAGCACTGCAAGAACACAGCAGAATCTCACCGTGCTGGATCACTCAAAGGCTCTCTTGCTCCCTATCTGACTCATTTTGGGGTTCCGGTTCAAGGGAAAAGTCTCAACCGCAATGCGACGAGAGCGGCACAAATCCTCAACCGGCTTCTCATGCGTCTCGAAGACTATGACATAGGAATTGCGGAATGTCGGTACATGCTCAAAGGGGAGAGAACACGAATCCTCAAGACCATTACTGATTATCTACCTCACACGACCTATCTGAACATTATGCGCCCCAAACCCTCGGACCTCGTGGAGAGATGCCGCAAACGCTACCCTGATAAATGCGGCAATGTGACGGTCAATGGTGTCAAAAAGTTCTATGACTCTATCTACCCCAGCAAAGACTTTCTGAGTGAGTCCTGGGATGTCATCCAGTATTGCGTGAATGCGAACGACGAGTTGAATGAGCCCCTGAAAGAAGACCAATGAACATTCCGCTGACAGAAGAAAGCCCATGAGATACCCATATCCGAACAAGAACGAAACGACACCGTACTAAGGAACACGAAATGAGCAGCAAAGACAACAACGACCCACAAGCGATTTTCGCCGCGTGGCTTTCAGATACCCGCCACCAGCTCGCCAAGTTGTCAGAAGCCGTCGGCGAGAACAAGATGAGCGTGCAACGATCAGGCCCTACCCTCGACCAAGCGTGGCTCCTTGAGCAGCTTTTTGGCAACCGCGCGGCAGGTATGAGCCTCCGTGACGAGACAATGATCCTGCGCGCATTGGTGTGTCGCATATTCCTCGGACTACCCGCCGATAACCAAACAGCAATCCTGGCTGACGTGAAGGAATCCATCACGGCTGTGTGTGACGGGCTGCTAAAGGCGTCAAACGACAAGCCGGCGCCTAAGCCAAAGATCATCACACCGGGCCAAATCGGGTAACTCGCGACTGGGCAACCTTTTACGTCGCACCGAACCAATCACCCACATTGATTTGCACAATTCGCACCTGTATGCTAACCTATAGTAAGGTCTTAGTTTAGCAACCACGGGTGACGATTGTCCACGCAAACGATCCTAGATAATCCAGCTACCGACCACACACCCGAGACGCAATCGTCTTTGGTGTGTTTGTCGCGTGATGACCGGGCTCACCGCGCCTTTGAACTGAAGATGCGCGGGATGCCTATTACCACAATTGCTGAAATGCTGGGGGTCAATCGCTCAACTATCCATAGCGATCTGCGGACTCACACAGAGATGTTTCGAGAGTCGTTCGAGGGCGTTCCGGCAGCGAACATCATCGCTGAAGGTGTGGCCTTCCTCGACGAGATCGAGATGGTGTGCCTGCGCGAAATTAGCGGACCACAAGACGATGAAATAGTCGACTTGGCGACCAACACCGTGACCAAACGAAAGTCCGGCAACGACTCTGACAGGAATCAGTGGGTGAAGTCGCTGCTCAAGGCTCGTGAAATGAAGACCAAGCTGTTGATGGACACCGGGGTCATACCAAAGGTACCGGAACGGCTGTGGCACAAGCTGACAGACAGCAGGGTTGACGACAAAGCCGACGACCGTGACACCCGCACACGCGAACAGATCATTGACGACATCCAAGACAGCGTCCTGCCCAACACGAAGTCCCTATGACGGCCACAACCCTCCCAGCCGAATACTTGGTGAACAAGACAGACGACCAGCTTCTGTCGCTGGAGAAGCTGTTGCGTATTCGTGCTACACGACTGAGGTTTGCCCAGGATTGTCACAGAAGCACCAACGGCAATCGGATGCAATTCGACGCATACCCCCACATCGTCGAGCTGTACAACAACCCGTCGCCACACATCGTGTTGCAGGGGTGTGTTCAAAGTATGAAGGCGTTGCCGAATGACGCCCTAGTTCACACGCCTAGCGGGTGGAGGCGGAACGGCGACCTGAAGATCGGTGACGCTGTAACGCGTCCAAGTGGTGGCGAGGCCCACATTACTCACGTGCAACCATTTGCACAGAAGCAGATGTACTCCTTCACACTGTCGGATGGGCGAACAGTGGAAAGCTGCGAGGATCATCTGTGGGAGGTTCTGAGAGACGCTGATTGGGAAGTCTTATCCACGAAGGAGATCGTTTCCGCACTCACTACAGGTACGCAGTTCACGCTCCCCACTCCTGTTGCGGTAGAGAAACCCCATGCCGATGTTCCGTTGAACCCCTACGTTCTTGGCCGCTTCCTCGCCAGCAGGCATCCCGTTTCCGATCGTAGTTTGTTCGACGTACTTGCGTCGATGGGTCTGTTTAGGAATAAAGTAGACGATAAGTTTGTGCCACATGCGTACAAAGAAAACTCGGTTGTGGTTCGTCAGGCTGTGCTGCGAGGCATCTATGATACCTACTGTACCGTCGATAAAGGCATCGAATTTGAGATGACATCCAAGCAGTTAGTGGAGGATGTGCGGGAGATTGTCTGGTCGCTGGGTGGCACGGCTAGTAAGGTAGACAAACGAGGCGGATACTGGGTCAACGACGCCGGTGAGCGAGTTGATAGCCAATACTCCTATTCGACCCACATTTCGTGGCCTAACCCGAACGGAAATAGTGGCCCTAAGATCGAAAGTGCTTCGCCGTCCGAGGTCACAGACGCAACTTGTATCATGTTGGATGACGACGAGCACCTGTATCTCACGAACAACTACGTGGTTACTCATAACAGTGAGTGGCTGATTGTTGACCACTTTGCTATGGCCCACGAGGGTCTGTCGGTGTTTTTCGTTGTGCCGAAGTTCGAGATGCGTAACACGTTTGTTCAGAACCGCGT
>Ga0075125_10000345_pt1 | contig 20658 bp, 32 predicted proteins | sample AntAceMetag02UKN_FD_69810 | JGI IMG/M metagenome (GOLD analysis project Ga0075125, IMG submission 69810) | Saline lake microbial communities from Ace Lake, Antarctica - Antarctic Ace Lake Metagenome 02UKN | ecosystem: Environmental > Aquatic > Non-marine Saline and Alkaline > Saline | place... | reverse complement strand
AGATGCGGGCTAAATGGCTATTTTTTCTTCTTATCTTCTTTCTCCAGTTCTACACAATGTGCGATTGCAGTTTCTTCAAATGCTTTGTTTTGTTCGATTCTTCGTAGCTCGTTGTAATCTTCTGAATAATTACCACACTCGTCTTTTAGTTCGTACTTTCTAAGTAGCTTTTCACCAGTAGAAAGTGTTAGGTCTTTTACAAATTTTGTGATTTTGCTCATAGGTTTTTTGTTATTAGTTTTATTATTATTAGTTCTATCAATTCCTTCTTGCAATTCTTTGTATAGTGAATTTTGTGCAAAAGGATTGTGTGCAAACATTCCAATCCCCACATGACGTAGGAATTTAATTTGGGATGATCGGAACCACGCGGATCCTTCTTTGTACTTTACCCGAAAAGAATATTCATCATCTTTATCGTCAACTTCTATAATTACACCAACCGTTCCAGTTTCACGACATTCATCCTCCACCACCTCAACCTCGTCACCCACAACGTATTTGTGTTTGAGTGGTTCGAGTTGTTTGATGTGTTCCACAAAGCTTCCATACGCTGGGAATCTGTACAAGCGTTTTAAGCTGGTTGGAGCATAGGAATAATATCCAAAGTCAACCTCATCTTGGAAAAGTCCTAAGTCCCTATGTGCGTCCTTGTGCAATTCTGCCTCTCCTTCAAATTCTTTACCGTCATATTTACACACAATCTTACACCGACACTTATTGCCGATACCGATTAGTTCGGCTTGTTTGTTAAGTTCTTCTAGTTTCATATTTATATTCTCCACTACTACGGAAGTCATTATCTCAGTCGCTCTTCGTCAGAAGCATGTCTGCTTAGGCTGATATAGGACTCCGTAATGGTAGATTTATTATTGTAATTAACATTCACAAAGTTCAGCTTCCACATGTGCTTTGTAAACATCCATTGGCTCTGGCTCACAAAACGAGTCGTCACCATCGTTGTATTTACTCCAAGCCTCGTCAGTACCTATGAATGGAAATTCTGGATCGTTTGTGTAGGTTAGGCCACATGCCTCACCAAACTGTATTTCATCTTTTGTCATATTATTTATAAAACTTTTTATTTATAAAACCTTTCAGTAATTGCTTTATCAATTTTCCCAAAAAACTCCAGGATTCTTGATGCGACATTACGATACATTTTTTTTAGCTTGCGTTTGTTACACATACTTTTTTAAGATTATATTCTTTAAAATTATATTCTTTTAATAAATTCTTGCTCTGGCATACCGGGCAAATAACGTAGTTGCGGTATTCCTCCAAGCTGATATATGCGTCTGATGATTTGCAATGTTTACATGTCATATTATAATGTTTTTAACAATAGCTGTGCTTGGTTTATGAGTTTTAACGCTTCGTTCAGCTTTGTTTTGGCTTCATCTGTTTTCAATGTTGGCAATGCGACAGCCTCTAGTGCATTTGAGAACGATACAAGTTTGTCTTTATCTGGTGCTAACTCCCTGGCTTTATCGGCTTGTGCTTGCTGTTCTTTGACTATCTTTTCGTCAGCTTCAATTTGTTCCCGCTCCTCATCGTCTGCCTTTTTTTTGTCATCAATTTGTTTTTGTAGTTTGGCGTTTTTTTTAGCTTCGTTATCTAGTCTCGCCTGTTGGATTTCTCTTTCTTTTTTTAGTTTTTCATCCTTTTCAATTTGTAGTTTGTCACGTTCTTCGGCTTCTTTTTTTAGTTTTTCATTTTCAATTTCTATTTTTTCTCTTTCAATCTGATCTAGTTTTTCTTTTTCTACTCTTTTTTCTTCTAGTCTTTTGTCTTCTGCAACTTTGTTATCAAATACAGTCTTTGAATTTTTCACCAGTTCATCAAACCCTTCATCACCCATTACTGCTAAGTTATAAATCGATACATCTTCGACATATTTTGACAACTCCTCAACTCTTTGCTTGTGTAACTCTTCTTTCTTTTGTTGTTCTATCCTTTCAAAATGAGTTTCAATCTCTTTCAACTTAGCCTCTCGTTCAGATATTTGTAATTTATAAACGTTTCTAACACCGTCAATCGCTTTTGTTCTTAGTAGTAATGTTGATTTTAGTTCAGCATGTATCTCATCACCTCGTGTCCTGTTTTTAACAAGTTTTAATCTTATTGTTTTGGCTTGTTGACAAACCTTCTCGTCAATCTTTTCATGTTTATTAAATTCAACTAACTCTTTGTCTAGCACTTGCATTGTATCGACCACCTCAGAGAATGAATCGACTATCTTCTCTGCATCAGTAACTGGCAATCCAAGGTTTGTTAGCTTGTCAATTATTGTTACTTGTTTTTCTTTGCTCATAGATTTATTTGGGTTATTGTTTTCTTATAATTCTATTATATGTTATATAAATACATTTGTAAACATCTGTAACTGTGCATAACTGTTTATATTGTGTAAATTTAGACTAAATAAGATACTTCACAGCGTCTATAAAGCTAAGTTTCATCGTCTGCATGACTAACTTTATAACATCGCCACCTTCGTTGCAAGAGAAGCAGTAAAACGTGTTGGTCTCTTCAAAAACTACTAGGCTTGGATGGGTATCGTTATGGAATGGGCATATGGTTTTGTATTTGTCTGGTGCTTGACGCTGTGAGTCGCCTAATAGATTCAAACTTGCGATCTCACGTGTTTTGGCGTGCTCTATGTCTAATTGTGTGATTTTGGTGGTTTGTTTCTTAGAGTTGAGGAATTTCAGTTCATTATTGAGCTTCTTCTTGTCTTTTACCAGGTTTTCAGCTAAATATATATATAAATTGACAAATACGGTAAGGTGTTTGGGATGTGGTGAGTTTAAGGCGTTCAATCTTGTTGCAATCCGAAGGTTCTCATCTGCTTCGGCTGTTTTGAGTTTTAACTGGTCTTTTAGGTAGCATCTACGCATCGCCTTGCCCTCTTTATGTTCCTGGCACGTGTTGACCCAATCAAACCACAGCTTTAGGTTTTGTTTTGTGTCGGTTTGTTTCATATAATTATAACCTCTTTTGGGTCGGTTTTGGGATCAGGAATGGATGTTGTCTGTTCGTTTGCGAAGATTTGGTCTGGCGTGAATTCTTTGCTCCGCAAGACTTGCCACCAGTTTATCATTTGACCGTATTGTTCGTGAGTTAGCTTCTTATCGTTTAACGCTTGTAGTATCGGCTCTTGGGTGGGATACTTTGAGATGTTTTGAAGTGTTTTTAGTGTTATTATCATATATGTAGTTATTAGTTAAAGAGTTTATCAGCTTCTTTTTCTGTGTTGAGTTCTGCTTCAACCACTTCTTCTTTTAGCTTTAAGTTATAGAATGATTTATTGCTTTGGTTCTTCTTTACACCGTCATATTCTAGGAGTTGACGGCCGAATTTTTGGATTGAAGTCTTACCAAACCCGAGTGAGTCAATGGCATCTTTATAGCTACCATAAAGATCAGAGGCCGAACATAGGCACTCTTTGGTTATGTCACAGAAGTTTGCTACAAAATACGATACACCATTTGAGTTGTCGCGTAGCCCATTTAAAAGAGCTGAGACTTGAGCGTTCTCCGTAAATTCAAATTTGTTGTCTCTTAATCGCTCCAGGCCTTCAAGGAAAAAACTGATAATATATGGGATTTCCTTTTTGAGCATCTCTTCCAACCCAGCTATTCTGTTTTTTGATCCAATAGAAAAGTCTGCATTGAACGGTATTACTCGTATTCTCTTACGCATTGGTTTTGGGAATGATAAAAATTGTGGCGATATATTTGATGTGAAGAATAGTTTAGCGTAGTTTCTAAACTTGAATACTTTTCCATATTTCTCTTGGGCTGACATTGTTTCGCCTGTAACAATGTTCTTGAATTTACCACTTTTTACTTTGTCTGATTCATCTTCGCTTGTTATATTTATTCGCTTCTTGAACAATTCAGCACATCCAAATTTGTCGATTGTTAGCAATTCCAATGAAGCTGCACTAACAAATTCTTCTGGGAATATTTGTTCCAATATAGCTTCCGAGAATACAGATTTACCGTTATCACCATCACCCAAACAATAGATAGACATATTAGCGCTCTTGTGTGCATAAAATAGACCACCCATGAGTTCTTGAACCAACTTAATCAGTGAAATGTCCGCCTTCCCATCGTCTGGAGTTACAAACGTTGAGGCTAGGTATTTTAAAAACACCGGCGCTTTTGTAACCCACGCTTTTCTGTCTTCTATATATTTATGGTCGATGTACATATAACAAAGAACCTTAGGCGTGTGTGCCTGGGTCTCCATTGTACTCGTGTTCAACATAATGTTTTTAAATGCTATTTGGTTGTGTTCTACCTCATGCTCAGAAATATGTCGGTGTTTAGGGAGTGCTTTTATTAGCGTCTTTGTTAGTTCTATTAAGAAACTACTACAGATATCGACATCAAAACTAGTCCAACTATCCAATACATGGAATAAGGTTGAGGCCATTTTATCATCATCATAAGTCTTGTAATAGCCAGCATCGTCGTCGTATAATAAAAACATCTTCCACGTGTCATTATATAGAAGCGTTGGCAAAATATCGATCAACCGCTTTGCCGTTTCATTATATTTACGCGCTTTATTGATAAAGGACGTGTTTTCAAATTTTATTTGTGTTATTTTTTGTATTTCTTTTAATCCCATAGTTTTATCTTAATGATTATCAAAAACAAAAATCCCTTATCCTGCCTCTCAAGCACATCGTCAAATGCCCGCTTGGTTTGCAGAATAAAGGATTCTTGGCTTCAATTTTGACGATGTTTTTGAGCATATTTTTGTATTGTAATAACATAATACGACACATTTTTAATCTTGTCAAGATACGAAATGTGCATAACTTTTTGGCGTTTACAAATAATAGTGAATATGGCTTCATTTGTGTTTTTTTAGATGTTTACATAGTTGTGGTTTTGTGGCTTAATATAAAGTGGTTTAAGATAATTAGGGTGCTTAAATATCCTAAATATCTTAAATAATTAGTCATATTATTGTGCTTTTTATGTTATAATATGTTTTATTGTTTACAAGTAGTGGTTAATGGGTTATAATATGCCGCAATATTATTTAAGATATTTAAGATATTTAAGAGGAAAAATATCTTAAAACGCTCTAAATTTAGTTTTTTATTTAAGACTTTAAGATAATTAAGATATATTTATAATATGAAAATATTTGCTATTCTAGTGTTCTATAGAGTTTAAATCGCGAAATATCCTAAATCCTAAATAATCGACTTTTTACCTGTTTACTTTTAATGATGCTTTGTGACATAATATGTCAGTTATGCACAGTTTACAAACCTTGTTTTTTATGTTAAAGTATAAGTAATAAATAACAATAAAAATATGCAAACAAAAAGAGAAATTTCAATCAGACAGCGGATTCAAAAATTGATAAAAGATAGGTATTCACAAGAGTGTGGCTTTTATTCATTTTGTGAGTTCGAAGGTGACAAAGTTGTTGGTGAGAAGCGAACCAATCGATACGTCATATTCTATCAGCTCAACACCACGAATAACACTATGCTTAGTACAAAAGTTATGCACAGCTAACAAACGTTGTTTTTTATTTGTAAGTTTAGTGTAGGCACTCGCTATTTACTTTTCGATAAAATCTTGCTATAATATAAGTGGCTAGAAATAGTGTTTTTGCTCTTTGCTTGTCAAAAACAACAGAACAATGTTTTCAGCTTTTAAGCAATCGTTAATTGGTTGTTTTTTTTATTTAGATATTTGGGACAATTAAATAGTGTGCGCTCTTCTTCTTGTGAGAGCGGGAGAAAGTTTTTAAGGATTTATTCCTATATTGGGCGGGCATATAAAGACTTACTTTTTTATATAAAAACTTTTTATGAACGAAATTATATATCACAAAGATTTAGGCAATTCAACAGATCTTAACAATAAGCTGAGAGTTGTCGCTGATAAACAAGGTTGGCGTTTAGTCAACAAAAATAAATACAAAGAGCAAAACATAAATGGTTATGATGACCATTATAACAAAGAATAATATGACTAAAGAATTAAAAAAATCAGCACTAGGCTTTAAGTTGCTTCCGATATTGAAGCGACAACTACAGGAAGTAGAGCCGAAGAGTAAGAAAATATATGCTGAACTTTTTATTGAAACATTAATTGAAAAAGCTACTATTGATAAAGATATCCAGGCATACAAGATAATCATCTCGTATATTGATGGGCTTCCAAAACAAACGGTTGAGGTTGATACTGGTGCAGGTTTAAATAATCTATTAAGAGAAATAAATGGAATTAACAGCGGAGAACAAAATCCTATTGGCGAACAAGAGTTGGAGGATGAACAATCTGTACAAGATAGTGAACAAAGCAGGTCAACGAGTTACCTTCCATCCTAATGAGGCGCAGTTGAAGTTTGCGAATGATGATAGCCTAAAGAAGATTGTGTTGAAGGCCCGACAGATCGGGTTCACAACGTATGACTGTATTGATTCACTTGATGAATGTTTATTTAATGAGAACTTTCAGGCCGGCATTGTTGCACATGACAAGGATTCGATGATCGAGATATTCTCAAAGATCCTATTAGCATGGGAGCATTTTCCATTAAAAGAGATTGGTTGGAAAGCCAATACAGAGCGAGCGAATCAGTTGGGGTTTAATAATGGTAGTAAGGTGAGGGTTGCGTTATCGTTTAGATCAGCGACACTTAACAAGTTGCACGTATCAGAATTAGGTAAGATTGCAGCTAAGTATCCATTAAAAGCACGAGAGATTATATCTGGCTCGTTTGAGTCAGTACCAAAGAACGGCAGAATATCTGTTGAGAGTACAGCTGAGGGTGAGTATGGATATTTCTTTGATCTGTTCTGGAACGCATTTGATGGTGAAAACGATTTCTCAGCTCATTTCTTTCCCTGGAGCGATAACCCTGAATATGCGATTGATCCGATTGAAGTACCGGAGAGTTTTAAAAAATATCAAGAGTTATATAAATTATCAGACAGACAGATTAGTTGGTACTACAAGAAATGGACTACATCTAAAGAGTTGATGAAGCAAGAGAATCCAACTACACCAGAAGAAGCGTTTGAAAGCAGTAGTGGCAAGGTGTTTGATGCGGATGTGTTGAACTTGATGCTTGTGAATAAAGAGGATGGGATCAAAGCTGGTAACTGGGTATACTTTGAAGAATATGTACCAAACCATGATTACGGGCTTGGCGCTGATGTTGCAGAGGGGATTGAACGTGACTATTCGACAATTGTCATTATGGACTTTAGCTATCGGAACGAGAGCGGTGTGATAATGCCGAAGGTTGTTGCAAGATACAAGAGCAATAAGATTGACCCGACAATGTTCGCATACGAAGTCAAGAATGGTGGTGATAGATACGGATCATGTATCGCAGCTGTTGAACGGAACAATCATGGCCATGCAACACTGGCACGATTAAAAGACATCTATCCGAATATATATGCACAAGACATACAAATTAAAGACAATATAATACCAACAAAGAGCCACAAATTAGGCTGGCTAAGTACAAGTTCAAGCAAGCCACAGATTATGTTTGGGTTGAAGCGTGCAATTGAAGATCATGAGATTTGCATAACTGACCGGGCGATTATTAGAGAGCTGAAGATGTACGATGATAACGCATTAAAGACAATTAAATACGATGAAGAGTTGACCAACCATTTTGATTTAGTAATAGCTATAGCGATAGCATTTGAGATGAAGACCGAATGTTATTCAATGGGCAATGCGAAACTGACAAATGAAGAGCCAGCCGATCAGTTCGCAGTAACAGAGTTTTAATAATAAAAAAAATACTATGAACAAAGAACTCAAGCGCACCAAATGCGAGATATACACACGCGTCGTGGGATATCTGAGTTCAGTGAGCAGATGGAATAATGGCAAAAAAAGTGAGTTCGATGATCGTAAAGTGTTTAAGGTTAAATAAAATATGGGTACAGCAATGAAAGCTGAAAAGCAAGCACAAATCAAACCGCAAGAATTAAGCGAAAAGGATAAAACTTATCGTGATCTTATATTTAGAAGGATGGAAGAGGCGCGAGATATGCGTGACCAGGCACATGACGAGTTTGATGGTATGAACCTATTGACTTGGGCTGAGTTCAACGCTAAGTCGGCTAATGCTTTTGTACCGCCCCGAAAGAATAAAGCAGATTCAAGTATTGTTACCGGCACACCGAGAAGCAAGATGAAATCTATTATCAGTCACATCATGAAGATGAACCTAGACCCTGATGTATTGGCGTATGATAAGAATAAGAATCAAGATTTAGTGCTTGGTCAGAAGATGGGTAAATTGATCAAGAAGGCTAGTGAGCTGGATACAACTGATTGGGCTGGTGGTCGTGAAGAGAAACAGAGATTAAGGATAAGATCGTTGCTAGAGCAAGGGACTACATTTGTTGAAGAACGATATACACCAAGAACAATTACAAGGAAAAGAATAGTTGAAGGTAAGCTCGATCCAGCAAACGGGTTCAAAGACTTGAAATGGTTGACTAAAATGGAGACCGAATACAAATGTGAAAGTATCATATTAGATATAACACAAGTATATCTTGGCAATATAAAGCAATACGAGATGAACAAACAACCGTTTATCTATACACGTAAGGTAATGGACTACGCACAGGCTGAAACGATTTATGGTAAATGGTCGAATTGGAAGCATGTTGTACCAGGCAATAAATATAGCAGATTAGATGATGGCTCAGACTCTGTACCGTATAGGAATTTCAGGTTGTACGAGTTAGAATCTAACCAAGTCGAGATATTAGAGTATCAAGACCTATCGAACAAAGAACAAGCGATAGACATAAATGGTGTGATGATGCTACCTTCCAATTTCCCTATGACTTGGGATTGGGACGGTTACTCAATTACAAAGAGTATTTTGTATCCATATTCGGCACAATTCGCATATGGTAAGAGTTTAATGCAAGAGGTAAGAGTTGATGGTGATTTACTAGATGAGATGATAAGGATGATGTATCACAAGACGAAACAGAGTATCAAGCCACCAATGGCGAACAGGAATAAAGGTATATTATCACCAAGGATATATGATCCAGGCACACTATGGAGCGGTATCGATGTTGGTAAGATAGATAAGATAATCGATCATCAAGGTGTTACTGCATCAGAGTATCAGATGTTCAATTTAATTAACCAGATAGTGAATACGAAGACAATCAATCCAACGATGCAAGGGCAAGAGACTCAAGGCGGAATTACAGCGACACAGATCATGTTGACCCAGAAGCAGGCGGAAGTGAACCTATATTTAATCATGTTCGCAGTGCAATTGATGGAAGAACGTGTTTCATACCTAAAACTATTCAATGTATTATCCAACTGGACAAAGCCAATTGATTATGAGATAGACAATGTTACAAAACAGTTAAAGGAAGTATTCAGAAAAGAAGAGATTGATGACGAGATCATCGAGTTTGAGGATTCAGAACCGTCAGGTGAAGAGCGTGTAATGAATTCGTTTAGAATGAAAGAAGAGAAGGACTTGGCAAAGAAGACCAAGAGCGGTACGAAGTCAAGATCCATTATCCACTTACCACTGTTGAGGAAATTAAAATACCGATTCTATATCAAAGTAAACGCAAGTGAGCGTGAAAGCGATAATTTGAATAAGGTATTGTTCAGTGAGATGATGAACCAGGTTGTGACATACTTCCCGGAGAGTGTCAATAAAGATTACTTCCAGAAAGAATGGGCTACAACATGGGAGAAGAATTCAGCTGAAGCGTTTAATTCAGCGAGCATGGATGAGATGGCAAACCAAATGCCAGATCAAGCGGGCAATCCAGCAGCGAACAAGATGTCAGGTGCAGTCAAGGCGAGTCCTAAACAATTAATGAAATAAATATGTTTAAGTGGTTGAAGAAGAAAGATCCAAAAGCAAGTGAAGCTTGGGGCGAGGTGCTTCCAATCAATGAGCCACACAGTATCGAACTAACACGAGCGAATCTTAATTTATTACCTGTTAATTGGGACTTGGATGATGAGCCGAAATCCAAGAAGTATTGGATGGAATGTAAGAATTTGAACGAGAACACCACACTGCATAACGAGATTGAGCTGATTATCAAGGCACAAGTCGAGCATATCGCAATGAACTGTGCAGACAATAGGAGTGCAGACATATCAAGAGGCTCGATCAATGGATTGTGTTTATTGAAAGAAAGATTACAACAATTTGAGAACGAATATAAACAAACATTATTAGTTCCAGAAGTAGTCGACCAAAGTAAAGTAGTTGAGTAATATATAGCTATATAAAGGTGTCGTTCAGCCTCAAATGGACAGTTAATAAATAACGAAAAACTATGGATTATGAAGAGTTAGAACAAAGGGTCGAAGAGCTAGAGGAGCAAAAGACAAAACTTGAGAATGAGAAGGAAGAGCTAGAAGACAAAAAGGTTGAAGCGGAAGAAGCGCTTGAAGAGCAGAAGAAACAGCTAGACGGTGAGAAGGACAAAGACAAGAACTTTAAGAATCTAAGGGACAAAAAGGATAAGATCGAAGCAGACAAGACCGACCTAGAGACCAAGTACACTGAGTTAGAAGAGGAGATTAAATCAATGAAGAAAGAATCAATTGATAAAGAGAAGGAGTCTTACTTGAATCGATACGCAGGTGATGACGAAGATGAACGTAAGAAAATCGAAGATCAACTTGGTTTATTATCAGACGAGATTCCGATGGAGGAACGAATGGCTAAAGCTGTTCAACTTGCAGGAGTCAAGCCTGGTGACAGTGAAACGACTTTCTTCCAAGGTGTTGGTTTTGAAGGTGACGGTCGGCCACCGAAGAAAGATGGCGGCTACCTCGATACTGATGTGGGTAAGGCAATGGCAGAATCGCTAGAAATTGATCTAACTAATGAAGCTGACAAGAAAAAGGAAAAATAATATATGACAGAAGAAATAAAGAGCAAAGGCCAAGTTAACATCTCACAAACCCAACTAGATTCTATTTTACAACAAAACAAAGATCTAACCAAAAGACTTGATGTCTTAGAGACAAGGAACAAACCCAAGATAGCAAGGAAGGTGAAAGAGAGTTTTGCTAGGATGCGAGTATATAAAGGCAAATACGTTGTTGAAGACTTGAAGAGTCTACGTGAGAAGGTGTTGACGAATGATTTGGATGAGAAGGAGAAGGTGCTTGTATGTGACGTAGTTGTTAGCGATGGTAAAAGTGAGCCAGAAACCATCAGCGCAGTGAGATACAACGAGTTCTTGGAGACATGCGAGATTGTCCCAGTAGAGATTCTATCGGTTGACAAGAAAGAAGAGGCTAAATACGCAAACAAAGCCAAGCCAACAATCTTAGTCAAGGAATATTCAGAGAAAGGTGATAGCATTGGTATGAAGACGGTTGGTGAGATCGAAAATGTTATTGTCGTTCCAGTCACAAAGATTACAGTTAAACTACCTAATGGTGAGACAATCAAGTTAAGTAATAACGCATTAAACATTTAATATGAATTTTAGAAAAAAACTAGAAAAAGACCTAACCAAAGAACGAGATGATAGATGTGGTGCGGCTGCTAACAAGTTATTGAAAATCATTGGTGATAGTAAGGGTATTTATCTTGGTAACGATCCAGAAAAGAAAGTTGCGCACTATAACCAACTGATTGAAGATACAATACAACTGTATATCGATGAAGGTGTTTTATTGTCAGAGATCCAGTACGTAAGTCAGATAACATTAGATATCCTTGGTCATGTCCAGGATTGGGTTGGTGCAACAATAAAGAAGCATAATTTGTCGATTCAAGAGGATACAATGGGTAAGCCAGAGTATGAATTAACTATTGCGGATTTAAATAAAAAGATAATTGAGATAGAAGGTAAAAAGGAATAGATATGTGAGGGGGTTTATACCCCTTCCAATATAGATTTCTATACAACTAAAAATCGTTAGCTTGTCCGTAAGTCAAGCCCATAACAGGAACGTTATAGGTTGATTTTTGTTTCAAGTCGTTAGATAAAAGCATATTCTGTATGTTTTTACCTACTGAGTTGGATGGTCAAACTCTACAATCTTCCGAGGGAGAAACCTCGCTTAAAAACGTAAAGATTGATGCTAATTAACAAACTAACGAAAGAAAATTATGTTTAAAGTAATTTCAGGAAAAGCCAAGATTGAATGGTATCCAAAAATAGCATCAACTGTTTTCACTAATGGTGGACTAGTTTATGCTGATGGAAGTGGCGCTGTACAACCAGCTGACGCAACATCAGGCGACCATATTGGTATAATCCTAAAAACAACAGCAGCAACAGACGATGACTACGCTTCAACAACAAGTGTGCCAATCCAGAAAGTTTATGAAGGCGACATTTTAGAAGCAGACGTTTCAACTGGAACACTAACTGCAGCAATGGTTGGTAATAGATACGATTTAACAGACGCAAACGGAGTAGATGTGAGTGCAACCTCTAAACTAGTGGTTACATGTGTCGGATTCATCTCAGCGTCAAAAGGACTTTTCAAACTCAATGCTATTATTGAGGCTGCAAATGTCGCAACAAGCTAATTCACTAAAGAAAATATAATATGTCAGGACCAGGATTACAAACAAACTTATTGAATATAGTTTCTTTAAGTGAGTTTACAGACTTAGTAACAAAAAAGTTTGAACTATCCAAGAACATGGTAGAGACAAACGTTGCAAGACAACTTTTTATCTACTCTGATGAAGCGTCAAATACTGGTAATACTAGAAGATTTGACGAAGTCGATATTCAAACATTTGGAAGACTAAAAGAAGAAGGTGCAGACGCGAAGAAAGCATCTATCGGAGTTGGTTATTACAAAATAATGACTGCAAAACGAATCGCAATGGAAATTGATATTACTTGGGAAATGAGAAAATATAACAAAAAACCTGAAGTAATCAATCAATTGACATCTTTGAACCAATTCGGGCCACAAAGATTAGAACTAGACCTATCGCATGTATTTACATTTTGTAACGCAAGTTCTTATGTAGATTTAGACGGTAAAACTATAACTACAACTACTGGTGATGGAAACCCTGTTGTTTACGCTACTCATGCTCTAGCTTTTTCAAGTGATACATACAGAAACAGAGTATCAGGTGATCCAGTTTTCTCACAAGGTGGATTGGAAGCAGCTGAAAGTTTAGGTGTATCAGACGTTCTATCGAATTTCGGAGAACGAAGAACATTGAACTTTAATAAGATCGTTACTACTGATGATCCAAACACATGCAGAACTGTTAGACAGGTTTTGGAGAGTACAGCTGATGTTGATTCATCAAATTCAGGAGTAAAGAATACATATGCAGGTTCATACATCCACGTTAAATTGCCTTGGTTGGCTACAGATAACGTTGGTTCTAGAGATGCAACAAAACGAAGATGGTGGTTTATTGGTGCATTTGGTCAAGGAGCTTCTGCTTCATGGCAAGCATATCTTGGAGTGTGGGAACAAGCGAATCTCAAAACACCTGCTCCAGGTAATAACGGAGAAGATGTACATAACGATAACTGGACATACGGATGCAGAATATCATATTCCAACATTGTACTATCAGGTAGAGGTTTGATCGGTTCACTTCCAACAAGTTAAAAAACTTAACATAGATTCAATGAGATTCACTTTTATGGATTGAGGTCGGATAGGTTGGGAATCTATACTATAAAAAAAATTATGAATTTTAATCAAGTAAACGGATATGGTGCAGCTCAATTAGCTGGTTTGCCATATACAACTGGTAAGGTATTTTTGGTCGCAGCAAGTGATGATACTAACGAAGACATGATGAACCAAATTTACAAACCAGATCCACAAGGTGTCCTTAGAAAGTTTGCTACATTCACACTTGCATTAGCACAATGTGTAGCTGACAGAGGTGATGCAATTATCGTTTCTCCAGCATTTGAAACAGCCTTATCTGCAGCTGAACTATTAGCAGCAGAAACAAAGGGTGTAAGAATTGTACAAGCTAATGCGGATAAAGATGGAGTTGTTACAGTTTATAGAGCAGATGGAGTGCTTGCTCAAACTGCTGACTTGAGCATCTTTACTGTAACTGGTTTGGTAGAAATTATAAGTATTATTGGTAAAGTTGGTACAGTTATCGAAACACAAACAAATGCTTCATTGTTGAAAATTAATCCAACATCAGGAGCAGATGTCGACTTGTGTGCAGCATTGGATATTACAGCGGCAGCAGCTAAATCATTTCTATCAATCACAGGAACAGCAGCTGATGCATTAGTTAATACTGATTCGGGTGCTATTGTTAAGCAAGCTGTACCAATCCTAGTGGATGCTGGTGTCATTGAATTAGAGTGTGCTGCTAGTAATTCTGGTACTGTTAAATGGGCTGTTCAATACAAACCATTAGAACCAGGAGCAAGAGTATTTGCAGCTTAATAACTAATTAAACTTTTTATGTCAAAGAAAAAAGAAGTAAAAGAAGTAAAAAAAGTTGTTGAACCTGTAATCGAAAAAGAAATCAAAAAAGAAGATATTGCTATTGTTGAGCCACAGTTCAAAGTGGGAGAATTACTTGACGGTAAGGAAATCATAAAGGTAAAACTTTCTGATGAAAGAAGTCTTTATTTGATCACACTAGATGACAATACAACAACACATAGACCTTTATAGACCTTACTTAGAGGGAGGGAGCTTCGCTCCCTTCATAGTGAGGTTTACTAATAAATTAAATTAACAAATATGTATAACGTAAAAGATAGTAGGGATGCAATTGGGACAGTAGCTACACCAGCAACTCTGACTGCAGCTTATGCTGGAAACGCTAAAGAGTTATTTGCAACCCATTTAGAGAATTTACATCTTGATATACAATATATCCCTAAAACTGCTCAAACAGATCGATATATTTATATCAAAATAGAAGGTAGTAACGATGATGGAACTACTTATTTCCCATTATCAACAAAATCAGAAGGCTCTGACGAGATTAAATTATATTGTCTTGACGGTGCAACAGCATCAGATGCAAATATAATTCCGTTGATCGTACCAGGTGAGAAGAAAACAACTGGCGGAGTTACTTATAAGGCAATATTTGATTGTGATATTATTGCTGATTTTGTAAAGATTTCAGTACAAGAAACTGGTTCAGCTGATTTTGGAACAGTTTATGTAAGAAGCACATTATCTAATAAAAAATAAACAATATGTATAAGAAAATATTATATACAATTTTACTATCATTTATTCTTGCGATTCCAGTAAGTGCATTTGATGGCATTTCGGTAGACTGGTGGCAAGAGGGGATACAGGGAAGTGAAGTGCTTAGTCCACTAGATGATTTTGATGTATCATTTAACAACGTAATAATTCGAGGAACACTTACTTTTTCTGGAACAATGGCAAGTGATTTAGATATGGACGGTAATGATATCTTAAATGCAGATGTAATTAGCGGAGTAACTGACGAAAATCTTGACATAGCTAGTTTGGGAACAGGTGCGTTATTTTTAACATCCGGTAGCGGCATAGTTTGGTCGTTAGATAGTGTTAGCATTGATTTAGATAGTCCTAGCACAGATACTCTTGTCATAGAACATGGAGACATTTCAAATCCAGCGACAGACGGATATGGAATAAATACAACAGCTTATTATGGAGACGTAACAAGCGAATCAGCTATTTCAGGTAAAATAGTATCATCTGTTGGTTTAAGTGCAGGACAATTCAATAATGCTATTGTTGGTGCTTTTACTGGCCATGCTTCTGATGCAGTTGGTTCTTATATGGGAATATATGGGACAAGTGGTTCTGATAAGAATGGTGGTGGTACTTCTGTTTCGTTATTAGTTGACAGTTCAGTTGTGGCTGGTAACGATCAATTAGATTATACTGTTACAGCAGTAAACGATAGAATTAAAATACAACCAATAACAGTAAGCGGAGAAGGTCAGAATGTGTATTTATCAGGCTCAGCGTTTGGTGGAGGTGGAAGCGTAAATGGAAATACATTTTTAGGTCATAATGGAACAACTGCAATTGGAAATGTTGGAATAGGAACAATCGACCTAGATGGAACGCCAGCTATAGGGAAATTGGTGGTCAAGGGAACAACAAATGATGGTTCAACGAATGTATTTGTTGGTAGAGATAGTGATGAGGCAAATGTAATGCTTGCAAATACTGACGGAAGTTTTTATGCTGGTCTTTCAGCACCGTCAGTTACGGGTTATACGCAGGCAAGAGTTATCGGGTCACATTCAACTACTTCTACAAATATTTCAAATTATTATGTAGGAGTATTTGCTGAAGCAGCTTCTGATGCTGATAAATTCGGTGTTGGGTTTTATAGCGTTGGCATGACTTCGGCTACAAAAGACGGATATGGAAATGTTGGAATTGGTAAAGTCGCTGATACAGCTGATGCAGGAGTTGCTTATGGTGGGTATTATGTTTCTGTAGGCGCACATTCTGGTGGAGACAATATATCTCTTTTCTCACAAGCCTCTGGTGCTAGTGGTGCTTTTTCTAACTATTCTTTTTACGGTGAAGCGGGAGAAATGTACAATGAAGATAAGTTGGTTTTGAAAGCAACTACAAATGATGGCACAACTGATATAATTAATGGATTAGATAGTAGCGATGTAGAAATGTTTGCAATTGATAGTGATGGAAATATGGACTTAAAGGGTAATCTTAATATAGCTGGTAGTATAAATCCATACAGTGAAGCTGTGGCGGACGATGGTTATATTGACTTGCCAGATGCAACTACTGGTTGGGGAACTGTATTTATTGGTAAAGACCTAAAAGCTGATTTCTCATGGGATGCAGACGGAACAGTTTTAATCGATATTTCTGATGGAGCAGTTGTTGGTACTGATACTGATACTAATTTATGTATCTTTGACAACGGAACAACTGTAAGAATTAGAAACAGATTAGGGTCAACTCAAACAATTAAATTAGTGACTTATTACTAATATGACAAAATACTTAAATAATAGAACAATTAGGTTGAATGACGATGGCACTATTGATAATTTAGATATTGCGGTTATAGGTATTAAGAGTTTTATTTTAACAGAGACAGCAGTCCCTGATATGGATGTGAATTTTAGTAAAGGGACTGTTAAGACTGTTGACAGAGAATATTATCATACCATAGCTGGTAGCGAGACCTTAACAGCGGCAAATGCAGGAAAGACTAAAATATCAATACTACAAAAAACAACTAATAGTGATGCAGTGCCAACAATAAAAGATGGATCAGAAGATGAATTAGTTTATCCTGACGCTGATGCTAACAATATAATTATTGGATACGTAGGTGATGTAACAACTCCAATCACAGAAACTACTGATGCAGTTGTAGAGGCTACTCCAACAGGGACACAAGTTCAACTAATTCCAGTAAATACTAATAGAAAATAAATATGCCAAAAAAAATAAACAACAATACAATTAGGCTAAACGATAATGGTACTATTGATAATATTGAAAGCTCGGAGATTGCAATTGATAGTTTTATAGTTACAGAATCGTCAACGCCTGACATGAATGTTAATACTTCTGTTGGCACGATTAAGAATACTGACAGAGAATATTACCATACTCCATCGGAGGAAGTAATCCTAGTCACAGCAGCAACCTCTGGTGGACAGAAGATTGGCATTATTCAAAAAGATTACACATCGGATGCTATCCCTGAAATTAAGTACAGTTCAATAGTTGGAAATCCTACACAAAATTCACTAACTGAAAATGCTGGGACATTGAATGAAGGAGTAACAGTTAGAGCAGATTTTAAATGGGTTAATGGCACAGGTAGCGATATAGAAATAAATGAATTTATAGTTGGTCTTGCTAATTTTGGAAGTGCTTATGGCGATGGTACGTTTGTGATTTATGGAGATAACGGGAGTGGACTTCCAGATATGGGTAATGTTCTTCATAGCCTAGGGTCTTTCAGACTTGGGTATAATCAAAAAGATGGTACTTATGGTGCTTCTGGTTATAAAAATATTGTTACTGGAGCTGCACTAGTTATAGGAGCCGGAGTAACATTCCATATAGTTTGGGATTCTACTTACGAGGGAGGTAATATGTATTACCCTGAATCAACAGTAGTCGCAGCTCCAACAGATTTTACTTATACTTTCCTAAGAGATGTAAATGATGCTGGTACTTGGAATAATTGGGCAGGTGGTTCTAACAGTTGGGACTATAGTATAACATTCACAACTGGTTCGCTTGAAGTGCCAAGTCCTGATGCAGACCATATATCAATAGCAACAATAGGTTCAATAGCAGTTCCTATCAACGACAGCACAGACGAAGTCGTAGAAGGTTCACCAACTGGAACGCAGGTTCAATTAATTCCAGTAAACACTAACAGACAATAATATGCCAAAAAAAATAAAAAATGGTGCGATGATTTTTGAAGATGATGGTAGTGTTAAAATTGGCGATGAAATAGTTAGTGGTAATTATGTAGAAGTAACACCAAGTGGTAATATCCAACTTTACGGAACAGCAAAAGTGTTGAAAAGCGATACATTTGTTTTTAATTACTCTCGGATTACAGGGCAAGGGAAACCAACACTTGTGGATCGAGGTTTAGCGTTTGGATTTAGTTTGCCTATTTACAATACCGATGATGAAGAATTGTTTAGTTGTAAGTGTGTACCAGAAGATTGAGACGGTGAAGATGTTACTGGATACGTGGGTGGGTGGTTACCAAGTGCTAATAATGCAAAAAAATTTAATTTACAATTTAGTTGGGAATGTTGGAGTCCTACCAACAACAGTATAGTGCCAATAGTAACACAAGACGTACCAATCGAAACAACAACAGGCGATTGGGATGCTTATACAAGTTTTAAAGTCCCCTTTGCTGTAGTTCTTTCAAGCAGTGGTTGTGCTGCTGGGGATATATTTGCTTTAAGGATTAGAAGATTAGCTGCAAGTGGTGATGAAATTACTGGTGAGATAGTAGTTGAAGGAGCAGCTATAACATATACAGCTAATAAACTAGGGATAGCAAGTTAAATTAATTAACATATAACTATGGAGGAATTCACAAACAGAGAACTAAAAATATTAATGGATGGGATTAAAACCCAAATAGAGAATCTTGAAGATAAACATGATAAAGGTATTTTAGCGTTACAACAGTTTCTTTTTGGGAATGGTAAAGCTGGGTTTATTGAAGAAACAAATAATTGTCTAGGTGATTTAAAGAGTTGGAAGCGAGGAATCACGATGATTATAACTTGTTTAGTTATCGTAGTTCTACCTGTTGGATTCATTGTTATAAGGGAATTAATTAGTAAATATATATGAAAATAAATAAAAAAATTACAGCCGGAGTCATTGCTGTATTAGTTGCTGTCACTGGTTACGTTGGTCTGTCAACTGATGTTAAGTGTTTAACAGCCGACTACAAGTATGAACTTGAAAATGGTCAGTTTTATTGCGTGGATGATAAAGATATAGATATATTAATGAATCGACAGGACAAGGTTTCTGAGGTCATGGAAGTTTATAAGGCTAATGGAGCATTTGCCGATAAGGTGAAAGAAAAATTAAAAGCCGAATATAATACAGAAAAGAAAACAAAGGATGGAGTTGATTATGATTTTGATGTGAATAAATATACTTTGGTTCGTAAAGTGTTGATTGAGGAGATGAAAGGGATGTCAATAAAAGATAAAGATAGTTATGTTTTGAGTGGCACAACAATGCTTGATGGTGAAGCTGTTATTGAGCTTGATACAAAAAAATTATTTGAAGATTTAATTATTAATAAATAAACTTATGGATTACTTCAAAAAGTTGTTAAAATCAAAAACTTTCTGGGCTGGTGTTTCTCAAGTTATCGCTGGTGTTGGATTATATTTTACAGGAGAACAAAGTTTAAACGAGTTATTTTTAGGTGCTTCTGGTGTTGCTATGATTCTATTTAGAGCGTTTTCACATGACTCAATTGGCGATAAATAGGAGGTAGCAATGATGATAATGTGGATGGTTGAATGTCCTAGTTGTAGAAAGGAGACAGTTTACATTGTATATAACATGACATGGGGAAGGAGAATGAATATAGAATGTATGGAGTGCAAGAATCGTTTAGATATCAGGCCGATTAAAGAGTATTGGGATGAACTCTGGGACGACTTACAAGCACTATACCGCATGCTAAAGTTTGAGAGGGGGTGATCAATTCTAACAAAGGACTAACACTCCTTTACCGGGGGGTAAACAATCCCCCCAATTTAATAAATAATACAAGGGTAAAGATTATCTTGCATCAGGCTGTACACTCGGTGTAAGCAACTACTTTACTGCGAGGATTAACCTACTCGACATGACCGATACATTCGGGGTGCAGTGCCTTGCTACTATTGGCTAAGCTGTGGTGGCGGTGTACGTAGCAAGGTATTATATAAACATAACGACATAAAATGTATGAAGTTGCAATTAGACACAAAATTAAAAACAATTAAAATCGAAGACGATGTTTTGTTGAGCGAATTAATCGAGATGCTCGAAAAGTTATTACCACAAAATGAATGGAAGACATTCAAAATTCAAACAAGCGTTACCATAAATAACTGGAACAATCCTGTTGTTTATAAAGAGATTATAA
>Ga0075125_10000342_pt1 | contig 20757 bp, 24 predicted proteins | sample AntAceMetag02UKN_FD_69810 | JGI IMG/M metagenome (GOLD analysis project Ga0075125, IMG submission 69810) | Saline lake microbial communities from Ace Lake, Antarctica - Antarctic Ace Lake Metagenome 02UKN | ecosystem: Environmental > Aquatic > Non-marine Saline and Alkaline > Saline | place... | reverse complement strand
GTATACGTCGGTCCTTCGGGTGGATACTTTGATTTTTTAGGGGTTGGTGGTTCCAATGGTTGTACTCGTTGGATCGAAACGATAGGTACTGTTTCTTCTACGAATGTTCAGAGCGCAGCTCAGGGACCATCAGGAGGAGAAGCCATGATGCCATCTTCTTTTGTGAATGATTATTATGGTGGGAAAAATCTTGGGCAAAGCATCATCGTAGATGCATTTTTACAAAAGTTTGATGTCGAAGGAGGGTTTGACTACAAGCCCTGATGACCAACATTAACACTCGCCACGCCTAGTTTGCGAGTGTATCATGACGCTCTAATGGAGGAAGATAATGGCTTCACCGTATACAAACCCAGTGCGTGATCCGATCTTGATGAACGATGAAGAGCGACGGCGTCTCGAAGAGGAGCAAAGGCTCACGCCTGCTGCGCCAAGAGCCGCCGCCACTCCTGTGGCCGAGCCTGCCGTTGAAGCCCCTGGTGTAGTCAACCGCCTCGAAGCTACCTTTGGCGACAGGACCGATACCATCATTGGATCCCCTACATCCCCAGAAGAGGCCCAGAAGGCTGCTGACGCCTATCGAGCAGGCGGGGGAGGCAATGCACAGGCCCCCGGGGCCCAAGGCCAGGAGGGGCCCGCCAGAGGCCTTACAGGGCCTCCCGTGGAGACTGCGGAGGAAGTTGCGGTCAGGGTTGCCGACGTGGATAACGAACTAAGGGTGAAGGCCGCGAAAAAGGCCGCGTCTCCTGAAAGAACTGCCAGGGCTCAGGCCATCACCGGGGGTGTCGAGGCTGGATGGGACAAGGTCAATCGAGAGATTGCTTCTAAGGCAGTGAACAATGAGGTGCTGTCAGCCAATGAGGTCCGGTCTCTACGCAAGGCAGTGGCGTCCACGACGCCAAAGTCCATGACGACTAAGACCTTTCTTGGCAAGATGGGCGATGTCCTCCTTGAGGTGGATAAGCAGAAGCGTGCGGCAGGAGTGGCCTTGATCAAGGCGGCTGACGCCACCCAGGTTTCCACGAGGGAAGAGTGGGAGAAGCTGGTCCGCGAGACCATCACTCCGGAGGAGTTTCCGCTTGCCGCGGAGTTGGCGAGAGAAGAGTACATGGCTGCTCCGGAGCGCATAGAGAAACTGGCCCTGCATGCCGACAAGTTGAAGGTCACCAGGGAACAGCAGCTCGAAAACAGGCGCAGCGATGACGCTGATGCATTCGCAAAGAGACGGATAGGCGAGGGGCTGAGCACAGAAGATGCTGATGATCTCAAGAAGCGGATTGAGGGGGGCACGGCGACGGAGGAAGAGGAGGCCGCGTTTCAAGTGTTCCGTGCAGAAGATGCGGACCCGGCCTCAAGCATTAAGAGGAATGAGAAGGCGGCGCAGCAGAAGAATGCTGCAGCCAACACGCTTGATCTTTCCAGCAAGCTCGATCAGAAACTGCTTCTCGAAGAGACTCTCTTAAACCAGCAGCAACTGGACGCAATCAACCTGAAGATCCCCGAGTACAGTGGTCCATCAGCGGAGTCGCGTCTCGATATTTCAAGAGACAATCCAACCGCAGTGACTGGCAGAATTGCCAGAGCCGTTGCCGGCGGCATGGCCCTTGAGGCCGCAACAAGGGAGGAGATTGGTCGTCTTATCGATACTGGTTCCTTGGCAAAGTTTCCCAGCACAGTGGAGTTTAACGTTAACAGGTTCATGGCGCTTGCTCAGGCTGAAGTGTTGGAAGACGCAAAGCGTGCCGGCAAGGAGCTGAGTGATGGCATTGCTGCCACCCAAGAGGCGTTTCGTGGAGAGGCCGCCAATACCAGCGTCTCCATCGTGAAGGGCGAGCAGGACGATGCGGTCATGCAGCGCGTCAGGATTGCTGTACCGGAGGGCGGGGACATCACAGATGTGAACCCAAGGGATGTCGCCGCTCAGTTTGCGGAAGACATCCTGATGTCCTCGCCAAGGTCTGACAACGAGACGCTTGCATTTGATATGGCGCATGATCTGTGGACTGGTGCAGGAGAGGGTGCCCCGCCGTTGACGGAACTTGAACGTCGTGCCCTGGCCCCGATCTTTGACGTGTTCGATGCAGCCATGTTCAGGGTCTCGGAAGCGATTGGGGTGGAACGTGGCGCGCTTGCCAAGGAGACCGAGAAGGCGAGACGAACCGTGGAGAGGGTTACGGCCGAAGCAGGGGCATCTGGCCAGGTCGCCATCTTCTCCCCTGACAGTAGTGACCATCGCACAGTCTCGCAGGCTACATACGACAGGTTCGACGGGAAGATTGCTTCATACGTTGACGGCGATGGAAAGCTCGTGCTTTACGATGGAGGGAACCCTGATGTCAAGAGATGGTCTGACGCTCTCGGGTCGCTTCGTGCGAGCAAAGACGTCAGGGCCAATGAGTTGTCTTCCGTGGTCAAGAGCCTTGATGGCGTGATGTACATGGAGGGCGAGCCGCGGTACGAGACCTACGGGGAGCCGTGGGTTGCCATGAATGTTATCGGCAATGAGGATATGCAGAACAAGGCCAGGCACATGTATGGGCTTTTGTTTGATGGCGAGAATGGTGCAATGACTGCCGCATTCAACGACCCCAGCCCTCGGAAGTGGATTGCTGCCTTTGGAGGAGAGGGTCCGCAGGCTGAAGTGTTTGCGACCGAACTCGAGAAAATCATCGCCAAGATCGACACCACTGCTGCGGCCAGGACGAGCGAGACCGGAACCACCCCATTGAGCGCTGAAGACATTGTCAAGAACCTCAAGGTTGATGATGCGGGTGCCAATGGTCGGTATCAGAAACTCGTAGCCAATGTGTTGACCGACAGGATTCAGCAGTCCGGACTTGTCAGGGATCTGATACTGAGTACTGATGGCGATCTGCGTAGGGCCGGGATCAACATCGCCATGGTTGGGTACATCAAGGGTGCAGAGGGGCGTATTGGAATCAGTGCGGAGAAGTACTCCGAAGAAGTCATGCGCGAAATCGGGGACGGTGGATGGGATCGCGCTGATCCGGAAGAAGCTGCACTTATCTCGAACGCCATGTACGAAGCTCACGAGCGGCACGTGCGAGACATCGACGACGAGATGGATGCAATGGGATTGGTTGGTGTTTCCGACAAGATCATCAAAGAGAAGATGAGTAAGGGTGTGGATCTTGAGGGGTGGGCGGAGATTGCGGACCGGTCAGTGGTCGGGGTTGCCGAGGCTAAAGAGCTTGAGGCCATCCGTGCTATGCCATTGCAGACCATAAACCCAAGTCAGAATCCGCGACACGTCCTCACCAAGTATCCGAGGGTGTATGTTGGCGACGTCCTCAGAGAGATGACTAGTGATGTTGGGTGGGGGTTCCTCGAGCGGCGCACTACCGTCGTCAATGATGCGCTATCGTTGACCGATGATGAGTGGGAAAAGAGATACAAGTCGAAGCTGGATAGTCGGGCCGAGAGGGCCATGAAGGGTGATTGGTTCAAAGATGACTGGGACAAGCTCTACGACAAGGCATGGGAAGAGGCCACTCGTAGGGCGACGAAGGAGGCGGTTAAACTGCATCGCGAGAGGGTCCGTGATCAACGATTGAAAGATGCTCCGTCAGAGGGTCTTCGCAGAGCAATGGAAGAGGACTAGGATATGACGAAACCATTCGATCCATTGAATGACATTCCGGCAGCCCCCTTGGGTATTGATCCGCTGGCGGGTGAAGCCGGTGTTGAGAGCGAAGTGCGTGCAGGCAGGGGCCTGCCTATGGACGTTGGTCCCGGGCGCGAAGTAGTGAAGGGCCTTGGCAATTGGGCCAGATCATCGTTGTCTGGACTGATCGGCACGGCGGGATCTATTGTTCCTGGCGACGACTCGATAGAGAAGCTCTACAGGAGCCGTCAGGCTGATGAGGAATTTCGTGGTGACGCGCGTCCGGCACAAGGGTTTTGGAACAAGGGCGCCCATTTGTTCGGTCAGGGTATTGGAGAGATAGCATCATTCGCTATACCTCAAGCCGCAGCAGCTCGTGGCGCAGCCGCAGTCGCCAAGGGTGCTGCAGGGTTCGGGATGCTGAACAGGATCGACCAGGCAAAGCGCGTGAGTAAGGCCGTTGGAGTGGCGCAGAAGGCCACCATGGCTACGGTCATAGCGGCAAGAGGGCATGGCCCCAACTACTACGAGTATCTCGACAAGATCGGAAATTCTACTGTGTCTCATCTTGCGGCATTTGCGAGCGACGTCCTTGAGTACATCGTTGAGCGTGGGGGCGGTCCGCAGATAGCGGCAGAACAAGCCACTCGTAGCAAGATCATACGCGGACTCATGGATGCCGCCGAGGATTCTCCAGAGGTTGGCGGCATTCTCAAGCAGATGGCTCGCGGTACAAGGAAGTCTCGTCGTTGGTCGTCTATGGTTTTTAGGCAGACTTTAGGGGAAACTGTCGAAGATGATCTTTCTTATATTGGCAACGCCATGATTGAGGCGATCGTTACCGGAAACACTACTGCCAACTGGAAGGATTTCTGGAGGAACATGATCGATGCTTTTGGTATCGCCCTTCCTGGTGCTTTGTTTTTCGGAACATCCCAGTACCATGGTCAACAGGTACAGGAGAATGTGGTCAAGGAACTGGTCAAGCCTCCGGCGGCCAAGAAGGAACTGGTCAAGCCTCCGGCGGCCAAGGACGATGAGGCCCTCCTCATGGTAGGGGAGTTGCAGAAAGTCATGGCCGGGCTGGGCGCCAGCAAGCAGGAAGCCACCAAGTGGGGGTCCATGTTCTACAATGTGGCCGTAAATCTTGCCGATCTCGGAGACGAAGGAACTACCCCTAAGTCGTTCTTCGAGGAACTCAGTGTCGCCATCCTGCAGGACAAGGCCGTCGACTTTAATCGCATGCGTGATGCGGCCAATGACGAGGAGCGTCTCGGGTATCTGCGTGAAGTGTTTCCGGACCTTGATGAACGTGTGTACAAGCTGACCGATGCCGTTGAGGCCGAGACTGTCAAGAAGGAGAACGTCGCCGTAGCCGAAGAGAACGCCAAGGCCGGAGGGAAGTGGTACAGCGAGAGTGGGGACAAGATTGCCGAGGCAGCTAGTGAGCGCCTGAAGGGTCTTGAGGTGGGCCCGGATGGAATGGCCGTACAGTTCGACACCGTAAACGATGTCGGATTCTGGCGCAACGTTTACGCCCAAGGAACTGTTGAGGGCGTAGAGATTGGCGGGAAGACCTACTCGTTGCGGATGTTCGATGATGGTAGTGTCCTGATCTCAGAGCACAAGCCTGCTGATGATCCGGAGGCATGGAGTCCAGCAGTCAGGGAGCGTGTCCGCAGTCGAAGACTCCGCACCCATACAGCCAGACTCGAAGCATCCGATGACATCCTCCAGAGCGCTGTTCCGCAGGGCGAGGCCGGGGAAGTGGTGGCCTTGAACATGCGCCAGAGGAAGATTGCCACAGGCGAGAACCTCCTCCCCGAGAACGCTGTGAGTATTGCAGAACGTGTACAGGCTATTGAGGCAGCCCGGAAAGCCGAGGAGGCAAGGCCTCCGGTGGGTCCGTTTGCGGCCGGTGCAGGGGGCGTGGTTCCCCTCCCTATAGGTGACAACCCTTTGTTTGGTGCAGACATCGAGAAGCTCCGAGACCTGGCGTCAGGAGAGGGCGGACTTGAGGGGGCGCAGGAGCTGCTCAACTGGCTTGCGAGAAACGGTCTAGAAGGCACACCATACGCCGAGGCGGTACATGGTATGGCCGAGGACCAGAACGTCGCCCTGAGGGCTATAGGGGAGGTTCAGGAGGCTCTCAGGATCATGGAGGAGCGCAAGCAACTTCCCCCCGCTGGTGAGTCCTTGAGTTCGTGGGTGGCTGGCGAGGATGCGTTTCCGGCAGATGTAGCAGAAGAGAAGAACCCCTTCCTTGAGCTTCCATATCCAGTAGTGAGGGAAGCGGCGAAGCAGGGGAATGATCTGGCTGTCGAGGCCAAGAAGCAACTTGACGCAAGGGGCGTCGAGGCCGGCGAGCACAGAGTCAAGCAGGCGGACAAGCAGCCCACGGCAAGGCAGGGTACAGAAGCCACACTTGAAGCGGCCGAAAAACAGCGACCCCATGGCGGATGGTTTTCAGCAAGAGGCAGCAAACTCAAAGCTGCATACATCCCCAGCGCCAAAATGGCTTCATTCTATGACAGTGCTACAGCAGAGGACGTAGTGCATGAGTGGATCCATCATACCATAAGTGAGAGCCTTCTCCCGCAGCGCCACATGGACGTCCTGCTCAACGAGTACAGAGGGGCAGGCGACACGGTGAAGACCGAAGAGGAGATCGTCTCAGCATTCTTCCAGTTCATCAGGGACGGAGAGATGCCGAATGATCCCAAGCTGCGCGAGACGATGGACTACCTGGCCGACATCATGCACGAGTCATGGCAGGCCACCCGGGGCGTGTTGACACCCGAGGCTGGAGCCGTGTTCGGAGAATGGTTCGGCAAGAGGACCCCGCAGTCCGAGCAGACGGCACAGGGCAGGGCTGTAACGGAAGCAACGGCAGAGGCGAGTGAGTCAGAGGGGTTGTTGGCATCATCAGTGTCCGAAAACGTTCCCGGCCAAGATGTTGAATACCTTGCCGCAGTCGAGAAGGGCGACACCGCCACCCAGCAGAGGATGGTGGACGAGGCTGCGCGGGGGGCGGGGCTTCCGGCGAGAAAGGCTACAACTGGGCTGGAGCGCATACCGCCAGACGAATTTGCAGAACTCGGGATGCCTGCTGATGAAGTGGCAGCGAGGATGGTTGTTGAGGAAGCTATCTTTCGGCTGCCAGACGGCGGTTACTTGCTCGACAGGGGCGATGTTCCCCTTCGCGCTGCTGTGGGGGAATTGCTTGGTGCAGACGTGCCCGTATCATTACTCACCAAGATTGTGCGCGGAATGTCTACCCTTTACCCGGACAGCATCAAGGCTACGTTGACCCTTGGGTTAGATGAGGTAATACTGCAAAATCAGAGTCGCGACCCCATCACCCGCGACTACGCAGGGAAGGTGATCCCGCTTTCGCAACGGTTCCAGCAGGGCGAGCAGGATATTCGATTTTCCGCAGCCCCCACCCGCCAAGAAGCCAATACTCGTCTTCATAAAATCTTTGGCAACCATCAAGCCGTGCACAACGCAGCCGTTACCAAATTCGGCGTTGATAGCATGAAGGATCTGACCGACGAACAGATGGCGGAGCTGGCCAAAGAAGCGTCCCAGAAGCAGCGCAACGAGGCCGACCGTGTAGCCGCCGCCCTGTTCATGGAGACAGCGGAAGAGGCTCGAGACAACCCGGAGCATGCCGCCATCATGGACAGAGCCGTCAGGTACATGGCTCAGAACCAGGAGCGCAAGAAGGGTAAGAAAAAGGAATCAGTCAAGGCTTCTCGTGAGTCCAAGGATGCTCTCGCAAGCGACCTCGATCAGCGTCCATCAAAGAACCCTGTGATCGCTCAGGCGTATGGCGGGGACATTCAGCACGCAGCAGCCATGAACCGCTGGGAGAGGCTCAAGGCTTCTGCCACCAAGTTCCGCGGTGGTTTGCTTCGCAGTGCTGTGCGTGAGATGTTTACGGACGTCCGCACGATGACCGACAAGGTTGCTGATGGAGACATGAACTCTCCGTGGATCACAGACGTCTATGCCTCATGGCAGGATATGACGAGAGACTGGGCCAAAGAGCATTGGGCTATAAGTCAGTGGTGGCACGACGCAGAGACAAGGCTCGGGTCCCTTGACACTGGCCTGAATAAGCACGTTGAACTCAACGGCACTCAGCGTACACGTAATGACGTACTGCTCATGTACCTGATAACCCGGGGAGATGTAACCCGCCAAGAGTCTCAGAAGCTGCTCGCGGCTAATCCTGAGTTTTCGACAGATGCTAACAACAATCAATCCGAAGAGATCTTTGCCGCAAACGTGGCCGAGTCCGCAAGGATGGTCGCGGCCGACGAGGGGCTGGCACGTACAGCCAAGCTGCTTGAAGAGTTCTACGCTCATGTCTATGGTCGCGTGAACGGTGTCCACAAAAGGCTTACAGCCACTAAGGACGCCCCTGAAGGCACGCCACTTGGCAAGGTGGACTTCTACTTCCCGATGATCCGAGAGGGCGGGATGTTCTTGGACGAGGATTGGCTCGGTACCCTTTCCGGCGTTACCCCCGCGAAGTCCAAGGCAAGACGCGAAGCCTTCGGAATGACCCGCCAACGATCTATGGCCCTGACAAACAACCGCATCCAGACCAATGTGTATCAGGTGCTCGCCAACTACAAGGCGCAGGCAGCGGTGTATGTCTCAAAGCAGGAGACCATTCTCCGTATTGGCGATCTGCTCGAAGACCAAAAAGTCCGCAACTCTATGATCAAAAGGTTCGGAAGCGACGAGGTTCTGCGCACGATGTGGACGATGCTCGAGCGTGAGCGGTATGCTACGAGTCGCTCGGAACCCATGAGCAACATCGAGGCCGTGCTGAAAACGGTAAGAACTCATGGTGTTGGTGGTACGTTGGCCCTGAACCTCCCGTCATCGGTCAGGCAGGCCTTCTCGATTTTTGACTGGATGGGCGAGGTGGACAATTCGACGGCATGGGGTGGGGCGGCACGCCTGCTCGGGAACCTGGCCAAGGGCACAAAGAACCTTCCCAATATTACGCGCGCCGGCGGCCACCAGAACATGCTCGAAAACGATCCGACATGGCAACTCATGGTGAAGTCTGGATCAAAGGAAACGCTGTCCAGATTTGACCCCGTGGACGCAGACATGTCCGCTTCAATGAGCGGGTCTATCTACAACAAGAGCGTCAAGGGTCTGCCGATCAGGGATTGGTTATTCATCGGCCAGAGACTATTTGACCAGGCCACTCGCACGGCCGCCTGGGGGGCCACCTACAGCCACGAGCATCAAAGGCTACTGTCCATAGGGCGGAGCGAGGAGGGGGCCCATGAGGGGGCATTCAGGATGGCCGAGGATGCGCTCGGAGCCACACAGCCGGGCACTACCACCATGGAGCGCACACTCTCCCAGAGCAGCAGTGAGTGGGTCAGAATCCTGACCCCGTACACAGGGCAGCTCCTAAAGAAGTTTAACTATATGAGGGGGAAGGTTATCAGGCCCCTGTACAGGGCGTACAGGAACACGCCCGGGACCGGGCAAGAGAAGTGGGGGAAGGTGTTTGAGACCTTCATGAAGTCGAATGAGTTTACGAACTACAGCGTGGGCAGAAAGATGATCTTCCAGTACGTTGCTCCGGTGATGGCGTTTGGTCTACTTGCTCGAGGCAGGATACCAGAGGACTGGGAGGAGTTCAGCAGGGACATGATCGGGTACAACATGTCGATCATCCCCGTGCTTGGTCCGGCCATGAGCCTATACTGGCTTTATGATGGATGGGACAGAGGCAGCAGCCCAATGTACCTACAGTTCTGGGAAGAGGCTGGGTCGCTGATTGAGGGGGCCATGGATGGTGTCAAGGAAGATGAGTGGGCCGACCTTGGAAGCAAGGCATTGTACACTACGAGATTTGCCGGACTTCCCGCCACCCTCCTCCGTATCCCGAGGAAGCTCCCTGGATGGAAAGAGAATGACGTTGGGCCTCTTGAAGCATTTAACGAGATCTTGTTCAAGTGGCGCCCAGATGACAAGGGCATGCGTGAAGCATTGTCTGACTGGGAGTGGGGCACATGGTCAACAGAAGAGTAACTTGAAGACCAGCGCAGCGGCCGCATACCAGAACACAAGCATGAAGAAGGTTCCGATTGGGTTTTTTTCATTCACGCCAGATACTCCTTCTTCAGCACCCTCGCCATCGCATCTGGCAAACTCGATCCCTGCCCAATCGCTCCATCCGGCAGGTACTTACGATACAGCCAGTGCGCGACAAGGACGGCTAAGTTTCCGTCCTCACACTGAAGGTACAAACTCGCTGTCTCGCATAGTGCATCCACCTGGCCCTGGTGCCCTTCCGTGCACTTACTGAACAATTCTCTGACCCTGCCAGTGTCGTCCAAGTTTACGGTCAAGTAAATTTCAACCGCACCCATGACTATCTTATGAGTTTTGCCTTCTCTATCAGGAGGCAGCTTGTGTCTCATGGTTCCCCCTGAGGGCGGCTACGACTTCATCATCAATTTGTCCGGCCTGTAGCTTTCTGAATACCTCCCTGTCAGTAGTCCATATGTTGCCCGCCAGAAGGATCGCCCTACGTTCATTGGCTATCTTGGTTGCATGCTCTTCGTCTTTGGCCCACATCGCAAATCTTACGAACTCCTTGACCCTTGTGCTGGGGCTCCACGGTTTGTCGCTCTTTCTGTCGTCTACATCGTTCCTCTCGATAAGGAGCACTTCTCCGTCTCTGTTCATATGGACGAGGTACCAGTATGTGTGCAACGGTCGCCCGTCTACATTAGTGTCGACTCCAAGCTCCCACTCCTCAACATCTTCGTCGTGTAGCTTTGCGTATTCTTCGGCCTCCCCCTTGTCGAGCGTTACGCCATTGATGCCATAACCCGAATACTCTCCACTCGTGATGATGTAGACTTTGCTCATATATCTGTCCTCCATGATTTACGATGCTCACTACGATCGATCAGTTGGTTCACAACACCCAGCGCCTAACATCCTCTGGCATCGTGCGCGACTCGCTCATGGTGTCTCCCCTTGGCTTTGTGTCGAGTCTATGTGGTGATCGTACTTGATATTGGTCCACCATTCTTGTCCGCACCCCGAGCAAATTCGAGAACCATTCCCAAGATCATCATCCAATTCGAGCACTGTTTTGATCATGCCGCACTCAGGGCACGATGAACACTTATCATCCTGCTTGCTCATTGTGTCTCCTTGTATCAACTACATCCTTTTGCAATAAACCCGATGATCGTCATGATCATCAGTGCCCACATAATGAGTCCAATCCCCGGATGATATCCCGGAGGTCTGCTAAGGTCCTGTGCTCGCATGCTTCTCTTGTTTTGGTCGTCGCAACCCATGACCATATCTCCGTTTTGTGATATATCAACCATACGTTAAACAATGCCGGAAACTCTTCCGCCCAATGATGACAGCCCGGACAGAGTACGACACCATTCCTGATGTCCCACCTGTACTCTTTGAAGCGTCTCTTGATCAGGTGATGCCCGGAAACGTTTCCGGGAGCACCACAAATCTCGCAACAACCCTTGCGGCAGACCGCCTCCTGCCAGGAGCGATCGGCCTTAGTCTCTAAACGTTTTCTCGATTGTTTTGTCAATGTTCACCACAATTTTTGGGCCCTTCATACCCCCATTAAGGACCCATGCCTGCTCCCTGCTGCCCTTGCAGAACTCAAGGAACACTCCGGCCCTGCCCGAGGGCAGCGTGACCTCCATGCCCCTGTATAGTTGCTTCTTCCTTTGTGCAAGAGTTGGCCCTTTTTCATCCATTGTCATACTCCTCCTTGTATGCCCACATCCCGACAAGAATCGCATCCGCTTCATCGTCTGATTCTATTCTTCGTCCAGCGAACTTGCTGGCTGCAAACACCATGTCATCCTTGCCGGCCTTGTGGTTGCCTGTCGCAAACTTCTTCAGGGTTCCACTATGAACATCGGCTATCCCTATGCTCTCCCTGACCGCCCAGGACATGACGTGAGACACAAGTCCTACCGCGATACGTGTCGCAGGACCTCCGCGGTGATGCGCTCTCTCCCATACAACGAGAGAGATGTGGGGGAATTTGAGCAGACGCCTTCGCAACAGGTGCTGCAGTGCGACGAACATGTGTCCGTTGTGTCCGTCCATCTTGTCTCGCATGGCCCCGAAGTCCTCTGTCCCGCTGGCTGCGACGGCCCCGTTTTTGATCACTGCCCAGCCCGTCATCTTCGCCAGATCAAGTGCCAGTATTGTGCTCATATTACATGCCTCGCTATGCACACCATTTCAATCACCAGCATGATGCTCCTGAGGACCAGGTAGGCTACCAGTGCCGCCACTAGGGGTGTTGGTATGTATTCCTTGTACATGTTTCTCCGCGAGTGACTCGACGTACTTCGCCAGTATATTGTGCTTCGTTGTCAGGCTCGTGATGATGGCACTCTGCGCATTGATCACTGAAGCGATCTTCTTCCGGAACGCATCATTGCTGATAACGATAGCGGAAACACGCCCCTCGCTTTCAGTGAATCCTGCCTCCAACTTGTGCTCAAGAGCACGTGGTGTCGGCAGGTATTGCCGTATAGTGTGCACGGTTATGGCTATGGTGCCAATAATCGTTGCGCTCACTATGAGTGATCTCATGACTGACGCCATTGCCTTCGCCTTCTCTATGTCTGCCTGAATGTAATCTTGTGAAGCCATAATCTATTCCTTCTCCATATCCGCAAAAGACCGCGGCCTTGCCGCCTCCGACGATCCGCCCCCTGTCCACTTGTGCATATTCTGCACGAACCTCGAGGGGCTGGGGTTGAACTTCTTGTCCGATGTCCTCGCGTATCGCTCCAGCCCGGTCAACACTTTCTCCCTCCCGTGCACCTGGACAGCCAGCTTCAGGTAGTTGTGCATCTTCTTGGGCCCTACAATGCCCTGTGAGGCCAACCATATCTTGACCGCCTCAAACACCCACGGTGGAAGCCGAAGGCCCTTCTTGGGCCTCTCAGGGGCCTTCTCGTCCCTCTCGGGCACAAGGTCCGTCACCACTGCGTACTCATGACATTGCTTAGAGTTCTTCCTGCCCTCCTCCTGAGTGATTTCGAGTACACCCCGAGATACTAAGGAGTCGAGTAGTTTTCGATCTACTGTACATCCGCAAACCTTTCGCAGCTCTGAGAGGGTCCACTCCTTTCCTTCGATCGCATAGGACCACAGATAGGTGATGACCACCTGTTCCTGGGCCTTGCGTCCTTCAGTCAGCCACCGGGGCCAAATGCCGAAGTCGTGTTGCTGGATAGCGCTCATGTTGACACAATCCATCCTTTCGTTTCGCCCGTATCCGAATCCACTATCTTGGCCACGTTGTCTGGCATGCTCTTGCTCGACACTAGTTTGATGCGCATCCCCGTTATGTTAAACGCCTCGTCCGGCGGCTCCCCGTCCATGAAAACCGGCAAGTCGAGAGCCTCGAACGGTTCGCCGCCATAGTCCTTGATGCGTAGCTCTACCCCTCGGGCCATCCGGATGACTTGGTCGGGTTTTCGGGAAGCGCTCATTCCTCAATCCCATTGTCCAGTACATCTTTGACCCGAATGTATATCTCGCCCTTGGCGTTGATGCTGTCGAACCCTGTATATCCTGTGTACTCCTTGCACCATGCAGCCACCTTTTCGGTGATAGCCTTGGCTAGACGCTCGTTACGAAGTAATGCATCCCATCCTTGCATAGAGATCTCGAGCGCTTTTTCCCAGAAGTCATCAACCTGTTTTTGGGTTAGCTTGCTCATCCTTCTCCTCTGCCTGTTGCTTCAACTCTTCCTCGCTCAATTCATGGAGGTGCAACCACGCACAATCCCAGATCTTCATGACCGCAGGCACGAACAGGATGACCTGATACGCGGGCCCCCTTTCGTCTGAGTCGGTATACACCCACCCCAGCTTCGTCCTCTTGTCCTTCGGCCCGCACCACTGCAAGTCGTGAGAAAGGAAGGGAGGATCGTCTACTGATGGATACGGGATGCAGCACCCCTGTATTCTTTCCTCGTCTGTCTCTCTGCACACAGGCAGGAGGTTGGCAAGATCAAGACCGAGCATCGCATGTAAGTGCTTCGGCTCGTAAACCAGCCGGCCGATCTTGATCCTGATCCCCTTGATGTCGATGAAAATAGAGCCAAGTGATGTCACCACGAGTCCTCCAGCTCCACCAACATTCCCCTAAGATCCTCCAGCACAAAGGCCACGCTCATATTCCTATCCAGCTTCTCGACGCACAACATCAGGATCTCTCGCAACTTGTCTTCGTCTGTGTTCATTGTCTCGTCCTCAGTCTTGGATGAACTCGTCGCAAACCTGCCGGGTCACGCTCTCTTCCAGCTCAACGCTGCCCTCATCCACGAGCGCCCTGCAGTGCGGGTGACAATTATTAGCCAGCCACTTTATGAGCGGCTTTGCTGCTTCACGTAGTTCGCGTGTTCTTATTTCTGACAGTATCATTACAGCATCCTCTTCTGGGTGCGGCCCCCAACATTGACGGGCCATACTCCGGAGCAGCGCCGTGGTCTTAGACTACTTACGCAGCCCAAGCGCGCCCCGATCGCCAATGTGGGGACCGCAAGTTCATTGCCTATTCATTTATTGGCTCGACGTTGATGGACGCATCCCTTTCGTCCAACGATAGGGCAACTGACATTCCTGCCTGCGCAAGAGCCAGTAGCGCCATCCACTGCTGGAAGCCTATGATGACGTGTTTGCGGTTTCTGCCTTTGCTGCGACACGCGAGTTCGTATTCTATTTTCGGATGAGCGTGTATGTTCACAGCGTCTCTCCCTGTCTTATTGGGCGAGGGGGCGGGAATCGAACCCACGTCACGCATTCCTGCGCCCGGCGAACTGGCCTAGCCCGTGATCCGGTCCCACTAGTGTGGCGCTCTACCATTAAGCTACCCCTCGCATTACTTACAGCATTTCGGATCCAGTAGTCGCCCTCTTCAGCAGAGCACACACCCCGTACCCATACTTCACCTTCGTCGGTGAACCGATCCACGTCTGCAGCCCTCTACCGAACGCCACGACCATCGCCTGTACATCCGGCCCGACGTTGTGAGAGTAGAAGCAGCTCTGCATCTTGTGCTTGAGCCTGACTTCCTTGCTACTCTTCCAGTCTATGACCGTCTTCGCGCCGTCCACGCGGGCCAGCATGTCGTACTGTCCACTAAGCATCAGGGCGTCGTCATACACCCTCTCCTCGAAGGAGATAGGCTCGACCTTGTACTTGGCCGTAAACTCACCCAGCGCTTCGGGTAGGTTTTCGGGGTCCACCGTACCTTCCTTGAAGTAGTTCTCCAAGGCTGTGTGCATGGCTGTACCCTTGTCGGCCGCATCCTTCATCCATGCCGTGTAGGCATCGAAGCTCTTGAATGAGTTGATCATCCATCGGTCAAGGCCTTCCCGACTCCCCGGCCAGAAGCACCCCACGAAGTGCGAGATGCGCCCATACGTCTGCCCCTCATGCTCGCGCAGGTTCCCGTCCCCGCCACTGCACAACGCGATCGTCACACTCCCCAGCACCCCTTCTCCGTTCCGGTTAAACACCTTGCTCTTCCCGGTACCGGTGGTGCACGAGTAGTCCTCTACCTCGAGGTGAGGGGTTTCTCCTGCGTCGATGAGGCGAACGATCTCATCCTGAATGTCCTTCGACTTGTCTGGCACGAAGCCAATCCCGATCCCCTCCCATGTTATCGGAAACGCACCGCGGGGATGCTTGGCAAACTTGTTCGTCGGGTCCAGTGACACCAAACACATACCCTTCGGTCTTGCCTGTGCCGCCTCTTCGCTCTCTGCTGTACGAAAACTTATCCCGCTTGAATTGAAGACCATTCTGCTCATGTGTCGTTCCTTTCGTTGTGTTGTTATGGCTTGGTGATGGTCATGTCGTAAACATAGGCCGTTTTGTCCGCATGGTTCCAGCCCGTTGTGGTTGTAACATTTACATCGAGTCCCGCAAACTTGACCACTTCCGAGAGGAGGTCATGCTCCCTTCTTGTGAGCCCAGTGAATCGATGCGAATCCTTGCCTATCCCCGCCAGTTCCTCCAGTCTCTGCAAGCGCGACTCCATGGACTCCTTCTGTGCTGGCGTTATACCCCACGACCTGGGCCCGAAGGACCATCCGGGACATTCCAGCCTCTGCAGTCTTTCTTCAATCGTCATGCTTCTCTTGCTCCTTTTCTGTATCGTCTACATCAGTTTTAAGATCGGAAACAAGGTCCCGATTCTCGATCACCCATGCCAGTAGTTCGTAAACAGGACGCAGCTCGTTCTCGCATCTTGCGCAGTAGTCCCGCATGGTCGGTATCTGAAGCAGCAACGCATTGTCTGGCTTGAATTCCGGACTCGGCCTAGTAGTGACATCATGCGCCTCAAGCATTACGCCCCATGTGAGTTCGAGACTGCTCCTCCTCGGCTTGTACACTACCCCGCATCGCTTGCACGTATGGTTGGGGTCTGGGGCAGGAGGCGTCGGCTCGGCCTGTAGGTCACGCACCTTCTTGCGCAGCTTCCCGATCTCGTTGCCCTGTCGGTTTATCATGCCTTGGTCTTCTTTCTGCTGCAGCCCGCGATCCTTTTCCTCATCATTCCTTATCGTAAACTCCAGCTCGCCCCAGCCGTCAGAGCATAGTCGTGCTGATGCACCGATTGTGTAGCTGCCTCTCTGCGGGCGCAACGACTGCATATCAGTGGCTCTCGAAATGTCCAACCCCGGATATACTTGAGTGAGCGGCGCCTTGCCATCCTCTTTCCACGTGACCGTGGTTCCGACTATCTTCTGCTCCTGCTTTTTCTTTCTTCCAAACATGCTTCTACCCCTGTGTAATCTTGAACACCTCTTGCATTTCCCTATTCAGGGTTCGTCTCGCCGACTCCTGGCCTCTTTCAAACCTCACAGGATACAAGACCCCCCTGTAGTCGTTCTCTTCCATCCACGCCCTAGCGTCGGCATCGTTTGCGATGGCCTCGCTCTCTGTGGCTACGATATCGTAGACTGCTTTCCCTGTATCGGGTTGCGCCAGCAAACAAAGAAACTGGCCTCGAGTTCTATCCTTGGCCCGCTCCAGCCTTGCCTCTTTCCCGTGGTCTACTGCGTCTCTCTTTTCTGCTTTGCTCATGTGTTCTCCTCTACTTCAGGTCCCTGAACCACTCGTGTAGTTGTTCTTCGTCGCTATCTATCCAGTACTCAATCGATCCGGAGGTGTTGTTCGTCAACCCGAATGTCGCATGTACACAACCGTCGCTAATTCGATCCGTCCTTGTGGGCGCATCGACGAACACTGTCCCTGCTGGAATGACCAAGTCTTTGATCAATACTTTCTTCATGTGTTCTCCTTGCTCAGAAAGGAAGTTTGTCATGGTCGTCCGCCGGCTCTGTTCCGGCACCATCACCCGGCCCCGCCGCGTTTCCGGCCAACTCAGCCGCCATCTTGATCCCGAATGACGCCTCGTTTCCGCCCGCTTCTTCCCATACACTGATCAGTAATGTGTCAGTCACTTCCGATATGTCCAGCCCTGCCTGTTCTGCTACTGCTACGATCTCCTCTACCAGCTTGGCCCTGCCGTCCTCGTCTACCTGTCCGCCCGCTGTTATGCCATGAGATACGGCTGCCGTAAACAAAGCCGCCGCCAGCCTGACATCATCGTACTCCTCTACACAGGCCTTCATGAGGGCTACAAGGGCCTCGAGCGTGTACCCCTTCCATTGGTCCGCCTTGGGGGCCTCGTGGCCCGTGTCGGTGCCCTGAGGGGTTCCTGAGGGTGCCTGCTGTGCACCTCCACCATCCCAACCGCCCGTTATGTGCTCGTTGTCCTTGGCCTTTACGCTGAAGCGCCAGGCCTCGGGATGGTTTTCGCAATCCTTGCCCGGGAATGAGTACCCATGTATCTCGTCTCCCGGCTTCATCTTCTCCAGCAGCTCCTGACTGAATGTACGAAGGACCAACTCATCCTCGCCCCTGTCTCCAGCCATCTTGACCGGGACCTCTGTGAATACCGTGATCCTTCCCCGATACTCGTCCTCTACCGTCCATGTCTTGTCTGACGCCAATACCAATTTCTTTGTTCTCAATGTTGCCATTACTGTTCTCCCTTACATCTTCCAGACCTTACGTTCTGGATTCTCTCCGAACCTACCCGTTCCACTATTCAGGTCCAGCGGTATCGCCGCCGTCCTGCCATTATTGTTGGCAATACAATCCAGGAGGTAGTCGTAATAGACGATCGAATCATCGTCCGACCTCACCTCATAGTCGTTCCGCCTCATCCAGCTCACAACATCAGGATCGCTGCACCTACCGCGCTTGCACTGCAAGACGCAGATCATTCTCGCATCGTCCCCGATCCTCGCCCTTCCCCGTATGTCCTCCTGTGATATGTACTGATTCTCCTTGTCGCTATCGGACCTGTCCTCGCCGCGGTTCTTGCGGACGTGGTGGACCACGATGACGGCAAGGTTATGCTCCCGAGCCATGTCGGTCAGGCTCTTCGATGTCATCTCCTCACTTCTTCCCTCTCCTCCTGATCCGTCGAGGTCCTTGAATGCGTCAAGGATCACATAGCGCCAGCCATGGCGAGCCACCCCCTTGGCAACGTCCAGCCTCAGCCCCGACATGCCGAGGCCCCTTCCTTCTCGTATGTCATACGAAGAGTCGACGACACGCTTCATCCCATTCCGCACCTGCTCCTTTTCTTCGTTGGTGACGTTTCCGATCAGGAACTTCCATGAGTCTACATTCGCAAGCATGCACCCTGCCCTACTCATGGCGACGTGCTGCCCATCCTCCAGAGGATAGTATACCCCCGGAATTGGGTGAAGGCTCTCGATGCCCGCATGCACCCCCCACTGATGGGCGATGTAACTCTTTCTTGTCTTGCTCCGGCCGGCGATCAAAGACACAACGCCAAAGGGCGCCCCGCCTGTACCCTTGTTGAAGTACCCCCATGGGGAGGGAAGCCCCGGCATGATGCCACTCTGGGCGTTGTCGCACGCTTTCATGACATCCGCTGCCACCTGCACCTTGGTCAGGTTTCCGCTCCTGTTGTCGGCCAGGTCAAGGATGCGCTGGATATGTGATGAGATGATCTTACTTGGATCGCCGCCCTCCATAACGGCGTCAAGGGATTGTCGGTTAGCGTCGGCTATTTTGCGCAGAAGCCACTTCGACTTAACTATTTCAAGATAGTGCTCGGCGTGGTATGCGGTTGGCGTACTGTCGATCAACCCGTCGAGGAACTTCCGACCCCCGACCATGTCGAGCTGCTTATACTTCTCAAGCTGCTCGGCCACGATGATCGAATCAACCGGCTTCCCGTTTGATATCAGCCAGTCACACACCCTGTATATCATCTGGTGGGCGGGGACATAGAAAGCATCCTGAGTCAACCCCTCGGTATGGCACAGGCCCATTACGAGGATGTGTTCCAACAGGATTGATCCCAGAAGGCCCCGCTCAGAGTCTTCATGGAATGGCGATGCTCTATCCAAGACGTGCTCCTTTCACTCTCTCCTCAATGTAGGAGAGTTATCGGGGTGGGTCAACAATAAACTTGACTGAAAGTTTCCGCCTTGAGACACTCGACACATAGCGGGCTCTTTCCTCCTTTCGGTCCGCCTACCACTGCCGGGGCTGCTCTCTCCGGCATCGTGGGGCGCGCCCACCCTTCGGGGTGGGCGGTTTGCTTTCATGCGAATAGCTCCTTCATCATCCTCCTGATGCTTGCTTCCGCCTCGGCCGGCACGACGCCGTTCCTGGCCAGCCTTACTTCATCGACTCTACTGTCGCACTCGGTTGCAGCCAGCCGAGGGGCAGACCCATGAGCGCTTCCTCCCAGCGGGGGTTGAGAGATGTTGCCGTCCCTGTTGCCCCCACTACCTCCGGTAGACATTCTCCGCCCGTCCCCGGCTTCCGACTGGCTCCGCTCATTGCCCTTGGGGTTGGATATAGACACGCCTTCACTTGTGCCGGTAGCTCCCCGTGTTCCGCCGTCGACGCTCCTCGTCCGTCCGTCGCCCTTGCTGTCCCCCATAGTTCTGGGTGGCTCCCAATCCCATTGCCACGGAGCAAGCACTCTTCCACATGGCATTCTGAATCTTGGCATTGGCCAATCATCGAAGCGAATATCTGCCTCGGCAGTAGGTCCACCCTCTTCCGTACACTCCCGTCCGGGTTGGTAGACTCCAGGGACATTCCACTTGTATCCTTCCGGTCCCTCCCGTTGCATGTGCTCCAGCACATCGCTTCGCACAGCAAGGATGAATACGCGCTTTCTCTCATGAGGCGCACCTGTCTCATCCGCGCTTGCCGTGTCCCACGTCGCCGCGTAACCTCTTCGCTCCAACTCTCGGAGGACATGGAGCAGTACGGGAGTGCCCTCGTCGTCCACCCATCCGTCCCCTCGGAGTTTACTGCTGACAATGCCTTCGACATTTTCGAGGAGGATGCAGGTTGGTCGTACCATTTCCGCCAGTCTGGCAATGGCTGGAAATAGATGACGGGGGTCCTGGTCGGCGACCCCTTGTCCGGCTTGGCTGAACGGCTGACACGGGAAGCCTCCCAGTAGCCAATCAACACCATAACAGAGGGCGTCAAGACAGTAGCGTGGCACGGTCTTGACATCCGTCCAGATAGGTGACGGAGCCATGTGGCCCGCCTCCATCTTTGCGACCAAGTTCGCGCAGGCGAAGGCTTCGATCTCCACAGCAAGCAGGCACTCGACAGCTCCGATAACTCTCTCAAGCCCGAGTTCAAGCCCACCGTATCCTGTACATACGGAGACCACGGTTGGTTTTTTGGTATTATCCACATTCATCTCCCTCCCCCGAAATGCGTCACCCTCTGGTGGCCGCAGGAGTTGCCCCTGATGTCGATCATGGGCTTCCAGTCGCTGTAGTCTGTCGTGCTCACTGTGTGGGTCCTGAGGCCCTTGTCGAACATGTCTATGAGCTTGTCGATAGCATCGGACCTGATGCTGACTTGTTCAGAATTGAGCACCCCGCTCACGCTCTTACGTCTGAGTCTCTCCACCGTCGTGCCCGGTGTGTTTCCGCCAATACGGACAACTAGTTTGGCACACGAGGCTTCGTATCCCTC
>Ga0075125_10000341_pt1 | contig 20779 bp, 36 predicted proteins | sample AntAceMetag02UKN_FD_69810 | JGI IMG/M metagenome (GOLD analysis project Ga0075125, IMG submission 69810) | Saline lake microbial communities from Ace Lake, Antarctica - Antarctic Ace Lake Metagenome 02UKN | ecosystem: Environmental > Aquatic > Non-marine Saline and Alkaline > Saline | place... | reverse complement strand
CTTTTTGCCTGTCGGCTGATGGTGAGGATTGCGCCTCTCCAGATTTAGAAATCAATCGAGGTCCCCATGAGTCTTCCAACCTAAGGAATCCATCGTTGTTTTCTATGTTTAGTATTTGGGAAGTCCAGTCGCTATGACGTTTAAATCCATTGTGGATCCACTCATCAATATTACCTTCCATGGACTTTGCCCAAGATAAACTTAAATGCATACAATTTTAGTAATATTAATTAGGTTCCAGTAACTTCATTAGCGATCACTAGGATTCGCCTGTCATCAGTATCTGGGAAAGAAGGATCGACTGCTGAATTAGCACTCATTCCTGTGGTTAACGAATAATTGGCAGAAGTGGTAGAAGCAGCTGATTCGTCTAGCAAAACAGCGGCGTTACCTGCCAATATATCGATAAAGTATCCAGGAATATTACTTCCTGTAGTTGTTCCTGCGTCTGCATCTAAATGCGCTGAACAAATAAGTCCCCTCGCTGGCATAACCACCGCGGAAATTTGTTTATCAGTAGCATTATCAGAAGCAGCAGCAAAAGTATCTCCATCTCTTGCAGCAGTATAAGTACCATCATTGTATGTACTATTTATACTTACTAGCTCAAGAGGAAGATTCAAGCTCCCTGGTTTAATAATAAATGCAAGGCAATAGCCATAGATTTCGTCTGAATTAGCATCAGCTACATCTACTCCATCGGCTACTCCAATCTTTAATGCACTACCTTGATTGACTGTAACACTTCCGTCGATAACGAAAGTTTCCACGCCAGGTAGATTCATTGATCCATTATTTAACCTTAAAGGATTAAAACCTGCAAATCTCATAATTTCAATCTTAAATTTTTAAGGAACAGCAGGCTAGATAAAATTATTCACCCTTTTTATCTTCAAGTTTCTGCATCTTTTCTCTATATGGTTTTTCACCACCAGGAAAATGTTCTGCGGCAGCTTCTTCAAACTTATTCAGTTTCTTAGTTGCCCACTTACTATCAGATTTTTTAGGTGTAACTTCATTGCCACCATCACCAATATTAATATCATCTTCTTTATCCTTGTCCTTATCCTTTGGCTGTTGCTCAGGTTTAGGTTTGAGACCAGTATAGATCATAGTTAAATTTTCCATGACTTCTTCATCTGTATCTCCAAGGTGCATTCGATTAGCTTTACTTCTAAATTTAGAATCTATTGTACCATCAAGTTCAATACCATCAGAATTGAGGAACTTATCAAAAACTCTTTCAACTCTAGTCTTATATTCTTCCTTCTTTTCTTCGGTGCGTCGTTCTCGATACTGAGTATCAAAATCTTTATCGTCACCCAAGTCATCATCAAGATCAACTTTTGGTTCAGGCTTATTAAGTACTGGAGCAAGCAAAGGTTGCTTATTATCTTTCCTTAATTTACCTACCTCTACAGTCAGTTGATCTGCCTGTAAAGTTTTAACTTCTAATTTAGTTGTTAGCTCGGCAGTGGCTTTCACTATGCCTTCATCGATTTGCTTTTGAATATCAGTATCGATTGGTTTTTTTCCGTCTTCGCCCGGGACTGGGGTAGCAGGGATTTCCTTTCCCTTATCGTCCAAAATTGGTTCTGTCATATTGTTGTTATTAAATCATTGTTCTTATATCGCCTTTTGGTATCGGGTAATGGCAAACCCAAGAATCAATGAGTATATTAATTATTTTTTACTAGTTTTTTTTCGTTTAGCAGTTGATTTACTTTCCTTTGGTTTGTCTTCTTTCTTTTCTTTCTTTGGTTTACTGCATCCAACTACAGCTTCAATAACCTCAGAAAGTTTGTAAGCAACTTCGCCTACAACCACATAGGATATTTCACCATCAATGATTTGACCACGTTCGCCAGATTTAAGACCATCCAAATCTTGCTTTGTGTATTCTTTCATAATTATCTTAATTATTTTTTAGATTTCTTTTTAAGTTTCTCATCAGTTTCTATCTGATTAGAAACATAATTTATATTTAACATCGCTGAACTATCAGCTAATGCCTTAGCAGTTGTATTAACTACATCAGTACATTCACCCATGTGTAGTTGTTCTTTCTTAAAAATTTCAACAACCTTCATTACAATTGTATTTATCTTTTTACTATATTCTCTTATTTTAGCCTGCCTTTCATCTTGTAATTCTTGTTGAGTTTCTGGTGATACTTCCATTTGTTTTTTTGTTATTATTTATTCTACGTCTTCTCTATTTTCAGTTGGCTCAAGTGTAACTGGATTAGCATCTTTTGTTTGTTTAGGAAAATCTTTTAAGTCTATTTTTTGCATTTCAGATACCATCTTATTGAAGTTAGTAATCATATCCTCACTAACAGAGCTTTTAGCTTCTTGTATTTGTTTAAAATAAGGATTATTATTGGATACATTACCACCCTTATCTGTTTCAAGTACATAACCATATTTCTTTATTATTACATCAACATCAGATCCTCTTTCAATTTGCATTACCTGACCAACTGGAATATTATAAAATACTTCATCCATTTTATTAGTTCCTATCGGACACTTAATAACATGCGGCCAATCTCTTACTTGAAAAGAATGTCCCAATGGAACAGCTTTTTTTCCCTTAAACACTCCATTGTAAAAATACAAATATATCTTTTGAACTTTGTTTAATTCAATTCCATAAGATCTAGCAGTTTCAGAATTATCTCTTATGTCGTTTCTCATTAAGACCATTACCTCTACTTGCCTACCATCCTCTTGATGATATCTAACATGTTCCTGATCTTTAATTGTTACCCAAGAAGGTTTACCAATATTTATTACATATCTAGTACGCTCTTCCGCTTCATCTAATTCATCTATATCATCTTGTTTATCCTCACCTAAAATTTCTTCTAAGTTTTCACTTTCATCGACCTTTTCCTCTTGAGTTGTGTTTTCTTCTTCACTCATAGTTTTGTTGTTAATTTGTTAAAAATTTTTCTTGTAGATCCTTTTTTAATGTTATCTTTTTACTATTTATTTTTTCTACCTCATCCCAATTATCCAACTTGCCCTTAGCAATATCCATAGTGTTGAGAGTATCAAGTAATTCTAACATCCTACCTTTTAATATCCATTTTTCTTCATCAGTTTTAGCCATAAAGAAGGCTTTGTAATTTGTAGAATACTTGCTCTTAAAAAGTTTGAAAAAATCTTTATCACTATTTAATTTCTTATATATTTTATATCTCTCCTTTAGGTTTACTGGTGGAGCTATATCGTAGGTAAATACCATTTCCCAGAGAATTTCACGAATAGTTTTTTGAGAAAATAGTTTTCTAAACTTATCTAATTCATCTTCCCATTCATCTATTACCATTAAATCATATTTCTCTTTAGCATCTTTTTGATATCTATTTAATAACCAGTTAGTTAGTTTGTTCATATTGTTAGTTTATTTATATTTGTTCTCCTCCTAGTAATTTACTTGGATCGGGTAATGCCTTTGGTGAGCTACTATTTGGTCCAGTAGCAGGGGAACCACCTCCCAATACATCTGGGAGTCCCTGTGGTGCTTGTTGTTGCTGGTTACCTAATAATTCACTAGCATGTTCGCCAAGTATATCTTTGTTATTTTCAACATCAATCTTTTTAACTGTTTCGGGATTAAATAATTCAGGCTGATTATAGAATTGAACAAGTTTTCTATCAAGCATTGCTTTCTTCAAAGTCTTACTATTTTCGATTGCTGGAGCTACGGTACTAATAGTCATAAATTTATATCCATCAAATATCCTTGGATCAAATTCTATTATCTGAGTTTCTCCATCAAAATCTTTTTCAGCTTCAGCTCTTAAATCTGGTGATACTCCAAGTTCATCCCTTAGTGGTAATTTAGATTTAGGTTTAATTCTAATTACTTTAGTTCCTACTTTGCCATTCATTAATTTAGCGTTCTCAATGAAAAACTGTTTCATATCTGGACGCTTGAAATACTTATCAATAATTATATATCCCATTAAATCACGCTCTTGTATAAGACCGTCATTAATCATTGTATTGAATAAACCAAATAGCTTTTGTTGCTGTTCCTGCACACGCTCTATTTCAGTAGCAGTTGGATTACCCAAACTAACCTTTCCTTGTCCGGCAGCATCAACAGAAGCAAACGCATTCCTACTTTGCAATTCTTGCATCACTCTGAATGATGTTAAATCTAATGGCTTAACATCCATTTCCTTTATTTGATTTACATCAGCAACTTCAGTAAATATTCCAGGACCAATATAATCATCTACTATGTCATTTATTCCACCAACTAATATTGGTCTCATCACATCAAGCATTGTCTTATCAAACATTGCATTAAACATGAAATCAATAGCTTCCTGATTAGGTCCCATTATCATTGCTAATGGTCTGCCATAAAAGAAGTTTGGTCCAAATGGTTCAAACACAGATTTAGCAAATGGTATCTTTCCACCCTTACTAATAGAAGTTAATTTAGTTCCTGGTCTAGTAATCAAAATTTGATTAGCGCTAATATGAAATTCATTAGCAACTTCGTCAAACCAAAGTTTTTCTTCTACTTGATCTTCTCCTACATCCACTGATATATCAAAGAATGTTTCTCCGTCACTTCTGACAGCTCCTGCTCTTTTTACTTTATCAACATTATTAAATGCAGAATTGTTTTCACGAGAATCTTTCCAAGCATCATAATTCCAAACCTTCCTCCAAATACATCTATGAATATCATTCATAAAAAATGTATCTAATCTCTCAGGATAAAATTCATCTAACTTTACATGCTGATAATCAAGACCTTCAAAATATGGTAATTTTTTATAACCAATAAATCTTATAGCGGCTGGTTCTCTCAAAGCCTTTAAAGCTATAAACAATTGATCTAAGTGTCCATTCCTTTCTTTGGTAGTAATCCAACGAGCATAATCATCCATAACATTACCTAAGAAAACAGAATTTCTATCAGTCGAGAACATCGGTTTATATTCGACATTAAACTTCTGTAAAGTCATGTTGGCTAATATAGCCATTAACTTAGAATGAAGCGTAATATCAGAAATATTAGCTTGCCAATCTTCTTTCCAATTTGCTTTAATTTTGTAATTATCAACGAGCTTATTGCCATAGTCCATAGCATCAACAAGAGTTCTTTCTCCGCCAGTAGAAGATATACCAAATTGAGGATAAGTTCTTACCCTTTTACTTTTATAGTCTGAATATTTTTTTTCAATATTATCAACTATCTTCTGCTCTTTATCACCTTGCTTCGGTATTTTTTTAGTTGTATCCTCTTTTTTAGGATTTTCTACCATTGAAGACATAAATTATATAAATATTAATCAGTAGCATTTAATGTCAGCGGGCTATCTGTTGGCTCATCTAAATCTTTATAGTTGAAAACGACATTATCAGTTTTCAATATATTCACAGCAACAGACGCAGCATTTCTAAGTGATGTTATTGGTACGAGTACAGGATCAATTATTCCTGCCTTAAAGAAATTTTCTATTTTCTCAGTAGATGCATTAAAGCCAATCTTGCCACCTACTTTATCTATAATATCCTTGTAATTCCTATCAATGTTTTCCAATAACTTTTTAAATGGAGCAGTACAAGCTCTTTTGACTACACCATCATTTAATTTTTGTGAAGCATTTAGTAGTGAAATCTCTCCTCCAATTATTATTCCACCCTTCATTGCTACCTTAGTAGATTCAACAGCATCCTCAATTCTATATTTCTTTTCTTCAATTTCAGATTGAGTGCTTCCACCAACCCTTAAAATTGAAATCTTATTCCTTAATCCACTAATTCTAAATTCTAAATGTTTGTTTTTTGTTTTTTCAAATTCTTCCTTTAATAAATTTATTCTATTTTTAATATTTTTCTTTACTCCCTTTGGTCCAACAATGGTTGTATTATCTTTTCCAGATATCACCTTATTTGCTCTACCAAGAGATTCTATATCTAGGTCAGCAATCTTTTCTTGTAAATCTCTTGAGATAAATTTACCTCCAGTCATTACCGCTAAATCTTCTAATAATTCATTTTTAATAATCTTATTATCTGGTGTTTCTATGCAAGCACATCTGATGTGACCCCTTACATGGTTCAACATAAACCCGCTCGCCGCTTCTCCAGTTATCTTGTCGGCTATCACCAATATAGATATTGGATTATTATTGTTATCTGCTCTCATCCTCTTCAATAATTCTACAAATGGAGCAAATGAAGCTATCTCCAAATCAGAAATAAATATATAAACATCGTCTAGTTCAGATTTTAATCTTTCTTGATTAGTAATAAAATATGGTGAGATGATTCCCTTATCAAGTCTAATTCCATCTACCTCTTCTACATAAGTTTCTAGGGTTCCACTTTCCTCTGTGATAATCACACCCTCTTTACCAATCTTGTGGTATACACCACCTATTAAATTTCCTAATTCTCTGTCGTTAGCTGAAATACTAGCTACATCAATTATCTGTTGCTTGTTCTTAATATCAATTGATTCTTTTTGTAGTTCTCCAATAACTAAATCAGTATCTGCTTTAATCTCACGAGCTAATTCATCTACTCGCTTACCATTCTTAATTTCATCTAAGCCATTATTGATAAGAGAATTAACTAAGATGATACTTTGAGTAGTGCCATCTCCAACTTCTTTACAGGTTTTCTCGGCTACCTCTCTGACTAATTCAGCTCCAGTATTTTCATACCGATCTTCGAAACTAATATTCCTAGCTACGGTTACACCGTCTTTTGTATATCTATGTCCAATGTTGAGTTTAATAATTGAGTTCTTTCCATTAGGACCAAGTGTTGCGCTTACTGCTCTGGCAACTTTTTGGATTCCGGGTATAATTTTCTCAATTATTTCTTCTCTAAATGTAATTTTTTTAAAGTCCTTTGTTGGTACTCTTACTGCTTTGTAAGCCATGTTATTTTTGTTTATTTGTTATTTTATTCTTTCCCGTATATAAAATCATTTCTGATGAAAAATACACTTCCTGCGTTTTCAGTTGCTACAGTGTTATTCTCTACTTCGTTATAAATAATTACCTCACCAATTATTAATCCTAATTTTTCTATGTCTTCGCCTTTACCGATTGATAATACTTTTCCTTTTGTTAGTAATGCTCTTTGGTTGCTTGGCATTAATATATCGCCTGATTTTGTTTCTGCTTGTGGTATTTTTTCTATAGTGCAATAGTTACCTACCGCTGTTGGTTGTTTTTGTTTTTTCATTTTGTTTGTTATAATTCTGATTTATATTGTTCTCTTTTATTTTTTTTATGGGCTTTTCTTTCCTTGTAAATCTTTTCAAAATTCCAACTGTCAGCTATAAGTTTCCATCTTTTAATACCCCTTTTATTATTGTGCATAATTTCTAGTTAATATTTACTAGACGGTATTTTCGATTATTTATTAGCGTGTCCTCTTATCGGTTTAGGGTATGACATGTCACGACACCCCTATTTTCTTGTATATTTTTTTTCTAGGACTTATTTTACCCAATCCCTTGGATTATCTTTCTTCTTTTTTCTTCTCTTGTCTTATTAAATAATTTTACTGGGTAAGCTATCAATAGTCTTCCAGCATTTTCAACCATGTGATCATCCTTATCTAATCTCTTAGTAGGATTCTTAGGATCTTTTTGGTATCGAGCCATCTCCCATGAAGTTCGACAGGTAGTCCCTTTAAGTAAAAATAAATTAGGTTCTACTGTTCCTCTTAGCTCTTGTCGTATTAAATCATCAGCTCTATCTCTGTCCTTAGTGGCTTTAATTAAACTAACGCCATTTTTCTTAAAGTCCTCTATCCAAGAACTATCACCCCTCAGGGCATCTTTTATTACTGCGCTAGGATCTATGATACCAACTCGCTTCATTGTATTAGCACCAAGCCTTTCAAAATAATCTAGTTTATCATTTATCAATTTAGATATTATCTTACAATCACTAGCACTCCATATCTCATCAATAAATACCCTCCGACCATCTGGTAGTAGTGCCATAAATAGCACTGCAGTATTAACAACTGGATGAGGATCAATAGCATAAGCTACTCTCCAATCTTTCTTTTTAATATGCTGAACAATCTCTGGTAAAGTTTTATCTATCAAATGTCTAGTTCGATCAAACTCTTTAAATATAGTTCCACCTAAATGCATGAACTTACCTTCAATACGGGCTTCTCTTTCTTCTTCGCTATAAGTTGCTATCATCCTATCAATAGTTTCTCTCTTCAAAAATCCTCTAGTCTTATCGCCCTCAACATTATCCCATACAGTTATATAAGTATGATGAGCTAAAGTCTGTTCTGGGTTATCAATGTATTTATCAAACAAATGTCCGGCACTAGCTAAGGGAGTAAAATAACCACACTGCACTCCACCCTCACCTACACGCAAACGAGACAAGCAAGCATTCCAAATATCTTCTGGGCAGATTTCATCCGTCATTACAGCTCCTAAATCTACTGATTCAAATTCCTTAGCTGACTGATCATACGTCATGCAGTCAAAAGTAAATCCAGTCTCGGGAACATAGAATTTAGAAAAATAACTTTTCTTATCCTTAGTGGCTTTGAATTGCCCTTTAGGAAACCATTTAAGAAATTCTGGTATAGTTTTTTCTGATATAGTAGTTGGATCTGATACTATCCTAAGTCTTTTTTCAAATGGCCAATGTTTAAATATTCCAAAATCAAAGTATTGATTCTTCTTTGGAAATATTATATTGGCTACTATATTAGCTAGCGTACAGCTCTTACTAGATCCATTACCGCCAATAAATAAATGTATTCTACGACCATCTTCTAAATTACCTAATTGTTTAATGAACTGTTCTGCCTTCACATTCGGCACATAAAACAAATATGGATTATCCTTCTTGTATTTCTCCATCGTCAGGAGAGTCTTCTCCTCCGCTGGTGTTAGTTTGTTGTTGTTTATTTTTGAGTTGTCCATAGACATTATTAAATTCGTCTATATTAAAGTTTATATTTATTGGTCTATTTTCTTCAGTGTCCTTTTCTATTTTATCCATGCTAACAGAGCCTCTAATCAATTCATCATTAGTAAATGTATCAGCATCATTTTCTAATCTATCATCAATCTCATCCATCATAACTCCTTTGATTCTTTTAGCTTGCTCTTTAGAATTGCTTATCATTAGCTTTACATCCTGAACTGATTCATCTGTTATCATCAAAGCATCTTCCTTTGTTTTATCAACAAGTTCTTTTTTACCTTCTTCAAGTAATCCCTCTTCCTCTAAGAATTTTTCATAATCAATATCTTTCATTGTCCTAGTTACCCAATCACGATGAACCTTAACTCGCTGGTATCTAAGAATAAACTTAACCATTTCAACGATAGTTATCTTAGGAAATAATTTTTGAACGTGCTTAACAAATAAAGTTACTCTAACTTCATTTCCTGTTATTCTTTCGGGTTTCCCCTTTCTCATTTTTTCGTTTGTTGTTGACATTTTTGAAATTTCTTATTTTTTTTGTTATATCTACTTCCTGATTACAGAGTTCGCAAACAAAATCTTCCAATTGGTCTAATTGGTTAAGTTTCCCACAATGACAACAGTTTACTGGTATTTTAATCATTTTATTTATCTAGTTTAATATAACCATTATCAGCAAAGTTTACAGATTTCTTTTTCTTTTTCTTTTTTTTATATCCTATTCCTTTTGGCATATATAAATATTAGTATCCTTGTTCCATTGATATTTGGATAGCTGCATCTATTCCATCGTTTGGATCAGTAGCTAGGTTATCTCCCATATATTGTAGTCTAAGAGTTTTAGCGGAAGGAATTGATAATTCATAACTGAAATACATTAAAGATGTTCCTGGATCGAATTGCCAAACAAGTGGAATTATAGATAATGTAGTTGTTCCGATAGTATCAGTTGAAGTTGAATTTCCTGTAATTGGAAAAAAGTTTGTACCATTTAAAGAAATTTTTGGTCTAATTGAAAATGTTGATGTTGCAGTTCCACCAGATGCTACACCAGAAATCCTAATATTGTTTATTCCATCAATATTAATATCCTGTACAAAAGTAACATCAGTTGTTACAGTGGCAGCGTTTGTATAAGAATTAGGCATTTGTGCTGTCGTTTCACTATCTCCTACGACATAAAGAGGTCCGATAGTCATCTGACCACCACCTCCACCCATAATAGCTGCACCGCCTCCAAACACAGCTACTACTAACGCAACAATAGCTGATATTATCTTTTGCTTTTTACTCATAAAGTATGTAAATTATTTTTATAGCCAATAAAAAAATCCCTATATTTTACATCCCACCCTACAGAGGGGATGTTGTTGTAGGGTTTTTCGTTGTTGTGTTAGGTTAGTTGTATTTTTTCCTTAGCCCTATATATAAAGGCTTTAACATTTGTGGTTTGATCCTACTTACGTAGGGCAAGAAAAAAATTATATAAAAAAACCACGAAAAAGGATCTACCTAAATCGTAGTAATTTCTGCTAAGAATTTCATTGTTAGATTGCTGACAAGCATTGATAGTTTTTATTTCTTATTCCATTATATCACACTTTTTATAAAAAGTCAATAGGTAATAAACTGTGGATAACTTTATTTAATATACTAAAGTTATTCCCCCTAAGTTTGGCGTCGACTTACCAAAAGTAGGGGGTTAGCTTCCATAAATGCTTCAGCTAAAGGTTTTAACCTTTTAAACCTCGGTTATAGAAACTAACTATAATATACTAATTTAGCTTTAGCCATAACTTAGCTACTGCTTCTTCTGGAGAATTTCCTGCTTCAGATATTTTTTCCATTGGAGCTGTTACTAACCAAGTTCCTCTACCAGATAATGTTAAATAGCTACCACAAGCATCTATAAGTTCTGATAGGGTGGGAACATAAACAGTTTCTACTGGTTCACCATCCCAATAATTCATTAACGCACCATTAATCTCATCCTGAGGAAACCCAGCGTCTTTAATTTGTTTAGCTAATTTGTAATTCATAGTTTTATTTAATACCCTAGGCTTTAATCTATATAGTTAATATACTATTTCTTAATACAAGTTTCTGGTATTATGATTGGTAATTCTTCTTTATTCTTACTATAAGCAAGTATTTCAACATCTAAGTAATTTAGCATACATTTAATCATATACTGACATTGAGCTACATCTTTTTCAGTTAGCTCTTGCCGATACTCTTGGGCTTCTTTTTTTAATTTAGATGATTTAAACATAAGATTAATATACTAAATAAGGGAGACAGGTTTATGGAATACCTAATTAGATTATTCCAACAGATGACCAAGTCCTGTGAGCTGTATTTATAGTCGCAAGCCTAGCTTATCCCTAAAGCTTACTAATGGTTCTCCTCTCTGATAAGAGACTCCTTTATTTAATATACTTATCCTATAAACATGTATTGTAAATATGTCTATGTTTTATGATTTTATAGGTATGTTAATACCCTAGTCTTTATTTATTATTAAGAAACACCAACTAATTAATATACCTGTAACAATAAATGGTATTCCTGCACCAATCAATGAAATAAGTAAGTAATCACCGGCAGTAACAAACATAATAAAAATAGCAAGAAATGGTGAAAAAATTATTATAAATAATATTGTTTGTTTTATTAGGCTTATATAGGCGTTTTAAGCTGTGGATAAGTGTAGAGTTGTATATTGTATCAACTTTAGCATATAAATCGATTCTAGGGGTATAGGTGTTAGTTCAGAATTGATGTTAGACACTATGATAGGAATGCTTATGCTTACATTTCTTACAGACGTCACGTATTTTATCATTTTCTTTCATTTTGTCATTTACTTGCCCACCTAATATATGATTGTAGCAAAAATCATTTTCACATTCATAGCATTTAGCGATAGGATTTGTGTATGATCTTTTTGATTTACAAATTAAACAAAGTTTTCTTGGGATGTTTTTTAATTTGTCTTTTGTTTTTTGATCCATTAGCATAGGAATTTTGTATACTTCCATTATATCATACTTTTTGGTCATTGTCAATACCCATTAACATCTTTTTAGTGTTTTGTCAAGAATGGTATTTTTGTTTGGTTGTGTAGAGGTGATATATATAATATATTTCGGGGGAGAGGCTCATTGGGGTCGACCCCCACTCCATAAATTAAAATTTGTGTAAATTAAGGTATATTTATTATTGATGATCATCTTCCTTCGCATTATACTCATAAAGCGATGGATAAAATCACTAGGTTGAGCCATTATTAACGCCTATTAATGTATATTATCATGCGTTAACAATAAAACAAGCATTTGTTATGCTTGTTATTTACTATGTGCTAACGCACACGCACCGTTGATATATCTCAGCCCCTATCTCACATATACCCTGATACCTCAGCCCCCACTCACTACCCACTCAACACCCTATTATCACCCTATCACCCATAACCCGTCATCAGCTCATACCAATAAGGGTATAAACACACCACCAGACCAATATAAACGCCTTAGAACCCCATTTTAAGCGTCCCCTCGCTCCTTTTTAACCCTATTAACAAACTCTATGCCATGATCCTCCTCCATCAGCTTATACTGTTTAGCCAGTATCTCATCAGCGCTAGGATAACGAGTATCATGCTTAACGCCACCCTGCTTATAATCCTTATACTTATCAATGTATTTGCCAACTGTATCTAATCCCCACATGCTAAGCCACTCCTGATCATCTAACCACTTCATAACATTTCCAATCTGATCGAGCTTATAACAACTTAACGCTGAAGCACTCCTCGCCCAACGTTTTATAAAAGCGGAACCCTCATCAGCACTGGCGAAACTGCTCCCTCTCTTTTTAGCAAATAAGCCTATAATGGAAAGGTGCTTTGTATTAGAACTCTCAAGCTCTTCAATGTATTTATTAGATGAAAAAATACCTATAGTATTCTTATCATTCTTATCATTCTTGTTTATAGTGTGGCTTCTGTCTGGCACCTGTCTGGCTTTTTGTGTGGCTTCTGTAATATCATTACCTTGATATAATTCCCAATTTAAGACAAATATAGTCATTCCACGTGTGGCTTTTAGTGTGTGTACCATTTTGTCATTCTTTAATGACGCAATACAATGCTTAACTTGATCCTTAGTAGCTCCAGTGTTGTCCATTATCCATTCATATTTCATAAAACAACTACCAGCTTTGAACCCCTTATTGTCTTTATGATTAACTCTTAATAATATGAATATAAAAATCTTAAACCACTTATCTGGCTTATTATAAAATATCTCATTATCTAATATCTGTCTATGTAATTTTATCCACCCTTGATCCATATAACTATTATAATAACTTAAATACAAAAATAACCCGCCTAAGACCGGAAAGAAAAAGGCGGGTTATTACTATACTTAAATTGTTTAGTTGATTTATTCATTTATCCGGTCTATGTAATTACTTAACCATTATATCATACTGGCACTAAAAAGTCAATAGCAAGGGAGGGGTCAAATTGTCCCTACTCTGTGGATAAGTAGCAAATACCATAACGAGCTAGTCCTCTTAATGGCTGTTGATAACTTTTATTGACAACAACGCAACCACAACAGAACCCCCATAATCATTGATTAATATAACATATTGTCATTAGCTCTTGACAAGTGTTATGATCTGATATATAATGATTATAGGATTTAATAAGTAATAATAAATGTATGAAAAATTTAAGAGAGCTAATTAAAGAAGCATTGAATATCACATTAGGCATTATCTGTTTAGCAGTAGCAACTGGAATACCAGCTTACATGGTATATATGATACTAAGTAATCATGGAGTAATCGCTTAATAACTTACTAGATATAAAACCGTTGTATCTAGTAGTTAATAAGTAATAATAACAAAAGTATGAACAAAGAACTAGCCCGGGAAACGCTTACCTATTTGAAAAGAACTAACCAAGCATTTTGTTTCCTAGCTTCCACTGGAGCAATGATAACAGTAGGACAATGTAAAAAAGAATTGGGATTACCACTAGTAAATGATGAAATTATTTAATAACTTATAGGCGATTATAAAGTATAACCGCTTGTAGTTAATAAGTAATAAATAAAAGTTATGAAAGAACTAAATTACAAAGTTATAATAAATGAAGGTCAAGGATTTACTCAAATAGAAAAACATTTTACAGACATTAAAAAAGCGACTGATTATGTTGCCAGTAAATTAAACTTAAAATTAGATGATGAGCAATTAGATAATCTAAAATCATCTTGCTATTATTCATCTTGTTGTTTAAGAGAGCAAAAGAAAAAAGAATATAATAATCAAATGGCTAAAGACGGATTTATCATTTTAACAGGAGATGAAAAAGAATTGTCCGGCAGAAAATGCGAATATGTAAAAGACAATAGAGGGGATATGTTTGGCAATATTAATAAAGGCAAAGGCACATTAAAATGGATAGACAATGAAAGCCGGTTATTCCTATTCCCACCTCGTTGCACTAGATCTGGTTATTATGTTGGGAATGTATCTAATCCATTATTTATAAAATTAATATAATACTATGAAACTTTACCACCACAAGACAGACGGAGGCGCAGAGTATCTAATGGACACTTATCACAAATGCCCCAACGGACATAAAGAGGGAGTTGTCAATGACAAAACAAAGTATGTTATTAGAATTGACGGAGATATAACTAAAGACGCAGAACTTAATGTAGTAGATAAATAATTTAACTATTGACGAGGGGTAATAACTCCTCGCTAACAGTTAAATAAATATATGCTTGTATTTAACAAACGCAAAATTAAAAAGTTTAGCCGGAGCTATCAATTACCGGTATTTAATAGACCACTGATAATGGCTTTTATTATCGGAGTAATGGCTATCGCTTCCGTCGGTATGCCAGACGGAGTAATGGTCAACACCATAGAGCCACGAGAGAGGCCACAGGAGGCTCAAAATGGCTCTATCCCCCTTGATACAGACTTATGTGGCCTAAATATGGTATATTGCCCTGATGAAGACATAGAAACGCTGATCCGTAGTATGGGAGGAGATAATAACGCAGTGAGAATAGCTAGATGTGAGAGTAGAATGGGAAACGAATTATTTAATCCTAAAAGTACTGCTAAAGGGATCTATCAATTCATTAATTCTACTTGGGCTAACTACTGTATTGGTGATGTATTAAATTCAAGAGATAATATAAAATGCTTTTTAAAACAATACCCGCTACACCCTAGTTGGTGGAGTGAGTGTAATGATAAATTAAATATATGAAACTAAACGCTAAGGGAAATATAGAGGGCTACCACAGAGGAAGCAAAAAGAGGAAACTAAAAAAGGTCGGGAAGAATTATTTAGATTATTTAAAAGCTAGTAATGATCCAGCTAATAAAGAAATGGCAAAGAAAGTGGAAAAGGGTTTTAGTTTGGATCATGGTAATTGGAGTTAGTATGACAAAAAAACAAAAAAACAGAATAATAAAATGCGCTTACTGTAAATACGATCGAGCTATTATTATTGATGAGGACGGACGGAAGAAAGTTTATTGTATATCACATCAAGGGGAATATTTTTTAAAGGAACATCATCAGTTATGCAAGGCTGTGGGTAACTAACTATTGCTTTTTTATAGAAAGTATGCTATAATGAAGTTATAATAAACAGGGTGCCAGAAAGATGATCGCTACCCTGTGGTCATCTTTTTGGTTAAGAGGAGATTTTTATATGGAAAATTTAAGAAAGAGACAAAGAGGTTTTTCTAGAATGCACAGAACTAAAAGATTTTATTTCTGCTGGAAAAATATGATGAGTAGGTGTTATGATAAAAATGCAATAAATTATAAAGATTACGGTGGTAGGAGTATTAAAGTTTGTAAGAAATGGCATAAGTTCGAAAATTTTATGTCAGATTTATTTGAAGATTATGAAGAAAATGTTATTATTAAAAGCATGGAAAATTGTACACTAGATAGAATAAATAATAACGGAAATTATAGATCAAATAATATTAAGTGGTCTAGTCAAAAAGAACAATGTAATAATAGAAGATATAATAGTGGTAGATCTGTTTACTATGAATTTAATGGAATGAAAAAAAATATTACTGATTGGGCTAGGTATATTGATTTTTCAGAAACAGAATTTAGAAGAAGAATAAAAAAATACGGATTTGAAAAAGCAATTACAATGCCAATAAATAGAGAAATGCAAAGAAAATTAAGAGAATATTATAAAAATAAATAATAGCTTGTCAATATGGAGGAGTTTCACAAAAACATGTTTTCAACACCGCCAGTATTTGATTATCAATTTCAAGTATTGATCGCTGGTGTTTTGACTATATTATTTTTAATTGTTTTATTTTTAGATAACTTTTTAAATTAAAAAAATTCCTATGCTTGTCGGCGAGGTAGCACCAAAAGCTAATGAAGAAATTGAAAAGGCAATACTCTATTGCCTTTTAACTGATCAGAAAAAAGTAAAATTACATAAGGCAACTATACTTGCTGATGATTTTTATATGATAAGACATCAGCTTATATATAAAGTTATTAAATGGTTAGATGATACCAACCAAGATGTTGATATAATAACAATTGGAACTACACTAGAAAAAAAAGGAAAGTTAATAGACGCTGGTGGTAGATCATATTTAGTAGATATAGCTAGTTTACATGCTGTTACTTCATCTATAAAAACATATATAAAGGAATTAAAGAAGCTATCTAAACTAAGGAAAGAGAAAACACTTTGCCAGAAATTAGAGAGTGCTATTGATAATGAAAATGAAGATGATATTAGAAATCTTAAAAATGATTTTGTTAAAATAGATACTTCATTTTTAGAAAACAAACCAAAAGACTTAGTAGAAGTATTGGAGGAATGGAAAGTAGATTATGATAATCCTAAAAGTAAGATACCCACAGGTCTAATAAAATTAGATGGTATTTTAAATGGTGGTTTTGCTAAAGGCACTCTCACCTCGTTAGCTGGTGCTTCTGCTACTGGTAAGAGTATATTATGCTTACAGTTTGCTCTTGAAGCTGCTAAAAATGATTATAAGGTATTATATTTTAATTTAGAGATGTCTGTTAATCAGTTCGCCCCTCGTGTTATCTCATCTGTTTTAGGTGTTAGACCCTATGAGGTAAATATGAGGACTATGAAATACGATGATAAGGTAAGAAAGGAATACGATGTTTTATCTGCTATATCTATAAAGACAGTATTTGATTATGTTAGTACTGATGAGATATATTCTCAAGGGTATTTAATGGCAATGGAAACTGGGTTAGATTTTATAGTTGTTGATTATATAGCTATGTTAACAGACAAGGTTGGTAGGAGTGAGCTTGAGAAGGAAAAGGAGCTAGTTCTAAGGCTTAAAAACATCGCTAAACGTCTCAGCGTACCAGTTCTCACTCCAATCGCTCTAAACAAGCAGGCCTCTAAGATAAAGGACAAAGAGGTTGATATGGAGGATATGTATGGTAGTGTCTATCAGGCTTATACAGTAGATAATGCGCTAACCCTAGTTCGTAATAAATTTGAGAAAGAGGGTAAGTTATATGTATCTAAGCAAAGAGATGGTGGAGTTGGTAATGTAGATATAATGTTTGATGAGAATAAGTTGTTATTTAATCAGGTAGATAAGATTCATATATATGATGATAAATAAATAATTAAATATAACCCTATGCAACTACAAGAACATCGTAAATATTTAGTTAAACTTCTTCGTGAAACTAACGATCCAGATGAGGCTTGGATGTTAAAAGATTTAATTGATATAGTGGAAGAGGGTATGGAAGTGGAATTAAGTAAGTAAGTTATCCCCACATCCTAAGTAATTAGCTATTGACAGCGTCATTAGTTTGTGATAAAATGATCTTATAATAAATAAGATTTAAAAATGAATAAAGTAAAAGAACTAAGGGAGGAAAAGAAGATGTCAATTCGTGATTTAGTAGAGAGTAGTGGGCTACCAAGACAAACAATTCATATCATAGAAAGTGGTAATACAGATACTAATAATTTATATCTAAAAACTGCTAAAAGAGTAGCACTAGGATTAGGTAAAAGTATAGAAGAGATATTTTAATAATTAACAACAAATAATATGGAAGAACAAAGAGTACCTAAGGTGGGTGATAAGATTAAGGCAACTAAATCAGTTGGTAGTTTATCATATGACGAATTAGAATTAGGAACTGTTATTACAATAGGTAATATTAGTAATGATCATTATTATGATAAAGAAAGAAAAGAAAAGTATATATATCTTGGTGGTGGTACTAAATACGAATTTGTAGATGAACCAAAGGAAACAGTAGATGAAAAGCGTAAACCTAAGGTTGGTGATTTATGTTATGGTATAAATAGTGATGTAAAAGGATATGATTTCTTTTTCAAAAAAGTTGAACACAAAAATAACTATAAACATTCTGAAATAGAAATAACAAAAGTACCAAAAACTGGATGCACTGTAGGTTATTTCAAAGTAGGTGAAGTTATATCAAGACAAACATTATGGGATGGATGTTATAAACCTTTATGTGAAGCCAAAAAACTAGACAAAATAATAGTCCACTGCCCAGAGAAATCGATGTATGAGAAGTTAGTTGAGGTTGTTGGGTGGGCTTCTGGAAATAAAAATTTAAATAACTGGGATAGTAATGAATCAAAAACTTCGATAAAAATAGATAATTCTATAATTGATGGATTTTCTAGAAATAGTTATTATAAAGATAGTAATGACTATAAAGACTACGAAAAACTCCACTTCAACGAATTCATGGATAAGTATTTTCCAGAGGAACAAAAACCAAGTAGCTTAGATAGTGATATAAACGTTTATAAGGATAAAAAAACTGGTACTAAGTATCATCATAAGAGTGAGGGATTTAAATTTAGTGAAAAACCTGTTAAGGATTGGATGAGTCAAGAATATTCTCACCCAATAAAGATAACTGGTCATGAGGATATTGAAGAAGTTCCTATATTTAAAAGAGATGGGGTTAATTTCATAAAAGTTCCAAAAGATTTTTATAAACCATTTAACCCAGAATTCTTTTATGGAAAATCGTTAGCAGATTCATTAAGACCAAAACCAACTAATATAATTAATAAGATAAAAAACTTTATGTTAAACACATTAACACCAGCGCTAAAAAGAGCGCTAAACAAAGACATGCAAGCACAGTACAGAGCAGGCTTAATTAATGGTGGTATGGAATTGACTGAGGAGGGTAGTGATGAGCTACAAGAAATTCTATGTCAGGAGAACCAAGAGAAACTTACAGCAAGAGCAAAAGATATTATTGCTGAAGAGGAGAAGAAAAATAAGAAATAAAATATAAAATTATGACATTTTTACCAAATGATTACGAAAAACCAAAAACTCCTAGCAGATACCTAAAATTAGAAAAGGGAGAAAATACATTTCGTATTTTAGGAGATGCTATTACAGGTTTTATTGATTGGAAGGATCAAAAACCATTTAGGACTAAAGAACGTCCAGAGGATTCATTTGATCCTAAGAAGCCAGCTAAGCATTTTTGGGCTTTCCCAGTGTGGGATTATAATGATAGTTTGATTAAAATTCTAGAGGTTACTCAGGCTACTATCCAAGATGCTATTATCACATTAAATTCTTCAAAGGATTGGGGTAATCCAACTGGTTACGATTTATTAGTTACCAGAAGTGGAGAATCATTGGAGACTAAGTATTCTGTAGTACCTAAGCCACCAAAGGAATTATCAGAGGAAATTAAGAAAGAATTTGATAATACACCTATATCCATTGATAGGTTATTTGATGGTGAAGATCCGTTTGATGTAAGTGAAAAAGAACCAGAAATCAAAGTAGAGAATGTACCACAAGAGGAAGATAAGGTACCAGATTTTTTAAAGCATGATAACGCTACAAAAAAAGACGAACCGGCACCAGAAGTACCACTAGATTTATAATTGAATGGTATCCTCTAGCTCTGCTGGAACAGAGTTAGGGATAATGTTTAATAAGTTATATGAAAACAATAGAAGCAATTAAAGTAAAAGACGGATATCATATTACAACCACAGAAACTAGAACAGAGTTTTGTAAAAGTGATGTTTTAACATTTATTAAACAACAAGGATTAGAAGTTAAAGAGAGAGGTAATATAATAAAAGCTTATTAAATATATGGAGAAAGAATTAAAAAAGAAGATAATTAAATAATACTTTGAGTATGGAGAAATTAAGAATATATTTCAGAAAAAAATATGGTAAATGTGCTTATTGTGGTAAGCCACTAACAGATAGTGGTAGTAATCCGTCAAGTGGAATTTCACATAAGGTTTATAAAAGTTTAAAAAACGGAATGCCATCAGATAAAGAAATTACTCAATATGCTTGTTTTAAATGCGAGATGGATTTTGATAACGAATAGAAAATTAAATAACTAAACAGGGATAATATGGATATAATAGAAGGAGTAATTGATATAGTAGATTATGAAATACGAAACGGAAATATAAGTGAAATAGAAAAATGTAAAGAAGAACTAGAAGATTTCATCTCCTCTAAACTAAAAGAAGTATTGGATTTGTGTATTGGGGAGGAAATAGATAAATGTAAAAAACACGATAATATAGCTCAATGTATAATGCAAGAGTGTGGCACTTACAATAAAGAAAATATCGGCTACAACCAACACCGCCAACATTGTATTGAAATTAAAAATAAATTAAATATATGAGGGAAGAAAACAAAAGATTGGTATTCGTAGCCAGTGAT
>Ga0075125_10000336_pt1 | contig 20901 bp, 31 predicted proteins | sample AntAceMetag02UKN_FD_69810 | JGI IMG/M metagenome (GOLD analysis project Ga0075125, IMG submission 69810) | Saline lake microbial communities from Ace Lake, Antarctica - Antarctic Ace Lake Metagenome 02UKN | ecosystem: Environmental > Aquatic > Non-marine Saline and Alkaline > Saline | place... | reverse complement strand
ACTCGAAGCTTTTGCAGATATTTTCGACTCAATTTCATGAAGAAGTGTATAAGCTAAATTAATCCTAGAATGATCTACATGAAAAACAACTTCTTCTGTAGTCCCCTCTTTAGAAAGGTCTTGTGGAAAAATAACACAAATCTGAGAATTACTTGTTTTTACAGAATTTATACAATCTTCTGAAGAATTAAATTTATTTACTGTAAAATTCTCTCCTAGTCCTTGTAAAACCTCTTCAGTTAAACCAGTATATGAATCAGAATAAACACCTACATTTATTCCAGTTAAACCAGAAGAATTAAATGCAAAACCTGTAAGCAAAATAACTAAAAAAGGAACAAGAATTATTGCTCCCAATGAAAACTTTGATCTCCCAAGTATTTTAAAATTCTTACTAATAATACTTAACAAAGCCTTAATCATCTTTATCACCTTTTCGTCTTTGTTTCAAGGATGAATCCTGGGACTTTGTTCCAGAGACTTTTATTTCTTCTAAAAAATCATCTGAATCTTCTCCTGCGTGTTCTTCTATTAATTTGTTTAATTTTTCTTGGTCTACCATTAAACTTCCTTTTAATTCACTAGTTTTCTTTAGTAAATTTAATTTAGTTTTCTTAATTGCAGATTCTTGATAAGATTTTCTTCCTTTCTTAGAAAAAAGTTTATTAAAAACTTGATTTAAATCCTTAGAATGATATTTCTTTTTTATTTTAGCTGGAGTTCCTTCCTCTATAATCTTCTCATTAAATAAAATTGCAACTTTTTCACAAACTTCTTCTGCTTCTAAAAGCAATTGTGTTGTTAAAATAACTGTTGTTTTATGTGAATTAATTTTTTTAATTAAATGCATCATTTGTTCCCTAAGAAGAGGGTCTAAATCTGCAGTTGGTTCATCAAGAATTAAAATTGCAGGATTATGAACTAAAGCACATCCAATGTCTAATCTTTTTTTCATTCCAAGAGATAAGTTTTTTGCAAGAGTTTTTTCTGCGTCTTCTAATCCAATTAATTTTATTATTTCGTCTACTCTTTTTTTCAAAATACTTCCTTTCACCCCATAGAGCCTTCCAAAATGAAGTAAATTTTCTTTTACATTTAATCTTTCATAGAAAGAGCCATTTTCAATAGAAAGTCCAAAAATCCGAGAAATTAATTTTTTATTCTTGAAAATATCTTTTTTCTTATAATAAATTTTACCTTTAGTAGGTTTATAAAAAGAAGCTAATAACTTTAAAATTGTTGATTTACCTTCGCCAGATGCTCCAATAATCCCAATTATCTGACCTTCAGGTATTGTTAAGTTAATAGAATCCAAAACAACATTCTTCCCAAACTTTTTTGTCACCTCTTTAAACTGGATTAAATCATTATCCATGATTCATATAAGATATTTTGTCTTTTAAATCTTACTTTTCAAAGTCATAGAAATTAAAAACTTCTTTAAGCTCTTTATAAATAAATTCTTTTGTTAAACCATATTCCTCAAGAGAATATTTATGTGTACTAATATATTTTCTATTATTAATGAAATCTCTTAATTTTTTTCTAAATCCTTTTGGTTGTTTAAGTCTAAGTTTTTTATAAATTTCATCAACTTTCTTTAGAGGATTTTTAATTAAATCTTGAAACTTAACTAAAATAAAATTTTTCCCTAATTTATCTTTATTTTTTAATACATTTTTATAAAGGTCAATAAAGGAGTGTGCTAAATTCAATGTTTCTTTTGATTTGCCTATAAATTTAGGAGAATGCATTTTCCAAGCTTGATGATAAAAACTAATCATTGAAGGTATTGTTTTATAAGGTGTTCTAACAGGATGTATAATTGTGGCATCTGGAAAACATTCTCTCATGAATTTAATTTTTCCAGTTGAAGAAACATTCTTACAAAAATAAGTTCTGTTTTCTCCATAAACATAAAGATATCTCTTAATACTATTTTTGTAATGCTTCATAAATCTTTTCTTAGTTTTCTCAGGCATATTATCCACTATTATATTGTTTGGGAATTTGTCTGCAAAAGGACAAATAAGAAGTGTAGTTTGACTTAAAAAAGCTAAAAAGAACAAAGCTTCATCTTCTTCAAATTTATTTAATCTAATTTCATGAATTCCTTTAAATCTAGAAAAAAATCTATCAAACCGGTTAATTTTACCTTTATTGGCTTTCTTTTTTTTATTTCTAGAAAAAAGTTTTATTATTTTATAAAATATAATAGAACAGAACAATGTTTGGTATAATTTAGGCTGTGCAAAATTTTCAGTATCTTGACCAATTAAATCTGCTAAAAAAGTGGTTCCTCCCCGAGGATTTCCAATAATAAAGACTGGTTTTTTAATTTCTTGTCTTTTAAATTTATAAAAAAAGATATTATCTAGAAATCTAAAGAGAGTTAAAATTAAGAAAATCAAACCATAAAAGAAAAGAAATGCAATTAAAAACAAAAATCTTCTAATGCTAAATCTTCTAAAAGCCATAAACCAAATTACTTTTAAAAATGTTTTAAAGTGAATATACATCTTTTTCTAACTTCTATTTAATCTATTATACAATGCCACTAATAACCAAAAGAAAATAAAGCAATCTATAAATCCATAAATTCCACCTAAAATAACACCAAACCAAGTAACATCATATCCAATAAATCCATAAAGATCTGCTATTAAACTTAAAAATTCAGGGTATAAATTAAATAAAATTCCTCCAAGAGTTGTCAATAAAATAATAGCCCCACCAAGAATACCTCCAGCAAAACCAAGGTTAGTTGCATTTATCTTTTTCTTTCCTCTCTTTACCATATTAATTTTAATGAAAGTTTGTTTTTATTTGTTTTGTTTTACAACATTAGCAACTGCTTTTGCAACTCGCTTATCTAAAGTTTTTGGTACAATATATTTTTTAGAAGGTCTTGCAACTAAATTTGCTATTTCTTTAGCAACTTCAATTTTCATTTTATCTGTTATCTGGCTTATTCTTGAATCTAAAGCCCCTCTAAATATCCCTGGAAAAGCTAAAACATTATTTATTTGATTAGGATAATCTGAACGACCTGTTGCAATTATCTTAGCTCCTGCTTTTTTTGCTTCACTAGGCATTATTTCAGGATTAGGATTTGCTAAAGCAAAAATAATTGGATCTTTATTCATAGATTTAATCATATCTTTTTTAAGAATATTTGGCTTAGAAACTCCAATAAAAATATCTGCATTTACTAATGCATTTGAAAGATTTCCTTTAATATTTTTTTTATTAGTCAATTTTGAAATTTCTTTCTTATAATTATTTAAACTTTCTCTTTCATTATAAATAATTCCTTTTGAATCTAACAAAATGATATTTTTCGCACCTGCTTTTAATAATAATTTAGTAATTGCTATTCCTGCAGCTCCTGCGCCACTTATTACAATTTTAACTTGAGACATTTCTTTTTTAACTATTTTTAAAGAATTAATTAAACCTGCTAAAACAACTATTGCAGCTCCATGTTGATCATCATGAAAAACAGGAATATCTAACTTTTTCTTTAAAATTTCTTCTATTTCAAAACATCGTGGAGCAGAAATATCTTCTAAATTAATTCCTCCAAAATTATCTGCAATATTTTCAATAATTTCAACAATTTTTTCAACAGATTGATCTTTAATCATTAAAGGAATTGCATTAATATTTCCAAATTCTTTAAATAAAATAGCTTTGCCCTCCATTACTGGTAAACCAGCAACACCAATATTTCCTAATCCTAAAACAGCTGAACCATCTGACACAACTAAAACACTATTTTGTTTCATAGTATAATCATAAAGCTTTTTCTTATCTTTAGCAATTTCTAAACACGGTTCTGCTACCCCTGGGGTATAGGCTAAAGAAAGATTTTTTTTGTTTTTTAAATTAATTAAAGATTTAATTTCAAATTTACCCGGATTCTTTAAATGTAACTCAATTGCTTTTGATTTCATAGATTATGAAAAAGAGTTTCGCTTTTATACTTTTACTTTTTCCTTAAATAAGTAACTAAAGTATATATTAATGAACTTAAAAAATATAAAGGAATTATTATTACTGCGAGAATAAAAAAGAAGGCGTCCTCGAATCTAAAGATAGCAAAAATCAAATTATGTAAAACAACTGCAATAATCCAACCGCCGATAATAAAAAGGATTTTCTTAAAATTTAACAAAAAGTATTTATTTAATTTACTTAATTTATTTTTCTTTTTCATTTTTTAACTTGAATCTTTTTCTTACCGAGCATATAGGGTCGTAAAACCTTAGGAATATTTACAGAACCGTCTTTATTTTGAAAGTTTTCTAAAACTGCAATCAAAGCTCTTGGTGAAGCAACAACAGTATTATTCAAAGTATGAGCATAATATAACTTACCTTTATTTTCAATTCTAATATTTAATCGTCTAGCCTGAGCATCTGTTAAATTACTACAACTTCCAGCTTCCCAATATTTCTTTTGTTTAGGACTCCAAGCTTCAACATCAGCTGATTTTGCTTTTAAATCTGCTAAATCTCCTGAGCAACATTCTAAAATTCTTACAGGAATTCCCAATTCTTTAAAAAAACCAACAGTTAATTTTAACATCTTATCATACCACTTATAAGAATCTTCAGGCTCACACACCACAATCATTTCTTGTTTTTCAAATTGATGAACTCTATAAAATCCTTTTTCATCAAGACCATGCGAACCAACTTCTTTTCTAAAACAAGGAGAATATGAAGTTAATGCAAAAGGAAGTTGTTTACCTAAAATTTTCTTTCCAATAAATCCACCAATCATAGAATGTTCACTTGTTGGAATTAAATATAAATCTTCTCCTTCAACTTTATACATCATAACATTTTTTTCTTCAAAACTCATAACCCCGTCGACAATTTTCTCTCTCATCATAAATGGAGGAACAACATAAGTAAATCCATTTTTAACCATATAATCTCTAGCAAAATTTAAAATTGCAGAATGTAATAATGCTAAATCTCCTGATAAATAATAAAATCCTTGGCCTGCAACATCTCTTGCAGAATCAAAATCAGCTAAACCTAATTCTTCTGCTAATTCAGCAGAATGTTTAATTTTAAAATCTTTAAGAATTTGTTTCCCAACTCTCTTCATTTCTACATTTTCACGTTCATCTCTACCTCGAGGAACACTTTCATGCATAATATTTGGAATTGACATCATTAAATATTTAATTTCTTTTTCTATTTTTTTTCTCTTAACCTGAATCTTTTCAATATCTTCTGGAATTTTCTTAGCTTGCTTTAATTCTTTATCAATTTTCTTTCCAGCTTTCTTTAATTCACTAATTTGTTTAGAAATCTTGTTTCTTTCTGATCTTAAAGCATCTTCATCAAATTTAAGTTTTCTCCATTTCCCATCTAATTTTCTAACTTCATCTACAATAACTAATTTTTCTTCTTGAAACTTTTTCTTAATATTTTCTTTAACTAATCCTGAATTTTCTCTAATTAAATTAATGTCAATCATATTTAATTTAAATAAAAAGAATATTTAAACCTTATCAACACATTTAAAAATAATAATGCCCCTTAAAGAATATGGTAGGGGTGATAGATTTATTTGTGACTATAGGAGATATATATAAAGAATTTCTTTTAACACTTCCTTTTTGGCAACAAAATTTCATAAACCTATTCTTATTAGTATTTATAGTTGTAATTTATGCTATTTTTGTATGGAAATTATATCGATTCATTGCAAGAAAAGACATTTTTCCATTTGATGTAAAAAGATTTCATAGAGAAAATAGAAACATCTACAATAGATTTATTTCTGCAACAGGATATTTTATTAAAAATATCATTGTATTTCCAGTACTGATTTTCTTTTGGTATGGTGTATTTACAATATTTTTAATGGTTTTAACTGAAAATCTTCCTATAGAAAAAATCTTAATTATATCTGCTATAATAATAGCTTCAATAAGGGCAACAGCATATTATAAAGAAGGTTTATCAAAAGATTTAGCTAAATTACTTCCACTGACTTTATTAGCAGTATTTTTAACTCAGTCTGCAGCCTTTAATTTTGGAGATGTTCTTACAACTTTCGGACAAATTCCTTCTTTCTTAAAAGAAATTTCAATGTATTATTTGTTCATCCTAATACTTGAAGCAATCTTAAGAATAATTGATATTTTCTTCGTGACTTCTGGAATAGAAGAACTAGATGAAACAAAAGTAGAATAATTAATGGTCTTCGGTTTTTAAGGGCGTCCATATGATTTATTTCAATAATTATTTCTCAACATCAGGGTGTCTATGTCCCTTTTCTTTCACACCTTTTAACATACGTATATGTTTTTTCTTTTCAGATTCATAATCTTTTTTATCTAAATGGGAGTGTCTAATCATTTTAGCAACATATTCTCCCCCTAAAAAATGAGGGGTCAAAACATAATTTGCACCCAACTCATAAAGCATTAAAGCTTCTTCAATAGAATGTGCCCTTAAAATAATAATTGCCTTTTTATTTACATTTCTTATTGATTGTAATAAAAGCCTATTTGATTCTAAGTCCGGGATAGTGGAAATTCCCATTTTTAATTCATCTAAAGGTAAATCTTCTAATAATTCTAAATCAAAAGCATCACCATAAAGCGCAGGAATATGAAATTTAGTCAAATCCTTAATTATATCAGGATTATAATCAATTACTAAATATCTTTTTTTGATCTTTTTTAAAGAAGTTAAAATACTAAATCCAATTCGATTATATCCAAATAAAATAACATCATATTTTTTCTTAAGTTTCCTTTCTTTTCTCTTCTCTCGTATTCTTTTTTTCTCAAAGAAATCCCAAAATCTTGCAGTTTTTAGGTAAATCCACTCTGAATACATTGTAGCATAGGTTGATATTAAGATTGTTATTACTAAAGTTAAAATAATTGTATTAGCTATTTCAGGAAGAATATGTCCCATAACAACCCCAAGACCAAGAACAATTACTGAAAACTCAGAAATTTGACTTAAAGTAACTCCTACTAGGAAATTCGTTCTCTTAGTATAACCAAACCCTTTCATCAAGAACATTATAATAAAAGGTTTAACAAATAAAGCAACTGCAGAAAATATTAAAGCATTAACAAGAATCTTTCCAAAATTAGATACTTGAATTTGAAGTCCAAGAATTATAAAGAATATAATCAAAAAGAAATCTCTTAAAGGCCTTATTTTAGAACTTATTTCTGTTACATAAGGAGAAACAGATAAAATCACCCCTGCAACCAATGCACCAATTTCCATTGAAAACCCAAGATAACTAAATATTGCTGCAACAACAAAACACCAACAAATAGAAAATAAAAATAATAATTCTTGAGATTTTGCAACGCTCTTTGTTATTCTAGGCAAAATAAAATATCCTACTAAAAATAAAACAACAATCAATCCAACACCAATTAAAACACCATTAATACCTTTTGAAACAATCTCACTATTTTTTCCAACAGAGGAAATAAACATTAAAACCCCCACAGCAACTAAATCTTGAATAATTAAAACCCCTATTGAAATCTTTCCATATAAAGAATCTAATTGAGATTTATCTGAAAGAAACTTCATAACAATAATAGTACTACTAAATGCAATGGCTATTCCTATATAAGAAGAAGTAATTAAATTTAAATCTAATAATTTAAAAGCAATAATAAAAGAAACTGCAAATGTAAAAATAATTTGCCCCAGTCCAACAACTAAGGACGGCCCTCCAATCTCCCTAATAATTTTAGGGTTCAAATGCAATCCTACAATAAATAATAAAAAGGCAATTCCAAACTGCGAGAAAGAGTGAATTAAATCTGTTGACGCTCCAATCTTAATAATAAACGGGCTTAATAAAACTCCTGCAATAATATATCCAATAATAATTGGTTGTTTTAAGGTTTTAACTAAGTACGAGACTAAAAATGCTACTAAAAGTATTATTGATAACTGAATAAAAACTATGTCCATCTTCCTCTTTCATATATAAGGATAAAATTACTATAAAAAGCTTTTTAAACAAACAAAATAATAATTTCATATGCCAAAGGTAAGAATAAGATTAGATTCAGTAGACATAGATATGCTTAATTCTATTTGTAATTCTATTCGGGAATTAGCTAAAAAATCTGGGATTGTAATAAGTGGACCAATTCCATTGCCAACAAAAAAACTTAAAATTACAACACGAAAATCTCCATGTGGAGATGGTTCAGCTACTTTTGATAAATTTGAAATGAGAATACACAAAAGATTAATTGACTTGCCTGCAAATGAAAAAGTTCTTCATCACATTATGAGGATGAAAATTCCAAAGTCAGTTAATGTTAAGATTGAAATGAAAGACTAATTTTTATAATACCTCGGCTTAGAATTATTTCTACACCACAACAATTCTTTTAAAAAATAAATTATTTAAAATAAAATGAATTTATGTGATAAATACGATATTTATTGTTTCTTTTACACTAAACAGGGTTGTAAAGAAGAAGAGAAAGTATGTGCTCAATGGAGAAAAACCTATGAAATATTTGAAAAAGATCTTAATAATAAACAAAAAAAAGAATTCAAAAATATACTCAAAAAAATAAAATGAAAATAAAATCAAAAGAAATAAAAGATCTTGAAAGATGCCCTTACCAACAAAATAGATATTGTATTAAAGCAGGAAAAGGAGATCCTTGCGGAGGTTCAATCAAAAACTGCAATGAAAGAGATAAAATTTATTTTAAATTAAAAGAAATTGAAAATTTTAAGGATTTAAGTGAAAAACTTGAGAAAAAACTATACCTTAAAGAATATTTAAATCTAAAATAATCTCTCTAAAAATAATACGCAAACATTTATAAAATAAGTCAAATTCTAACAAAGATGGAAAAAGACATTGGAAAAATAAGTAAAAACGATACAACCGAAATTGTTGTAAGGATTGACGATTTTGGTGGAAGAAAAGGATTGACCATAAGAGAATTTGTAACTTCTGATAGATACACTGGTTTTACAAAATCAGGTGTAAGAATTTTAGGAGCAGATTTTTCTAAGTTTAAGGAAATGATAGACTCTATTAATTTAGAGGATATGAAAGATGAAGAAGTACCTGCACAAGAAACACCTGAACAAAAAGAAGCCCCAGCAGATCAATCAACTTTAGAAAATACTGAAGGCGCAATTTAATCGTTTAAATGAAAAATAAAAAGTTTATAATAATCTCAATAATTATTTTAATAGTTGCAATAGCAGTAGTTTTATTGACAACAACAGGTACAAATAACAAAATGACAAAAGTAAAATTAGAAACAAACCACGGGGACATTGTAATTAATCTTTATTCTGACATGCCAATTACAACAGGTAATTTTGAAAATCTTGTAAAAAAAGAAACTTATGATGGAGTAATCTTTCATAGAATAATTCAAGGATTTATGATTCAAGGCGGAGATCCAACAGGAACAGGATTTGGAGATCCTTCTATTCCAAATATTCAAGATGAATTTACTCATGCTAGTGGAAATAAAAATAACCAATATACCCTCTCAATGGCAAATGCAGGACCAAACACAGGTTCAAGCCAATTTTTTATAAATTTAGTAGATAATAATTTTCTAGATACAAAACATCCTGCTTTTGGAATGGTTGTGGAAGGCATAGACATAATAAATAAAATTGCACAAGTTCAAACAGGTGCAAATGATCGACCTTTAGAAGACGTTAAAATAATTAAAGCGTCAATAATTTAAATTCTTAAAATGATTTTACTATAGAAAATTAAAAGAAGAGATTATAAAAGATGTTTAATCTATAAAAACATTACAAGAATTATCTAACTGTTAAAGTTTTATGAATAAGTATTCAAAACAAAACATTTATAAAGTATTATGAATATATATTCATAACTAAATAAGCTCAAAAGAGCAGGAGTTATAAAATGCCAAATAAAAATGGAACAGGACCTGAAGGAAAAGGTTCAAAAACAGGAAGACAAATGGGAAATTGTAAAGGTGCAAAACCAAATGAAGATGCACCAAGAACAGGCCTTGGTAGAAGACCAAGAAGAAACAGAAGATTTGCAGACCAAGAATAAATCAAAATGTCAAGACCATGTAAAAGAAGAAGAATAAGAGGAAATCCAAATGCAAGTTACTTTAAACCAGCTGGGGCCCCAGTAAAGAACTTGCAAGAAATTGAAATAAGTTTAGAAGAATTTGAAGTAATAAGATTAATTGATTTTAAGAAAATACCTCAAGAATCAGCGTCAAAAGAAATGGAAATTTCTCAACCAACTTTATCTAGGATTTTAACAAATGCTAGAAATAAAATTGCAGATGCCATAATAAATGGTAAAGCAATTAAAATTAAAAAAGAAATTTATAAAAATAATTTTGAAAGGAGGTTTTTAAAATGAAAATCGCTATAAGCTCAACAGGTAAAAATTTGGAAAGTGAAGTAGATCCAAAATTTGGAAGATGTGCTTACTTTTTAATTGCAGAAATTAAAGAAAAAAACATAAAAAAGATTAAATCAATTAAAAACATAGCAAAAACACAAATGGGGGGAGCTGGAATTAGCGCAGCACAATTAATAGGTAATGAAAAACCAGATGCAATAATCACAATGAATATGGGTCCTAAAGCTTTTCAAATCTTCGAACAACTAAAAATAAAAATTTATCAAGGAAAGGGTATAATAAAAAATGCTGTACAAGATTTTATAGAAGGTAAATTAACAGAAATAAATAAAACAAGTGATTTACAACATATAGGGTTAAAGTAAAAATGATAGACTTCGCATGCAAAAAATTTGACTTAAAAGAAGTAATTAGATGCAATCTTAATTTCACAAAAACAGAATTTAAAATAGTGGAATATTTAATCAAAAATTCTAATAAAAAATTTACAGCACGAGAAATAGCTCAAATATTTAAAATAGGATTATCAACATCTCAAAAAGCAATTAATGAAATTAACAAAAAAGAATTAATAAAAAGAAATCAAAGAAATTTAAAAAAAGGAGGGTATATTTTTATTTATTCTATTAAAGAAAATCCAATTTTAAAACAAAAGATTTTAGAAATAATTCATAACTGGATAAAAGAAGTAGAAGTAGAAATACAAAAATGGTAGAAGTATTTCATTTTTATGGAAATATTCTTAAATACTCCGATTTATTTAAATACCTTTTAACCTATTAATTTTTACAGAGGTAAAAAAATGATCATAAATATAACAGACCAAGATTTTGAAGAAAAAATAATTGAAAAATCAAAAGAGATTCCCGTAGTTGCTGATTTTTGGGCAACTTGGTGTTCTCCTTGTTTAATGCTTAGTCCCATATTAGAAAAATTTGCACAAGAATATGAAGGAAAATTCATTTTAGCAAAAATCAATGTTGACAAAGCTAAAATCGCAAGCCAAAAATATGGAATAATGTCAATACCAAGTGTAAAAATGTTTAAAGATGGAAAAATTGTAGACGAATTTATTGGGGCAATACCAGAAAATTCTATTAAAGAATGGATTAATAAAAATCTTTAACTTTAAAAATGACTTTTAAATCAGCATTAAAACAATTAGAAAAAGCAGCTAGCTTAATTAATTTAGATGCAAACTTATTAAAAAAATTAAAACAACCAAATAAAATCCTAAAAGCAAATATTAATTCCCATAGAGCATATAGAATTCAACATAATAATTTATTAGGACCCTATAAAGGAGGGATAAGATTTCACCCCAATGTAAATTTGGATGAAGTTAAATCATTAGCATTTTGGATGACCTTTAAATGTGCAGTAATTAATTTGCCCTTAGGTGGGGCAAAAGGAGGAGTTAATTGTGATCCTAAAAAATTAACAAAAGAAGAAATCAAAAAAATATCAAAAAAATATGTGCAAACTTTTTATAAAGAAATAGGTCCTAAAAAAGATATTCCTGCACCTGATGTTAATACAAATTCCGAAATTATGGATATTATGGTAAATGAGTATGAAAAATTAACTGGAGATAAAAGAAAGGCCGCATTTACTGGAAAATCTCTTTCTAATGGGGGATCAGAAGGAAGAGAAAAGGCAACAGCACAAGGCGGAGTTTTTATTTTACAAAAGAAATTTCCAAATTTAAAAACAGTAGCAATACAAGGATTTGGAAATGTTGGGAAGATAGCTGCCAAATTATTAAAAAAGAAGTATAAAATAATAGCAGTAAGTGATTCTAAAGGAGGAATTTATAATAAAAATGGATTACCTATAGATGATTTAATTAAAACAAAAAATAAGACCGGTTCAGTAATAAATTATAATGCTAAGAAGATAAGTAACAAGAACTTATTAAAAGTGAAATGTGATATTTTAATTCCAGCATCCTTAGAAAATCAAATTACAAAAGAAAATGTTGATAAAATTAGAGCAAAAGTTATTTTAGAGCTTGCAAATGGTCCAACAACACCAAAAGCAGATGAAATTTTATTTAAAAAAAATATAATTGTAATTCCAGACATTTTAGCAAATTCAGGGGGGGTAATGGTTTCTTATTTTGAGTATATACAAAATTTAAACAATGAACACTGGTCCTTAAAAAAAGTAGATAATAAATTAAAAGAAAAAATTATAAATGCTTATGAGGAAATTCAAAAAACAGCAAAAAAATATAACTGTAATTTAAGAAGTGCTAGTTATATTAAAGCGCTTAAGAGGTTAAAACATGGCTTTATTCAAAAAAAAATGTGAATATTGTAAAGAAAAAATTGAAAAAGGAAAAGAAATTTGGGCAAGAGTAAAAGTTCCTGAATTTATAGATTCTAAAGTTAAAGTTTTTTGCTGTAACGAACATGTAGAGCTTTACAAAAAAAATATTATAGGAACTCCAAGTAAAAGCTCATGTCCTTTTTGTAAGGAATAAAAGCAAAAAAAAATGAAAATAACTATTACAGGAGGTAAAGGTGGAACAGGTAAAAGCACAATAGCTACTGCTTTAGCTACTGAATTATCTAAAAAAAATAAAATTTTACTTATTGATGCTGATGTGGATTGTCCTAATGATGATATAATTCTTAAAATAAATCTCAAAAAAATAAAAGATGTCAAAACCATGATTCCAAAAATTGATACAAATAAATGCATAAAATGTGGAAAGTGTTCCCAAGTTTGTAGAGAAAATGCACTTGTTTTTGTAAAAGGAAAAAATCCTATTCTTATTCCTGAACAATGTAATGGGTGTAAGGCCTGTAAAATTGTTTGTCCTGTTAATGCAATAAGTGAAAAAAAACAAAGCATCGGTGAAATTCTCCAAGGAAATAAAAAAAATTTAGATTTAATAACAGGAAAAATAAAACCAGGGGTAGAAGAATCAAGTTTAGTGATAAATGAAATTAAAAAATATATTAAAAATAAAGAAAAAAATTATGATTATATAATAATTGACACAGCAGCAGGAACTCATTGTCCAGTTATTGCAGCATTGCTTGATAGTGATTTAGGAATAGCAGTTACTGAACCAACCCCTTTAGGAAATCATGATTTGAATTTGATTTTAAAATTAATGGAAAAATTAAATATTAATTCTAAAATCATTTTAAACAGAAGTGATATAGCTAATAAAAGCATTATAGAAAAAACATCTAAAAAATTTAATTGTGAAATAATAAGTGAAATACCCTATAGCAAAAAAATTCAACAAGCATATTTAAAAGGAAAAATAATTAAGCATAAAGAGATTGAAAAAATTGCTAAATTTATTCAAAAAAACAAAAAATGAAAGCAATAACAATTTTATCAGGAAAAGGGGGAGTAGGAAAAAGTTCAATAACAGCTTCCTTGGCTGTTTTATTATCTAAGAAAAGAGAAATTATTGTAGCTGATTGTGATGTGGACACTCCCAATCTAGGTTTAGTTTTAGGAGTTAAAAAATTTCGAAAAGAAAAAAATATTTCTACGAATTATAAAGCATTTGTAAATAAAAAAGCAAAAAATTGTAAAAACATCATAGATTCTTGTACTTTTTCTGCTATTTCTTGGGATAAAGAAAAAAAATTACCTAAGATAAACAAATTTTTATGTGAAGGTTGTGGAACCTGTAAACTTTTATGCCCAAAAGGAATAAAAGTAAAAAAAGTAAAAAATGCTAAAATCGGCAAAGCTCGGACTAAATACAATTTTTCTATAGTTTCTGGACAATTAAAAATGGGAGAATCTGGGTCTGGAAAAGTAGTAAATGAAGTGAAAAAACTAGGTGAAAAAGAAAATAAAGAAATAATGTTAATTGATTCTGCAGCTGGAATTGGATGTCCTGTAATTGCTTCTGTTCAAGGTTCAGATTATATAATTGCAGTTACTGAACCAAATCCTTCTGCATTAAGTGATTTAAAAAGAGTTTTAAAAGTTGTGGAACATTTTAAAATTCCTTATGGAATAGTTATAAATAAATGGAATATTAATAAAAGCTTTACAAAAAAGATAGAAAAGTTTGCTAATAAAAAGAATATCTCCATATTGGGAAAATTACCCTATGATAAAAAATTTGTACAAGCATTGGTTAATTTAACCCCAATTGTTGTTTATGATAAAGAATTTCAAGAGTTGTTTAAAAAAATACTTAACAAAACTCTTGAACAAATAAAATAAATTACAGAAGCAAAATTAAAGATTAAATAATATATTAAAATGGAAAAATTAAAAGCTGAAATTTTAAATTGTAAAAAATGTGATTTATGGAAAACAAGAACAAACCCTGTAATTGGAGAAGGGTCTTTAGATGCAGACATAATGTTTGTTGGAGAAGCACCAGGATATAATGAAGATAAAGAAGGCAAGCCATTTATTGGACAAGCAGGAAAAATTTTTGATGAACTTTTAAATTCAATCAATTTAAAAAGAGAAGAAATTTTTATTACAAATATTTTAAAATGTCGTCCATTGCAAAATAGAAATCCAACCCAAGAAGAAATAAAAGCTTGTTCAGATTATCTTAATAAACAAATAAAAATAATAAAGCCAAAAATAATTTGTTGTTTAGGAAATTTTGCAACAGATTTTATCTTAAAAAAATTTAATTTAAAAAAAGAAATTCAAGGGATTAGTAAAATTCATGGAAAAGTTTTTACAATTTTAACTTTAAATCAAAGCAATTTAAAAATAATTCCATTATATCATCCTGCTGTTGCAACATATAATATGAATATGCTTGAAACTCTTAAAAAAGATTTTTCAATATTGCAAAAAGAACAAGGTTTTAAATAAAATAATTCCAAAACATTTAAAACCAATATAAAATTAATATTAAAATGTTAACTTTTTTAAGAATGACAACACTTGCATTAGCAGATTCCATTAATCCCTGTGCAATTGCAGTTCTTGGAATGATTTTAACAACAATCTTAATACAAAATCCAGATAAAAAAAGAAAAGTTTTGATGGGGGGATTATTTTTTATATTGGCAGTTTATATAGGATATTTAGTTTATGGGATAATTATAATTCAGCTTTTTAAAACATTTGCAGAATTTTTAAGAAATAGTTCTTCTTGTTTTTATAAATGCTTGGCAATTTTAGCAATAGTATTTGGAGCATTAAATATTAAAGATTATTTTATATATAAAAAAGGTAATTTAGGAACAGAAATGCCTTTATTTATGAGACCAAAAGTAAAAAGGGTAATCCAAAAAATAACTTCTCCCACAGGAGCATTTTTAATTGGATTTATTGTTACATTATTTTTACTTCCTTGCACAATAGGACCTTATGTTATTGCATCTGGAATTTTATCAGAACTAGGAATTTTAGGGGCACTTCCTTGGTTATTGTATTATAACTTAATATTTATTCTTCCAATGTTAATAATAACAATAATTATTTATTTTGGACTTAAAAAAGTAGATGAAGTTGAAGGTTGGAAAGAAAGAAATATTAGAAAACTTCATTTAATAGCAGGAGCATTATTATTTTTAGTAGGACTAGTTATTTTACTAGGTTGGATTTAAAAACATTTATTTTTTATAAATTTAGTAGATAATAATTTTCTAGACACAAAACATTGTGCTTTTGGAATGGTTGTGAAAGACACAAATATAGTAAATAAAATTGCACAAGTTCAAATAGGTGTTAATAATCAGCCTTTAGAAAATGTTAAAATAATTAAATCATCAATAATTTAATCTCAAATCTTAAGAAACCAGTTTTATGAAAACCTTTAAAATGCATTTTTCTTTTAATAATACATGAATCAAAAGAGGATTAAAACTTGGATAAATATTTTAATGTTTGTAATAATAATATCTATAATTTTATTTATTTTAACAAAACCAGATAAAGTAATAGAAACAGACGAAGAAATTGTAAAATGTATTGCAGAAAAATCTACTTTATATACTCAATTAGGATGCCATGCATGTGGAATTCAAGAAGACCTTTTTGGAAAAAATTATAAATATCTTGATGTAGTGGATTGTTTTTATGAATTAGATAAATGTTCTGGCATAGAAGCAACTCCAAGCTGGAAAATAAAAAGAGAATTATATAGGGGGGTTCACACAATTAAACAATTACAAGAACTGACTGAATGTTAAAAATAAAATACAAATATTCAATCATCTTAATTATATTCATTCTCGCTCTTTTTAGTTCTTTATTTTTATCTCAAGGTTTTGTTTGTAATGCAAAAGAAGTTTGTGACATAGAAAATTCTTCTTCTCTTTTTATTCCAGAAAAAGTAACAACAGGATATCTTGGAATCTTTATCTTTATATTTTTATCAATAATAACTTATTTACATATTAGAGAACCTGAAAAGATAAAAAAATTAATAATTTATGCAGGAATAGTTATTGGCTCTATTATTGCAATATATTTCTTATATCTTCAACAATTTATTTTAAAATCTTATTGTATTTATTGCATAATAATAGATATAGGATTATTAATAGCACTTCTTTTAATAGCATTTAATTGGAAAGATTAAATTTAAAGATTTATATCTTAAATAAAATCCCCATATTTTTTATTTCGAGAAAATGATTATTTGAAATTATTTACATCCATGCAGCAACACTCTTAGATCCTCTAAAACAACTATTCCAACCATTAAGATAAACTCTACTATATTCAATTCCTTTAGGAGTTGCAGCATATTTCAAAGGAGAAGGGCTTCCAATAATCTGCACTAAACCTCTTTCTACAAATTTAGAAAAGATTTCTTTTTCTTCTTCTTTAGGGATATAATCTTTTTCAATTATTTTGCCAAATAAAGAAAAAGCTTCTGTAGAAATTAAAAATTGCTCCTGATATAACTTTTTTCCTTCTTCTGTCATAAAATAAGATGTTGGAGAACTTCCCGAACGTTTAATAGCCCCTGCCTTTACAAGAACCTTAAAGTCTTTTTCATAATTTTTTTCTTTTTTTAAAGGAAATCTTGAGAAAAATTTTACTTCTTTATCTAATAAACTTAATTGAGATTGAGAAAGCACTATTTTTTTATTTGCCATTCAATCTTATAATTTAAATTAGCTTTTAAAGATTATTATAATGGAGTACATTAATAACTAGGCATTTTAGAATTATGCCCAAATTGAATAAATAAATTTATTTTTGGCTTTAAATTTTCTAAACCTACAGGTATATCGCAAGCACCATAGCAACTTGATAACCAAATTAAAAATTTTACATCACTGGTTTTTTCTTCAAGATAATCCACAATAACAGTAGCATATTGTTTTAAACCATCTGGAAATTGAAGTAAAACTACTTTAGCTTTAATTTTTTTTATTTTATCAACTACTTTATCTAATTCCAAGTCATATTTTTGTTCTAATTCTTTTAAGTTCATAAACAAATATCAAAACTATTATATATAAATATTTTCTAATTCATATATGAAGAAAAAGGTGACTAAGAAAGAACTCCAGCAATTACAAAAACAAACTTATAAAATAAAAGTTTTTAACTGGTTACGTTTAATTTCCTTAATTTATTTATTTATCTTTTCAATTGAGTTAATAAAAAAAATATCTTTAATAATTTCGCCAGGTTTTAAGTTTTTTCTAATGAATTCATTAAACCCGATTAAAGCAATTTCTGTAGGATGGTTTACAACCGCTTTAATTCAATCTTCAGATGCAGTCGGCACAATTACAGCAACTTTTGCAGGAAACAATTTAATAAGTTTGTCTATTGCAATATATATTCTAATTGGAGCATCTTTAGGAACCACAATTACTGCAATAATAATTTCTTTAGTTATTAGTTATAAGAAAAAAAAGGATTTTAGACATGGATTTGAAATTGCATTATCTTATTCTGTATATAGCTTTCTTTTAGTTATTCTTGTACTTATTTTAGAATATTCTTTAAAAATATTTTCTAAATCTTCTTTATTTTTAGCAACAATTCTCCACGGAAAAGTTTCTTTATTGAAAATACCTAATTTAATAAATATAATTACAGATCCATTTATTAATTATTTATTTATGAATATTAATAAAATAATTCTACTCTTAATTGGATTTATCATTTTAGTTTTAGTTTTAAGATATATTGGAAAAGCAATTATAGGAGTTTTAGGGGGAGAAGAAAAAACAAGAAAGAAAATAAATTCTTATTTTAGTTCAAAATACAAATCATACTTTCTTGGGGTAATATTAACTGCAATTTTATTTTCCTCAAGCATAACAATCGGTCTATTAGTTCCTTTAGCAGCTATACGATTAATTAATTTGAAAAAAGCAATTCCATTTATCCTAGGAGCAGATCTTGGAACAGCAAGCAGTCTTTTTATAGCTTCTTTAATTCTTGGAAATGTAACGGCAATGGCTTGTTTCTTTGCATTTGCATTATTTGCAATTCTTGGAGCAGTAATTTTCTTACCAAACATAAATTTATTATATAAATTAACAAAATATCTTTCTAAAAGAGTAATAAAGATTTCAAGGAAAAAAGCATTGATAATCCTATTAATATTTTTATTTCTACCCTTAGGTATTATCTTATTATTTTAAATAAAATCTCAATATTTAAAAACAAATTTCTGCTACAAAAGATATGGCAGATGAAAAAATAAGACAACCAATTGTAACAATAGTAGGTCATGTGGATCATGGAAAAACCTCAATTCTTGATCAACTTAGAAACTCATGTATTCAAGAAGGAGAAGCAGGAGGAATAACCCAAAAAATATCTTTTACACTCTATCCTTCAACTCAATTAAAAAAAGCATGTCCTTTGATTGAAAAATCAGGAATTAAATTAAATATTCCTGGATTCTTATTAATTGACACTCCTGGACATGCAGCATTTACAAATTTAAGAAAAAGAGGGGGAAGTTTAGCAGATTTAGCTGTTCTTGTTATTGATATTACTGAAGGGATTAAACCTCAAACAGCAGAAGTTATTCAAATCTTAAAACATAATAAAACCCCTTTTATAATTGCCTTAAATAAACTAGATAAAATTGCAAGTTGGAATAAACAAGATAATGATTTAAAGAAAAACATTGAAATGCAACCTGAAAGAGTTAAACAAAGATTTGATGAATTATATATGACTTTAATTGGTTCTTTAAATTCACATGGTTTTGAATCAGATTTATATTATAATATAGAAGATTATACTAAAAAAATAGCTTTAGTTCCATGTTCAGCACAAACAGGAGAAGGAATACCAGAATTAACAATGTTTTTGTGTGGATTAAGTCAAAAATTCCTAACAAAAAAGTTAAAATTAAATAAAGATCCTAAAGGAGTTATGTTGGAAATTAAAAAAGAAAAATCAACAAATTATATTGAAGCAATACTCTACGATGGAGAATTAAAGAAATCAGATACAATTGCAGTTTCAAATTTTGAAGGAGAACCAATCTTAACAAAAATAAGAATTTTAGAAGAAATCCAACCCTTATGTTCAAAATTTAAACCAGTTAAAAAAGCAATAGCTGCAACAGGATTAAGAATGCAACTTATAGACAAAGCAGAGATTTTACCTGGAATGCCATTTGTTTTATATAAAAATAATTTAAAAGAAATAAAAGAATTATTCAAAAAAGAAATTTCTGAGACCATTAAAACAGAAAAGCAAGGAATAATTGCTAAAGCAGATTCTTTAGGAAGTTTAGAAGCATTATTGGTTTTATTAAATCAAGCCAATGTTCCTGTCTTAAAAGCAGGGATTGGAAAAATAAGTAAAAATGATTTAAGTTGTGCAAAAGCAAATCAAGAAATAGATGAATTAAATTGCGTAATTATTGGTTTTAATGTTGAAATTGATGAAGAAGTTAAAGAACTTGTTGGAAAAACAAAAATAATCACCAATGAAGTCGTTTACAAACTAATTGAAGATTTAGTTAAATTTAGAAAAGAAAAACAAATGGAAATAGAAAAGAAAAGATTAATGAAATTATCTACAATATGTAAATTAGAAATATTGCATCAATATGTTTTTAGAAGTACTAAACCAGCTATCTTTGGGATAAAAATTTTAGGAGGAAAATTAATTTCAAATCTGCCAATAATTAATGAAAAAGATGAAAAAATTGGAAACATAAAAAATATTCAATCAGAAAACAAATCAGTTCAAGAAGCAAAAGAAGGTTTAGAAGTTGCAATTTCAATCCCGGGATTAAATTATGATAGAGAATTAAAAGATAAAAAATATTTATATTCAAATATTGGAGAGTCACAATTTAAAGAATTTAAAAAAAATAAAGATTTGCTCTCTCAATCTGAAATAAAAGTTCTACAGGAAATTGCAGAATTAAAAAGAAAAACAAGTCCCGAGTGGGGAATGTAAAAATTCAATAACCTTCTAAACTAATTTTATTTAAATATCAAAATAAAAATTAAAGATGGATTTACAATAACTGAACTAGAAAGATTAGTCTTAAAATAACATGTTCCAGATTATAAACTTAAACCAAAA
>Ga0075125_10000333_pt1 | contig 20981 bp, 20 predicted proteins | sample AntAceMetag02UKN_FD_69810 | JGI IMG/M metagenome (GOLD analysis project Ga0075125, IMG submission 69810) | Saline lake microbial communities from Ace Lake, Antarctica - Antarctic Ace Lake Metagenome 02UKN | ecosystem: Environmental > Aquatic > Non-marine Saline and Alkaline > Saline | place... | reverse complement strand
GTATTAAATGAAAGCTCTTTTGATCCTGCAAGAATAAGGGATGTGATTTTTTCTTCTGGCAATGATGGTGACGAAGATAAACGGAAGATTGGATTTTTTAATGTGCCACCGACAAAAATGATAATACTATAATTGCGAATCGTTGTTTTTGCAATAAGGTCTATGCATGGATCAAGTGAGTTGTCTGAGGTGAAATGCATTGACCCACGCAACAACTTGATACGTGAATATGGAAGAAGAACAGAGCCTCCGCGCAATGTAATAGTTCCGGTAATCTTGGGCTGATTATTTTCATAACTACATGAAAGATATGGGTATAAAGATGTTTCTATATGCGTTGTTCTTACGCGAATTGGCTTTTTTGCCTCAAGTAAAAGATTAACTTTTGGTGAATATGACAGCATAAGAGAGCTTGAGTTTGTTTTTTGTAAGAATGGTCCAAGGTTGTGTAGGTGAACTTTTTCACATCGGATGGTGCCATCTATCGTTGGCGTTTTACCTGAATAGGAAAGTAATATACTTCCGGAAAAGAGGCCAAGGTTTTTATTGGAACCGAGCAGACATTTTTTGAGTGTTATAGGTAGTGATATGAAAGTTGGAGTCCAGGCATTGTTAAAGGTGATAGTAGCGTGTGGCGATGTGATTGATCCTTGGTGTAAGGTGCATAGAACATTTTTTATTGTGAGTTTTTTTGTGAGATGATCAATCTGTGCGTGGGCTGATAAATTTGTAACCATGTTGTATGTCTTTCCCAAAATGATGCCACCTTTTTTTAATGTAATATGTAGAAAGGTGTTTTTGAGAGAACTTTCTCCTTTGACTTGAATAATGACAGAACCATCAACAAACTGTCGGATTGTTTCAGGTAAGAAATGATAAATTTCTTGAAGGTGAATGGTATTGTTGATTGATAGTTTTCCACTTTTGTAGGAACAGTGAAGAGAACATAATTTGTTTTTTTTAGGGCTGGAAATGATGCATTGAGCGATTTTTATCTTGGGACTAATTTTACCGGACGCTTTGTATGTATAGGCATCAACATTGCCTTCAAGCTGGAAGAGTTTTTTTGCAAGGTTAAGTGTTGCATTGATTGGTATAGTCTTGTTGCACCGAGCGTGATATAGATCACAAGAGGCATTTGTTTTTAGAACATTGTCTTGAGGTTGGTATTCAATGTGGATTTGTGCCTTGTGTGGTTCTAAAGTAAATGGTGAAATTTCAATTTTGCCAGTATTTGTGATTGATAGTGATGTTTTATTTTTATTGCCAGACCAGGAGCCCTTTATTGGAAGTTTTGCACATGATAGTGAGCCTTTGTGGTCAAGATGTTCGTTGAGATTAACTTTGCCTTCAAAGGTTAAAGTGTCTGATGGAAGCATGTCGTTTTGTAAGAATTCAGTTATTAGTTTTGTATAAATGGAACCATTGCAGGTTAATATATTGTTTTGAGCTGCAAGATTTACTGTGCATGTGTCGTTCGTATTGTAGATGTTAAGGTGTCCGTTTTTATTGTGTATTTCACCTGTTATATACCATGTTTCATTACAAGCTAAGCTTTTATTTTTTTTAGCGATTGTGACTGTATTATCTATAAAGACGGTATTTGTTCCTTGGCGCGATAATATGCTATATAGTTGTCCGTTGAGATAACTAATAATTGGATTGCTCTTATGTGTGAGGGATCCTTTTTTTATGTACAGAATCGATTTAAGTTGATCGTTAATTTTTTTACTGAAACCATCCCAGTATATCTGGGCGTTAAGATCGTGTTGTGCATTATTCAAAATCAATATAGCATTGCGAATCTTCAAAGATTTTATGGCGAGCGGAACATTAAGTTTTGCTCCAAAGAAAAGGCGCTTAAGATGATCTGCGATAGGCAGTGATGCATGGTCACAAATCGACCGTGTAACAAGACCTTCTGTTGTGATGTTAGCGTCTAATTTTTGATGAAAAAGCAATGAAAACCATGAGAAGTCAAATGTTAATTTGTGGCAGTGCCATGACCACAGATTGTGATTTATTGGAGTAACGTGAATATCTTTGCATGTTAACTGCAATTTAAAAAGATTAAACGAGTCGATGGTATGATTAAAATTACAATCAAGTGATTCTTTCATAAGTTGGCTAATTTTTTGAGCAGCAAAATATTTAACTGTAGTATGATTTTGAATAAGAGCGACACCGACAATAAAACTGACAATAAAAGTACTGATGAAGGCAATTCGCAAAGCCTTCGCTTGTAAAGCCTTCGCTTGTAAAGCCTTCGCTCGTTGAGCCTTCGCTCGTTGAGCCTTCGCTCGTTGAGCCTTCGCTCGTTGAGCATTCGCTCGTTGAGCCTTTACTTGTGATGTGGTTGTTTTTATCTGTGTTTGTGCCATGAGCCATTTTTATAGTCGTATATTTGAATGTGCGGGACATTACCAACGGGAATAGTTATAGCATATAACAGTTTATAGTTGCCGTCGACTAAGTATATGGACCCAGATGTTGTTGTGCCGTGTGGATAAAAAATAATTTTATTGTGAGAAAACGTTATAGCTTTTTTTATTGCCGATGTAGGCTTGAGCGGTGGTCCTGAAACGCCAGGAAGTGTGCCAAATTTAATCGAGGAGCTTAATTTGTGATATTCTCCGCCTCCGCTATACGATTGGTCAGTTTCGTTGAAGGCAAGCTCAAAATTTGTGTTTTCGGCTAGTGAGCGTTGTTGAAGATACCAGCATGTAGTTTGTATGTGTAATGCCTCGTTGCTAATTAACTTTTTTTTGTAAAGTGACATTGTTGGAATACAAAAAGCTGCAATTAGTGCAACAAGAGCAAGTGCAATGGTGAGTTCTATGATTGAAAAGGCCTCCCGTTTTGCATAAAGCTTCGTATGACACGGTAGGGCGATCCTTCGACTCCCGCTCAGGATGAATGCTTTGGGTTTGATCATGGTGAACTGCTTTTCTTTCCGCTCGTGGTGAGCGGGAGTTCCTTCGTCTTCGCTCAGGATAAACCAAGCCATTCGAGCATTATTCAACCAGTTGCGTGCTGGCGGCAACTGATAATACTTCATCGATTGTCGTGAGTCCTTCTTTTATTTTTTCGACACCGTCATGGAGAAGAAGTTTCATTCCTTCTTTCATTGCAGTTTCGCGAATGCGGTTGGCGTCTGCTGATTCAATAGTGAGTCGTGCAATCGTTGGTGTCATTTGCATAACTTCGAAAATTGGCAGTCGACCTTTGTAGCCAGTATCGGTGCAGTCCTTGCATCCAACAGCTTCGTAGAATTTTATTTTGCTTGCTTCTTGTGCGGTTAAGCCAAGTGATTTAATCATTGCGGCATCTGGTTTGAATAGTTTTTTGCACTGTGGACATAATTTTCGTACCAGTCGTTGTGCGATAATACATGTTACTGAGGATGCAATTAAGAATGGTTCAACGCCCATGTCGAGTAAGCGTGTAATACTCGCGGGTGCATTGTTTGTGTGTAGTGTGGTTAATACTAAGTGTCCGGTTAAGGATGCTTGAATGGCAATTTGTGCCGTTTCTTGGTCGCGTGTTTCACCTATCATTATAATGTCTGGATCTTGACGCAGAATAGATCGCAATGCGGATGCAAAAGTGACGCCGGCTTTTTCGTTTACCTGTACTTGCGCAATTCTGTTCATTTGATATTCAACTGGATCTTCAACTGTTACGATGCTCACCTCGGGCTTGTTTAATCGATTGAGAACGGAATATAACGTAGTTGTCTTACCAGAGCCGGTTGGACCAGTTACCAGTATAATACCATTTGGTAAATTGATGCTTTGAATAACGATTTCATAATTATGTTCACTAAGGCCAAAATCTTCAATTGGTACACAGCCGCGACTTTTATCAAGTAAACGCATTACAATTTTTTCGCCGAAAATTGTTGGTAATACAGAGACGCGAATATCAATTGCTTTGTCTGCGACCTTAATTTGTATACTGCCATCCTGAGGTTTGCGTTTTTCTGCAATATTTAAATTGGCCATAATTTTTATGCGTGAAACAAGGGCAGCTTGTATGCGTTTTGGTGGATTAAATGCGGTATGTAAAACGCCGTCTATGCGATATCGTACGCTTATTTCTTTTTCAAGTGGCTCTATATGAATATCGGACGCATCTTGTTTTGCTGCTTGAAAGAGAATATGGTTAACCATTTTGATAATTGGTGCATCTTGCGCTGTGCCGACAATATCACGTTCATCAATTTCACCAAATTCGATAGACTCTTCTTCAATTTCTTCTGTTTCACCAAGCTCTTCAATCATTTGCTTGGTACCTTCAAGCGGATAGAAGCGGTTGACTGCTTCATTAATATTTTTTGGTGTTGATATGGCAAGTGGTGCTGGCTCGTTAAGGAGGATGCGAAGTTCATCTACTGCTTGATAGTTTGTTGGATCTGCTATGATAATAAGTATGTTTTGATCTTTTTTTATTGGAACAATGAGGTTTTCTTTTAAGAAGCGGAAGGGGACTTTGCTTAGCAAGTCTGGATTAATAAATTCATCATTAATTTTTGGCATATATGTAAGATCAAAAAGTTCAGCAAAAATTTCTGCTAACTGTTCTTCGGAAACTATTTTTTCCTTAACAATATATTCATAGAGACTTATCTGTGCGTTTTTAGCCTCATTGGTGAGTTCATCAAGCTTTTTTTTAGTAACCAATTTCTTGGCAATCAGCTGCTCACCTAATGTTTTTATCATAGTTTCTGACTCCTTGATTCCATATTTCTACGATCATACCATAAGAATATAATAATCAAACACTTATGTAAGTTGCGTGCATTATTGGGTGTGATAAACTACCTAATAATTGATTGATATTTAGTATGATGTGAATTGTGTATCACTTGTATCCTTCGACAAGCTTTCAGTTTTCGCCAAAGGCGGAGTTTATAATGAGTATTCTCGAAGGGACTGACACTGTCCCGCTTTGAATAAAGCTTCGCAGGACACGGCAGTGCGAGCGGATCTTTTAAAACCGTTCATGGTGAGCCTGTCGAAACATATGAATGTAGGTTGATAATCATAGTTTCTCACAAAAAGTGATATTAAATTAACAAGAGGTTTTTGATGAGATTTTTTAAGTGTATTCCATGTTTATTAGGATTGTTGTTGATTGCTGGTTGTTCGAAGCAACCTGAAAAGAAGGTTAATTATTTTAAGCGTGATGAGTTTAAACAAAGTAAAACGTTTAAGCTTGTACATCACATGCCGTACGATGAGTTAAAAGAAGAGAAGGCACAGCTTCTTGCGGAGGACAATAAATATATTGCCATTAAATATGTCGTGCAGATGATTAAGAAGTGTGAAGATCCTGATGATCTTCGTGATTTGCGTTTGGAATATGCAGATATGTTGTTTGATCTAGAGCGATTGGAAGAAGCAGCAACTGAGTATCAAATGTTCGTACAACTTTATCCAGCGAGTGATCAGGCACCATATGCTGATTGTCATGCGATTGAATCATTATATAGTCAAGTTATGCAAGCTGATCGTGATCAAGAAAAGACACATGAAGTTATTGAGCAGGCAAAGGATTATGCAAAGAAAGCTAAATGGCACAAAGATTATGACAAATTCATGGAAAAAGTCGAAGATATGACTCATGGTTCGTTGAAGCGTCTTTATGACAGTGAACTGTTGCGCTTCTATTTTTATTTAAATCGCGGTAATTGTAAGGCTGCTGTTGGTCGTTTGCAGTTCATAAAAGAGAACTATCTTCCATATTTAGATGAAATTAAACCTGAAGTTCTTGAGCTTGAGTATGAGTTAGCATGTGAGAGTAGGCAGCCAGCAGAAGCAAAAACAAAGCAAAAAGAACTGAGAAAAGATTATCCAAAATATACATGTAATCCTGGAAAGAGGCGTCATTATGCATCGCTCTTTACGCTCTAAACAATTAGGGGATGACGGGGAGCTTGCTGTAGCGTCATGGTTGAAGCAACACGGTTATACGGTTTGTGAGTGTAATTATCAAGATCGATATGGTGAAATTGATCTTATTGTACGTAAAGATGATATCATTGCTTTTGTAGAGGTAAAAAGTCGTAGAGATAATTATTTTGATTTGTCTGAAGTTGTTAATTTAACTAAGCAGCGAAAAGTTGCCAAAACAGCACGGGCGTATATTGTTAAATCTGAGACTATTCAGGATAATAATGTTCAGGGTAATCCTATTGTTTTTGCTTATCGTTTTGATGTAGCGTTAGTTAAGAAGGAAAATGATGGCTTTAAAATTTCATATATAGAAGATGCGTTTAATTCAGAAGTTGATTAAAGAAAAAGACATACGTACGTTTTTGATTAGATTGGCGACAGGCATTGTGTTTGGCGTTATATTCTGGTCGGTTTATATTTGGTTTCCACCTATTTATTTTACCTTATTACTTGGTTTGATTTTGGCTACGGTTATTCTATTTGAGTGGAAAAATTTTTATCATCCGCGTACTATTTGGTATTGGCTTTATTTACCCATTTATCCAACTTTGCCATTTCTTTTGATTATGTATTTTAATCATACATCTGAATATCGTGTGTTGCTTTTATATCTTTTCATTTTAGCCTTTGCCCACGATACCGGTGCCTATATTATTGGCAGTTTATTTGGCAAGCACAAAATTTGGCCTTCAATTAGTCCGAAGAAAACATGGGAAGGTTTTATTGGCGGTTACGTTTTTGCGTTAATTGGTATGAAAACGTTGCTTTGGGAAAAAGGGGTAACAAAAAGTTGGTCATTTGTTTTAATTTTTGTTCTTTGGACCTGTTTTCTAGTTTTCTTGGGCGATATTTTTGAATCGAAGTTAAAGCGGCGCGCAGACATTAAAGATTCAGGAAACCTTTTGCCTGGACATGGTGGCTTTTTGGATCGCTTCGATGGCATTCTTTTCGCTGTATTTTTTTTCTATTTCTTGCGTGACTGGTTAGTTATTGTCTTGCGTTAAAAAATTGATTCGTAGTTGCAAAAGGTTACCTTTGGTATTATAAAAAATATATAAATGAATACTTACGGTTAAGAGGAAAAATATTATGGCAACTCCTGTTAAGCTTTCTGATACTATTGTTTTCGAAGCAAAAATTATGCCTAAAGCAGTTAATAGATCCGTTGCTGGTCAAATCGAACATTGGGCACGAATAGGAAGGCTTGCAGAAGAAAATCCAGATTTAACCTACGAATTCATTAGAAATATTCTTATTGCACAAGAAGAAGCTCGAGCTGAAAAACTTGAACCATATGCCTTGAAAGCTAAGAGAGCAAAATGAATATCCTGCAAACTCCAACGTTTGCTCGTCAAGTAAAAAAAATAAAGACAAATCAAAAAAAAGATTTAGATGTAGCCATAGAAAAATATGTGTTTTCCTGTTATTCCCTTCGTATTTTTTTTCACACTTTCCTTGCCAAGGGGGGTAGGCACCAAATATGCAACTTGAAATGGAAGCGAGGTATAATAAAAGTATCTTCTTCATATTTCTCTCCTTTTTTATGAAGATAGACATCTTACACTTTAAGTATACTTTTCTTCTTCTTCTTCTTTTTGCAAGGGTTTTATTGATTTTCTTTAAGTTTTTTAATTTCTAGTGGTGTTAAGAATCTCCATGAACGGGATGGTAGGTTTTTTTTCGTTAGGCCGGCGTATTGAGATCGGTCTAATTTTTTTATATCATATTGCAGAGATTCAAAAATTCTCCGAACAATGCGATTTTTGCCGCTGTGGATTTCAATTACAACTTCATATCTGCGTGAACCTGGTGTGGTATACACGTGATCAGGTTTAATAAAGCCATCTTGTAAGCGAATTCCGAGATGAAGTTTATTAAGGTCAGCTTTAACTAACGGACGGTCTAGCGTGACGCGATATATTTTTGATGTTTGATAACGTGGATGAGAGAGTTTTTGTGCAAGTTCACCATCATTTGTGAGAAGCAAAATACCGGTCGTATTTCTATCAAGACGTCCAATTGGGAAAAGGCGAAGATTCTTAACAGACGAGGTCTGTTTAGACGATGTCTGTATCAAGTCCATCACTGTTTTTCGTCCACGTTCATCTGCTGTTGAGGTGATGTACCCCTTGGGTTTGTTCAAGATTATATATACTTTTTTTTCTGGCTTAACATGTTGGCCCTTGTACGTAACAGTGTCGCCTTCTCTTACGACGTGTCCTGGTTCTGTTATCGTAGTCTCGTTAACCGCAACAAGTCCTTTTTTTATTTCTTCAACTACTTTGCGGCGCGAAGCAACGCCGGATGTTGCTAAGAATTTACTGAGATGGATTTTTTGATCGTTTTTCATTTTTTATTTCAGGTTAGCGTTCGTACCCTACGAGACACTCGCTTTGCTCGTTCCTCAGGGCGAACGGAATTAAAAAAAAACCGTTCGTGGTGAGGTGCGAGCATTTATGCGAGCCTCGTACCATACGAGCGATATAAAGTTATTTTATTTTTTTAACAAGTTCCGTTTGAGGTATTGTTTCTTCTTTGCCGTTAACCATATTTTTTAGCACAGCCTTTTTCTGTTGTTGTTCTTCTGGTCCGATAATGATTGCCCATTGAGCACCCATTTTATTTGTTTTTCGCATTTTACTTTTAAGTGAAGAGTCATCAAGCAATACATCGCAACAGATATTATTTTGATGTAATTCATCAACAATTAGTAATGCTAGACTATTTTGTTCAGTTTCTAGTGGAATGATGACGCTAAGTGCTTGCATTTGTGGTAGCGATAATTGGTTTTTGATTGGCTCTAAAAGTAATAACAAACGTTCAAGGCCGATTGCAGTGCCTATTGATGGTTCATCATCTTTACCACCAATCGCCTTAATGAGATGATCATAGCGGCCACCACCACAAAAAGCGCTTTGAGCCCCTAGATCATGACTGACAAATTCAAAGACAGTTTTATTATAGTAATCTAATCCGCGTACAAGTGACGGTGCTACCACGTATGTTACGCTTAAAATATCAAGTTGTTCTTGTAGTTTTTGCCATTCTTTGCTTGATTCTTGGGATAAGTAGTCGGTTATTTGTGGTGCGGATTTATACAACTCTTGGCATTCAGGATTTTTGCAATCAAAGATGCGCAATGTGTTTGTTTCTTTTCGTTCAAGACATGTTTTGCAGATTTTTGCTTCATGTTTTGTTAAAAATGTGAGTAGTGCTTCTTTGTGTTTTTTTCGGTCATCAGGTGTGCCAAGAAAATTGATATGAAGAGCATAACTTTCTAATTTGAAGCGTTGAACAAAAAGGCTATCAAGCATTTTGATGAATAGTGCGTCTTGCGCTATTGACGGTGCGCCAATAGCTTCAATGTTGATTTGATGAAATTCGCGAAGACGGCCTTTTTGTGGGCGTTCATGACGAAACATTGAACCCCATGAAAAGACTTTCCACGGTGTTTGTTGAATGTGGTTTTCTACAAATGCACGGGCTGTTGAGGCTGTGGCTTCTGGGCGTAAACATATTTCATCTTTTTCGCCAAGTGTGTACATTTGTTTGCTGACTACATCTGTTTGTAAACCAAGTGAACGTTTGAAAAGTTCTGTTGGCTCTAAGATTGGCGTAGCTATTTCTATGAAGTTATATGATTCCAAATGTTTTCTTGTTTGGTCAATTGCAAAGTTGAAAAGGGTGAGATCTAATAAATCTTGTGTTCCTTTAACGCGAGAAATCATTTTAATCCTAAGGGTAATGCTTTCTTTAAAGATACCAAATCTCAGTAAAAACGTGAAGGAAGTCTTTTAATATTTGGATTGGCGTTGCAAGACAGGATTTAGAGTGCTAGGTTTTGATTAGAGAGAAAATTACCATTAGGAGAATTGTATGAAGGATTTTTTTTCAGTTGTAAGAGATTTTGGAATAGCTGTGATTTTGGCGGTCTCTTTTCCTATCTGTGTTCATTTGGGAATAAATGTTTTTTATCCAAAGTTTCAAGATTTAAGTTTTAGAAGTGATTTTGATGAAAAGTTTTTAACTGCTGGAGAATTCAAAAGATTTGAGGTTTTAAAAGATAAACAAGAAGCATTGGGTAGAGAGTTTAAAGGTGCTGACGGTAAAGAGCTGCGTCAATTACTAAAAACGAGAGATTTGAGATTAGAAGAATTACGTAAAAAACGAAGTTCAGTTGTTTTCTATGTTTCCTTGTTTATAGCGCTACTTTTAGTAGCAATAAGTTTGATTGTACCTGTTCCTTCCGTAAGTGCTGGGTTAGTGTTATCGGGACTTGCGGTTGGAGTTGATGGTTATTGGCGTACATGGAAATATTTAGATGTAAAATTAAAGTTCATTTCGCTGATTGTTGCTATAGTGTTATTGATCGCGGTTTCTTTCATAAGTTTCTATAGATCTAACGAAGGTAAGAAGAGATAGTTTTTATGAAGAAATTCCGCGAATAAAGTTATGAATATCGGGATTTTTTGATTCCCATATCGTATGTGCATCACCAAAATACTTTATTTCTCCGTCTTGAAGTAGTGCTACATAGTCAGCATATTTAAATGCTTCAACTGTATGTGATACCACAACTGAGGTGAGGTTAAGTTTTTTTTGCATAGTATTCATTAGTTCGTGAACAATGCGTGTTGTGACTGGATCTAGTCCTGTTGTAGGCTCATCATACAAGATAATTTCTGGGTTATGGACGAGTGTCCGTGCAAGGCCAACGCGCTTGAGCATTCCTCCCGATAATTCTGACGGATATTTATAGAGCGTATCTTGGTGAAGATTAACGAGCTCTAACTTTTCTGTAACAATTGGCAAAATTTCTTTGCGTGAATATCCCTTTTCAATGAGCGGAAGACCTACATTTTCAAATACCGTTAAAGAATCAAGAAGCGCAGCAAATTGAAAAACGTATCCAATTTTGCTTAAAGCCTTTGTACGTTCCTTTTTTCTTAATTTTGTTATATCAATGTTCTCAATAATGATTGATCCGGATGTTGGTTTGATTAGTCCAATTATTTGTTTAAGTAAAACAGACTTTCCTTCACCCGACCGTCCGACAATAACTGTCATTTTTCCTTTGGGAATAGTGAGTGAGACATCTTTTGTTACCCAGCGATTATCAAATTTTTTTCGTATCTTTACCAATTTAATCATACTCATATTCCAAATAAGATAATCGCTAAGAAATAGTTAGCAATAATGATTATAATTGAGCCCATAACCACACTTTGTGTTGTTGCCGCTCCAACGCCACGGGCACCATCTTTAGCGTAATAACCTTTGTAACATCCTATGAGCGATAATACAAAGCCGAATACTGTTCCCTTAATAATTCCGCCGATGACATCAAAAGGCTCAACGAGTTCTTTGATGTGTGAGACGTAGGTGTCAAACGGAATGCCAAGTGCATAGGTGGAAACAATGTATCCGCCAACAATACCTGCAAACATCGAAAATAATGTTAGGAATGGCATAATTAATGTTGAACCGATGATACGTGGAACAATGAGATATCGAAACGGATCAATGCCGATTGTTTTGAGTGCGTCAATTTGTTCGCTGATGCGCATGGTACCGATTTCTGCGGCGATTGATGATCCAGCTCTGCCAGTTACCATCAATCCAGTAAAAACAGGACCAAGCTCCCGGATCATACTTAGTGCAACAATTGCGCCAAGAAGATCTTGTCCACCAAATTTTTTGAATCCTTCATATGTTTGATATGCTAGGACCGCGCCTGCAAAAGCACCTGTAACGATTGTAATTGCAAGTGAATGAATACCAATAGCATTCATCTGATTGCATATTTTTTTAAACGGTAATCGCGTCCTACATGCACGTATAACATTCCACAAAAATTCTGATAAGCGTCCTATTTCGGTACAAACAATAACAGTAGTTTTCCCTACTGTATTCAGCATAGGAATGATCAAATGAAACTCCCTAAAAGAATTGGCTTTCAGATTACTCTGAGTCTTGTTCTTGTTGTGTGGCTTGATGGGCGGGGATTTGACGTTCTATAGGTGCTTTTGGTCTTCGCAGCAATGAGGTGCTTACACCAATGATTTTAGTTTTCCAAATTGCTAAACCGAGTGAACCAAAAACCAACAATACACCTAAGACCCAGGTGATTTTTTGAAATAGATCTTGTCCACCACTGCCTCCGAAGAGCATTTGATTGCCACCACCAATGTTTCCAATACCGAGACTGCCTTTACCTTTTTGAACAAGGATGATCAAAATCATAAAGACCATTAAAAAAGCGAAGAAAAAAGATAATAAACCAAACAACATATCAATCCTTAACAGCTCTTGTTTTGAATACTTTTCAGACGATGCCTAGTTAAGCTTAGTCTGTTTTCACCAGTTTACTACTTTTTTTGTTGTTTGAGAAATATGTGTTCTTATTCAGGTGTGACCTGTTCAGGTGTGACCTGTTCAGGTGTGACCTGTTCAGGTGTGACCTGTTCAGGTGGGGCCTGTTCAGGTGTGACCTGTTCAGGTGGGGCCTGTTCAGGATTATTCTGCTAAATGATTTTTTTAAATTTTTCGATATCGGTGCTTGCTCTCCCAATTAGGAATCCTCTCATGTGAGGAATTTCTTTGAGTCGATTGATAGTTTTTTCGGAAACACTACCGCCATAGAGAAGTTGATAGTTTTTGGTTGTAGTGCTTTTATCTAAGATTTCTATTATTTTTTCAAAAGTTTCTTGAATCATTTCATTGGAAGGCACGTTGCCAGTTCCGATTGATTCTACTGGTTCATATGCAATAAAAAGTTCCTTTTTATGGGTAGTTAAACTTTTTATGATAGGTTCAAGTTCTTCTGAAGGGTTGCTCAGGTGGGGTTTGTTTTGTATACATACAATTGGTGTAATATTGTTATTTAGGAGTTGTTCAATTTTTTGATAGAGATCATCATTGTTGCAATATTTGCGTTGTTCACTATGGCCAACAATACAATGTGTGCAACCTAGCTCTGCAAGTGATTGTGCTGATACTTGTCCAGTATAGGCGCCAGTTTCGTGTGCGGAACAATCTTGTGCTCCGATTGAAATTTGTGTTTTTTTTGTAACCGATGTGATGTGGGCCAATGATTCGAATGATGGACAAAGAACGATCTTTTTGTCGTGTGCGAGTGTGGCAAGAGTTTCAATGTTGTCATTTAACCATTCCCGTGCTTGATTGCACGTCAAATACATTTTCCAATTAGCTATATAGAGATATGAGTCTTCCATATTGTGCAACTTTCTTTTTGCGTTAGACTAATATAAATTATTGCTAATGAATAGACCCTAATTGAACACCCCTTTCCTGAGAAAAGGATAAATATCACATGCTAAAATTTTTATTGGTTTTTTTATGTAGTTGTACATTATTACATGCAGAATTTTATAATATTTTTGATAAAAATAATAATAAAAGGGCCGTACTGTTTTCGTATTTATCAGAGAAAAAAAGTAAACAATTATTTGATGAACCATTATTTAAACTTCCGAATGTTCTTAAAGAGCTGCACAATGCGAATATTCCGATAATTATTGCATTGCCAGCGGAAGTGCAAGGTCGGTCCCCACTTGATGAGAGGGCTTGTTTTTTTGAAGGAGCGCGTGTTGCGTTAGCATGGGCAAGTTCATTTTTTAGATTTAAAGAGTTGGGCAATATAGATGTGCGTGTATTGTTATTTGAGTCTAGTTTAGTTGACAGAGTTTCTCTTGAACAAATTTGTTCGTTAGGTCTTAATAATGCCTCGTTTGAGGGTTCTTTAGCCGTTTCATTGGAAGATCAAATGGAGCAACGTTGTAAAGTCATAGGTAAAATTGGTTTATTGAAAAAATGTGATGATTGCAGAATAGAACCACTACAGGATAATCCTGTTTCTGTTGATATTTCTCGTGCTAAAAAATTATGTATTGTGCCGCGAACATTAGAAAAGCAGCAGGTTGGTCAAAAAAGATATCTTATAACTGGTGGTGCTGGCTTTATTGGTCGGCATTTGACTGAGCGTTTATTAAAAGAAGGGCAGCAGGTCATTGTTGTTGATAATGGATTATGTTGTGATGAGGCAAATTTTGATGCGTTGGAAAAGTATAAAAATTGTTATGTGCAACGCTGGGATGCAACAATTCCATTCACAGTTGAGGGCAATATAGATTATGTGTTGCACCTGGCCTCAGTGCCGAGCCCAGAGTTTTATTATGCATTGCCTGTTGAAACATTAAGGACGGGTTTGCATGGGACTAAAAATTGTATGGATCTTGCCTTGGAAAAACGAATTCCATTTCTTTTTGCATCAACATCGGAAGTTTATGGTGAGCCAAAGATGCATCCTCAACCAGAGACGTATGAGGGCAATGTTAATCCTATTGGAAAACGTTCACAATATGATCAATCAAAGCGGGGGGCGGAGACCTTGATTAAGTTGTATGTCGATAGATCTGGGTTGGACGTACGGATTGCTAGACTTTTTAATACGTATGGTCCTTACATGAAGTTAGAAGATGGTCGTGTCGTCACTAATTTTGTTCAGGCACTTATAGAGAATAAGTCGGTGGTTATTTATGGTGATGGTTCTCAAACCAGAAGTTTTGCATATGTTTCTGATACAGTTGATTGCATAGTTCGTCTAATGAATTTTTCTTTTTCAAAACAGGTTAAGCTCAGTGACAAAGTATTTAATGTGGGCAGTGAATATGAGATAACTGTTAATGAATTAGCGAGAACAGTAAATAAGCTTGCACGATTGTTGGGAAAGAAAGTTCTTGGTGCGAGTTATCGTGAAAATATTGATAAGACAGATCCAACAAGGCGGCGTCCAGATCTAACCCGTTCACGAAATGTTCTTGGATATCAACCTGAAATTTCTGTGCTTCAAGGGATACAGCACACCTACGAATTTTTTGATGCACAATTAGTTTCATGCAGGAATAGTTAACATACTTTCATGAAATTGGAAGTTTTTAACTTTTTCATCAAGATATCCGTAGCGGAAGCCGAGAAAGGGTATTGAAATTTTTGTAAGGTTAGCTTCAACATCTTCAAGATATTTTCGTTTATCATCAATAAAAATGACCAATGAAGGTTTCATGTTGACTTCTTTAAGAAATTGTCTAAGAATTTCACCTTTTTTATTATTGCCGCAAAAAATGACACCATTCTTGAGGTAAGAAGGGCAGGAGGTGTTCTTGAAGGTAAAAGTACGATTGGCAAAGTGATTTTTGTTTAAATTAATGTTGATTGAATTAAGCTGTTTTATAGTTAAGTCTATAATAGATTTGCTGCGTGCAGTAAGAGCTACAGTCGGAATGTTATTTTTTTGTAAGGTGTCAATGAGTTTAATTGTGTCGGTTTCAACGGGTTTAACCGTTCCATTTTTTTGATAATGAAAATAGTGCGGGATAACTTTTTTGAATGCCGCATCATATGATAGTTTGTGTTTTGTGTAATAGTTAATTGCGTGGTAAAACCATGCATCTGAACCGCGTGCTGTTGAAAGTTCAAAAATAGTGTTGTCAATATCAAAGGCAACAAGGATATTGGTATTTTTCGGATATGTAAGCTGAGATATACTTTGTATCTCACATATTTTTCCTTTAACAAAGAAATTAAAGCAGATAATAGAAAGTAAAAGCTTTATTGAAAGACACCATTTATTGTCCATTGTGTACCACCATATGGTTTAAGTTTTATTATATCTGATTTTGGCAATAGGTTATGGTCTTTGAATTACTTGTCCAAATGTTTTTTGAAGAGTTCGTTTAATTTTTTGGGGTTTGCTTTACCTTGCGATGCCTTCATTGCTTGGCCAATGAAAAATCCAAAGAGACGCTCGTTGCCAGCTTTATAAGCTTCAACCTGTTTTGGGTTTTGCGAAATGATTGTTGTAGCAATTTTTTCGAGTTCTTCTTTAGAATCAATTTGTTCAAGCCCCTTTTCTTTGACAATGTCGCTTGGATTTTTGCCAGTTTGGGCGATTTCTTCAAAAATTTCTTGTGCAACTTTGGTATTGATTGTGCCTTTATCAATTAACTGTACCAGCTCTGCCAGTTGCTTAGGTTGTATTTTGCATGAAGAAATTTCTAATTCAGAATTGTCCTGCTTAAGTTCTTTTAGATAGCTAATCAGGTTTCGCAATATCCAGTTGATAAGATTGTCACTTTGGTAATGAGTATGCGCCTCATCAAAATAGGCAGCGAGTTCGCGATCATCAATTAAAATTTGTGCTTCGTATGCTGATAGACAGCATGTTTTTGTGAGCCGTTCAAATTTTTGTTCTGGAAGTTCAGGAATTTCTTTTTTGATTGTATCGATCCATGATTGGCTGATCTCTAAAATTGGTAAATCAGGTTCTTGAAAGTAGCGATAATCTGCCGCTTCTTCTTTGGAGCGCATGACAGATGTTACCTTTTTTTTAGTATCCCACGAACGTGTTTCTTGGCTAACTTTCTCGCCTTGTTTGAGAACGTTAATTTGGCGCTCAATTTCGTAGTTGGTTGCATCAACAATAAATTTAAAGGAGTTGATGTTTTTTAATTCAGTTCTGGTACCAAGTTTGCTTTCACCTTTTTTGCGAACTGAGATGTTTGTATCTGCACGAAATGCACCATCTTCCATGTTGGCAGTACCAATTCCAAGGTGTAATACAATATTGCGCAATGCTTTTAAATATGAACGTGCTTCTTCTGCAGTGGAAATATCTGGATAAGTCACAACTTCTAATAATGGTGTGCCGGTACGATTTAGATCAACGAAACTTTCGTTTGTCTTTGGGCTGTGAATGTTTTTACCAGCATCTTCTTCCATATGAATTCTTGTTAGGCGAATAGTTTTTTTTTCGCCTTTTTCATCGAGAATTGTAACAGAACCATCTTTGCAGATTGGTTTATCATCCTGCGTGATTTGGTAGTTTTTTGGTAAGTCTGGATAAAAATAGTGTTTACGAGCAAAGGTTGATTCTGATGCGATATCTGAATGTGTTGCGAGTCCGATAAGAATTGCGTTGTTAACAACCTCTTTATTGAGGACTGGAAGGACACCAGGGTATCCTGCACAAATAGGACAGACATTGTGATTCGGTTTTTTGTTTACTTGATTTGGACAGCAGCAAAAGATTTTGCTCTTGGTATTAAGTTGTACGTGCACTTCTATACCGATTGTAGCTTCATACTCGGGGTACTTTTCAAGAATATTGTTTGACATCACGTAGCCTTATGAATTTTATAACGAAATCTTATTTAAGTATGATTTGATGGCTCTCTGGCGTAAGTTTTTCTGAACTTACTACAGTTATTGTGCCATTAAATTCTTTTTCAAGATTTAAGATTGCGTCGAACTCTATTTGTGTAAGGAAATCAAAAACTTTTGGGTTTACAAATAGCGTAACATTTTTTATGTCTTTACTTTCAGTGAGAATTGCAGTTTTTAGTTGGCGCAAAATGGTAAAACTTAGTGTTTTTACTGACTTGATAAAGCCACGCCCATGACACGTTGGACATGTTTCTGTAAGTTGTTGCACCAAGGTTTTTCTGCTGCGCTTGCGTGTCATTTGAACAAGCCCAAATTCAGAAACTTTAAGAACTACAGATTGATTTTTATCATGCTCACGTAACGTTTGCTCAAGGAATCGATATAATTTTTGTCGATTTGCTGATGAAGACATATCAATAAAGTCGATAACAATCAATCCACCAATGTTGCGCAGTCTTAGTTGTCTAACAATTTCATCTGCGGCCTCAAGGTTCGTTCGAAGAATAGTGTCTTCAAGATTTGTTTTGCCCGTGTATTTTCCTGTGTTTACATCGATGACGGTCATTGCTTCTGTTGTTTCAATGATAATTGAGCCGCCAGACTTTAGCGTTGCTTTCTTTTGCAATGCTGCTTCAACTTGTTTGTCTATATTGTAATGTGAGAAAAATAGTGGCGGTTCACTAAACAGTTTTATTTTATGTGTATATTCCGGAGCGACATTTTTTAGGAAACGATATATTTCTTGTTGGGTGTTTTTATCATTGGTTATCACCGCTTCAACGTCTTCATCTAAATGATCTCGTACAACGGAGAGTGATAGCGGTAAATCCGCATGGATTTTTTCTTTTCTTTCTGCTTTTTCATATGAATCACGAATAGTGTTCCATATTTTGATCAGATAATTTAAGTCCTGCTTAATTTCTTTTTCGCCACGACTGGTGCTTGAGGTTCGTATAATGGCACCCATTCCTGCGGGAAGATTTTTTTGGACGATATCACGTAAGCGTTGTCGCTCATCACGATCGTCAATTTTTTTTGAAATTCCGATGCGTGGAATATTTGGCAGTAAAACAATAAATCGGCCTGGTAAGGTGAAGCATGTTGTGAGTTTTGCACCTTTTTCGTAGACCGGTTCTTTGCTGACCTGAACAAGTATCGGCTCGCCTTCTTTTAAGATTTTGCTGATATCAAGAGGCGCCCGTCTTGCTTTTTTTTCTTCGTTAGGCTCATCGAGTGTAATTGTTTCTTGCATTCGTGTTAAAGCAAGTTCGCGGTCAATTTCAGATATGTGCAGGAAACCTGCTTTTTCTTGGCCAATATCAACGAATGCCGTTTGTATGCCAGGAAGAACTTTGGCAATAAAGCCTTTATAGAAAGATCGTTCTAGTTGTTCTGTTGTATGTGCCTCAAAATAAATATTTTGAAGGTGATCATTTTTTGTTACTGCTGCGCGAGTTTGCCATGGATTAACACTGATTAAAATTTTTTTCATTATATAATACAGAGTCCCTTTTTTTCTAAAATTTTTTTATTATCTTAAATATAGCGTAAATTTTGCTTAATGAATACACTTGTAGTAGAAAGTGTCTTGAAATTATGATAGTAACAGATAAATAACAGGATAATTTTATTTTGGTAAAAAGATGAAAGGTTGGGAATGAAAAAATTTTTTGTGTGTATCTTATTATTATTAACACTGCCGTCATGTATTCATCGTGGTGAAAAAAAGAAACATTCGCATGTAAAATATGAAAAGAGTGCTGGCAAAGCGAGTGGCTATGATGAAGAGATTGATGGATTTGTTTTAGAGGATGACGATTATGATTTATTTGATGAAGCAGAAAAACAGGATGGTGCTAAAAAGGATGCACTAGATGATTCATGGGCCTGGGAAGAGCTTGATGATGAACAACCAACAGAGATTATCTACTTTGATTTTGATCGCGTAAATATTAAGAATGATCAAGGGCCAATTGTTCGTCATAATGCTGAACTTGCTAAGTTAGCTTGTGAAGATGGGGCGACAGTTATTATTGAAGGACACTCTTGTTTGATTACACGTAGCCAAAGTTATAATCAAGCAGTATCGCAAAAACGTGCTGAGACAATAAAGAATACATTTAAGAAGTTTGGTGTGCCAGAAAAATGTATGAAGGCAGTTGGTCGAGGGACATCATGCTTGGCTACACGAAATGAAGATCGCAATGTTCAGGCGCAAAATCGACGCGTGAATGTTATGTTTAAGTATCCGCAGTAAGTAATCTATCACCGACAAGTTCGGCTATGGGAGAGAGAATCTAACGACAATGTCATTAGATTCTCTCTATTTTTTTTCGTTCGTATGGTACGAGGCTCGCAGAAATGCTTGCACCTCACCACGAACGGTTTTTTTAGTCCCGTTCGCCCTGAGGAGGCATTGTCAAATGCCGTCTCCCTTCGAGAATACTCAGGATAAACTCCGGGTGCGAACTCATAAAAAAATAAACTCAGTAACCCGTTGCTTCGCTATCTGTGTGGCCCTTTTTCAGGATAATTCTGTTCTTGGAAAAAAATTAGATAAGTTTAAAGATGCCATCATTCAGGAAGTCCATTGCGGCTTTAAAATCTGCTTTTGGATTGAGTGGCAATCGTCGATTAAATTGTTTTACTATAGCGCTGGAAACAAATACACCACTGCCAACGCCATAATTAAAAATTCTACAAAAGAAAGTTTGAGAAGAGATACGAGGTGCGTTTTCCAGAACGCTTGGTATTGACTGGCTTTTTGTGAGTTTAACTAATGCTATAATAAAAATAACTGATAAGAGTACTAAAACTTTTCTCATTGGAATCCCCCATTAAGTGTCCTATTGGACCGATATTTCCCTTAATAATAGGATATCAAAAATAACTGATTTGTCAATGTTACTTGCCGACGCAAAATTGTTTAAAGACCTCATCCAGAGCCTGTTCAGAGATGTTTTTGCCGCTTAGTTCGGTGAGGCGCTCTAGGGCGTCCCTTAGATGAATAGATATAAGCTCAGGTTCAATTTCTTTTGTGGTCATGGATTCAATTTTCTGTAGGTCTTTTTTAAGCTTTTGCAGTGTATGAAAGTGTCGATTGTTGAGTAGGAACGGCATTTCGGAGGTTTGTAAAATTTTTGTTATTTTCTTCTGAATCTCTTTTTTTAGGAGATCAATATTTTTGCCAGCTTTTGTTGATGTTGAAATGAATTTTAAGTTTTTACGTGTGGGGTTGTATTGTTTGATATCGCTTTTGGTAGCGACAGGGATAATTTTTTCTGAGTATTGAGAAATTAGTTTTTCATAGATAATTTCTTCTTGGGCGTTGGGGCTGTTTGATGAATCAATGGTCAGAATGATAATATCAGCTTTTTTTGCTTCTTCGAATGAGCGTTTAATGCCTTCTTGTTCTATGTGATCATCAGTATTACGTAATCCTGCAGTATCGACGAGTGTTATATAGCTGCTGTCTGTGTACATGCCAGCTTCGATAGCGTCTCGTGTGGTGCCAGGGATGTTTGTGACGATTGCTCGGTTTTTTTCAATCAATGCATTAAATAGTGATGATTTTCCTGCGTTGACTGAACCAATTAGGGCGATGCGAATTCCATCCCTTATTTGTTGTTGTTGGTCATAGGATTGTTCAATTTTTTGTATGTCTTTAAGGAGTGAATGTATAAAAGTGCGAATTTCATCGTCGAAATTAATATCATCTTCATTAAATTCAAAACTTGCCTCACAAAGCATCAGTGCTCGTAAGAGTTTTTTTTCAATGTT
>Ga0075125_10000331_pt1 | contig 20989 bp, 26 predicted proteins | sample AntAceMetag02UKN_FD_69810 | JGI IMG/M metagenome (GOLD analysis project Ga0075125, IMG submission 69810) | Saline lake microbial communities from Ace Lake, Antarctica - Antarctic Ace Lake Metagenome 02UKN | ecosystem: Environmental > Aquatic > Non-marine Saline and Alkaline > Saline | place... | reverse complement strand
TTAAATCTCCATCAGTATAACTATCAAAATTGTCGACTAATGCCATCTATATAATTCCTCCAATAACTTCTTTATTATTCTATTTTGTGTGCCACACCATGAATGAAAATTAACGTGTGACATCTTCTTATTATTAAACCATTTATGAGCATCTACTTTTCCATCAGGTATATACATTTTAATACCTAACTTCTCACAGACCTCATCTCCTTTTTCATGTCTTCCCCTTCTACCAAATGGTACATACCAAGTAGTAACATCACAGTTAAAGGTTTCTTCTATCATTAGCTTAGCAACTGCTAGGCTATCTAGTAAGTCTTCCTCTGTCATGTATTTAGGGTTCTTGTGGTCAAAGCCATGAAGCTCTATAGTATATCTGTCTCTATTCTTCTTTATATGTTTAACCCACTCTATATATTCTGGGTCATTTGATAATATTCCCTCTGAACATATAGCTAGTATCATCTTGTGGTTGTACTTTTCAAAAAACTTATCAACTTCTAAAAACCATTGAAACATTGATTTTCCTCTCAATGCCCCACTTTGTGATGATGTAAATCCTCCTAATTGTAAGACATCGTCATTTCTAATTTCTAAGTTCTTCATAAAAATATTTGAAATTCAATACTCCGTGTTCTGGTTGGATATAATCTTCCCTAGCATATTTGTGGTTTCTATAGCTCAACATCTTGCCAGGTATCTCTTTCCTTGACTTCTCTTCGTGAACAACGTAAGCATTGTCAACTCTCTTTGTTTTATCAAAGGCATCTATCCTTCCTAGTCGCCTTCTCCATGCTGTTGATGACCAGCCATACTCTCCAGCAAATCTTTCATCAAATCCTTTTGTTTGCCAGAATATCTCTCTTCTTAAAATAGCAGTATCCTCGTGTGGTGGTCTTGTGCTTATTATCTCCCAATCTGCCATTGGCTTAGTAAGCATATCCTTTTTTGTAACCACCCATCTCTTGCCAACTGTTACTCTCTTTATCTCTAAATCTTCGAACTCTGCGAGAGCCTTCTCATAATAAGTTGGTACCATCATATGGTCATTATCTTCCATTGAAAGTAATGTTCCAGTAGATAACCAGAAACCTAAGTTCCTTCCACCTGTATAGTTCCATTTAATGTCATCTTCTATATAAGCATATATCACTTTACAGCTTAATTTGAGCTGTAAGAGCTTTTCACGTAGGTCTGTGGTACCATGGTCATTTATGACTATAATCTCGTCAGGAGGCCTTGTAGAGTCCATACAAGCCTGTACGTGCCTACACGTAAGCTCATGTTCGTCATAGGCTGTAATTACGACACTAAGCGTATTGTTCATAATGTTTCTTTGATTTATCTGTTAATGTCTTTACAAAATCAACGTGTGCCTTTAGGTTGTATCCTCTCCTTAAACCACAGTCTTTCGCTAATCCTCTGTATTTCTCTGGTGGTAGTATTGTTAAATACCCTGCTCTAACTAAGTTATCTACAAAGTATGAACCACCTATTCTATGTAATGGAAATGTGCCTACTTCATCAAAGACTTCTCTTCTCATAACCATCTGATTAGAGCCAGCTCTTTGATTTAATTTATATGTTCTTCTCTTTCCTTGTATTTCACCAGCATGATATCTTCTATCTTTAGCAGCTGATGTATATGGGTAATAGATTATTGAAGCTACGAACTTCTTGTCAGGGAATTCTTTTAGCATCCCTACACACATCTGTAACCAGCCATGGTCAAAGATTATGTCGTCATCTGATATAGCTATGTACTTACCTGAAGCTAATCTAATAGCTTGGTTCCTAGCGTAACTAAAGTGCATGTTGTCTCCATTTCTGATGTAGTGTTGTATCTTCTTCTCGTCAGCTAGTTTAACGAAGTGCATGCTGTCTTCTAGCGAGCCTCCATTGTCGACTACTGTAATCTCGCATGGTATATTAAAAGTTGTTTCTATTAAGGTAGCTAATGAGGCCCTAGCCATTTCACTCCTAGTTTCTGTTAATGCGTAGTGTACCCATATGATGGATACAAAATCATCATCTCTTATTTCTTTGGCTTCTGTTCCGGTTGGTTTTCTAAGCATAATATTTCTCTTTGATATTTTAAATACTTACTCTTGTCAAATTCGTAGTTTTGTTCAAGATTTAACCATTTCAGTATAGGAGAGACAAATCCCATCTTGGATTGTCTGTATACTATATCAAATGGTAGACCACACTCTTTAACTGCGAAGTCTCTTAAGAAAGACTTTGTGACAGTTCCATCTACTCTTAATTCTTCAGGAATTCTCAGAGCAAACTTCTTTACTTCTTTATCCATGAATGGTAGTACCAATTCAAGTCCGAAGTGTTTAGCCAGTTGCTTCTCCATGTAGACAATATCTGGTAATGTATTTTCAAACTCCCATTTACCTATGTGTCTAATGAGGTTATGTTTAGTGAACTCTGGTGCTTTTCTATCAACTAGTTTCTCATGTAATTCATTTACTGAACCAAATAGTTTATCAAGCATTGGTTTGTAATTTGCTAGTTCTGCTGTATTATAAAGCGCGTTTACTATACTTAGTATTATATACCGTGTATAGCCACCAAATAGCTCATCTGCTCCTTCTCCCCCAATCCAGGTCTTAATACCTGTATCTTTAGCCCTTTCCATGGCCTTGTACCAGGAGTAGAGCGAAATGGAGTTAATAGGCCTTCCTACAGCGTTCACAGCGTTCATGAAGTCCTGTCTTACATCCTTTCTTTCTGGTTTGATTATAATATGGTCTTGTATGCCTATGTTCTTAGCAACAGCTACAGCATACTCAAGCTCACAGTATTTATCTCCTTCACTCTCATAGCCAAGACTAATTGCAGTATCTGGTGTATATAGATTAGCTAGTATAGCAGAGTCTAAGCCTCCACTTAAGAATATGCCATAAGGTCTTTTTAGCTTCTTTCTAGTTAGTAACTTGTCTAAATCCTTCATTTGATTTTATTACTTGAGCTAATAAGTCAGCTTTGTAACCAGCTTCTTTACTAGTAGCTACAATACCATTTGTATCTTTAGGTAAACATTTACCACCAAATCCCCTTTCATCCTTAAATACTAATGTATGCATTGGGTTTATCCGTGGGTCTGCTAACCAGCACTCTCTCAGTTCGTGATAGTCAACACCAAATGTTTTTGCTATCTCATACCACTCTTGACAGAATGTTATTTTAGTTGCAAAGAACGTGTTCTCCATATACTTAGTTAGTTCAGCTGTTGTAGCGTCTGTCTGTATGTATCTCTTTGTAGGTCCACATATCTTGACGAACAAATCTAGTATAGGTTTTATATCCTCCTTGTCTCCACCAAATATAAAGAAATCGTGTTTCGTCATATCGGTAGTATCCATGTATTTCTCTGGTATATAGTATTTGCTTTCTCCCACATACTCTGGGCTAAATACTATTCTCTTGCCATACACTCTTTTCAACATTTCTGTTGTCTTTGGGGGTATGGTTGATTTTATTAAAATTATAGGTGTCTTTAACCACTCTATTACCTCCTCTACGATTGATGTGTTAACTGTACCATCTTCGTTCATCTCAGTGGGTACACAGACGATACCTAGGTCGCACTTGTTTATAGTGTCTCTTTCATCAAGTTTCTTATTAACATCGTAGATTTTTAAGTCACCATGCTTTAGTTTCCCATTAAAGAACCTATGCATAGCTGAGCCAACATATCCGGCTCCAACGATACCAACCTTATTTATTTTCATAATGAGTCAGTAGGGTTGATTTTCCTCCTATAAACGAACTCCGAAAGGTTCTCGTTTATGAACTTGTCTAAATCCTCCCTGTGTTTAGAATTAGTATATGCTTCTTTTGAAGCCTCGCTTTCGTCAAATAATGGGATAATGCTATCGTGATAAACAACTAATCCCGAATTAGAGTTTCCACACTTCTCTATGTTTTGTTTATCCCAAGGTCTTTCTACTATAACCTGATTAAAGGTTTTCTTTTTATGTTTATCTATAAATGCTCTCTCTCCACGATTAGCTTCCTCTTCTGCTTCTGCCATCATTCTATCCATTAAAGCCTTATCGTGATGTCGTAGATAGTTTATGTATGTTCTGTCTACCCATTCATCCATACCAAGACATTTACCAATGTAGAATACATTATGTTTATAGTCGTGGTGTGTGTAGGTATATCCTCTGCCTGAAGCTAAGTGATAGCCAAAGGCGTTAGGATCAACAGCTACATTAGAACCAAACATCCACCATTTCATATTTAGGTAGAATTCTCCACCACCATATGTCCTGTGATATTTAGGATAACCACCAAAGTCTAAGAATTGCTGTCTATTTACCATTACAGAACAATGTCCTTGTGCTGGTATATAGAACCATTTATCATCTACTTTGTAGTTATTCCAAGTTCCTTTTATCTCTTCTCCTAGTTTTATTGTATATCCGTATCCAACTTGTGTTGGTGGGTAAGCACCCATCCAGTTGATTGTACCGTGTACGATACCCCCACTTTCTTCACAGGTTTTCAACATCGATTTGAAGAAGCCCTTATTATAGGACATATGTCCATCTGAGAAGAATACATACTCTCCTTTAGCTACTTCTGCTCCTTTGTTCCTTGCTGAATGATTGCCTGCCTGTGGGTCATATACTACCTTTAGTAGCCTATTCCAGTACATACCACGAGCCATTAGGTAATCGGTCGTACCTCCCATCCCTCTCCTAGGGAACACTTCATCATCTGAAGCGTTATTTACTATTATAATCTCCCAATCTCCTGGCTTCAAGAATGTCTCTAAATCGTGTACAATACTATATATTGTGAATACGATATTAGGGAATTCATTCCTAGCAGGAATTACAATACTTAATTTCATTTCTTTATATACATTAGCCAGCAATCTGGCGACTTTTTAAGTTCTAATATTTCACCAAACTTCTTACCCATTGCTATCATATCTTCCATTGACCATACGGGCCAGAAATGTAGTTTTCGTATGTACGGTTTTATGTCTTCAAGCCTTCTCTTCATGGTCTATTGGTACTTCACACATAGCAAAGATAATTGCTCCTTTATAGTCTAAATCAATAGGTTTCCCTTTGTAGTCCATAATGGTTACGTGCTTGAAGTTTTTAGTTAGTAAGTCATAGAACTCTCCAATTCTCCACTCTCTGATGTGAAACTTGTTCTTTGGGAAAGGTCTATCTAGTCCAGGGTCATCCCTATTAGGTGTTGAGAAAAATACCTTTGTTGAGCCATCTCCAGGTACTCTATACTGACCTTTCTTGTCTTTCTTACATAGTCTCTTTGTAAAATCTAGTACCATTTGATAGTTATCAACATGTTCTATTACTTCTATACAAGAAACAATATCAAACATCATCATCTCCCTTGGTTGGTTCTCCAAGTCAATCTCATCAAATGTTAATTGTGGTGTGTAATAAATATTGTTCTTTTGTCTTTCAAAACACTCTTTTGCGAAAGCTACATTCTGTGGGTTCTTATCTATTCCCCAAACAAAATCACCCTCTTGAGACATTATATTAGCGCCAAATCCTAGTCCACATCCTACATCACAAATCTTTGGTTTCCAAATGTACTTTGGATATTGTGGATGTTTTAGGACATGTTCTCTACAAAAGTCTTTTATAAAGGTATACATAGCCCTTGGGTGTGTCCATAGTATCTTACCACTTCTCATGAACATAGAGTAGTTCCTAGGAACCATGTCCAGTTGTTCTTGTTGTGGATTCTCGTAGTAAGGCTCTCCATTCTTTTGTGGTTGAAGTTTTGAAACCTTTCTATCATTGATTGCATCAGTTCCCATAATTCTCGTAGAACAAAGGTTCTATTTGGGTTGTGAATATGTAATCCATATTGAACTTTTGTTTTAATGTATTAAATGAATTAAGTGCCTTATTTTCTTTCAGTTCAGAAAGTATTATTTTAGCTACATCTTCAAAGTATCTTTCTTCGTTCTCGTAGTTTACGTTTTCCAGTAAAGAACCGAACTTGAAGTATAGTGCGTTTTCGTGGAAGAAGTCTGTCATTGGTTTAAAACTTTCGTTCAATACCAATAGGTTTTTTGAAAGAGCTGCCTCCAGTAATACTAATGAACAATTTTCAGATAGACTAGGAAATATAAATACATTTGATAGTCTAAATAGTTCACTTACAACTTGCGATGGTACTCCTAACTCGTACTCTTTACCCTCGTAAGATGTAAATATAAGGTCTGTATGGTCTAAGCCACACTTTCTTCCATATTCAATCATCTGGTCAATTAGCTTCTTATCCTTGTCGTCATTCGCATGCGCGTTACAGACGACTAGAGAAACGCTATGACCTAGCTTCTTAAACTTACCCATTAACTGTATAACCCTATTTACCTGTTTCCCACCTATCATTCTAGGTGTGGATAGTGGGTAAATATCAACTATATCCTTTTCAAGTAATCCATACTTGTTTATTAGTTGTTCTGTTAGTTTGTGCATCTTCCAAAATGTTCTTGGGTCTTTTGGGTTATGAACAACTCTAACATCTTTGGGCCATGCTCCATACATCTCTGCTACTCTCGTAACATCGGTATGGTTTAGATATACAATCTTTGAATTATCAGGGATTGTAAATCTTAGGTTGTGTGGGTACTCTAATTCTGGTCTTGGTGATGGTGCTGAATGTACCCAATGTAACCATTTTAGTTCTGGTAATTCCAGTTTTCTAATAGCTGCATTGTAAGGCAGAAACCATCCTTGAAAGATAATGTCGTGTGTTATACAGACATCTATATCCTTCATATTCTCTTGTAGTGCTTTTACTGTTGTTTCAACTTGTTCGTTGAAACCTTCATGTATATTTGCTTCAGAGGCGTAGTCTATTAATTCAAATCGTGGAACGACTTTCCTTATTTCTACGCCATCTGGAACTTCGGAGTCTCCTGTGAAGTTGTCGTGAACGAACAACACAGGAGAATAACCGAATTTTTGTAGAACGCTTAATTGGTCTAACACTATGCTACATAGACTATATGATTGGTCTATATTGTAGAATGTTGTTAAAATCCCAATCTTCAATTTTTTTCCTCCTAATTTCATAATCTTTAAGCGGCTCCAGTAGTTGTTGAACTGCTGGTAGTGCTGCTAGTTGTTGATGAAGTTGATGTGGTTGTTGAAGTGCTTGTGCTACTTGTGGTACTTGAACTTGAAGATGAGGTTGACCATGTGAGTCCTGATGCGTATGCTCCTAATGTTTGCATATATTTATGCTAATTCTACTATACGTAAGAAACCACTGCCTGTGGAACCATCCGTATGCATACTAGCGTATACTGTTATCGTGCTTTGCACTGGCAACCAAATATCCGTACCGGCCTTCAACTTAATGCCTCGTCTTGCTACTGTATCTTGAAGTGGTTTGTCATCTGTTGCTTCTGTTGAAGTACCAGAGACTGACCTACTCATTATATATACAGGAACCTTACAAGCATTTTGAATGTATAGCTGTTTTCGTTCTGTTAGGTTCGTAGCTCCCACTCTAACTGCAGTAACTGTACTGCTGATTAGGGAAACTCGACCACCTACCATCTCTTTGGCAGCTATTGGTGTTGTAGATATTGCCATGTTAATTAGTCCTCCCCCGTTACAAACGGGTGTTCCTCTAGAGGAACATTAAATTTTTGACAGGAGCTACCCAGACCCATTAGGAGGAGTAAGGGTTGAATAGCCCCTACCCAACATTTAAGTTAGGCAGAGTCTTTCTTTCGACCTTTAGTTAGTTTTCTTTGTAGTCTTAGGTGTCGTTACTTTTTCCTCCTCCTTAACAACGTCGACTACTTCTTTTTTAGCCACTTTCTTAGCGACTATCTCAAATTCTTGACATGTTAATTGTTTGATAAGACTATCCTTTCTGTTTGAAAGAAATCGTGGTTTATCAAATGTACCATCCTTTTTTGAATAGCCATACTCCTTTGTATTAACGGCCCAATCAATGAATTGATTAGTAAATCCGTTAATTAGAAAAATTGGTAGAAACTTAGTTTCACCTGGTTCAAATTCGTATAGTTCTTTCTCGTATTTACCAACAAATTTCGTACTTGAAATGTTAGTAAATGGGTATGAATCAAATTTTGCCATACTTATTTTATTGTTTTAATTATCCTCCGACCTTTAAATTACACACTACTTTCCTCCTTGGTAAGTATAAATACTTAGGAGGAAAGTTTGTCTACAATCTAAGAAGTCTAGTCGATTGCTACATTACAGACGAAGGGATAGTTTATCTCTGCTGTAATTACATTACTCGTGGCTGTAGAGCGGGATAATGCTCCGATGACTGCATCTCCTGCAACATCGTCATCATCTACTCTTCCAGCTGTTCCATCTATGTACAACTGCTTATCAGTTGAAATAGTTGTATCGCTTTTTGCAATCTCGTTTTTGCCGTAGATTTGATACCATCCATATGAACTAGCAACAATAGCTGCCATGGCGATACCTACTCTTCCAACTGCGTTAGCTGTCAGTATCAGGGTTACATTGTCCTCATCGAATGAGACTCATGTTCCTGCTTCTGTTGCAAGCAATCCTGTAAGGTAGATATATTCATTACCATCGGTGTCAAAAGACCGAGTTCCAAGTTGGTGTCTTAACGTTGTATCAACAACGCTAGTATCTCCAGCAAAGACTCCTGTTCGTGGTGTTAAATCTGCCATATTATTAGCTTTAGGCTATAATACAACTAATCTATTGCCGCGTTCATGACGAATGGAAAGTTGATTTCAGCTTCGATATATCCAGCGGTGGTTGTTTCTGCAACTCTTGAAATAGCTCCAAGAATAGGGTCAGTATCAACATCATCAACACTACCAGCGGTAGATGTTGTATAAAGTTGTACGTTAGCAGCACAATCTCCGTCAGTTATTGCTAAAGCTGTAGCAACGTGTCCGTAGATTTGGTACCATCCATATGTACTAGCAATAGTAGCTGCCATAGCTACGCCTACTCGTCCTACTGCATTTGTCAATAGTCTGGTTGTTACATGGTCTTCGTCAAAGTTTACCCAGGTACCTAGTTCGGTATCTGCAACTCCTAAAAGATAAATGTACTCATTGCCATCTGTGTCAAATGCTCTGGTACCTAGTGGGTGTTTCTCTGTTGAATCAACAACGCTTGTGTCACCCGAAAAAATTCCTGTGTTAGTAGTTAAGTCTGCCATATTATTATGATTTGCCAGTCATATATGAATGTGTTCGACAAGCGTCAGTAGCTAAATTTCCGTAGAAAAGTAGTTGTCCTGAAGCTGCGTCTTGGTTTAACGGTTTCTTCCAACCTGTCCAAGCAAAACCACTGTAGTTTGACTTAGATGAATAACCGAACTCTGAAGGGAAAGGCCATGTGTAAATCCACATGTGTTTCTCATTCAAGAGATAGAAATAACCAGAAGTACATTTCTCGTCAGCAACGATTGGGATTCCTCTATACTCCAATGTCCTAAATCCAGCTGTTCCAAGCGTACTTGAAGAACTGTTTCCAGGGTTATTGTAAGACATAGTAGCCATTAGCAATGCTTCGATTGTAGCGAAGATTGCAGGTGTGGTTACCATGATTGTAGGTGAATCACCACCGATAATAGCAGCTTCCAAAGAAGCGGCAATTTCGGCCAATGTAATTGAGTTGCTTGAAGCGTCTAAATTAGACAGCCAAGTTGTGTACGTGGCTCGTGCTAATCCAGCATAGGTGCCTATGCCATTTCCATCATCAACTGCAGCTTGAAGACCTGTAAGGTCTTTATTGCTGGTTCCAGTTCCATCACTGTAAAATTGTGTTCCTAGAGCATCAGACATGTCATCAGCAGCTGAGTTCATCTCAGTTGCGATTAAATCTAATACTTTTTCAGGTCCACTATTAACACCAATTTGGATACCAGAAAGTGAAACGTTCCAGTATGTTTGTTTTGGTGTGAAAGTAGCAGATACTCTTGTGTTGTCTTGAGAAGTTGTGAAACTGTCAAAACCAGAGTAAGCGCCACCAGTTGTAGAAGCAACGTATTTGATAGGGATTTTAATCTCACTACCACCACCCATTCTTCTGTTCTTGCCAAGGAATCTTGTCAAAAGGACATTTCCTGCAAGAATGTTATCGGTTACCTTTGGAATAATTCTGTCTTGTGTAATCGTGTCTATAAAATTACCAAAGTCACTCATATTAACTTATCCTCCTATTTGTTTTTTAACGACCTTTAGAAACTTACTAGTTCCTATGCTTTCCCACTTTCTTTCCCTTCTGCAATCGCCTCTCTGGCAATTTGATAAAGGGATTTATCTTTGTCATCTTCTGGAGTATTTAGAACAGTGTCTGAAGTTTTAGTCCCAGTCGGTAGTTTAGGTTTTCGAGCTTCTGTAGTTTTCTTTCCTACATCGGAAAAAATCTTAGCAGCTCCCCATATACCATCTGGACCCTTCTCAAAGTTTCCTTTCTCAACGAAATCAAGAAACTTTTTCTCGTTTTTGGCGATGTCGGGATAAATATCCTTAATTTCACCAAGAGTCTCATTTATAACCTTACTAGCAGCTTCACTCTCTGATTTCTCAGCATTGCGAGCAGCAGCAAGTTCTTCTTTGATAAGGCCTTTTAAATAAACCTTAGCTTCCTGTTCTTTATCTCCTGTGACGGTTGGAGTAGTTTCTAGCTTCTCTAATCTCTCAGTTAATTTAGAAAGATTACCTTCAGCTTCTCTACGCTTTTGCGTCTCTTGACGTAAGCGGGAAATAGGAATTTTTGGTTCCTCCTCCTCTGCAGAAGATTCATCACCTTCTACTACGTCTGTTTCTTCGGTTGATGACTCCTCGGAAGTTTCAGCGTCTTCCGTTTCTTGGCTTTCGCCTTGTATTTCATCTGACATAATTGTTCATTTTTTTAGTTGGTTGTGTCCAAGCATATTTGATTAGACATTTTAACGTCTTGTGTGACGAATTCGACCTTTATAGTCTACTAAGCTCCTGATTTTCTTGTTTGTTGTCCTTGGCTATCAACGCTCTTTCTAGTTGATTGAGCTGATGTTCCAAGTGTTCCTACACCAGGTTGTCTTACACCACCACTTCCACCAGGCTGTTCGGCCTGTTCTCCTGGTAATGGTTGTCCTGGTACTAGTTGACCTGTTTGCCAAGCTATTAGTCTTTGTGCAGTTTCCTCTGGATTAGGGAATTTCATTCTTTCAAATAATGTGATTGGGTCTAATACACCCATCTGCCATAATTCTAATGCTTCGTTTCTTCTTGATACTTCATCTGTTGGTAGAGTTGAACCAGCTTTGATTATAATCTCTAGTCCGTCTTCAATTTCATCTCTTGAGAGTGTTACAAATTCAATACCATCTTGACCATATAACTTAATAGTCTTTGTAGTATCGTAGTATAGTTTGAACATTTGAACAAACCAGTTACCTATCTCGGTAACAGCGGATTCAAGTAATCCAACTATATCGCCAATTCTACCGAAGTCTTGTTGTTTTAATAATATTCTTCCACCTAGTGTTTCAGAGCTACCTTGCTCGCCACGTGTGGTTGAGTGAGTTCCCATTATGTTGTCAATCTCTGCCATACCATTTTGCATGTTAGCAAATATGTATGGTGGCAATGAAGGTACATCTTCGTATCTGAATTTGCTTGGGTCTGCTACTCCATCTCCCATCAATATCTGACCGGGAGCATTAGTAATCATAGCAGCTTCTTCTTTTGTCATTGCCTGATTGTCAATTAACAATCTTGGGTTTCCTATCTTGTTAGCGTTGTTTGTAATCTGTCGCAGGTTAGTATTTATAATATCCTGCATAGGAATTGCTTGTTGTATTAAATCTGTATCACCAATAATAGAGTTACCTAATGTAAATGGTGAACGGATAATATAGGGTTTTCTTGGTTTAGAGAAGTGATTGTAGAACTTTAGTTCATCAATGTCAGCTCCTTGTGTTCCTTCCCAATCCCAATAAGGGTTAGGTAGTTTCTTTAATATCTTTCCACCATATTTCCAGAAGACAATATCATCAGTCCAAACTTCCCATATCGTTCTAACTTTTTCAATTTCATTATTCTCATCTTCTACTGCTTGTGGGGCTTTTGATATTTCATCTAAAACCTTTTTACCAAAGACATCTTCAATTTCATCAAATGTCATGTCAATCTTTTCAATGATGTATGGTAATTCGTCAACTGTATTTCCAAATGGTGATACCCAAATTCTTTGTGGTCTAATTACTTTTAAATTTACATCACCTACTTCTTCATCCCAGAATACTTTCCAGATACCTAGTCTGTAAACAAGCATGTTTCTGATTCCATCTCTTAACTTGTCTTTAACGTTTCTAACATCATACTGAGTCTGAAGCATCTTCTGTGTAGCATTCGCTATAGTCATAGAGTTCTCTGTCTCTTGACCAGGCATAGCCATCCATTGTGGTGGATTGGCTGTTATAATAGGACATATGGTTTCAATAGAAGTAAAGATACGATTATCCACAGCATCAGATTGATGTCCTGGTATCATGTCTTTCTTTGTTTGTTTTCCTTTGTAATAATCCTCGTTTTCTTTTTGTACTCTTTCTAAGTGGTCATGTAATGTGTCAGCTTCCTTCATCCATGAAGTAGCCAAAGCAACCAAGTCTTCATCACTTGTCGTTACATCTGCTTTTATTTCCTCTGTTCCCTGTGCAGTAACACTTCTGCTAGGGGAGTCTATCATTTGTTCTTCCATATTATCCTAACCTCCAGTCTTTATTTGATTTAATTTGACTTTGCCAAGCTGTTATGTCTTTCGGATGCATAACTGTGTTTGGCAACATTCCGCTTGATATTAGTGTGCTTGGATTTGATACCGAAGTATGTCCAGCAAACCTTTGTAATCTATTAAGAGCATATACACATGCATCTACTCTATCATCACGAGAACCTGTTGGAAACAACATGAGTTCTTCGTATAAGTCTTGTGTTCGTATAAATATTCTATCCTGTTCAAAGAAGTGAGTTACTGAGATTGCTCTTGAGAACTTGTCTCTTGACTTCTTCTCCATCCCCTTTCCGGTGAACTGTCCTAGTGTCACTGCTCGTATGTTTAGAAATACTGACTTTGAACGAGCGTCTTCTTGTAGTAGTTTTCTGTAAACTTGTTGAAACGCTACTTCTTCAATAACTACCTCAGGTACTAAGTCTGGAAACATTCCTTGGCATCTGAAATATATCTTCCAGAATTCTTCTACGAATTGCCATGTTCCATATTTACCAGCAACTGTTTCTATTTCGTAAGCATTACCATCATCACCTAACATCATTACACAGAAGGCTGTATTATCAGCATATTGTGCTTCTGAGATAGCTGGGTCAATAGCTATTACAAGTTGTTTCGGTTGTGGTAGAAACTTTGGGTAGTTATTTTTGGCTCTATCAAGCCATTCTTTTTTAAAAAGTTGTTCTGTTCCAGCCAGTGGGTCATTCATATACTCAGACTGAAATGAGTATGTATCTTTTTTCCTTTCTCCAACTAACCATTTAGTTGGAAACCTATCTTCCCAGATAGATACTTCCTTGCCTTTCTTTGTTTCTAACGCCCTGAATGTTCTTGTTTCCCAATCAGAGAAGTAATCCTTTTTATCAAGGATTTCTACTAATAGGGCAAGCGGGTGTAGTTTCGTTCCTATAACAACAAGCTGTTGTTCTTTTTTAATTGTTCTTAATAATGCCGATAAAAACCATTGACGAGCATCTTTACGTCTATCTTCAGACTTTACCTGTTCGTCATCCTCCAGGTCGTCACATAGAATGTGTGTCGGTCTAAATCCACGAACCTGACACCCTCTACCCTTTGCTCTCATTTGTGAGAACATTCTTTTACCCTGGTTAATGGAGATGTGTGTTTCTGTCCATTTGGTAGAAATGTTATCTCCCCATTGTAACTCAGCGTAATCTCTTAACAGCTTGTCATTTGTTTGTAATTCTATTTTAATGAATCTAACAAATTCTGAAGCTAGGGTTTCGGAGTTTGAGATTGATAGGATATCTGTGTCCTCTCTATTTAATAATAACCAGATACCATATATTTTTTGTACTAAGGTTGACTTTGCAAAACCACGGGGCGCTCCGATACCAACTCTGGTATGTTTAAGGAGCTTGTATATCTCGTAGTGAAAGTCAGGTGTTGTGTTTTCAAATATCTTTGGAAAATAGTATTTAGCGAATAGTGGGAGATTGTCTAAATCATTCCACTTTTGTCTTCTGGCAGTAATAAGGAACTGCTCATTCTTGTTATATATCTCAAGTAGTTTTTCATTTTCCATCTTTGTCGTTAAATAGACTTATGCTACCACCAGTTGTTAGGAATGTTCCTGCTGCTGATGAAGCATATTTTACGGCTGCTTTAATTGCTTTAACTGGGTCTATAACCTTCACTAGTTCGCTCTCTAGTATGTCTTTGTTTAATATATTAAAGGGTTTTATAAGGGCAGCTTTTAATATCTTGTCTCCAATGGTATTACCTAATACACAGTTCTTTAAAGCGATACCACCACCAACTACAACTCCTTCTTCTATTGCTGAACGAGTAGAGCTAATAGCATCTTCTATTTTATCTCTTAAGTACTTTGAATTGGTTTCTGAATTGCTAGCAATCTTTAGTGAAGCTACTCCACCTTTCAATTTAGCTATCCTTTCTTTAATTTTATCTTTGTCAAAGTCAGCTTCCTCTTCTTTTATTTGTTCTTTTAGTGAAACTATCCTTTTGTCAACTCCTTCTTTATTTGAATTGCTTATTATAATGGTTTCTTTCTTCTTTGCCTTTATCTTTTCTACTAAACCAAGTGCGTTTGGATTGATTTCTTCTAGCCTGAAGCCTGATTTCTTTGAAACGAAGGTTCCATTTGTTAATACTGCTATATCTTCTAGTAAATTGTACATGTTATCCCCTACACTTGGGGCTTTTATAGGTAGAACCTTGATTCTACCTTGTTGCATATTCATTGCTAGGGCAGTTAATGCCTCTCCTTCGATATCTTCTGCAATGATTACAAGCGATTGCTGTCCACCTTGTAGTAATTTACCTATTAGTGGCTCTATTTGAGACCAAGAGGAGATAGTCTGGTCTGTAATCAAGATTGGAATGCCGTTATATTCAATAGAAACTTCATTTCTACTAAACACTGGATGAATAACACCCGATTCAACGTTCATTCCCTTGACCTTTTCTACATAGTTCTTTCCAGTATAGGACTCTTCTACCAAAATAACACCATCTGTTCCAATATCCTTGATGGTTGAAGCTATTAGCTTACCCAATTCTTCATTTTCACTAGAATAGGTAGCAATTCTGATAATATCTTCATCACTATCTATCTTTCTTGACATCTTGTCAAGCTGTTCTAGTACATTTGTAGTAGATTCCTCTAAACTTTCCTTTGTTTTAATATCACCACTCTCTTTAACATACTTTACACCAGCATTGGCTATAGCTTTTGTTAGTATTAGTGATGTCGTGGTAGCGTCTCCAGCTTCGTCATTAACATCTTCTGCTACTGACTTAGCTATTGAGGCACCCATATCTAAATATCTATCTTTGAAAGTAATCTCTCTGGCGATAGAAACACCATCGTTTGTTATAACAGGTAATACCCCTGGTCCTCTGTCTATTGTAACGTTCCTTCCCTTGGGACCTAGCGTAATTTCAGCTGAGTCACAAACTTTATTAATACCCTCTAGAATCCTAGTTCTTGAGTCTGCTCCTAAATTTACCTCCTTATTCATAAGCTATTATACTGTCATCATCAATGACAAGTATATCTTTATTACTTATTAATTTAAACATCTTGTAGGTAGTATACTCAACTTTCTGACCGACTTCTAAGTCTTTTACGTCAGGTCCTAAGTCGATTATCTCACCTAGCTTAGTGTTGTCTTCTGTTACTGGGGATGTCAAAGGGCTTTCCTCCTTAACTTCCTCCACGAATATATAGTTCCTCCATGGTTTCATAAATATTTTTTATCCTTTTTAATTAGCTCTTTATGGTCTTTATCGCCAGGTCTACCGTGATAATCTGGCAAGTAACCATATCTCTTTAGATACTTGTCCCTATCCTTCCCAATGGGCTGTATAAGGTCCTGAGAGGCTCTGTGACGCTCTTCTGCGCTTACATATGGTCTAGGACCCCTTCTTACGCCTTCGGAGCGTTCTAGGTCCTTTTCTTGCCTCTGTCTTATTGTATCTCTTTTTTTCTCCTCTAATTTTCTCTCCCAATTCATTTTTCTAATCTATTTTTTAATGCCTCTTCTTCGGCTTGCTTACGATACGCTGCACCTGCTTCTCTGTCTTCTGAGTTAGATATGAATATCTTGCTCTTAGAAGGTGGAAATACAGGCTTAACACTATCGTGTATCTTCTTCACTTCCTTTTTTAATAGGAATTGTAGAAACCTAGTTGTATGCCTTATTAGAAATTTTACCATATGATTTCTATTAGCTCACTATATCCTGAACAAATTAAGGGGGTCTATCGGGTTGGGATAGTTCCCACCAACTTTCAGCGTGCCTAGCTCCCCATTTTAATTGCCACTTAATGTGCCATATTTTTAATGTGAAGTGCCTACTCGTACCACTCTCGTCACGCCTCTGCCACTTGGCCGTTGGCTAATGGAAGTGTGCCTTACCCCACTAAGCGAGGGTTATTCAGCCACTAATTTATTCAGGATATAAAGAACTAATTTACTTTACATGGAGCTATGTCCCAACCAAGCTCCTTTAATGCTTGTAATCTGTGATGACCAGCCCTTACAGAATACATAGTAGGGCCTGATTTAGATACGGTAATTGGCTCTAGTAAGCCATTTTCCTTAATATCCTTTGTTAATTCTGTTACATCTGTATACCTTTTTAGCTTATGGTCTAGTATGATATCAATAGGTATAAGCATGCAGGGTATCGGTATTTCGGTAATAGAAGGTTTCATTTTGTATAGTTATATTGTTATTATGTATAGCTTACCTTAGTCTGAAGATTACAGCTTATGCCGTGAGAGGGCGAATGCCCTTCTTCAGACCTGTCATATAGGCTTCTACCGAACGAATTCCTACTGAGAATCCAGACTAAGATAAACTAATTATTATCAATAAACTTCTGGAAGTTCTCGCAATACATCTTCATTTTATACATAGCATCTTGCTGTTCATCGAGATATTCAATGAATTTGCTTAACTTGTCTATAATCTTTTCTTGTTGTTCTTTAGTTAGCATAAGTGTGTTATAATATGCGATTTAATACCCCCGCAACAAATCAATTTTAGCTTCAAAAAAGTAGTGAAATTGGGGTTTTTTCTTAAAAAGTGCTATTTTTCTTGTCAAGTTTCACTATTTCCTGTTATTTCTTGCTTTTTCCATCCATTTATCTGAGCAATAATAACAGGTTGCTTCAGGTTGTTCTTGGTCGTAATAGCCACCTATTACTAAAACATTAACTTCCTTTTTACATTCTGGACATATGTGTTTTTCCATAATATTTTGGCTCTATACAGCTAATTATGGGGGCAATAAGTCTTAATTCTTAAAAATATGGTGAGCATTTACTTATAGCTATAATTAGTAAGGACAGGAATAATTCTAGCTCCAAGGGGGGTATCTTTTGTTTATAAATGTAAATAAAATGGCTCTGTTAAGCTATATACCTATACATATTACTGCCTAATAGCCTATAAATAAATAAAAATACCCTTCTACCCTTATCTATACCTACTGTTTATATACGTGCCGGGCGCTATGGTCCCCGGATATGTTACTATTATGGGCTTCTAGCTTGGGCTTCTCCTAAACTAGGCCTCTAAATGGCCGTGTAACGCGTTTAAATTGGTTATTGGTATATTAGGTTAGGCCGGTTTAGGGCTATATCCTTGGGCCGGTATTAGATCAATCCCAGGTTTTTCATTTCCTTAACTTGTTCTTTTATAGCTTCTTTGATCTCCTCCGGATTGGATTGCTCCAGGTGGAGGTGGTTATGAACTGTTTGCTTGTCCTTGTTATATACCTTGTCTAATATCATTTGGAGGGTTTTTACCCGGACATTGTCGTTGGGTATTGTTTTTGATTGGGTTACCTTGCCTTGAAACGTTGCCGTTGCCTTGCTCCCGGTTAGCTCCCTAATCATTGTCCCAATGTCGTTTTCGGTTATCCCGGCGTTATCTAAAAGTTGAGTTATGGCCTGGTTGACGTCGGGATTCTTGAGCCAACGAACTGCCTTGACGTCGTCGCCTCGGCTAGTGTTTGTTGGCGCTAATTCCCGGACAGTTGCCTTGCCATTGAGTTTATTCTTTATGAGTGTTTTTGCGATAACTTTTGCCTTGGTTTTGTTCATTTTACTGTGGATAACTTTTTTAGTGTTCTTGCTATGTTGAGCCATTTCCTAGTGTCGCACAATTTTAAAGGCCTCTTTTGCTATTGCGTTAAACTATTTTGTCAAGTATTATTTAGATAGGTTGTAACGGTCTTTGACAATAAAATAAACTAATTCATTGAAACTATATTATGTTAGTATTTAAAAAGACTTACATTGTCCCCGGCTTAATCATGGCAATTACTATATGCCTGGTTATGTCCCTAATTGGTATAAAAAATAACATTAAGAGCCTGGGGGATAACGTTACGGGCCTTGAAACTATGCTCCTGGAGTATAATTTCGATCAGGAGGACGCCTGGAGCAATGGCGTTATGGTCCAACAATCGTTCCCGGCTAGTTGCCTGGAGCAACATATCTACACTAACAAATAGTATTATTGGTCCCGGGTGTCGTTTAATGTGCTATAAATAATATGTCACAATTTAATGACAAACTGCTGTTAAACGTCCCGGGGCCGATATAATATAAAAAACTAAACTATGTTTATCAAAATAAAAGATAATAACAAAAAATCCAGGTCCCGTGCTTATGGGGGTTGGGTGATTCTCTTAATTATAACTCTGATCCTTTGGTTAATTGAAAATCTCCTTGGCTTTGGCGTTATGGTTAAAATCTCGTTTGCGTTAATCTTCTACTTGCTTTTACTTGAGGATTAGCGCATATATAAACTAAAAAAAATCTCTTTTTTTTGGCCGGTTGTTAAAGCCGGTCTTTTTTTTTATATACAAAAAGAGCAACGGCTAAAAGTCCGGTTGCTCCATGTTTAGTAAAGTTTTAAATGCTTTATACATTGTAGGATATACACTCCTTGCGTTGGCGCCAACATGCTTTAATGCCTAACGGCGTGGAGTTAGCAATTTTTACTAGTATACCCCTATTATATCAGGATAGGAAAAAATCGACAAATTAAAAAAGATTCCGATCACAATGATCGCAAATCTCTTTTTTATACCTCCTTAAATTGTCCCGGACGTTATAGTCACGTTCGTTTAGTTTATCGCAATGATCACAATGCCATTGAAAATTATTGTCCCGGTCCTCCTCTTTAATATAAGCCTCCCGGGCCTGTTTTTTTAAAATAGCCAGGTAACAATCCCGGTGATAACGTTTAGTCTTTACATAGCAAATCATAGTTTTGCCACAATGTAAGCATTTTTTTGTCGTTGGGTTTAGTGTCCTCATTTTTATATTTTAAACTAAATCGGCTTCTATAACTTGCCTCCTTGCCTCCTGGACTTGCTCCCTTGCGTTGTTATGGTTACGGCTCCAGGCGTTGGCTCGTTCTTGGATAGCAACTTGCTGGTCCTCGGTTAAACTTGACGCTCCCTGTTCAAAAGTAAAAGCGCCGGGTATCTCCTCGGCCGGTTGAGGTTGAGGTTGTCCCGTGGTAAACAATTTTAATTCGGCAAGGTTGAAAATTATCTCTTTGGCAATCTCCTCATTTTTAAAGTATTTTTTGACTATTGATCCGATCAATCCGGCAACGATAAATTGGTTATAAAATATGGCTCTTGCGCTACACGGTAAATCCTCGGCTTCCGACGACGGATAGAGCGTCTTTTCATAAAATTCCTGGGCCGTTATACTGTTTGGGTTGAACGCATAGATTCGAATCATTTCGGCTCCGGTCCTTGCTTCAATGTATAAACTACAATTTTGATCGTCTTTAATTTTCTCCCAAATCTTTTTACGCTCGTCCATTGAATCGATCGCACTAATCATAATCGGCTTAATCGTCCCGTCCCACGCTTTTGTTATGGTTTTAATTTTTTGATCTCCGATTATATACTCTTTTAAACGCTTCTCCAATGCTTTGACTTTAAACACTCCAACGTCATTTTTTTGGTATAATTGGTTAGGCAAATTATGCTCCTCAACTTTATCAAAATCCCAAATAAAAAGCTCCCGGATACCCATTTTTAACAATCCCAACGCCGTTGGGGATCCAATGCTCCCGGCTCCTATTAGGCCAATCCCCTCTTTAATGTCGTTTGGGTTTAATATGTTTAATTGTCGCCAATATGTTTCGTCTGTCATTTTATTGTTTTAATTGATTATCAATCCACGGGCCGAATCCTCCCCGGCTCCCGGTTTTCTCTTTTTTTATCTTTTTACGATAACGTTTTCTCTTTTTTATCTCTTTTTTTGTTAGTTTTGACATAATTCTATAATAAGAATCCCAGGCGTTTTCTCCCTCTGGATTCTAGTTTTTTACTCTTGCTTTTAAAATGTTTATCAACTGTTTTGTGGTCCAGGCTTATGGCGCATTTTTCTTTTTCGTTCCAGTATCTCCAGGAGCTATGATCCTTGCTATAATAACAACGCTTACCGGCTATTATTTCAATCCGTGGCGCTTTATAGTCTTTTTCGTCCCAATCTATTGGGGGCGTGTCGTTGTCCCCATAGTCAATCTCGTCTTGGAGGTCCTCTGCGAATGTGGTTTTCTTGTCTTTAGTGTCCTCCCAGGGGACGTCCTGGGTTACTTTTTTTTTGATCTCCTTGTCAATTCTCTTTTTTAAAGCAAAATTGTCTGGCTCGAACGTTACAATCTCCGTGTCTTTTTCGTCAATGGTCAA
>Ga0075125_10000330_pt1 | contig 20993 bp, 18 predicted proteins | sample AntAceMetag02UKN_FD_69810 | JGI IMG/M metagenome (GOLD analysis project Ga0075125, IMG submission 69810) | Saline lake microbial communities from Ace Lake, Antarctica - Antarctic Ace Lake Metagenome 02UKN | ecosystem: Environmental > Aquatic > Non-marine Saline and Alkaline > Saline | place... | reverse complement strand
AGCTTCTTCCTTAGGAGCTTCTTCCTTAGGAGCTTCTTCCTTAGGAGCTTCTTCCTTAGGAGCTTCTTCCTTAGGAGCTTCTTCCTTAGGAGCTTCTTCCTTAGGAGCTTGTGTTGGTGTTTCCTCAGTTACTTCTTCTTTTGGTTTTATAGTATGAGATCTCCTTTTATCTCCAACTATGATCTTATCTGAGACTAACATATTATGTATTGTATCTGAGGTTTGAGCTCCTTTAGATATCCAATACAAAATTCTATCTTTCTTCAAATCTTTTTCTTTTGTAAGAGGATTATAAAAACCAACCTGTTCCACAAACTTTCCACTATGTGGTCCACGATTATTTTCAACCACGATTATCTTATAAAAAGGTTGATGTTTCTTCCCTTGTCTTAAAAGTCTAATTATTAACATTTTTAAATTCTTTTAATTCTAATGCCTTATCAGCTGCGTTTGTTTCAGCTTCTTGCTTTGATAAGCCCTCTCCTTCTGCAACTAGTCTTTCTTCTAGGTAGAGCCCGCAGACGAAATGCTTATCATGATCTGGTCCCCACTCTTTTATAATATTATAATGTGGAGTTATTTTATTCTTTTCTTGTGCTAATCCTTGAATTTTACTTTTTGAATCAATGAAACTTTCTGTTTCGATGATTTCTTTTAATCTTGGTATAATATTTACCTTAACAAACGATGTTACTTTATCATAGCCTTGATCTAAGTGCAACGCTCCTATAAAACTTTCTAAGGTATCTTCTAGTATATCTTGCCTCGCCTTACCAGTCTCTTTTGATTCTCCTTTTGATAATAATAAAAAATCATCAAAGCCCAACTCTTTAGCAATACTGGATAAAGTAACTCCATTTACTAAAGATGCTCTCCACATCGTTAATAGTCCTTCTTCTTTATCTGGATAAGTTGTAAATAGATACTCTGTAACTATTAGCTCTAATACTGCATCTCCTAAAAATTCTAATCTTTCATTATGTCCCCTAGCAAACTCGGGATTTTCATTAAGATAAGATCTGTGACAAAAAGCTTGAGCTAATAATTCTTTATCATTAAATTCAACACCAAACTTCTTTTCTATTTTTTTAAAATTATTCATCTAGCTCTTTAAATACTGTTCCCATAACTCCATTAATAAATCTTCCTGAAGCTTCTCCACCAAACATTTTAGCTAATTCTATAGCTTCGTTTATAGCTACTTTAGGAGGAACTTCTTCTTTATTCTCGTAGATTAGCTCATATAATCCTAGCCTCAGCACATTCCTATCCACCATATTAATCTGTGGTAACGGCCAATCTGGAGCTGCTTTAATAATTATTTGATCAAGTTTTTTTATGGTCTTTTCTACTCCTTTTGCTAAAGTTTTAGCGAACTCTTTATCTTCTAAATCTGGACCAAATTCTTCCACATTTCTATTTAAAATTTCATCTAAATCTTTTTCTTTATTAGAAAAATCCCATTCGTATAAGGACTGCATTGCAATACTGCGTGAAAGGTGACGACTGCCCATTTTATTTGCTTAATTCTTCCGCGCTTAATGGCTTATCTTTTTTTGCTTCCATTTCCTTTTCTTTTACTTTCCTTTCTTTCTTGTCAAGTTTCTTCATTGTATCGATAACCATTTTTCCTTTATAATAACCACAATTTTTACAAACTGTGTGGCTTACTATCGGAGTCTTACATTTTGGACATACGCCTAAAGAAGGAACCTTTATACTAATATTGGCCCTTCTCATATTTACCTTAGATTTTGTTTTTCTTTGTTTTGGAACTGCCATAATATATTTGAATATAACAAAAAACTACGAAAAAATCAATAGCTAACCTATTCTGGGTTAACTTCTATCCAATCTGGAAATGGTAATTTAACTCCTATATTATTATCTTTAGAACAAGTGTATCCATTATTATCTGTAGTTATTAGTGTCACCAGACTATCTCCCGTGCTCGTAAATTTAATATGCGGCTCAAAAGAAGAACTATTTGTTGCATCTTCAAAAGTGGCTCCTGCTGGTATCGTCCAATTAGACAAAGAACAATTTATAGGATTATTTGATATATCATAACAAATAGAATTATTTATCATAACAGCAGTCTCATCTACTGCTGGAGATTGTGGTGTCCATTCAAATCCACAGAATGGATGTGCATGACTAGCAGTTGTAATTATTAATGGAATTGGAGTTGCCCAATCAGACCAAGTTCCTTCTGTATCTTTTGCCTTTAGTCTTAAATAATATGTATTATTATATCCAATTTCTAGATTTAATAATGTAGGACTTGGAATAATAGTTAACCCCGTAGAACCTCTGGAATCTGGTGATATTGTTTGACTTCTATAGATAGAAGTTTCTCCAGAAAATCCTGAATTAGTAGAAATTTCTAATTCATATTCTTCTTGATTCTTTTCAGCTTCATACAACCAACTTAATGTAGCATATCCTCTTTTTTGTACACTAGTACAATAATCAATATTCCCTTCTAATCTAAATTCGCTAACAATAACAGGTGGTGCTATTGTAAAATCTGTTTGAGCATCTATTTTAACCCATCCTAAAACATCACTTCCCCAAGCATAACCCGTTATTGTAGAAGGAGTTACTGATGAATCTAACAATATTTCGTAATTAGTTCCTGAATCAGATGAATCTTTGCTTAATTTCAACCAACCATCCCAAGATGAATCTGTATTGACGGCTCTTGCCCATCCACAAATTTTACCAACTTCACCACACGTTGTTCCATCTAAATCAACTCTAGCTGAGAAATTAGGACTTCCTGGAAATCCTGAGCTAGGATTAAAATCAATCCAAGCAGATTCATCTATTGTAGTATTAGTATCGTTCATATCAAAATACGCATAACCTGTCATATTCCCATCTACGCCTATATCAACACCATAGTTAATTGGTCCATTTTCATTTTTACAGCTAAGACTAATCCATCCTAATCCTTCTTTTATTACAGCATCCCCTGTCCAAGCATAACCACTAAGGCTATGATCTTCACACGCAGCACAAACCGCTAAATTATCAGTACAAGTGCATGAACATCCTCCCGCGCCACATGACCATGTAGGTGTTTGTGTTGAGCTACAATTACATTTACCAGTATATCCACACGTTTCTCCATAATAATCAGAACAATCTACACAAGAATCACTAATACATTCACAACTTGATTCTATCTGAGGACATAAATAACTACAAACACCTGCTTGACATTCTTGACAATCTCCGCAATCAGTACCATTTGTTTTATTAACATTAGAACAAGTTGACCCTGGTAGTCCTGGATTATTACAAACATCGTCAGTACAAGAAACGCTATCATCACATTCTAAGTCTGAAAGACATCCAACTGGTAATTCTTTTGTGAATACAACGTCTACCATTCCATACATATTAATTGCATAACTAGTATGCGAAGAAGTAAATGTGCCTGAATATCTTTGATATACTGAAGTATTTATTCTTATATCTCCACATGTACTAGGAAGTCCTGCGTTTCTTCTATAAGCTCCTCCGCTACTTGCCAAATCTACTACTACATAATAAGTAGAACCACTAGTTACGTCTACTGGCGTAACGCTGGTACAAGCCCAATTATTAGAACTCGAAACATTTGTTGAAGCCAATGTAGAATAAGAAGAGCTAAATAATCTAACTCTTTTTGTACCACTAAAAAATCCACAAAGCTTTGTTATCCGTCCATCTGACAATGGTGTAAATTGATATCCCATTGTATAATCCCATCCTATCCCCGTACTGAGTGTCCCACTCTCACAAGTCTGCCAAACTTGTCCTGTCTCTGCGCGAGAATCTTTGGAAACAAAAATAAAACTAAATCCTATAATAATTAAAATTATTCCTATTCCTAATAAATTAATTTTTTTCTTTTTAGACATTTTTTTTAAATATTTTTATTCACAAACCAATTCAATGTCACCATCTGCTCTACAAAGCCAAGTATCACAACTGAAATCACAAGTCCATCCATTAGGATAAGCTGAAGTAGTATATTCTGTCTTATCACTAGCATTATCTGGTATGCATCTTCCACTTATTCTAGTATCTCCAGAATTACAATAATGAGTACCACTAACATATCTACCCAACACTGCATCTGCCCTTATATATTTAGTTGTTGTATATTGACAAGCAATATTATTCCAACCAGTAGATGAACAAGTGGCATCATCGCAAGCCTTATCAGAATCCTGACTACAAGCATAACTAGTTTGATTTATTGGCGCCCATCTCCATTCTGCTCGAGCTGTGAACTCATCAGATACACAATAATTGCTACAGTTATAATAACAAATATCACCTATTGCTTCATAAGTTGGCTCTTTGTCAGGATCAGTAGTTAAAGCACAATTATCTGATGCACCTGCTGCACAGTCGTCAGGAGAACAGAAACCACAAGCATAACAAGTACTTCCTGATGACCATGATGTATGAGCTGCTACTCCGTCACATTGACTAGATGCTCCACATTCAGCATCACATCTTCCAGCATCTGGACCAGTCAAAGCACAAGCTCCCCTACAAGTAACACCACACTCTGAAGAATTTGATATATCATTATAATTACAAGTAGTACCACTACAATAATAATCTCTATATGTTGTGCCTATACATCCATCAGACGAATCACAATTCGTTACATTAGACCAAGAAGACCAATCTAAACAAGTATCTGAATCATAATATCCACAGGTTCTTGATTGTATATAACTACCAGAACATTGCGTTCCTATACTTCCTGAAGAACATTCATTTGTACAAGCTGCAACACATCTTGAATCGTTAGCTAAATTAGTATATGTACAACTTCCTCCTGAACAATAATAATCTCTATATGTAGTGCCCGAGCACCCATCAGATGCATCACAATTTGTTTCGTTAGACCAAGAAGACCAATCTAAACAAGTGTCTGTATCATTATTTTCACAAGTTCTGGATTGGATCCAATTCCCTGAACACTGGGTTGCTGTTTGCCCCAAATAAGAACAATCATTTGTACATGCTGCGACACATCTTGAATCATTATATAAATCAGTATATGTACAACCTCCTCCTGAACAATAATAATCTCTATATGTAGTGCCCGAGCACCCATCAGATGCATCACAATTCGTTACATTAGACCAAGAAGACCAATCTAAACAAGTATCTGAGTCATAATATCCACAAGTTCTCTTTTGCGTATAATTACCAGAACATTGAGTTTCTGTCTGGCCAGAATAAGAACAATCGTTTGTGCAAGCTGAAGTACAGCTTGTTAAATATATATGATTCGGGGTCCAATTATGTAATGACGTCCATTCTGATAAAGTTTTCGTTGGTACAAAAACATCATTAGTTGTGCTGTTATTTTTTACATTTCTACAAATATTATGCTCCATTATTCGAGTTGTTTGTCCCTTATAAACTCTATAATAATCTGCTGAAACACTAAATGTTGCAATGGCTGATTTAGTACCAATCATTGATACTATGCAGCTAGAGCTAATTCCTGAACACGATCCTCCCCAACCTGCAAAATTAGAACCCGAGGCAGCACTCGCATACAATGTAACAGATGTTCCGCTGTTATAAGCTTGATAACAATCAGTTCCACAAGAAATACCAGACGGACTACTTGAAATTGTACCTGAACCTGTTCCAATCTTAGACACACTTAAACCATATGTAACAATATTAGTATTAAAAGTCGCCGTAACATTTTTGGCACTTGTCATTGCAACTGTACAACTAGAACTAGTTCCGGAACACGATCCAGACCAACCAGCAAAAGTAGATCCAGAATAAGCAGTTGCATACAAAGTAACAGATATTCCATCATCGTAAATTTGAGAACAATTAGTTCCGCAAGAAATACCAGAAGGAACAGCTGAAACATATCCTGTGCCTGTCCCATTTTTAATCAAAATTAGATTATAAGAATCAACAGGCACTTCATAGGTTATATCAATATATGGTCCACAATTAGATGCTCCAGAAGGATTAGAAACACATCTAGATAATGTGCTATTCGTTCCAGAATATCTAACAAAACCAGTTTGTTGTTCATTTTGATCGTTTCCCCACCATCTAATATAAAAATTCCCTGCTTTTGTAACTTCACTAGGAGTTATATTTATACATTTCCAACCGTAATCAGCTGTTATGGTTGCTGATCCAATATTCCAATAAGGAACTTCCGTTCCCCATGGTGATGTACTGCAAGTTACTTGTACTAACTTTTCAATATAATTCATAAATGGTGCTCCAAAATTAAAATTAGTATACGCACAAATTTTTGCCGAGATAATGGTAACTTCGCTAGGGATAGAGTTTAAATTAAAAGCCATCTCTCCAGTTCTATTATCCCTGCTGGAACCCCAATCAGTCATAGCATAAAAGTCTGTTGGATCACAATATTTAGTCGTAGAAGTCTCATAATAAACAGAAGATGCTGGAATCTTTTTTGTATATGCGCTACAAGAAGAACCACCAAAAAACATAATTCCTAAAATTATTAAAATTGTGCAAAAGAGAAATTTATTTTTTAACATCATTGACTATTTATTTTAATCTATTAATTTCACTTTTTAGCTCTTCTATCTGCCTTTGTTGTTCCTTAATTGCCTCAATTAAAGGAGCAACTAACTTAGCATATTCTATAGATTTAATTCCCTGATCACTCTCTGAAACAATCTCTGGGAATATCTTCTCTACATCTTGAGATATAAGACCCATTGATTTATTACCTGTATCCTTCCAATTAAAATTAACTCCTTCTAACTTTAATATCTTTTCTAAACTATTAGAGATTGGATATATATTTTCTTTCAGAGATCTATCAGAGTCATAGAAAAAAGAAGTTGCATAGATGCTGTTTAATCGCGACGAATCTGCAGGATTCACATAATAACTCGGGTTATCTCTATCATAGAAAGTATTAGCCCGAAAATCAGTAGCATATGTCTTCCCTCCACTAGGAATTAAATATATATCAACTGCTGAATTTATATTAAAATTACCTGCACTGTTTCTTATTTCCATAGCATTTGCGTCCACATCTATCCAATCATTTGAATCGTAATCTCTCACGATTAAACCATAACTTGCACTTGAGGATTTTATTTCCGCATAATCTCCAGTATTTGCAACCAATCTATCCACTCCTACTATATCACTACCATTCATATTGATATCAGAAGTTCCAGCTGAATTACCAAAACCAAGTGTTGTAGAAAGATTTTCTCCTCCTCCAGCGATAGCTGCTGTTGTTTGTTTCGTTCCATCAGAAAAAATTAATCCAGAACCTGCAGTTGATATTCTAACGTCTCCACTCTCTATGTCTAATTTCGAATCAGGAGTTGAATCTCCGATGCCTACATTCCCATTTAAAACTATTAAACCATTTGGCTGTCCAGCGGTAACAGCACCAGTGTGAATCAACAATCCACCAAGTTTTAATTGTGCTCCTGGGCCTGTATTTAAAGGAGCATATACATTTCCACTAGGAGCAGTTTCTGTTGGCACTGACCACGCCCATGCTAATGTTGTTACAAAAAGTCCTGCTAAAGTAGTTATTAAAATTTGTTTTTTCATAAAATTTTATTAATTTTGATCTGTTGTTAGTGTTTTTAATATTTTGCTTATCTCTTCTTCAGAAATAAATTCATTTTCATGGGTAGTTAAACTCTTTAATGTTTCTTGTTCTTCCTCAATTTTTAGAATAATTTTTGCTTCTTCTTTATTCGAAAGCAAAGAATAAATAAAAATTCCTAAAAGAATTAAAATAAGAGTTATGCCTATTAATGAATATAAAATCTTGTTGCTTAAATTCATAGATTATAATATTGTAACACAAATAATTCTAAGAATGAAAAGTAATGTTATCCACATTTTGCTTTAATCTGTAATATCGGATAAAATGTATTAATCTAGAATAATACATTATGGAACAAACTCTTCAACGTTGGTCGAAGAGAGACATGCTAAGAGAATTAGAAACTGCTGAGAGAGAAAGACGGTCAGCTAATTTAAGTAATAAGCTACTACCCGAGTTTTCTTTTACTGGCAGAAAGATAAATGCAGGTCTCAACTTCACAGGCTCCACCATACAAGGAGCGGTTTATTTAGAAAACTGCCAAATACAGGGAGATATTATTTTAGAAAAAGCTCTTCTCTATCGAACACTATATATTACTAATTGTCAGATCAAAGGAAACTTAATCGCTCGAAGAGCCAATGTTAGAGAAGTTATTAACATGATGTCTAGCTTATTTAAAAAAGATATTGATATGCAAAATATTAGCGTAAAAGGATACCTTGGCTTAAACAAGGTACATATTCTAGAAGATCTAAATCTTAGTGGTGCACGAATCCAAGACATTAATAATAGTACAGGAGTTATTAAAGGAGATCTCCATTTAAGAAATGCTACTATAGAAGGATCTGCTAATCTAGAACGAATGGATGTCGATGGATTAGGAAGTTTGGAGAATACAACAATACAACAAAATCTTAGCCTTAGGGAGGCTCACTTCAAAGAAGTGGTTATTCTAACTGGAACCAATATTGAAGGAGAGGTGGATGCTCAAGATTTACAATGCAAAAATCTAATAGCACACCTTTTATGAAATTTACCCATTTACATGTTCACACACAATATTCATTATTAGATGGTCTTCCAAAAATAGGCCAGCTTATTGATCATGTGAAAAAAAACAATATGGACTCTGTGGCTATCACAGATCATGGTGTTTTGTATGGCGCAGTAGAATTTTACAAAAAAGCTAAAGCAGCTGGTATTAAACCCATTATTGGTTGTGAAGTATATGTTTCTCCTGATTCAATGCATGAAAAACGACCAAATATTGATAATAAAAGATATCATCTTATCCTTCTGGTCAAAAATGAAATTGGATATAAGAATTTAGTTAAAATAGTGACTAAAGCCCATTTAGAGGGCTTCTATTATAAACCAAGGACTGATAAAGAGAATCTTTTTGAACACTCTGAAGGATTAATCGCTATGACCGCTTGTTTGCAAGGACAAATTCCTAGATTACTTTTGTCCGGACAAAAGAAAGAAGCTGAAAAATTAGCTCTAGAATATCAAGAACAATTTGGTAAAGATAGCTACTATTTAGAAATCCAAAAACATCCTAATATTCCAGAACAAGACAAAGTAAATAAACTTTTAATTGAAATGTCTAAAAAATTAAATATTCCCCTCGTTGCTACTAACGATTGTCACTATTTAAATAAGGATGATGCAGAAGCTCAAGATATTCTAATGCTTATTAACACAGGATCAAAAAAAGATGATCCTGATAGATTGTCAATGCTACAAGATGATTTTTCTATGCAAGGACCAGAGGAGATGGCAAAAGATTTTAAAGAAACTCCCGAAGCCATAGAAAACACTCAAAAGATTGCTGATCTATGTAATTTTGATTTTATCTTAAATGAAATCAAACTTCCCTACTACGAAACACCAAAAGGAAAAACTGCTAATGATACTCTTCGGGACATGTGTGAAGAAAGTATGAAAACAAAAGATGTTGGAGACAAAGACAAGGCTAAAGAAAGATTAGACTATGAATTAGGAGTCATTAATGAAATGGGATTTTCTTCTTATTTTTTAATTACTCAAGACTTCGTTAATTGGTCTAAAGAAAATGGTGTTGTCGTTGGTCCTGGAAGAGGCTCGGTTGGAGGATCTTTAGTCGCTTATCTAGTTGGTATTACTAATATAGATCCTCTAAAACATGACTTACTTTTTGAAAGATTTCTAAATCCGGCTAGAATCTCAATGCCTGATATTGATTTAGATTTTGCAGATCTTAGAAGAGATGAAGTTTTAGAATATGTTTCAGAAAAATATGGCAAAAATCATGTTGCTCAAATTATAACATTTGGAACCATGGCAGCTAGAGCTGCTCTTAGAGATGTAGGACGTGTGCTTGGAATTAATTATGGGACTTGTGATAAAGTCGCCAAAATGATCCCCTTTCAATTTACTTTAGATAAAACTTTAAACGAAATAAAAGAATTTAAAGAATTGTATGATAGTGACTATGAAATCAAAAACCTAATTGATATTGCTAAAAAACTTGAAGGAGTAGCACGACATGCATCAACTCATGCCTGTGGCGTCGTTATCTCTAAAGATCCCCTAGATGATCTAGTCCCCCTTCAGCATCCTTCTCAAGATGGAAATATTATAATCACTCAATATGACATGCATGCCGTAGAAGCATTAGGTCTGTTGAAGATGGACTTTCTAGGATTAAAAAATCTAACTACTATTGAAAAAACTTTAGAATTAATAAAAATTCTACGAGATGAAGATATCGATATAGACACAATTCCTCAAGATGATAAAAAGACTTTTAAACTTCTACAAAAAGCTGATACTAATTGTGTTTTCCAATTAGAATCTGGCGGCATGAAGCGATGGTTAAAAGAATTACGACCCACAGAATTTGAAGACATATCTACCATGTTAGCTTTATATAGACCTGGCCCAATGCAATTCATTCCTGAATATGTTGCTAGAAAAAACAAAAAATCTAAGATTGAATATCTACATCCAAGTCTAGAACCTATACTAAAAACAACATATGGCTTACCTATCTTCCAAGAACAGATGATGCAAATCGCTCAGGTCATCGCTGGTTTTTCACTAAGCGAAGCAGACATATTAAGAAAAGCTATTGGTAAAAAGATTCATAGTCTACTAAAAGAACAAGAGCAATTGTTCGTTCAAGGAGCAATGAAAAAAGATGTGCCTGAAAAGATTGCTAGAAAAATCTGGTCTTGGTTCTTACCTTTTGCTAGTTATGGATTTAATAAGTCTCATTCAACAGGGTATGGAATGATTGCTTATCAAACTGCATATCTTAAAGCTCACTACCCTATTGAATTTATGGCATCTGTCATGGCCTCAGAAAAACAAGATATTGAAAGAACTTATTTTCTCATAGAAGAATGTAAAAAAATGAAGATTGATGTGCTTCCTCCTGATGTAAATGAAAGTTTTAAAAATTTCACAGTCGTAGACAAAGATAAAATAAGATTTGGTTTATTAGCTATTAAAAATGTTGGCCACGACATCGTAGAAACTATTGTTAAAGAAAGAAAAGATAATGGCAAATTCGGATCTATTGGAGATTTCTTAAATAGAATCCACTCTAAAAACCTAAATAAAAAATCAATGGATGCTTTAATTAAAACTGGAGCTTTCGACAATTTAGAGGAAAGAGGCGTTCTGTTGTATAATTTAGAAAAAATATTAGCTTTCGCTAAAGAATTACAAAATCATAAAAATAATGGACAAAAAGGATTATTTGCTGCCACAACTCCTAATATAAGATTAGAAAATGCTGAGCCAGCCACTATGCCAGATAGGCTTTCTTGGGAAAAAGAACTATTAGGAATATACGTTTCTGGTCACCCCCTACAAAATTTTAAATTAAAAGGCGTTACAACTATTGGAAAAATATTCGAAGACTTAGGATTAAAACAAGATCATGGAATTAATTTCCCTTCTATAAAAAAACTAGATCCTGGCAATAAGGTTAAAGTTGGCGGATTAATCACCCATATTAAAAAAATTATGACTAAGAGTGGAAGATTAATGCAATTTATTAAAATTGAAGATTTAACTGGAAATATAGAAATTGTTGTTTTCCCGGGAGCTACAGAAAAATTTCAGCATGCTATCGTCGCTAATAAGATAGTAACCGTATCTGGCAGAATTGATTTAAAAGAACTAATGCCTAAAATACTTGCAGAAACCATAGAAGAAGTAGTAGAATTATAAAACATGCATAAACTAATAAATAATATCACTTTAACTAAAGGTACAGGCCGCTGGGCCTTATTAACTTATTTAACTCAATATTTATTTATTAACTAAAATACTATGAAATTAGAAACTTTAAGACATTCAGTTGCCCACGTAATGGCCTATGCTGTACAAAATTTATATCCTGATGTTAAATTTGGAATTGGTCCTGACATTGAAGATGGTTTTTATTATGATTTTGATTTTAAAAATCCAATATCAGATAAAGATATAAAAAACATTCAAAAAGAAATGAAGAAGATCATTAATAAAGATCTTCCATTTCAAAAGAAAATAATAACTAAAGCTGCTGCTAAAAAATTATTTAAAGATCAACCATACAAATTAGACTTAATTGAAGGTTTAGATAAAATTAGCATCTATCAATTAGGAAAATTTACTGACCTATGTAAGGGCCCTCACCTATCATCTACTAAGCAAATTCCTATCGAAGGAATTAAATTGATTAAATTAGCTGGCGCATATTGGCGTGGAGATGAAAAGAATAAAATGCTAACCAGAATCTATGGAACTGCTTGGGAAAATAAAAAACAATTACAAGATTATTTTAAAAAGATTGAAGAAGGTGAAAAAAGAGATCATAGAAAAATCAATAAAAAAATTGATTTATACCATATAGATGAAAATGTCGGTCTTGGCCTTCCTCTATGGCATCCAAAAGGAGCATTAATCTGGAGAATAATCGAAGACTTCTGGTATCAAGCTCATTTAGAAAATGGATATGATTTAGTAAGAAGTCCACATATCGCAAATAAAAAACTCTGGGAACAATCAGGACATTGGAACTTCTATAACGACAGTATGTACCAACCAATGGAAGCTGGTCAATCTCTAGAAGAAATGCAAGAAGGCAAAAAAGTTAATAAAAAGAATTCTGAACAATATCTTCTAAAACCCATGAATTGTCCTTTTCATGTAATGATCTATAAACATAGTCCTAAATCATATAGGGACTTACCTGTTAGGATGGCTGAGTGTGGAACTGTTTATAGATATGAACAAAAAGGAGAATTATCTGGATTAACAAGAGTAAGAGGTTTTACCCAAGATGATGCACATATATTCTGTACAGAACAACAAGTAGAAGGTGAATTAAAGAAAGTTATAGATTTCATTCTATATATCTTCTCTTCCTTTGGATTTAAAAAAAGTGACATTGAAGTTTCCTTATCATTAAGAGATCCTTCTAATAAAACAAAATATGCTGGAAATGATAAGGGTTGGAACTTCACTCAACGTGTCTTAGAAAAAGTAGCCAAAGATAAGAAACTCAACTTTAAAAAAGAAAAAGGTGAAGCTGCTTTTTATGGCCCTAAACTAGATTTTAAACTAAAGGACAGCCTAGGACGAAAATGGCAATGTTCTACCCTACAATTTGACTTTAACTTATCTGAAAGATTTGATTTAGAATATGTTAATACCAAAGGAAAGACAGAAAGACCATATCTATTACACCGAGCATTATTTGGATCTTTCGAACGCTTTATCGGGCTATTGATAGAACATTATGCTGGATCATTCCCATTGTGGTTATCCCCTGTTCAAGTTCAAATAATTCCAATTTCTGAAAAACATATTAAATATGCTAAAGAAATTGCGAGCAAACTAAAAGGAATAAGAGTTGAAATAAAAGATCAAAATGACAGTTTATCTAAAAAGATAAGGAACGGTGAAACTCAAAAAATTCCATATATAGTTATTGTTGGAGATCAAGAAATCAAGAGCAAAAAGATAAATGTAAGAACCCATGGTAAAAAACAAACCCAGGATCTTAGCGTTACAAAATTTCTTGCACAATTAAATGATCAAATAGAAAAGAAAAAATGAAAATAGAATCTAAGGAAATCAACCTTAATAGTAAGGGCGAATTTGATATAATAGATTTAGCAAATGAAATAAAAGAATTTGTTAAAAAATCTGATATACAAGAAGGAATTATTAATATTCAAATACTTCATACAACTGCTGCTATTCTAGTAAATGAAAATGAACCATTATTATTAAAAGATATTAAAAAACATTTAGAGAATCACGCTTCTAAGAATTCTGAATATTTGCACAACAATCTAGAAATAAGAACAGTAAATATATGCGAAGAAGAATGTCTTAATGGTCACTCTCATTGCAGGGCCATTTATCTTCCCTCGAATGTATGCTTGAATATTATAAAAGGTCAATTACAACTCGGTCGATGGCAAAACATTATGTTCATAGAGCTTGACCATGATAGACCAAGAAAAATACAATTACAATTAATAGGACAATAACATGAAAAAACTTATTATTCTTACATTATTGGCATGCTTTGCATTCCCAGTAATCGCGCAAGAAGAGATCAGTGAAGAACCAATCGTAGAAAAGATATTATTAGGAGAAGAAAATCCTGTAGAAGAGGTATTAATATTAGAAGAAGTAACACCAGAGCCAACCTTAATTGCAGAGACAACAGAATTAATTGAGGTTGCTGCTGAAAATCTTGGAGTTAGAGAACCTACTCTTCTTCCGAACAATGGATTCTATTTTATGAAAGAATTTTCTAGAAATTTTAGACTATTTTTTACATTAGATTCTGTTAAAAAAGCAGAGTTAAGACAAGAATTTGCTGATCAACAATTACTTGAACTTAAAAAATTAGCCGAAAATGATGACGCTCAGGACAAAATAATCGAAAGAGCACAAGAAAAATATCAAAAACAACAAGAGAAATTAGGTGAACTTTTAGGCAAAATAAAAGAAACCACATCTGATAGAGCAGAATCATTCAAAGAGAAGTATTTTAATCATCAAATCCTTCATGATGATATCCTTGGAAAATTAGAAGGTGTTGTTTCTAAAGATATTGTTGATAGAATTACACAAATTAGAAATACTCATGTTGAAAAATTTGGAGAAAATATGTTCAAACTAGAGAACATGGAACAAATCCCAGCAAGAATTGAAAATGCTCTTAAAAGAGGAACTGAACAAATAAAAAACTCTAATATTGTCAACCAGATTCAAGAAAGAGTACAAACTCAAGGGCATGTAGAAGCTCTTCAGCAAACTCAAGAAAGAGTTATGAATCAAATCAAAGAAGGAATTAATCAAATTCCTGAACAGCTCAAAGAACAAATTAGGAATGTAACAGAAGAAACTCAAGATGAATTACCGGGAACGCAAGGGAAAAATGAAACACCTGGAAAGAAAGATTAAGCAGTCTATAAAAAACACCTCCTTGATAGAGGTGTTTTTTTATTCTAAACTAATATAATGAAATACTACATAATTACTCACGGATGCCAGATGAATATTTCTGACTCAGAAAGATTTGCAGGAGCATTAGAATATCTAGGATTTGAACTATCTTCACAGTTAGAAGCCGATCTTTTGATTATAAACATATGTTCTGTTAAACAGTCTGCTGTTGATAAGGCCTTGGCTCATAAAAAAAATAATAATCAAAAAGTAATCATAACTGGTTGTTATTTAAACAAAGACAAGGAACGATTTGATGCTGACTACTTCATGAGAATTGATAAATTAAAAGATTTAGATGACGTCCTAAATAGACTAGGATTCAATATTAATAAATCTTTGGATATCTCTCACTATCTCGACCTAACGCCTCTTTATGGGTCAAAAATAAGCGCCCTCGTGCCTATTATGACAGGGTGTAATAACTTTTGTTCCTATTGTGTTGTTCCATATGTTAGAGATAGAGAAATATCTAGACCAATAGAAGATATTCTCTGTGAAATAGAACGGCTCATTAAAAGAGGAACAAAAGAAATATGGCTTTTAGGACAAAATGTAAATTCATATAAACCTAGCTTTTCTAAATTAATATCTGCAATTGATAAAATTGAAGGTAATTTTTGGGTAAGATTCACTTCCTCTCATCCCAAAGACCTAAGCTTAGAAATGATAGAAACATTTGCTAAATCTAAAAAAATAACTCCTTACTTCAACTTGCCTGTTCAATCTGGTGATGACACTATTCTTAAAATGATGAACAGGCCATATACAAGTAAAAAATATATAAATTTAGTTAAACAAATTAGGAAGGCATTCAAAAAATATAGAAACGAGGATTTATTCTTATCCACAGATATTATCGTGGGATTTCCAGGAGAAACTAAAAAACAGTTTAAAAATACAAAGAAACTAGCTAAATCAGTTAAGTTCTCTATGGCCTATATTTCTAGATACTCCCCTCGCCCACATACTAAAGCTTTCGAACTTAAGGATGATATTTCTAATCCAGAAAAAAAACAAAGAACTAAACAAATAGATAAGATTATAAGAAAAACTGCTCTTAAGTTTAATAAGAAATTTTTAAATAAGGAAGTTGAGTGTTTAATTACTCACAAAAAGAAAGATTGGTTTATTGGAAAAACCAAACATTATCAAACTATCATGATTAAATCTAATAAAGACTTAATTGGTCAATTCATTAAAGTTAAAATTAATAAAGTTGAATCATTTAGAATGTTTGGAAATATATGAAACCAAAACTCCTGGCAATACTTGGTCCAACCTCAAGTGGAAAATCAGATCTAGCTGTAGAGCTTGCCTTAGAATTTAACGGAGAAATTGTTTCTGCTGACTCTAGACAGGTTTATAAGAAGATGAATCTTTGTACAGGGAAAATAACAAAACCTGAAATGAAAGGAATTAAACACTATTGTTTAAATATTGCTAATCCCAAGAAAAGATTTTCTGTAGCTCAATATAACAAAAAAGCTACAAAAGCTATTAAGAAAATACTAAAGAAAAATAAACTCCCTATTATATGCGGAGGTACTGGTTTTTATATTGATTCCATAACTAAAGGTAATTCCATCCCCAAAGTAAAACCAGACTGGAAATTAAGAAACAAATTAGAAAAACTATCTACTGAAGAATTATTTAGTCGATTACAAAAACTAGACATTGAGAGATCTAAAAATATAGATAAACATAATAGACGTAGACTTATAAGAGCCATAGAAATAGTTAAAAAAACTAATCAACCAGTTCCTAAAATAGAAAACAATAAAGAATACGATATTCTTCAAATAGGGATTACAAGAGATGACTTAGATCAAAGAATACATAATCGTCTATTACAAAGACTAGATCAAGGAATGATAGATGAAGTTAAATCACTAAGACTATCATACAAAAGATTAGAAGAGCTTGGACTAGAATCTAGATATATATCTCGTTATTTACAAAATAAAATATCCTACCAAGAGATGATAGAACAATTAGAAATAGAGAGTATAAACTATTCTAAACGTCAAATGACTTGGTTTAAAAGAGATAATACCATTCATTGGATTGAAAATAAAAAACAAGCTTTTGAGCTTGTAAAAAAATACATACGCGGGGAAAAATCAATCTCTCCCCACGTATAATGATTGCTATCAATCAGCTCGAGTAATTTCTACACCAATCCCTTGATTAGGAGTGAAATCATCAAGTTCTTTACGCGTCATCCGCGTATAAGAATTTTGCGTTCTCGCGATATTAGCGAGAGCTTCTACACGATCTGACTCATCTGGCTGACACGAGCAATCAACTAATCTTCCACATTTAGACATGCTTTTAACTCCTTAGAATAGTAACTATTAATCCCCTCTACACCCGATTCTTACATGTACTCCTTTGTTTGTGGATTTTCGAGAACTTGACATCCTCGTTCTTGAAAATGAACCTTCATACTCCCCAATCTCCCTTCGATATAGGAAATAGTTTTAGGCTCATTTTCAAGAACGAAGCTACCACGTTCATTAACTATATTAATATATTTAAAATGTTCTTTGCTCTCTCCGTGTTTCCTAAGTATAAGTTTGTCATAACGAACTCTATGAATCAATAACCAAACCTTTATTGCTATTCTACTTGGTAATATATCTTTTACAGAACTATGAATTATTACTTTCCCTTTGTGATTCTTAACAAATGATAATACTTTTTTATTCGACAATCTGAATGGATATCCTAATCCTAGTATTATCATCATTATGTAATAAACAAAATGTGGAAACCTATCTACAATATCTGACATTTTAGAATTAGGAGAAACTCTTGCTAATGTCCCATCGAAGTCAGATATCAAAACTTTAGTATCTGTATTATACACTACTTTATTAGTTTTGTAAAGAGCTTTTCTAAAACTTCCGGATTAGCCCTTCCTTTAGTTTGTGCCATCACTTGCCCAATCAAAAATTGTAATGCATTCCCCTTCCCTTTTTTATAGTCATCTATTGCTTTACTATTACCATCAATAACCTTTTGTACAACCTCTTCTAATTCATTTGAATCATCCATTTTAGACAACCCTTCATCCTTAATAATATCACTCGGGTCTTTACCAGTCTTAAACATTTCTAATAATACTATTTTTGCTATCTTTGAATTAATTTCCTTGCTATGTACTAAATTAATAAATTCAGCAAAATTCTCTGGACTGATTTTTAATTCATCTTCAGAAAATGTTTGCCCTTTCATTAATCCCAGTAAATCAGAAGTAATATAGTTAGCGGTAACTTGACCTAAATCATCTTTACCACTCCATTCTTTAAATTCAGACAACACCTTTTCATAAAACTCACTTAAATCTCTATTTAATACAAAGGTTTCTATGTCTTCATCTTTAATCTTAAATTGGTCTCTAAATCTGACCCTCTTTTGATCTGGTAATTCAGTTACTTCTAATCTAATTTCATCTATTAATTTATCATCTAACTCTAAAGGTGGTAAATCAGGTTCTGGGAAATATCTATAATCATGAGCTTCTTCTTTTGTTCTTTGTGGCACTGTTACTTGTTTTTTATCATCCCAACCACGAGTTGCTTGAATTACTTCTCCTCCACTATCTAAAACCTCTGTTTGTCTTTTAATTTCATAATCTATCGCTTTTCCGACTACCTTAAAAGAATTTAGATTTTTAATTTCTACCTTAGTGCCTAGCTTCCTAGTTGCACTTATAGATATATTAGCTTCAACTCTCATTTGTCCTCTCTCCATATCAGCATTAGAAACATCTAAATATCTTAAAATAAGTTGTAATTCTTGAGCAAACTTTTGAGCATCCTCTGCATTATCAAAATCAGGATCTGTAACTAATTCCATCAAAGGAACACCTGCTCTATTAAAATCAACCAATGTATCCTTTCCATCATGAACTAACCGAGCAGTGTCCTCTTCTAGATGAATCCTCTCTACTATAATCTTTGCTCCATTAATATATGAATGACCATCTTTACATAGTGGATAGGCATATTGAGAAATCTGATATCCTTTAGGTAAGTCTGGATAGAAATAATTCTTTCTTTCAAAATAAGTTGATTTATTAATTTCACAACCCATGGCTAAACCAACTTTGATTACTCTTCTTATAGCATCCTCATTCATTGTTGGTAATGTTCCTGGATGCCCCATACAAACAGGACACACATTCACATTAGGTTTTGTTTCTTCTGAATCATTCTTACAAGAACAAAACATTTTAGAGTTAGTCTTTAGCTCTACATGTACTTCTAGTCCAATTGTTGCTCTATATTTCATAAATTAAACTTATTTTTAATATGTTGCCATATTTTATCATGAATTTCTTCTGGACTTAACATCTGATCTCCACTCATACACTCAATAATAGTAAATTCCTTAGGAAAAAGTTCTACAGCATCAATATATGCTTCTCGAGCATTTTCCAAATGTTTTAAATCTGACTCATGAATATCTTGCTTTGTATCTCCTAGATATGCCTTCTTGCGTGCTATCTTCTCTTCGTCAGTCAAATGAAGAGTTCTTTGTCCAGAAGCTTTGGCTGGTGTTTTTAAATAAAAATTAAAATCTGCATTTGGCAAACTAAACGTTCCATACTCTAATTCAAATATCCATTTAATAAATTCTTTCCTCTGTTTTTTAGATCTAAATTTACCTCCTTGATGACCAATGTTAGAACCAACGTATCTATCACTTATAACCCAAACTCCCTTTTCTAAATTTTCTCTCATTCCAAAAGATGCACTATATCTATCACATGCAAAAAAGATAGAAGCAGCTTTAGGATCTACTGAATTAGCTGTTCCAAATTTACCAGTTAGATACATATCTACAAGTGCTGATGATGCTTCTCCATGTTGAGGGAAATCAATTTTAGTAGCAGAAATATCCTGTAATATTAGCTTATCAAGCAATAATCTAGCCTGAGTCGCCTTTCCAGAACCATCAATTCCTTCTAAAGCAATTAGTTTCCCTTTTGTAGGACTCATAACTTGAGATTAACATATAATCATATTTTGACCAAGACTAAATTTTAATCTAAAATGAGCATATGGATAGAATATTTAATCTCATAAAAGAGGAGGAGAAATACCAACAAGAAACCATTGACTTAATTCCTTCTGAGAACTACGCTTCTCAAAATGTTTTAGATGCCTGTGGGTCTGTTTTCATAAATAGATATTCAGAAGGTGAAGTTAACAAAAGATATTATCCTGGAAATAAGAATGTAGATATTCTAGAAGATCTCTGCAAAACTAAAGCCAAACAATTATTTAAATTAAATGACTCTTGGGATGTTAATGTTCAAACTCTCTCTGGGACTCCTGCTAATCTAGCAGTATATTTTGGATTATTAGAACCAAATGATAAAATTTTATCAATGAGCTTAACTAGCGGAGGACATCTTAGTCATGGTCATAAGGTTAATATTTCATCAAAAATATATGAAATACATCACTATAATGTGGATGATAACGGATTTTTAAATTACAAAGAAATAGCAAAAATAGCCAATAAAATAAAACCTAAATTAATTGTATGCGGAGCAACTGCTTATTCTAGAATAATTGATTTTGAAAAATTTTCAAAAATAGCAAAAGAAAATGATTCATATCTATTAGCTGACATTTCCCATATTGCAGGTCTAATCTCTGCTGATCAGCATCCATCCCCCTTTCCATATGCTGATATTGTAACCACTACTACTCATAAGACATTGCGAGGTCCGAGATCTGCTGTTATTTATTTTAAAAAAGATTTAAAAATTAATAGAGCTGTATTCCCTGGTATGCAAGGAGGACCTCACCAAAACACCATAGCCGCGAAAGCTATCGCTTTTGACGAAGCAATGCAACCTGAT
>Ga0075125_10000329_pt1 | contig 21016 bp, 28 predicted proteins | sample AntAceMetag02UKN_FD_69810 | JGI IMG/M metagenome (GOLD analysis project Ga0075125, IMG submission 69810) | Saline lake microbial communities from Ace Lake, Antarctica - Antarctic Ace Lake Metagenome 02UKN | ecosystem: Environmental > Aquatic > Non-marine Saline and Alkaline > Saline | place... | reverse complement strand
TATATAATAATAGAAATATATCTACATTCGATAATGGGGTTGATATAAATTTTGTATCTTTAGATGATTTGATTGAAATGAAAGAAATAAGTGGACGACCCAAAGATATTGAAGATATTAAAAATCTTAAAAAAATTAATGGTCTTTAGAATTTAATCTGAATAATATCATTTAATTTTTCTTCTATATTATCGGTATATTTAATACGTAACAATTTAATAACATTGTTTTTACAATATTCGATTTTAATATTATCTCTTTTTTGAATATTCTTAAATTCTTTAATTCCACCCCAATGTTCTTTAATTATAAAATGGTGTTCTCCATCATATTCAATACAAAGATTTTCTTTTGGTAAATAAAAATCAAATTTCAATAAATTTTTATATTTGCACCCCTCAAATGTTTTTTGACTTTTGAAATCAATATTATTAAATTTTAAATAATTTCTTATTTTTCTTTCGCCTTTAGATTCTTTACATTTAGGACAACCACACCCGTCATAATGTTCTCTTGCTTTTTGTTTAAATTTACCGTGAATTTTACAGATAATATTAACTTCTGTATGTGTATTTTTATATTCTACCAAAGAATAATTATATTTATCTCCATGAACTTTCTTAGATTTTTCAATAAATTGTTTCAATGTTAACTTTTGTGAACCGCCACATAAATGACAACCATGACCATATAAATGATATTCAGGTTTTTGTTTAAATTCACCGTGAATAGGACAAATAATTTTAATTTCCTTTTGTAATCCTTCTAATTTAACTAATGAATAATTATATTTGTTATTATGAATTATATTAGATTTTTGAATAAATGTATTAATTGACATCAAAATATTCAATATATGACATTTTTTACATCCTCGACCTTGAATATGATTACTGGGTGTTTGTTTAAATTCACCATGAATAGGACAAATAATCATAATAGTAGTTCTATTATTAATATATTCAACTAATGAATAATCATATTTATTACCATGTTTTCTTATTGAATCTATTATAAATTGTTCTTTAGTTTTTCTTTTTGACATTTTTTATATTTCTTTTTGGATATTATAACGATTTAATTCTTCTATTATACAATATTCTATAAATTTTGAACGGTTTTTGTAATTATCTTTTATATATTCAAGTAATTTACCATCAAGAGATATTGATAATTCAACTTTTGTTTTTATTTTTTTTGGCATATTATAATATTGTTTTATTATATATATTAAATATAAAAAGTCAAAAATTGACATTTTATATAAAAACTTTAACTATTTTATATTATATAAATAATATGAAGAAAAAATATAAAGGAAACGGTAGAAAAAAAATTACTGTTACAATTGATAAAGAATTGAATGATAAATTAGAAAAATATATCGAAGAAAATGAAATATATAACAAGTCTAGTTTAATAGAACAATTTATTAAAAAACAAATAAATGAAGAAAAAAAGGATAATTGATTTTTATTAATCAATATTTTTTGTATCTTTGTGTATTATAAATATTAAAAACAGAAATAATGTTAGAATTAAAAGGAAAATATACAGATGCTAAAATCTTCATTGATAATATCGAAGAAGGTGTGTTTCAACAAGTTTATGGTATAATCAATTCACAAATATCTAATGGGTTGAAAGTCAGGATAATGCCTGATGCACATGTTGGCTCGGGGGTCTGCGTAGGATTCTCGATGGAATTAGGTAAATTTTTAGATGTCGGATTGGTGGGTTGTGATATTGGGTGTGGTCTTTTGGGTGTTAAATTCGATAAGAAAAACTCTATTAATTTAGAAAAATTAGAAACACAAATAAGACAATCAGTTCCAACAGGATTTAATTTACATCCATCACCTATTGTAAATAAAATAGATTTTGAAGAAATTCAAAAAATTGCTAATTCTTTCATTGTAAATTTCAATGAAAAATTTGGAACTTCTTATGATGCTCCTACTTATAATGATAAGTGGCTTACCGATAAATTAAAAGATATTAAAATGGATGCTTCTAAATTTTGGAATTCCATAGGAACTATGGGGGGTTCAAATCATTTTATCGAAGTTGGAAAAAATTTAGAAGGAGATTATTGGATTACAGTTCATTCTGGATCAAGAAATTTAGGAATTAAAATTTTTGATTATTGGAATAATATTGCTATTGGAAAAGTTAAAGTTGTTTCTAAAGAATACACTAATGATTTAGATAATATTATTCAAAATACTAAAATCAAATCAGAAATTCCTAAAAGAATTAAAGAATTAAAAGAAAAACATAAAGTAGGAATTGCTAAAGGATATTTATCTGATGATAATCTTATTGGATATATTTTCGATATGATTTTCACCCAATATTATGCTTATGTTAATCGTCTAACTATGTTAGATATTATTAAAGAAAAATTAAATATTGATAAGTATGATGAAATAGTATCTACTATTCATAATTATATTGATCCATATGATATGATTATACGTAAAGGTGCAGTAAAATCATATAAGGAACAAAAATTTCTTTTACCTTTTAATATGAGAGATGGGATTTTATTATGTGAAGGAAAATCTAATTCAGATTGGAATTTTTCCAGTCCTCATGGAGCTGGTCGATTATTTTCTCGTAGTAAAGCTAAAGTAACAGTAGATTATAATGAATATAAAAAATCAATGAAAGGTATTGTTACAACATCAGTTACTAAAAACACACTTGATGAAAGTCCACAATCTTATAAATCTTCTAAACTAATAGAAAGTTTAATACAAGATACTGCTACGGTTGTTGATAGAATAACACCAGTTATGAATATCAAAGATAAGTCAGAAGGTATGTCTTGGAAAGAAAGAAAGAATAAGAAGAAGAAAGACCAAGACCGTAAAAGAGAACGTAGAGATAAGTCTTACAAGAATATGAAAAGGATGTAGAAATACATCCTTTTTTGTTTTAATATATAATTATATGAAAAGAATAATTTATATATTATCTATCTTTATTTTATTTAGTTGTAATAGTAGAATAAATAAACAAGAAGAGATTAAATGGGTATATTTCCCAGATACAGTAATGATTGATGGTGTTTATATTCCTGATGTTGATGGTGATGGTGTTATAGATTTCCAAGAAATTGATTTAGAAGAAATAAGTCATGGTATTGAAATGGGAGAAGTAGTTCGTGATGAAAATAAATTATTAATGGACACACCATTAAGTAATCAAGGAACATTAGTTTATAAAGTAGATTCAGTATTAATTATAGGTGTTGTATCTAGGGTAGAAGCAAGAATAATAAAACAAGTAAGTGAAGAAACAACGGAACAGTTAGTTTCATTAACGACACGAACATCAACAGGTATTATACATGAAGAAATTATAAAGGTTGGAAATATAATGGACATGGAATTAAAAACCTTAGATGAAGATGCAATCACAATAACTGAAATTACAGATGATGAACAATTAGTAGACGAAACAGATCCAACACTTTGGTTATGGGGTGTTACTGCAAATAAAATTGGTAGTTATAATTTAATATTGACTGCGAAAATAAAACAAGATGGTCCAACTAGGGATAAAATAATATTTGATACAGAAATTAATGTAACAAATAAGCCAAAGAAAAAATATTCAATGATAATTGATATTCCTGATAATTTAAAAAGATATGAAGATAGTATAATTAGATTAAATTTAATAGAAAAAAAATTTGATACTTATAGTATTGAATGGGGTGGAGAAGGTAAAATAGTATTAGAATTTGATGGTAAAGTTACTATCATAACAGATGATAATATTATAAATGATAATAAATCACAATTTAATTACAAATGGGTAGTTACACCAAAGGGTAAAGAAAAAACATTACCATATGTTATTAAAATAGTAGGTGATTATGAAGATTTGATTTTAAGAGATAGTGTTTTAATTGTTGAAAATAACTTCAAAGAAGGATTTAATAATTTTATAGACAGTGCTGCTAAAAGATGGTATTGGTTATTCACTGCATTATTAATACCTATTTATGGGTATATAAGAAAGAAATATTTTCCTAAAAAGAAAAAATAATATATAAGTAAAAAGAAATACAAAAATTATGAATTATATTGCACATTTAGTACAAAAAGGAGAAGGTTGTGATTATATGATCGGATGTGGTTTACAAGTTGTTAAATTATCATCAGATAATATGAAAGATGCAGAAAAAGAATTATCTGAACTTATTAAAGAAGAATATTCTTATGATGAAGCTATGTTAGAAACAGCAACACTTTATGAAGTTAAAGAAGCTGTAGAAGTTGATGTTGATGCTATCTACAATGAAAAAGAAAATTCTAAACAAGCTCAAGCAGAAGAAAAAGAAAGAATCAAAGACTTTGAGGAATTTCAGAGATTAAAAAAGAAATTCGAAGAATAAACTTATTTGTTAAATAGTATTATAAGAAGGATGTAGAGATACATCCTTTTTTAATTTATAATAAATGAAAGAATCTAAAGTAATAAGAATAGGTAAACGAAATAATTTCAAAGTAGAAATTTATCTTAATTGGGGTTTCACAATCAAATATCTAACAATAGGGTATAATGATTATGATTATCCTCAACTAATTTGGCAACTATTCTTTGGTCAATTTTTTATAACATTTCCTTGGAAACATAAAATAAAAAAAGATTATGGTCATGATGATCCATCTTATGGTATAACTTATCATAATAATTCTTTTATGTTTTATTGGAATCGTAAATGTAAAGTTTATGATTTACCTTTTTTATCTTATGAATGGATAAGATCAAGTTTATTATTATCTGATGGAACATGGGCACATGAAACCAAAGGTCATAGAAAAGAATTTTATAACAAAGAATGGACTGATAAACAATGGCAAGTCACTATCCCATATAAACACAAGACATCAAATGAAGGTGATATAGACATTAATGTTAAGTGTCATATAACGGAGAGGGAGTGGCGTAGAAAGTGGTTTAAATGGACTAAAATGAGTTCTAAAATCAGTCGTACTGTTAATGTTGATTTTAGTGAAGAAGTTGGATCAGGTAGAGGTTCTTGGAAAGGTGGTGCATTAGGAACAGGATTTAATATATCTAAAAGAACAACAGATATTAGTGAAGGTCTTAAAAAAATGGAAAAAGAATATAATATGTATTCTGTTGCACTTGATAGACAAAGAAAAATTAAACAAATACTCAAATAATAACTATACAAAATATAACTTTAATTAAAAATAATGAGTGGTGGACATTTCAATTACAAACAATACCAAATCAATGAAATCATTGATAGTATTGAACGTGAATTAAATTCACAAGGAAAACCTAAATCTAAAAGTGAATTATGGATGGATGATGATTATTATAAAAAATATCCAGAAGAAAAATATTATATTACACACCCTAAAGAAATACAAGAAGAATTTAAAAATGCTATTAAGATATTAAAACAAGCATCTGTTTATACTCAAAGAATAGATTGGTATTTATCGGGTGATGATGGAGAAGAAAGTTTTTTAAGTAGATTAAATAATGAATTAAATAAATTATAAATATTTCAATATTATGAATAATTCAATGACAATTAAAGGTATTAAATGTGATACACCACATTGTAATTATCGTGATGATACTATAAAATTTGAAGATTATCCCGATTGGATAAATAAACCATGTCCTGTATGTGGTAGAAATCTTTTAACACAGGCAGAATATGATCAATGTATTCATTTATTTGCATTTGAAAAGAGATTTAATGTATTTATACACAATTGGAGATGAATAAACCCAATGTTTTATTTCAATAAAATTACAGGAAGAAAACCAAAGTTATATGATGCGACTTTCAATTTCCCTAAAAGAAAAGTATAACAAATGAAAGGAATTAAAATAATAGAAAAAAGTTCTGATGCTACTACATTTAAAGACATGCCACCTTCTTACCGTGTATCTATCACAGTAGGTTCAGGTACTAAACACCCAATTACTATAACTAGATAATTTTTTAGAGCAGGGTTTCAAGATGGTGAGCGGAACGGGAAATTCTTTTTTCAAACCAATGATGGTAAATGTATAAGACGAGCATCTTTCTTATCAAAAAAAGTTAATGATGCTGATTATCTAAGACGAAAAGAAGAAGAAATGATAAAAATATTTATCGAAAAATGTAGTGAAAGTATAGATACGGTAGATGAAATGTTAAAAGCTGAAACAAAAAGATTACATATTAGGAAGAAAAATTATATTAACACAATAGATAAATTAGATGGATATTTCAGATCAGAAAAAATACAGAGAATAAAAGAAAAAATACAAAATGATTAATAAAATTAAAAGATTTAAACTTGTTGTATTTTTCTTTAGATTAATAAATTTACGTTATTCTTATTGTGAAAAATGTGGATTACCTTGGAAACATTGTAAAGAAAAAAGTGTAAATTCTGATTCTTATTCGAGTTATTTTGCAACTTGTCAATATTGTTGGGATCATTCATCATTAGAAGAAATTAAAAATTGTTACAGAAAAGCTAATTTTAAATATTGGATATCTAGTAACGGTAATGGTGGGAATTTACTACCGACACTATTAAGAAACATCGAAGAAGAATATAAAAATGATATAACGATAAGAAGAAGTCAAAAGATTAAATCATTAAAAAAGAATATAAAAAAGAATGTCACATTATTTAAAGAAAATTAAACGTCATCCACTATTAGAGAAAGCGTTTTCTTATATTATTGAACACAACGAATCAGTTAATCTACCTTATCATAATACAAGACACTTAGTAAAGGTGTTTGATTCTTGTATGGAAATTGCTAAAGGATATAAATTACCCGAACATGATTTAATTGTATTAGGAGTTGCTGCATTATTTCACGACTTTAATCATAGTGGTGGGAAATTAAAAGATAATGAAAATATTCAAATCGCAGTTCAAGAATTTATTAAATTTTATGAATTGAATAAGATGTCATTTGATGGTATTCATTTTATCAGTATTCAAGAATTAATAACCTATACTGAATTTCCTAAAACAAAAGAACCAGAAAATGATATTCAAAAAATATTAATGGATTGTGATATGATTCAGGCATTTGATGTTGATTGGTTTCTTTATGCTATCAATGGATTGTCAATGGAACGTGGAATTACAATAAAACAAGCGTTAGAGGATCAAACCAATTTTATAAATAATGTAAGTTTTTATACCAAGTACGCACAGAAATTACACAAGAAAGAGAAGAAAAAGTATTCTAAAAAATTAGAATATCTCAAAACTATTTTTAACTAAAAACTATGAACAAAAGTGTTGTTGACCATGCCACAAAAAGTTTGGTTATTATCGGGGATAATTTTATTGCTCAATCGTTATACAATGATTATAAAAGATATGGGAAATTTCGTATTAATATATCGAAAGATATAACTCATGTCAAAAATAAAGTTGATTACATTATTGATTCTTCATTTAATGAAAGAACACAAAATTTATCATTATCTTATTGTAGATTAAACAATGTTGATAAAATATTATTGGTTAATCATTGGGAAAGAAAAAAATTACCCGATATTAAAACACCGATATTACAATCTGTTCTTTATGATGTATATGGAACTGAACACAATAGTTTTGACAGACAAGGAGCAGGTAATAATTATGATACCGAAATAAATTATTGTACATTAATTGCTGAATCATTAAGAAGAATACATGAAGCTAAAATTAATGGATTACCTTTAGTTTATATTCCATACGGTGAAAATAAAGTCAAGTGTAGTCATATAGATAATATTTATGAACCAATAAACTTTATGTTAACCAAATTAAAAGAAACTTCTGTATATGCTGTATTTGATGAAGATAAGTATGTAAGTGCAATAATAAACTCTATACAGAAAGTCATAGAATATCAAGGAAGGATAATAATTAAGAACAACAATTCAATTTATACTCAACATGTAAAAAGCCTTGATTTCAAATCAAAACACCACCACTTTGAAGGAAGTATTAGAAGAATATATAAATATCTTCGACTAAATAATAATAGATTCTCTATTTATTTGGATTATTAAGTTTTTATTCTTATATTTGTATCTGTGATAAAAAAAGATTATAAATATCGTTTTAAGACTCTTGAAGAATTCAGAAAGGATTATGGTCATGGGTGGAGAAATTTAGATGGTCGCACATCTTTTATTCCTGAAATGGATAATCTATTAGGTACTGATATAGATGGATCTTGGTATAAAAATTATAATTTCATATCAGGGAAAGAGATACGGGATAATACCAATGATGTATGTTAAAGAAAATATATTTACACCACCAAGATATAAACGAAAAATTTTCATTAAAAATTAAAAATTATGGACATTAACCAATACAACAGAAGAACAACCGATTTAATTTTAGTTTTTGCATTACTTTTAGTAATTATCATTTCACTAAAATTTAATAATGTATTAACTGCTCAAAACGCAGATGATATTATTTATACCCACACAAACGAACTAAATACTCGTAAGAGGGTTTATGAACTTGAAATGGAAGTTGAATCTTTGAAACATTTAATCATTGAAACATCTGGTGTTCCTAATGAAAAAAGGAAAGCTATCTTTGAATTAAAAATTGAACAAGATAGTATTCTTATGGATTTACTTCAAGGTGAAATCAATTCCAATAAAAGTATATTGAATCTTCTTGAAACTGATTGGGAATTCAATAATTATACGGAATTCAAATCTTTAAAATCGAAATAATATGAATGAAGTAACTATTTATAAACACATCAAAAACAAATTTGATAAGGTTAAAAGGGAAATAAATTATGCTTGGTGGTTTGCTTTCGCATGGTTGGTTGAAGCAATAACAATTGCAATATGTATTAATATGTTTCCTTGGCTTATGTGGATTTTAATACTTGTTCCATTGATGGGAGTTATTACTCTTCTTTTCTTATCTATAAGAAAGGAATATCTATTAGCTAAAAGATTCCCATTAGTGTATAATATATGGTTAAATAGTAATGATTTTGTAAATAAAATAGTAAGTAGATCGGATTCAAGAGCACAACCAGATCCCAATACAATTAAAATAGAAAATTTTGGGTTAGAACATATTGATGGTATTCTTAATCAATATGATGATAACCAAAAAAGGTCTAATGCAATATACAATTCTATTACTGAAAGTAATTTGGTTGATGAAATTGAATTTTATAAAAAATATAAAAGATTTATAAAAGATTTAGGAACATATAGGAATAAAGTTTAATAGTTAAGTTGATTGATTGATTGAAAACCCTGCATCTTTTGGTGTGGGGTTTTTATTGTTCGATAAATTTTTGATCTTGTTCTACCAACTTGTTATTCAATAGTAACCCGTTTATAATGTTTTTCCTTGTTGCTAGTAGACTTTCTGCTACTAAGTACATAGCAACATAATAATTGAAGTTTGTCTTGTTATATTCGATTGTATCCCCAAAATTTGTAATATAATAATCAGGTAATTGAGAATCATCAACACCATTGTATTCCAATACATAATGTAACAATTCGATATTTGCTGTATCGACACAATAAATAGATATTTTTTCTAATGAATCAATAGTATGAGGTAAGTTAGAATATTGTTCCATTAATTCCTTTGTTTCATTAATAGAATTATCAGAATAATTATTTTTATCAAATAAACTTTTTGTTAAAATTCCTAACATAAAAACTATTATTAAGATAAATACAAATAATACATTGTATGATTTTTTCATGATTTATTTTTCAATTTTGTAAAACACTTTCTACACAATGGTCTATATTTATCATTCCCACCAATTTCTATCTTATCACCTTTGGTTACTATTTTACCTTCTTCATCAAACCTTGCATTTACAGTAGCTTTCTTTTTTCCACATTCAGAACATATTGTTTTCAGTTCTTCAAGTTCATCAGCAATTGACATTAAATGTTTGGATGCTTCAAATGGTTCTAACCTGAAATCTGAACGAAGTCCATAACAAATAACTGGAATATCCAGTATATCAACTATCTTAACTAATTGGTGGATGTGTTGTTTTGAGAAAAATTGTACTTCATCAACTAAGACACAGTTGACTTTATTATCCATTATGGTTCTTTTATAATCTACAATTTCATATATATTTTCTTCTTTACTTATTCCAATTGCGTCTTTACTTATACCTGTTCTTGATTTGACTATATCACTTCCGTATCTGTCATCTATTTTTGATGTCAATATTAAGACACCCATTCCATTTTCTTCGTAGTTATATGCTACTTTTAATAAATCAAGAGATTTACCTGATCCCATTGTTCCGTACCTGAAAAATAATTTAGCCATTCATAATATTATAATTTTATTTGGTGTTCTAATAATTTATAAGGTATAATGTAAAATTTTCTACCTTCATGTTCACCAATTTTAATTGATTTATCATTCTCGAAAAGAAATAATTCATCTTCATTAGTTCTAAACCCATAATATGTTGTATCGTATAATTTAATACCACCAACACCATTTACAAAATATACATTCCCATCATCTGATAAATTAACAGAACTACAACTTTTTTGTTGTATTGTATAAATTTCTCCTTTTAAACTAAAACTAATATCTATTCCTTTAACAATGTCATCAGTTTTACCATCTGCACCAATTTCCCAATTAATAGCAAGTGGGTATGTATTTTTGAGGAATTCCATCATTTTTTCTTCTGAGTCGTGTCCTCTTTCACCCATATTTTCTAATGCATGAATTAATTTATCAAAAACACCATTGTCATTCGGTGCAATAATTTCTTCATAATACTTATTGAACACTTCTATGAAAAAATACATTTCTGATTTCCAATTTATTTTATCTTTATCAAATTGGAATTGTCGTTGAATTGGTTGGATTAATTCATCATGTTTTGCCATATCAACTATTTTTTCATTTAAATAATTGACCATTATAGCAAATGTTTTGCTATTAGATGATAAGAAATTTAGTTTTGAATATTCATTGGTATCACCTGGTATATTAATTAATCTTTTTCTACCTTCTACATCTTGGAGATAATCTTTATAAAATTTTTTAAACACATCCCAAACGGCAAAAATTAAATCTTGTCTTTCACCACCTTTCTTTTCATTCCAACCTTGAAAATAACCATCTGAGTATTTGATTGGTTCTTGGGATTTTAATTTAGTTAATCTTTTAAATTCTTTTGAAGATAATACCATTCTTTAATCTTTTTTTATATTATATTTTTATATATCTAATATATGTGGTCTTTTGAATTTTGTCCTTTAATTTAATTAGTTTCTGTTACTAATTTATTGAATTTTTCGGCTTCCCTTTTTCTGATTTCATTACCGATACCTGCACCTGTGAAACCTGCGTCCATTATATCCTTACTGGATGTAGTTGGTACATATTTTAACATAGCAAGAACAGACTTATTAGTTATACCCATAACATCTATCCACTCTTGTAAGATATCCAATCTAAGACCTTTATTTCGTATAGTTTTCCATGTTTCATAAGCATTTTCTGGTGCAACACCGTTTCTATATAATTCAACAAGAATTGATATAATTTCTACAAAATCTGTTGGTATTTTAGCATCAATAAGAATTCTTTTAAATTCAGGTGTAACATCATTTTCCCTCAATACTTGAGCAATAGCTACAGTTAAATATGTTGTAGGTTTAATTGATTTATCTTTTGTGATAACAGGAAAGATTTGTTCCATTATATCATATTGTATTAACATATCAACGAAGTTTTTGATCATCATAGGATCATCATTCTTTCTTGCTTTTTCTTTAACCTTTTTAAATTCAAGAAAAATCCTTTCCCTTGATACATCATCAACATCAGATATATTAAACAATCTACTATCGTTCTTGATTGCGGTTGCAGTTTTTCTTTCAAGTTTACTATGAGTAACAGCAGCAAATCTAATTGCTCTAAGAATTCTAAGTCTATCTTCATCAAACCTTGTTCTTGGGTTTCCAACAGCTCTTACAATTTTATCATTAATATCTTTTATTCCACCAACAACATCAACAATTTGACCTGTCCTAATATCATAGAATAAAGCGTTCATAGTTAAATCCCTTCTTTTTACATCATCTTTGATTGTAATATGAGATCCAATTTCAACTTTCTGATTATTACCTTTGTTATCTCTACCTTTAGCAATATCTTTTCTATAAGATGCAATTTCGTATCCTTCTGGTTCAGCTTCTGTAAATACCCTAACAACGCCAAAATGTACACCTTGTAAATCTGTCCTATAATCTTTAAGAATATCCATTACTCTTTGAGGTGTAGTATCAGTAGCCATATCAAAATCATGTGGTTTTTTATTCATAAGAAAATCTCTTACAGCACCACCGACAATGTATAGTCTATGACCTTTTGCGGTAAACAATTTTTGGAAATCCATGATATCTTGTGGGATATCCATTTTAGCATTTATTCTTTCGTTTATGTTCTCCATATTGTTATTATTAATTTCAATAGGTAAAGATAAGCTAAAATTTTCAAAATTCCTTACTTTTTCTCGTTTTTTATATGTAAGTGGTTTATCATCTATTAAAAATTCACCAATATACCCAATTGGATCACCTGGAGATTTATCTAAATAATCCATTAAATAATTATAAATCACAACAATATCACCTGTTAATTTATGGTAATTAACCCTATAATTTTCTTCTTCTATACCAGAATTCATACCAACCAATTTATAACCATGTGGATTATGTAATTTTATAGATATTACATCTTTATCTGTGTTAAATATTTTTTTAATTTTTTCTCTGATTTCTTCATCTGATTTAGGTATCATCTTATCCCTAAGTGATTCATTGAAAAAGTCGGTATATTTGTATAATTTCATTGCAAAACTATTATAATTTTATTTATATATAAATATTGAAAAACTACAACTTAATAATGATTAAAAAATTCAGTACATATAACGAATCTTTAAGAGATAAGATGACATCTAAATCAGATAAAGAAATTAAAAGAAATTTATCCAAATTGGATATTGATAAATGGATTTATAAAGTAAGATCATTAAAATTGGATGATAGTTTTTTACCGAGTGATGATGAAATCAAAGTTCTTTTTTCTGGGTTGAATTTAGGTAGATGGATTAAAGCTGTCAATGGATTAGAATTAGATGATAAATTTTTACCAAGTGATGAAGAAATAAAAAAATATTTTAATGAATTACCCCCTTATCAAAAAATAAAACAAGGTGTCGATTTAGATATTCTTAGTGCCGTTAAAGATGGTATAGAAAAATACAAAGGTGTAGCATTAAGAATGGATAAATATTTGATAACAGCAGCAAACAGAGAAAATGTTGATATGGTAAAATGTATCTTAGATTATGAAAAAATAAGAATTAAAGATGTATCTTATGCTCGTCAATATATTAAAAGAGATTATATATCGAAAAAAATATTAAATGACAAAAGAAAAGAAATAGAAAAATTATTATATGATAAAGAATTAGGCATATCATCAGATAATAAAGACTACAATAAAATGATGAAAATTGGTTGTGAAACTGGAAATATTAATCTTGTTAGAACTGCTTTCGAAAAAGGTGCAGATATAAATCCTAAATATTCAAATTATTTACACGATACAATTAGAAATAATTATTACGATATAGTTAAATTTCTAATAGATAATGGATACCCAATTGATAATACATCACATTCTAAATCAATAGGTGTTGCTATAAATAACAATAGAGTTGAAATAGTAAAGTTATTACAAAGTCACGGATCTAAAGTGGATTTTGACCAATATGGGTTTTTTAATAGGAAAATAAATGAATGGATTCAAAAAGATCAAAACGATGAAATAATAACATTTCTAATTAAACAAAATCCTGAAATGAAAGATAATCTTAATAACGAAATAGTTGAATACCAAAAGAAGATTAATAAAATTAAAAAATATTTATAAAATGAAAAAGGGAAGATTTACTTCCCTTTCTTTTTTATCCTTTTTCTTTTCAGATGTTCTATTTTATAACTTAAATTATTTCTTTTTATATAAATATAACAACCATTTGATTTTTCTATAAAATCAAATAACCATATATATTTAGATATTTCTAAATCTATTTTCTGTTGATTCCAATTTATTCTTGATTTTACTAAATCTTTTGTATATTCATCTAATTTATTCATTTTAATTAATTTTTGATATAAATTCATTTCATTTTCTCTAAAATCTTTATAATAGTTATATTTTTTTATAATTTTTTTTATAGATTGTTCATCTAATATACCATCACTATAATTAATATTTACATATGATAAAATATCTTTCTCTATAATGTTTAGATTCGTTATTTTATTTAAAATTGGTAAATTTTTAATAAACTGATTTTTAATATCATCTTCATATCTTCTATTATTTTCAATAAATCTAATTAATGTAATATTATCTTTTTTACATTTATTGTTTTTTATTTCATCGTTATCATTATTTTGGTGCCATCCTTTTCCATCATATTCAAACGCTAAATTATATTTAGGTATAAAAATATCTAATTCGTATGGTTTTATTGTTTTTCTATCATTATATTTAATATTTCCACCTATGAATTTTTTACATAATTCAAATAAAATCAATTGTGGTATACTATATGACAATTTTATCATATGTGAACATATATCATCTAAGATTTCTTGTCTACTTGCAGTAGAATATGCACTCGAATCTTCTCGTTGAAATTCTCCCCTTGACTTATAATTTTTGGCAATATTTTTTAATTTTTCATAATTTAAATCCCGACCCGATTCTTTATTCTTTATTGTCATGTATCGAGATTTAAATTCTTTTGATTTTAATAACCCCATTTTATGAGATTTATTTTCTATTGATGATATTGATTTATTTAATATTTTTGATATATCTTCGTTATATTTATTTGAATATAAATCAAATAAAATTTGTTCTTCATCCCTTGTCCATTTCTTATACATTACATTAATATAATTTATCTTATATATTAAAAATAAATACCCTAATCATTCTACATATTTATCAAGTATTTTTCTAATAATATCATTTCTAACTATACTATCATTAGAAAATGTAAATAGACCTATATCTTTTATATCTTTTAATTTTTCCATAGCATAGTATAATCCACTTTCGTTTCTTGAATTTAGTTTATCAATTTGTATTATATCACCAGATAATATCATTTTACAATTACTACCAATTCTTGTTAATATTGTTAACATTTCTTTTTTTGTGACATTTTGTGCTTCATCAACAATTAAAATACAATTATCAAAATTTTCACCTCTTATGTAACTTAAACCTAATGTTTCTATTATATTTTCTTCAACTAATTTTTTTCTTGTTTTTTCTGTGATAACTTTATCAAATAATCTAAATATACTATTCATATATACAGAAATTTTATCACTAAACGAACCTGGTAAAAAACCTAGTGATCTTGAAATTTCAACATTAGGTGTTATTATAAATATTTTATTATACCCGTTATTATTTTGTTGTAAATATTCTATTGATTTTAAAATTGATAAATATGTTTTCCCACACCCAGCTGGACCATTACATAATACAATTTCATTATCATTTATAAGATTTATAAATTCTTTTTGTTCTTCATTTTTACACTTAATTCTAACCCTTCTTCCATAAATACTAGAATATTCTTTTATATTATTAATGTTTTCGTTTGGTAATAAATCTATTGTTCCGTTATTGGAACTTCCGTTACTCCCGTTCTTTCTACCATTAGTTTTAGCCATATATTCTCCTTTGTGATTAATTTTTAAAATAAAAAACCCGCAACAAACTGATGTTTAAATATCATTTGTTACGGGAAATTTCATTATGTTACATATCATAAGATTATATATTTAATATCATTTTATGGTATTTTTCTATTTTAATATATAATAATATGAAAAAATATAATCAATTTGTTTCAGAATCTATTAAAGATAAAATGACACCTAAATCATTAGAAGAAATTAAAAAAACCAAGGAAGGAAAAGATGGGTTTAATATGATAATGTTTATTAAAGATATGTTGAATAAAAAAATAATAAATAATCCCGAAGAATTATATAGTTTAGAAGAAATTAAAAATTACCTCGACAACCGTTCTATACTTGGGTATAATGGTTCTATTAGATTCCTAAAATTAGATTTACCTTTATTATTTCCTAATAAAAAACAATTAATTGATACAATTAGTGGATTAAAAAATGAACATAAAAACAGACAAGATAAATCATTATTAGAATTACATTATTATTTGGATAAAGAATTCAGAATAAATTTAATTGATTACTTGGATATAGATGAACTCGAAAAAGACATACAAAAGAAAAAGGGAAGTAATTAACTTCCCTTTTTTTATTTTACTAAGTAGTCTGCCGCACAAGAAGCAGCATAAGCGATTGGTTTCGCTCTTACACTAAACCCACTACCACATAACATACCCATTACAGCATTATATGCTACGTTAGATTTATTTTGTTTTCCTTCACCTTCATTTGGGTTAACGTCAACGTGAATTTCAACCCTTCTAACAGGAATTGACTTATCATATTCATTTGGTCCAAATTTAGGAACAAGATACATATCTTCTAATTTATCATCTAACCATAATGACAGATTAAGTGAATACACTGCTTCATTCATCATACGTGAAAATATATCCCTTTCTTTAGGGGTTCTTATACGCATATAAACTACGTGAGCACCTTTACAAAGTTCTACATCATACAATACAATAACAAGTGAATAAAGTGTAATTTTTCTTTTTTGTTTTGAATCACACCCTACCATTACACGTACATCCATACCTTCATCTACGATGTTCTTAATGTAAGGAATTATGTCAGAGATTTCTTCTCCACCCATCTTCCTAAATTTCCGTTTGTCTAAATCAATTACATTCTTAATCATTTTATTTTATTTTATTTTATATTAAACAAAAACCCCAAATAATTCTGGCTATTATTTGGGGTTAATTAATTGTTGTTATTAGTATATATTAATCTTTACTATTGAACTTTTTCTTTAATTTGTCAAGTTCAGATGATTTCTCTTTTAGTTTACCAACCATTTCGGTATCATCCTTAAAGGTTAAATAAATCTTTCTATCATCTCTTATAATACTAATAACGATTACATCCACTTTTTCACCAGATTTCAAACTTTTGTTGTTCTTGTTAATGTAGGTCGTTTGAATTAAACCGTTTGTTTCATAATCTAAAGCGATTAGAGCTCCAAATGGTTTAACTGTAATTACTTTACCAGTAATATTGTCTCCTACTCTTACAGTATCCCAAAGACTTTCTTCTAATGTTTGTGTTAGAATTATTTGGCTTCCACCTTTAATAATATCTTTCACATAAAAGTCAATCTCTGTACCAGGAGCAATGTCAGCGAGTTTATCCCTGAATACTTCATTAATGTTCGCTTTATGAATCATACCTGTTAAACATTCTTCAAATTGAACGAACACACCGAAATCTCTTGTTCCTGTAACGTGTCCTGTGTAAACCTTGTCCTTTGGATGTGATCCGAGGTCTTTGACTTTTTCAGGTATAAGTGTTTTCAGATATCTCTTCCTACTTACAACATATATTCCTTTGTCTTGTTGTAAAGTTTCCAACATCACTTTGATGGTTTGTCCTAACAACACTTCTGGATTATACAATTTGTTTACATCAGCTAAAGTATTCGGCATAAATGCATCAATGTTGATGTGGTCTATGTCTATATTTAGCATGTAACCTGCTGGTATAATTTCTCTAACACGAGCTTCAATAGAAACTTTGTTTTCGAAGAATTCCTTCATTTTTGTATCTACCTTCATTCTAACAAGGTCTGAAACAGATCCTTTTATCATGTATGGTTGTTCAGATACAGTATTGATTAATACATCAATTTCTTGACCTACTTTCAATTGTTGACAAATTCTTTCTTCTGAACCTTTTCTATCAATAATAACGTTATCCTTATTATTGATATCCAATGTTACGTCTTTTTCAGTTATTTGAATAACCCTTCCATTAACAATGGTCCCAATTTCTACTTGTGTTAAATTGTCCAACCCCTCATAAAGTTGGAACTCCTTTAGAGTATTAAAATTAAACGATCCTGTTGGGTTTTCGATTTCTTCTAATATTTCCCTATACTTAGGTACTTCATTATCATTTTTCATCATTCCCCAATCAAAATTAATATCACCACAATTACTAGTTGGGTCAAGATCAATTTTTGTTTTTGTACTCTTTTTTGTTTTTACAGTCATAATTTTTTGTTTTTTATAAGTTAATACTAAAAATAATATACTAAAGTATTTGGTATTGTCAAAAACTTGTTGTATATTTGCCAGTTTTCTTAAAAGATATAGTTTGGATTATTTAGGAAGTTTGAAATATTTTTGAATATTTTCGAATAATTTAATCATTTATTCGTTTTTTACTTTCCTCTTTTCTTATAGTCATTTCTTCTTCAAGACCAGATACATCATAAGGGTCAACAACTTGTACTGTATCGAAAATAGATTGTTCTTCTAATTCATCCCTGTTAATTGACCACATTATTTCAATATAATTATATGATAGTTGCATTGTAAATGTCTGTTCTTGAAAATCGGTAGCGTTATATGCTAACCTAAGTTCTGATAAAGATGATATAATTACATCTTTTAACAATATAATATAGATAACATCACCGTCTTTGTCCAATATTTTTATACTTAATGTTGGCATATAATTAGGATTATCTTGTAAATAGAATCTATTACTAATTTCTAATAACAAAAAATAATTCAAATGTGAATCTACTGAACGGTATGTAATGTCTATTTCACCTTGAAATTTATCAGCTACGTTACCAGCTTCTCTCCATTGTATCTTTTTACCATGATATTTTGTTTGAGTAACCTTATCATAAGAAACACTCGGGAAAACCATATCTTTAATTGTACTATTAAGATAATCCATCACATCGTTATATTGCACAAAATTCTTATCCATTAATATTTGAAATTTTTCTTCAATATCTTTAGTTATATATGCTTGTGGTAAATGAAACACAAACTGATTATTTTGTGAATTAATTCTCATTATATCTTATCTTACATTTTTCCTTGAACTACCACCTTTTCTATTATCGTAATTTTTAGATTCTCTTTGTGCTGATGTTATTCCAAAATTATTATCAAGTTTTTGTTTTACGTATTTACTAGCTACTACATTTTCTAATACTATATTAGGTTTCGGTGGTGTATATGGTTTTTTAATTGGTGTTTTATCACTAACAGGTGCAGTTCTGAATACTCTCTTTGCTTTATTTTCCGTTTTATTTAATTCACTCGCTACTTTTTTAACCTTCTTCGGAGATTGACCAACTGTTAATTTAAGATCAAATGCTGATTCTACATATTCTAACTTCTTGATTTCCTGTACTTTAGTAACATAAACTCTTTCTAAGAAATACATATTAGCATATTTTATCTTTGGTGTAATATTTTCTGCCTTTAGCCAATCATCCAATTTATCCATATTAGTTTGGAATCTAACATATATAATAACATTAAAATAATTTTTATCTGTTGATGTATTTTCTGCATATGCAGTCATATTATCAGGATTAAATGGATTATTTTGAGAAGCAACTTGTTCAGGTAAGTATGAAGGATCATCAACGGTTTCTGTATTTGTTGTTTCTATGGTTGGTGTAACTTCTGTTGTTATTCCTGTTGGTGTAGTTGAAGTCGTTGTTTCATTAGTTGTAGTTTCAGAAACAAAAGACAAATCTTCATAAAATACATATTTACCTGAATATAATTGTGTATTTGAATTATCAGAACTTATAATTAAATAAAAGTTATCATAACCCTTTTCATACATTCTTCTGATAGTGATATAATCATTTTCTTCTATCTTATAATATATGTTACCTATTTCAAAAGCATTATCTGCATCATAATGTATTTCCTTTTCTACTTTTTCTGTATCTGATTTAAATGTTAAAAGTATTTTAGAGTTATTATTTAATTCTGATAGGTTGTATGGCATTGGTTCTCCATTTGAATTAATATCTTGTGCTATATTGAAATTAATTTCTGTATCAAATGATGTTAAAACAATTTCTAATAAACCATTAGGTACATAACTATTTGTACTAGGAGATGCATTTGTGCTTTTTGTTAATATTCTATACTTATCAATCATTACAGGATAAGGTATCTTAACTAAATCAAGAGTGTTATCATTTCCTACTCCACCTTGCATTATATTTTTAAACTTAACATTAAAGATTTCAGAGTTTACAACACCTGATTCCATATTCAATCTTGTTAATGTTCTTCCGTATTTATTAATACTATTTGTAATACCTACTGAACCAAATTTAGATGTATAACTACCATTTACTCTATTTACTATTCTCATTTCAACATCAATTGATGCAGTAGTATTGGAGAATTGTATAATAGGTCTATATAATATCTTTTGCGTGAAATTTTCAGTTATTTCAAATGTTTGGTTTGTTGTTAATATATTTTCTTCATATAAATGAACAACATATTCTAATTCTATTTTCTCCCCTTTTATTTCTTCATTATATGCAAATTCATCCATATTTTCGTTTGATCCCATATAAGTTCCATATATTTCAAAATAATCTCCTTGTGTAGATTCTTTAACTACTATACCAACTTCATTATATTCTGGTGATTGTGGAATTGAAAAGGATGCTAAGTCACCCATGTAATAATAATCAACTCCTAATACACTTTGATCGGATGTTATAAACCCAAAATCAACAAATATTGGACTGTTTGTACCCAATCCTTCACCATAAGACAATTTTTGATTTATAGAATTTGGTGTTGGTTCGTTTAATACATTTGTAATTATTCTTTGGTTAGATACATCAAATATCGATGGTATATCAAATTCAATTGA
>Ga0075125_10000323_pt1 | contig 21107 bp, 28 predicted proteins | sample AntAceMetag02UKN_FD_69810 | JGI IMG/M metagenome (GOLD analysis project Ga0075125, IMG submission 69810) | Saline lake microbial communities from Ace Lake, Antarctica - Antarctic Ace Lake Metagenome 02UKN | ecosystem: Environmental > Aquatic > Non-marine Saline and Alkaline > Saline | place... | reverse complement strand
TTTTGCACCTGCTGGAGCTTTTGCACCTGCTGGAGCTTTTGCACCTGCTGGAGCTTTTGCACCTGCTGGAGCTTTTGCACCTGCTGGAGCTTTTGCACCTGCTGGAGCTTTTGCACCTGCAGGTGCTTTTGCACCTGCTGGAACTGTTGTTTTAACCTAGTATATAGAAACAACCATCATTTATAAACTTTACTATTAAAAAAGAATGGTGTTCTTTTTTTTTAGAATAAAGAAAGAAATATACCCCCTCCATGCCCTTATAGCGAAAGAAGAAAGAAGAAAGAAGAAGATAACACTTGTTTAGAGGTGTTTTATATATAGAAAAAGGGGGTCTAAAATAGACCAAATAACACTTTTTATTTTAATGACTTTTTAGGTCTTTTCATGAAATGAGCCTTTTTTAGGCCACCATCAGCAAGTATGATATTTCGTATCTTTTTGAAATATCTACTTTTACTATCAATCTTAATAGTACGACCGCCAACATCAAATATAGTCTTATCACCTACTTTATTTATCTTTGTTTTAAATCTACTGACTTCACCTAATAATGAATCCTTTTTTGATATATTACCTATATCATTATTGTTCTTTTTGTTTTTCATCTTAACTACCTTCCATTAGTCTCATTACATCTTTAGCCTTCTCATGAGTTATACTTATATATGATAATGTTGTATCAATTTTGGCATGACCGAGTATCTCTTGTAAATATGTTATGTCTGGAGATCTCTTATAAAATTCATCTGCAAATAGGTGTCTTAGATAATGACTAGAGAATTGATCAATCCCAAAATACCTGCCTGCCTTATGTAGAGCCTTACCGTAAAAACGCCTTTGGTTCTCTACATGTTTTACTAATTCCTTGTTATTTAAACTTTCCGCCTCTTCATTTAAAAATAAATAACCCCAAGTACGTTTTCCCATTAATTTCAATACTATTGGTTCATATTTCTTATGTAGCATTAGATACCGCTTTTTTGTCCCTTTAGACAACGATTTGCCTGAACCTATATTAATGTATATAAAATCTTCATCCTTATCAAAATCAAAGTATTCTATCCTTAACGTCAAAATTTCCTGTACTCTACAACCTGTCTTATATTGTAATAATGACATATACTTATATTTGCCTTGTAAAAAATTTATTATGTCCTGAACTTTTTCTTTTTTAATATAATTATACTCTTTTTTCCTATTTTTCTTTTTAGGATTAGTAAGTTTCTCTGCAACACGTTTCATTCCCCTTGATAATAGGAATTTCTTAATTGCATATCTATCTTGTTTAGCTTTAGTTTTAATATAAGTGTTCATCTGATTAACTGAGAATTTAGTACCACATTCTAATAAAAACTTTCTAACACAAGATACATATTTCTCAATAGATAATATTGCCATATTTTCATTAATTTCTAAATAATCTCTAAACGGTTCTATATACTCATCCATCGAATCACTCATCTTTTTTGAACCTCTTTTCTTGTAACATCTTTTTATACTCTTTTGCTTTAAATTTAAGCTTAGTACAAACACCACAACAAGAACGACCAAAGGAAGGACATTTATCACACATATCCCTTTCTACATAACTTAAACTTTTTACTACATAAAAAAAAGCTTTCTTATAATCTATATTATCATCTTTGTCAGTTACCATTTTATATAATATTAATTAAATAGATAAATAAACCAATTAAACCAATAGCCATAATATAAACTATTATCTGATTTATATCAATAAAAACCTCACCATTATTTTTACCAAAAGGAATAAAATGACTAAAACCTTTAGGGAACGTAAGACAAAAAGCCATGCTTGTAATAAAGCTACCTTCAAACAAATCCATTGCTAAATCTGTCTTTGTATAACTTCCACTATGTCTTGCTTCATGATCTATTACTTCATTAAAAAATTCTGTGCAATAAAACATATTTTTATTAATAAACATATCTTTTCCTACTCTTGATGCAATACCATGATCTTGAATATTTAATACCAAACCATTCTTTTTGCAAACATCAAAAGCTTTCTTTTGATTACTGTCGTAATCTCCAGATTTAAAGCCTAATCCAAATCCCATGGTGACACCCTATGTCCTACTCTAAACAACATATACCCGACTAATATAATAAAGATAAATTCTCCATACCCCATCATACGGCTTGTATCATAATATTCAGTCATACTAGTTTTATACATCTCAGAGTCTAATTCTTTTTGTTGTTCTAAATTTAATAAATAATTATCCCATTTTAACTTACCTTCCTCAGCTGAATATTCATTTATTATATCAATATTATACATTCCTATCATTATTTTACTTATACATATATAAGCTATCATAATACAAAATAAAAAAACAAAGATATCATACAACTTATAAAAAACATATTTTCTTTCATAAAACTTATGATACATTCTAACTATATAATTCCAAGTTATTCCAATAAACAAATATATTATCCAAGATGATATAACCATTACTACTAATCCAAAACTTTGATATAACGGATTAGTTTCTAGGATTTCAAATCCCATAAAAAACAAAATATAACTAGTAAAATCATCAAACAATATACCGAGGCCTAACATAAATAAACCCCATATGAAAATCATTGGATATTTGTTGTTTTTCATTTTGATATATATGTAAATACCTTTTTTAAAATCTTAGTTGTCTTTGATATTTTATTTAATGCATAAAATTGTTTTCCTTTAAGAACCCTTGTTTCTTGCAATATATTTAATTTAACAAAACTCTTAATTATTACATATGTTGTTTGATTACATACTTTTATTTTTTCTGCAACATCAGTAGCACCAAAATCAATAATATCTGCATCTAAAAAGAATTCTATAACTTTTATCTTTTGTTTACTTCCAAATATTTCTTGAAATAATGTGTTCATTTTTTCTTCCTCAAACTTTTAATATATAATTTAAAAGTCAATTCCTTTGCTTTACTTAGTTTTATCTTTTTACCAAATCTTTTTACATTAATCTTTTTTTCACAAGATGGACATATTATTTTATCTGATGAGAACTTGATTTTAGATCCACATTCACATCTTAATATCTTAGCCCTGAAATCATCAGATATACTTTTCTGAACATTTAATGATTTTTCTAGAGCATCTGCTATTTGATTTGGATTTAAAAATATACCTTCTGATTGTTTATAATTCTTATTTAAAATATAACAAGTTCTTTCCTGTTCTTTATTCCCATCTTGATCAATATGAAATTTAGCTTTCTTTGCTATTTCTTTATCAACTGGAATATCTAAACTATCAATTGCTTTATCTGATATAAAAATACCTTTATGACCTAGATTCATGTGTCTTCACCTGATATCTTTATATCCATATACTGATCTTTATGTTTATCATTATGAACATCAAATAAATCCCTTAATTTATATATTACTTTTGCTAATGCAATTTGCTCAGCTTTTATTTCCAACACTTCTTCATCACTTATCTCGACAACATATTTTTTTGTTTCTTCCGAGGTTTCATCATACCAAGAAAGAATATAACCATTTAGTACCTTTTTAATATTTATATCATCATCTGTCATCGCCTTCACCTGATATTGTATTACTGTCTTTCCTTTTCATTAACTTCTCAATATTCATATGAGCTACATCATCTAAATTAAATCCTATCTTTTGTGATAATACTGCAATATACCATAATACATCACCAAGTTCTTTAGCAATACTTGTAGCATATTCCTTTGTCATTTTGCCATCAAAGTCTCTATATAGCTTCTTGAATTTATCTGACACTTCTCCAGCTTCTCCAGTTAATCCCATTATGTAATAAAAGAATCTATTATCATCAACTTTAATATTATCATCTGTTATAAAGGCTAAGTTTTGGTAGTCATTCATATTCATTTTAAATCACCTAAAAATAAAGCAAATATATACACTAAAAATAAACTAATTGCAAATATAATTTGTCTATATATTAGTTGGTTATCTATCTTATCTTGAAGCCTGGAATCATATATTATTCCATTATAACTATAGCCATCTGGACAATCAGATACTTTAAAATCATATTCTATTGAGTCACCAGTTGTTGGGTTAATACATAAATTCTTTGTATTCTCATTTATAGTATTTTTCTCAATTGAAAATAATAGTGACCCATATAATATAGATGTAGTTAAAATGGCTAATACAATAATATACATTAATCTTTTTTTATTCATCTTTAATTTCCTCTCCCATTTCATACTTTTCTTTCTTTGTATTTCTATAAATTTGATTTAATACAACTAAAGCATGCACTCCAAAAAAACAAACTAAAGACCAGATCCACATTTTCATAAATAACATTACAATCATTGTGATAAACACTATTGTATTAATATAAAAAATATATTCTGGATAATATTTATCAAATAAATCTCCACCGTAAGTATGACCTTTTTCAGTTGTATCAACAAACTCATTCCAGGATTTTACTCCTTCATTTCTCATTGCTAGTTTTTTGTCAGTAGCTTCTTTTACATTTTTAAGTTTGGAACCTAATAATCTGAACCCAATCATAAAAATAATATAAGTAATAATAATCCCAGCCACATATTTATTCTTAGTAAAACCAGCACCTATTAAAATACCTATTATAAAAGTCATTGAACTAAAAAATATCTTTTTCCATTCCATTTTTAAAACTCGTTTAATAATCCTTTATTCATTCCTGTCTTTTTACCCCAGAAATCAATACTATCTTTTCCTCTTGGATCTTGACTTGAAGTTCTTACTAACATATTTCTTTGTTGTAATCCATCCATTATCAAAGAATCCACCATGAATAATTCTTCCTTAATATCATTAAAAACTTTCATATTACGAAGATCTTTGTTACTTGGCATATCTCGAATTGCATGACCTATTCCTACTATAACAAACTTAGATACATCACTTATACTGACACTATCTTTTCCATTAAAAAAAACATGCTTAGTGTCTTTATATGGATTTTCTATCATAGTAGCTTTAAATAAAAACTGAGTTAATTTAACAAGGTTTTTAACACCACCATAATAAGCCTTTAGCATACTGATATGTTCTGTCATCTCAAGTTCCATATTTAACTGAGAACATTTAGCAATTACACTTATTAATAATTCGTTGTAATACTTCGCTAAATGTGTATCAGTTTGTTCTTCGTAGTTTTGATTCCCCATTTTATACTATTGGTGGATTACCAGTTGCAGCAGCCATTGTATTAATACCGCATTTTGCTGCACTAACCATAGCTTGACATTCTTGTGTTGAAATACTTCCTTGGAATGCTTGTCTCATAATATACACCGATACAGCTGCTACAATCAACAGAACAATTACTCCACCCATAACCATAGGACCAGCTTTCATCATTCTCAATCCTTGAGCTATCTCGTGTTGAACTGATGCATCAATAAATGTTGGGTCTAAGTTTACAGGGAACATATTAGTTAAATCATGAACTTTATATGTTTTGAAAGATTTTACTTTTACTTCATAATTCTCCTCAGTACCTTCTTCAATATTCTTAATTAACTTTCGCAAATCTTCAATATTTTCAATCTTATGACCAGCCTCTCTTAATTCTTGAATTATAGCAGGATACATTGGATCTAAACTTGCTGCCATATCTCTGAATGACAAATACAAAGGACATTTAGAAACAACTTCTATTGTTGCAGAATTTTCTGTTAAACCGTAAACACCTTCTTTACCAGCTTTTGCAGCACCGTTTTTACTTTTAAAAGTAATAAACTTAGCCATCTTATCTTTATTCATTATATACATAATACTCTGTTTAAACATGCTAGCCTTTAAAAAAACACCAGCAGGAGTTTTCATAAATACGAATATAACTACTAAGGTTTCTATTGCTATTATAGCAAATAATCCCATAACTAATATTAACATTTGATCCATTTTAAATTTACCTCAATTATTGAAACATACTAGCAATACTTCCCATAAAACTCCCACCTTTACGTCTTGGAGATGAACCTGTACCACTAATAGATTGATTTATCATCATACTTTGAAGAGTTCTCTCGTTATGTCTAAATCTATCTGTTCCAACACCTCTTTTGAAATTCTGATAAGCAAAAAATTCAACTTGTTTATTCATTGCCCTTTCTTTAAACGTATATTTTTGTTTAGGTTTTGACATTATATTATTAAGTTTTATAATATTTTGATGTCTAAATACATCTTCGTAATCTTTATTTTCCCAAAAAGCTAATAACATTGATTTAGAAACCATAGCCCAATTATCTTTTCGAGCCATTATAGGTAAATGCTTTTCTTCGTTATATTCTTGAATTACTTTTAATTCATTATTAGGTCTAAAAGCATCTGGTTCTCTTTCTTCATTGTATCCAACACCAGAATAAGAATCATCTTCTGACATTTGTCGCTCTTGATTTTCAGGTTGATTACTTTCTTCTAGCTGATCATATATCTCTTCATTTACAAAACCCATTAGTTAACACCTCATTCCATAAACTTGTTATTATAATTAGCGAACCCAGCAAGTATCAAGCTAACAAATGTTAATAATCCAGATAAAACTCCAAGACCATAATTAAATGCACTCAATCCAAATTCTTCATGAACAACTAAATCACATGATTGTGTATAAGTTGTAGTATCTCCTGAAATAGTAGAACTATTAGTATAACAATTTTCTGATTCTGGTAACACTCCTGATACGGCTAAACTGAAAAAGATAATTGCAGCGACTATAAAAGCAATAATTTTATTCATATAAGCATTACCTGTATCATCTGTTTTAAATGGAATTAACCCTAATATTAAAAAAATAACTCCAATTAATTCAAATACTATTATAAATTCAAATAACATATTTATATCCTCCACTATATCTATAACTAACACCTTTATAAATATTTTGGATTTTGTTCTAATAAAGTAGAAAGATGAGATGAGATCCAACGATAAACCTCATCTCAAGAGAGTTTTAATAAGTATAATAAGAAAAATAAAATAGTGACAGTCATTTCCTAAAGTCACATTCAAAAAGGATCACTTGTAAAGTGAACCCGACACCCTGTCATACAGTTCTAAGCTTACGCTCCGAAAGCTCTGATTAATATTCCTATAATCACAGCAGCTGCAAGTACAATCAAAGCAACAGTTGCTAACTCAAATGCTGAATATGTAGTACTTTCTACATTATCAATAGTTGCGTTAGACTGGTTTGTAGTTGCTGATGTTGGCATAGCCGCTTTTACTTGAGCGAATACAACAACTCCAACAATTAATAAAACACCTACAACAACTAAAGTTGCTACAAGTTCTTTTAAACCAATTGCTTGACCGAATCTAGCTTTAATTCTATCCATTTTCAATCACTATTAATATAATTATGTTTTTGATTTATAAACTTTTTTGCTCTTTTTATAAAGGAGTAACTTGATTTAGAATATTTTAGAAAAATAAAAAAAAAATTAAAAAAATTTATGCTCCGAATGCTCTAATTAAAATTCCAATAATTACAGCAGCAGCTAATACAATTAATGCAACAGTTGCTAATTCAAATGCTGAGTATGTAGTACTTTCTACATTATCAATAGTTGAGTTAGATGCATTAGTTAATGCACTTGCTGGCATTGCAGATTTTACCTGAGCGAAAACTACAACTCCTACAATCAATAATACTCCTACAACAACCAAAGTTGCTACTAATTCTTTTAATCCGATAGCTTGACCGAATCTTGCGTTTATTCTATTCATTTTTAATTACCTTTATTTGTTTTTCATGTAAGTATCTTTACCTACAATCACTGTTGATTTTGAACCACTTGGGGAAGTACACATTGCGTAATGCATCATTCTTCCAGATTTCATCTTTTTAGACATCATCTTATATTTATTAGAAGTAAATTTCTTTTTCTTTTTTAAATCATAAAATTTTAACATATCTTTCATTTTCTACACCTACATATTTAGTTTCATATCTTTCATTCCTTTCAAAGGCTTCATTCCTTTTACATCAATATTATTGATCAAAGCTTTACCCTTCTCCATTTTTTTAAGATCTTCAATTATATCCATTTTCCTTACCCCAGATACAGTTATAATAACTGTATCTATATTTATAAACTTTTACCTACTATTTATAAATGACTTCTCAAATATCCTTATCGTCAATCATACTGATTGGCTTTTTTTCTTTTCTTAGTTTCCCAAGAATTGAGTTTGATTCTAGCTTTGATTTACTTATTAAATCTTTTTCTTTTGATATATCTCTCATTTTATTTCCTCTTGATTATCTTGTGAATCATATTCATCTGGAGTTCTATCTCCATCAGTATCAACTTTTGTTTGCCTTTTCTTTTCTCTTTGTTGTTCAGACATATCTCTCCATTTCTGCTGTTGAGCTAATGAAGCATTTTTGAATATTGATTTTGGTTGTGGAGTTATTTTATTATACCTATGATCTAAGTTGTCTGATATAAAAGTTTTATCGTCATATCCAAATTGCGTTTTAGTTGGATCATAATATTTATCTTCAACCCTAGCGACTACATGACTTGAATGAAATTTATCTGGCTTTGCGTAATTAGGAGCCTTTACTCCAAAAACTTCAATCTTAGATGATGGTACACCTTTAGATATTGCATCTGACACTATGAAGTTAGCGGCTTCTTGACATCTACCTTTGTTCCTTTTATTAGTTGGATTATTACAAAACTCACTCATCATATTTGAGTCTGGTGAATAGTTATGTTTTTTTTTATTTCTAGGTTGACAATCTAATCCGTTAATCACACCGTCTTCATCCCAGTCGTCAAATCTTGATATTAGTCTTTTTGATTTTAAGATATTCCTTTGGTTCTTAGTTACTCTATCACCTAATATTGTTGATGATTGTTTTTTGTAATTTCTAAATGAGCTTATGAAATCTGAACTAACTATGCTTTTTGATTTTTTAGTAAAAGTTCTTTTTTTTGATTTACTATTTCCAAGAATGTTTCCAATATTATTGAATCCTTTTATATTTGAACTTAAAGAAAAAAATTCTTTTTTAGTCTTTTTACACTTCCCATTTAATATTGAATTAATATCTAACATTTTATTCCCTTTTAACAAAGTCTTTAGTAGCCTTTTTTATTTTATCTTTATTTGCATTTCCCACACCTAAGAGTATTCCTAATCCTGGAAATCCAACACATGCTCCTAAGAAGCCACCAACTATGCCTTGCTTAATTGTTTCCTTTGTTCGTTTATTTCTATTCATCTTAACATAAAGCTCCACTCACAGAAGCCACTATAACTGATCCAATCATAAACATAATACCCACAACTAAGACCGTTGAAACAACTACTACAATTTAAACAGAATTTTCTTTTATTATAATAATTGCATTATCTTCAATTGGTGGTATCCCAGCAGCAGGAACATCATATAAGTGACTTCCAGCAGTAGCCCACGCATTTGCCCAGTCCAATCCTGTATGTGTATCATTCCCTGTTGCAGGGTCTACATAATATGTTGTAGCACTAACCATTCCTAACATTAGGATCATACTTATTATTAATATTAATATCTTATTATTCCACATCGTATCCATCCTCTGATAAATCTTCATCAATTCCTTTAATGTCACCTGGCCAAATCTCATCTTCAATGTAAACCATTTTAGATCTTCCTGGAGCAGACTTAACTTTTGAATCATCTAATTCCATTTCAACTAAATTATCACCATACCTTTTTGCAATCTCTTTTTGCTTAGTTATCCATATTCTATTTGGTTGATCTGGTTTATATCTTCTAGGTTCTATCTTCCCTTTAATTTTTAATAATTTTAATTCCATATCATCTATTCCACGATAATACGTGCCATGTCTCTTAGGATTCCTAGGTCTACAATCTAGAGCATTTATTACTCCGTCTTTGTCTTTATCCCCAAATTTCTTAAGTATTGATTTTGAACGTAAGAATGGCCTCTGCTGTCTAGTGACTTTATCTCTTGGATTAGGATTCCCTTTACCCAAGAAACTAAAGTTGAAATCATCTGTCATTCTCTTACCGACTACTTTCTTTGTTTCTTTTTTTCTTTTCCCAGATATTAAATAATTTAAGTCTAACATTTTCTTTCCTCTTAACATAAAGCTCCGCTTACGTAAGCTACTATCACTGATCCAATCATAAACATAATACCTACAACCAAGACTGTTGAAACAACTACTACAATTGTACTTGTGTCAAAATTAGCTCCACCAAAGGCTAGAACAGCTCCAATTAATATTGTTGCTACTAATATGATCAATCCAACTATTCCTAGGTTCATTGCACTGAAAAGAGTGCTTGTAATAGAATTACAAGTTCCTTTTGATGCTGTGAATCTTGGTAAAACTAAAATATATGGGACATCTAACGTAAAAGTACCAAACTCTTCCTGTCCATATTGAGATGCCATGTATGAATAACTACTTAAATCGATTTGTATTGTTGAATTCCCAAATCCAGATTTAAAATATGTTGTGGTATATGAATCTGTATTAAAAGTATAATTAACTGATTCATTATCTATTATTATAAAATCTGTACCACGTTGACCAGATACAGCAATAGAATCATAAATATCCATTGTTGAATTTCCTGATAAAACAAAAGAACTTTGACCAGTTACATCATAAAAAAAGTTTTCTCCTGAACGTGATAATGATATATATGAAGAATCAGAAATAATACTTATATTTTTATAACTAATATTATCAACATAAGTATCTGTATCATCTGGGTTTGAAGTAATAGCAGCTTTACCCGCTATATCTATTATATAGTTTTCTATACTTAAATTGAATCCACCTTTTATATACATACCATTATTGTTAGGGTTGTTTAATATTTTACCATTTTTAATAATACTATTAGTATTACCTTTTATTACATGCCCATATCCACCTTCATAAACAATATTGCCATCAAGAATAGAATTATTAGTATATCCTAAAAATAAAGTATGTAATGCAGTACCAGTATCACCATTTGATGCATTAATAATATTATTTTTTATTATACATGATTCATATCTATTATTTGTAACATAACTTACTGGCGATTCTTTACCACAACCAAGTCCATAACCAGCAGTATTATTATTTTTTGTTACAATATTGCCCTCTATTCTATTATTATCCCCTATGGTATAAATACCTGATCCAGTTGTATTAATAATATTTATATTATTATTAATTATACTCATATTGTTACCAAAAATAGAAATACCATTATTTGAATTTGATTTTTTAGATATGTCTACATTTATATTTTTAATTGTTATGTTATTATTTTTTGAATAATAATTATAACCTCCAATACTACCAATTAAAGATGTAGAAAATCCTGTTTCTTCATCACAATAATTGTTTCCACAAAACTGAATATTATCTAAAACTATATTACTTGATTCATCAAACAGAATACAAGCAGTTAAAGTTGTATTTAATAAATTACATGGAATATTTATATTAGATAATGTATAAGTTTCAACTGGATTAAAATCTATAAAACTTATAGTTTCATAAGTTACAGTATTAGTATCTTGAATATCTTCTGTTAATTCATTTATTTGTAAACTTTTTAAATTCATTTCGTTATTAGAAAAATTAACATTAACAATTGAAGATCCGCTTTCATAATATAAATAAGTAGTATTTATAGTATTATTTATAAATATAGAATCATTCCAACCATCTGAATCTCCTACTATTGTATATATTGTATTTTCAAAAATAGAATCTGTTATTGTTAAATTTGTTACAACTCCACTTCCAAAACTTTTCCCTATTGCATAATAACAATTTTTAAATCTAACATTTTTAATTTCAGAACCATTACTTGCATCTCTATATCTTATACAATTACCTGGATAATTCTTATCACGAATATTTGATTCAAGTGTTAAATTGTAAAAATTAGCAACTGCTTCATCTGGGTAAAACCCATAATAATTATCAGTTGTAGTACTAACATAATCAGCCATTACTATAACAACACCATCCATATCTTCTCCTATTAAAGTAAAACTTTTTGTTGTGTATATACCATGTAATGCTGTTATATTTTCAATATAAGTTCCATTTTTAATAAACATAGTATCTCCACTTGTTATTGGAACAGAACCTCCAAATAAATGTGTACCAATAGATGCCCAAGGAGCAGCTTCGCTTCCTACTGCCAAATCATCTCCACCAGGAGCTACATAATAAGTTGTCGCAGCACTAACCATACCAATCATTAGTATCATACTTATTATTAATATTAATATCTTTTTCATTTTTCTACACCTATACATCATCCATTATACTTGATAAAGCTTTATTAGATCTTGAATCTCTTTTACCTTGTCTTGTTAATGGCATCCTAATATCTGGACTGTGTGGGTTTTTATCTAAATGATCTGGTATCCCATCTAAGTCTGAATCATAAACTGCATCTAAATTGGAGTTACCATCAAATGCTGTCATTATCTTTTTTATCTTTCTTGGCTCTTGACTATTACCCATAGGTCTTCTATCTTCACCATAATGATTATTAATTACTATAATATTATTCTTTTTGTTTTTAATTAATCCCCTAACTTGTTGCAAACCATCGTCTTCTCTTTCTATATGATCTTGATTTATTTCAGCCTTTTTTTGATTTCCGAAAATATTACCCATACTAAACTTAGGTGGACTACGACCTAATACCCTATCTATATCATTTCTCTTTTTAGGTTTATAACTACTTAATTTAATTCCCTTACTAGGTTGCCTTCTTGTAGTCTTTTTACTTCCATTCATTATATCTTTAAAATTAATCATCGTATCACCATTATATCTGTATTTTTTATTTATAAACTTTTACCACCTATTTATAAATGATTATATCCATTCCGATTCTTTGTACTTCTCTCAATTTTCTTAGCCTTTTCCTTAGGCATTACTGTGAAACTAAAATGAGTTATTTTTTTTCGAAGACTTCTTTTCGTTGGATGTTCATCAAAACAATCTTTCTGTCTATAACTTTGTAATCTATGTCGAAGATGCTTAGCATGACCAACATAAAGTGTTTTAGTTTTTATTTTACCATTCCTTGTTTTCTTTTTATTCAAGAAACGATAAATCCCAGGTTTATTTGGGACTTTCTCTTTTAATGTATTTTCTCTACTGAATTTTAATATGGATCTTTTTCTTCTCATCTTCTATTCCTAGTGCTATTCCAAAAAAATATAGCGACTAAACCTGCTTCTATTATTGCTATTGGAAGTGCAAACCAATTATTCACTAATCCAAATAAGTATAATATCAACAAACTAAACATACTTACAAATACTGCTGGTGCTACTTGTTGAGTTCTAATATATACTATTACTAATAATAACAAAGGAATCATACCAAAGACTATGTTTGATACAATATGATTTATTCCTGCACTTTGCCATGCAATAACACTTGCATTAAATATATTAGTACTGTTCCCTGTTATTTGATCTAATCCCCAAGGTTCAGGGAATGCTGGTGCTGTCATTTTAAGCCTCCAACCTTTGTCCACTTACTATTTGGAAAAAGGCTAATATATAAATAAAAGATACAATTGTTTGAATTATATTTGCATAAATAACATGCATATCTAAAGATAACATCATTGACTTTAAACCGCCTGTTGCATTCCATATTATCTCTGAAAAAAATGTTAATGATTTTAACATATCTATTCCTGATCTTAATGCTGAGTCATCCCTTTGTATTCCTGAGTTTACTAAAGATTTATCATTTGCATAATAATAAATTCTTTCTGAAAATGAACCATTTCTATCCGCACCTTGGGTTAGACTAGTATCGTTAAGATTTATATTTTCACTTCCTAATTCTATTATTTGCATTCCATTAGCAACACTATTCTCTTGAACAAATCCAAACTGATTAAATAATGATAATGCCAAAGAAAGACATAGTATAAATATACTTATTTCTACTGCTTTCATATTACACTCTCCTCCCTGCTTCATTATATACTGAGATAGCAGCCATCAAAGTAAGTAATCCATATAATCCAATAAAATACCAAGTTGCTCCTGATAACACAGTATTGAAATACCATAACCAACCTAGAGATTGAAACATTATAGCAAACGCAGTTCCTGCAACTAATCCGATTGCAGCACTAGCTCTACTAAATATTAGTATTAATAATATTGGGACAAGACAAGCTATGAATGCTTTTAACATCTCACTGTTCTTATCTTTACATACAACTAATGATTCAACGACTCCATTAATAGTTTTAGTTTTTGAATAACAAACCTCTTCTCCTTCAAATCCAGTAAATACTATATTATTAAAAGTAAACTGAATAAGTCTAAATTGAGATACGGCATCATAATCTCCTCTTAATGCTGTAAAATCTGAATCATAATTTTTAGTATTATTCAAACCTGTCATAGTTAGTATAATTATACCATTTGAAAGAGTTACATTATCATTAGCGATGTTTTTCCTATAAGTAACATTCTTAACAATAACACCTGTGTCATTATCATATAATATCCATGATATTGATTCTGTAGCACTATAACTATCTGTATAATCAATTGATATAATACCAAATTCTGAATCTACATCATACTGAACTTCTACTTTTTCGTCAGTACCAGAACCACCAATAGCCTGCTCAGGAATAGTTAATGGGATTTCTCTTGCCACGTCAGCTTTTAAATCTCTGTGACAAGCTTCTACTCCAAAATCATTTACTGAACAAATTGTATATATAACATTTTCTTCAAGATATAAAACTACTTTGTTTTCTTGATCTAATGGTTGATCTACAACTAATATCTTACCTTCATCTTTTCTGGTATATGCACGAATACTTCCACTTTCACTATATTCACCTGATACATCATAAACGGCTATTCCTATCTCAACTGGGACTTCTCTATCTTGCTCTAACATATAAACATTAAAGGAACCATTATCCTTGTCTGGAATTAAACTTCTATAATAACCTAATTGAGACTCTTCATAAAATATACTAAATTGTATATAATCATAATCACAATTAATTATTGATGAATTAAAATTTGATTCAGTTATAGTAGTTTCAATTTTTCTATCAGGGCAATTAACTATCATGTTTATATTTATTGGATCGGTATCATAACATAAACCTTCTATTACTTTATCTATTTCATGGTTAAAAAACATCTGAGCTTCATAAAGAGCACCACCATTTTCAAAAGTATTCATTAATAACTTTGAACTTGCATTATCACAATACATATATGTTCTTGTATTACTTGATTCTAAATATACAATAAAGGTATTGTTATTAGAATCCCAACAATCATTATAATCATACATAAAATATGTTGAATTAATACTCTGACTTGATTGAACTTTTAAGTATGAAGTATTAGTTGAATTATCTTCCTTAATAAAAGTCAATGTTGTATTACCATCAAGAGTTGCATTTGGTAAGGAGAAAGTATTCCAATCATCATCATAACCATATTCACATGGATGATCATAAGTAAAGTTTCCTACACACTCTTGTAATGCTGCTAATTTTTGTGTCGTAATATTATCTCTATATGAAGTTTCATTACATGAATAACCATCACCTATTTGTTGGGTAAAATTAAAAGGTTCTAAAGTATTTTCTCTAAATACAGTAATATTATATATTGGAGTCAGATATACACTTGCAGATATAGTATCTCCAATTTCTAAAGTTCCATTTGTACTATTAATACTATAACCTGTAGCAGTAGAATTTATTGTATAATCTTCATTCCTTAAATAATATGTTTCTGTTCCATCAGCCAGCACGTCAGCCGTATTATAACTGCTTGTGTATAATGTTATGTTTGAATTTGGAATTAAGTTTCCTGATACTTTATTATATACATTTACAGTTAACTCTGATCTCCATAATTCAAATTCTTTATCATTAAAATCACATCCATCTCCACTGAATGAATAAGTATTCATATAGTCTGGTGACGAAATACTAATAATTGTCTCAACACAATCTAACAAGACATCATATGAACTGTTTCCAGTATAACTCTGAGATGTTGTAGAGGTTAGAATATCTAAATTAAATATAACATTTGAATTTGTTGTCCTATCTTTAGCATTGTATGTAACTTGATTACCAGTATATATTATGAAATTAAAATATTCTTCATCAAAATTTAATCCACCTAATGAATTTGTTTCTATTGTAAAATCATTATCATATAATTCTCTGAAATCTACTGATACTTTGTATTCTATTTCATTATCTGTAATTATATTTGTTTCTACTGAATTAAAATCAATATCGCTTTCAAAATCATACCAATACCCCTCGCTTTGACTTCCATCTTTTGGAACAATTACAACGTGGCCTAAAATATTTGATACATTCTCTCTATAAAAAATATCATGGTCTTTTGTTTTAACATTAAAATATAAAGTCATTTCTTTATCCATATAATCTGGAGTATTGAAGTATCCTGTCCAGAATTCATTATTCTGTTCTTTTAATTTAATTACTGGACTAATTCTATCTAATCTTTCAATGTATTCAAATTCATCAAACAAATCGACTGTACCTTCTGATTTAATAAATAAATCAACATTCCCTCTATCGAAAGAAATTCCATTAAATTCCCAAAAAAATAACTTTTCTTCAATATCTACATCAGCACTAAATTCTGTTATTGTGTGATCATCTGATGCTATTACTTTACAATACTTTCTTCCTGTAGTTGTAAAAATTCCTTGATCTGAAAATGGATATGTTGTTATTGATATATTTGTAACATCTATACTGTATTCAGCCGTTCCAGTTAATTCTTCATTATCATAACATTCTACCTCAAAACCAAATAAGTTATCATCAATAAAAGTCATATCAAAATCAACATGTGTTGTTCCAAAAAATTCGCTTGAATTATCTAATTCTGGACTTCTTATTGTTATGATTGGTTTAACTGTATCTTTAATAAAATTAGTTGTTAATGATCCAGTATTATTATAAATATTAGTTGCGTAAATATTTATTTGATTTGAACCTTCGTTCCATTCAATACCTGTAATATCTTCACCACAAGGTATTGTTATATTAGATCCACCATTATAATTGTATTCACAAGTTAAATTGCTTGCTATTATTTCAACTAAATAATCGTAATCTTTATCATAGTTTATAACTATATTATCCCAGTATTTACTTGAACCAGAAGAATAACTATTACCTACAATTTCTATATTATCTGTTAAAGTAGAATTTAGGTTATCTATTTTTATTACAGGAGTTATTGAATTAATATAACTACAATTAAATTTTGTATAAACATAAGTAAAACTTGTGTTATCATCAGAACAAGATGCTATATTATTACTTGTATTTATTGGAATAAGTGGATGATAATCTACTTTCAAAAATGATCTAGTTGATCCATTACCATTTTCACATATTCCAATTTTTGCATAACAAATCTTATTATTTGATAAATCTATAAAATCACTCCAATCAAAATAGAATGATGCTTCTGACAAACCAACAAGAGCCTGAGCTTCATTAGATGTGTTTATTGTTGGATTTTTAGACCAAGTAAAAAAGTCATCTGCTAAATTTGTAATATTATACCTTATAGGTATATCATAATTATATCTTTTATTATCTTCATCTGGGAATGTTCTTATAAATACTGGTGGATTTCCTAAAATAGAAATAGTTCTTATTTCAGTAAAAGTACTAACTCCAGCATCATTTAATACTTTTGCTATAAAAGTAAAATTACCATTATCTGCTATTGTAAATATATTTTCATATGGATAAGTAAAGTCATATACTGAATCATACAATCCTCCAGTTGAATTATAAACCGCAAATCTTACATAATCAATACTTCCAGCTGTTGCATTTACTTTTAGATATAATTCATTTCCTAATAGAGTTGAATCATTTGTTGGCGTTGGTAAAGTAAATTCTATTGTTGGAGATACTGTATCTAGATAAAAATATCTTGATTCTAATCCTAATCCACTTGCAGTATCATTAGCTTTTACAATGATTGAGTTTGAACCTTCTAACCAACTCACTCCACTAATTACAAACTCAGTATTATTTGTACAACTTATATTATATTCTGTTCCATTAATAATATAAGAACATTGATCTATTGTTAAATTTGAAGTCACCTTTACTAATAAAGAAGGACCCACAGCAAACCAACTCCAATCTGTTGTTGGAGATAATATTTCCACAGTAGGACCTGAAAGACCAATTCCAAATATTACTGTTGGTAGATTAGTTATTCTTCCTGATCTTGATTCTATGGATATGTTAGCCTTATAAACTCCATCTGATAGAGAAGTAAAGTTATATGATTTTAAAATACTTGTATTGAAAGAACCTTTATTCCCATTACACTTATCATCAATTATAAATTCTTTTGAAAGTAACACACCACCACTTGTATATAAATTAAATGTTGTGTTGTATAAACAAGGTTCTATTATTTCTGCTTGAATATACATATAATCTGATGAAGGATTAACTGTTGTTAATTCAGTATATTCTCCAATTGGATCGACTACGTCTAAATAGAATGAAACATTATTATCTCTATGGAATCCACCAATAGTTAAAACATCAATTAAAACCGTGTTTTCTCCTTCTTCAAAAAGTCCTAAATAAGTAGTTGATATATTTGAAACATATGGAATTGATGCTGATTCAAAACCACTTGGGTTAACAGTAAAGTTAAGATACCCATCAAATGTTTCATTTACGTTTATAACTAAAGACTGAGATGTATTATATAAAACTTCACTTAATGGATTTATTATATTTATATTTGGATAACTTAATGCTAATTTAGACTCACTAGAATTAAAACTACTTAGATCTCCATAATCATATTTAGCAGCACATGAAAATAATATTGTATCATTATAACTATAATTCCCTGAACTTAATATTGAAATTGTATTATTAGTGTCTCCTGCTAATCTATACTTAAATCCTGAAATTAATTCAATAGCTTGACCTTCTAAAACATAATTTGACCCAAATATTGTATGAACTAAATCATCTAATTTATATGTGATTATACGACTTGATGATGCACCTATTCCATTTATTAACCCTAAATTAGGATCCCATGCAGTTCCATTCCATTCATATCCAAAATTATCAGTTGAATTACTACCTATTAAATAAAATTTTCCTAAAGAGTTAAAAACATCGTAATATGATATAGCTGGATCTATATTATTTGCATAATTATTTAAAACCCAGGATGTACTATTAAAATAATATCCACCTATAGTACTATTATGATATATTAAATTAATATTACCGTCTTTTTCAAATGATGAAAAACTAAATGGAACTCCTGATAATCCGTTTTTAATACTATTGTTTGTAATCCATGCAGTTCCATTCCATTTGTATCCCCCTATGGATTTTGTTCCTGGGAAAAACCCACTATGACGAACACTTAATATATATAATTCATTACTATAATTAAATACTGTTGGAACAAATGTTGATGCGAGTGCCCCTCCTGTAGGCAATCCATTTGATATTGAAGAATTGGGTTCCCATACCGTACCATTCCACTTATATCCATAGGTGTCTCCAGTGCTATATGTTATTGCATAATGTTCATCGTTTAATATAAATACATCGGAAGAATCCGCTCCTACTGGTAAATCATACTTAGCATTGTCATATCCCCAGCTTAAATTTCCTCCTAAAAAATAGGAATTATTGTACCAAGTAAAAGTATAATTAATATTCTTTAGTGATTGGTTTTCTGCTTCACAAAGACCATAAGCACTTTCATTTGAAAATATTTCCTCTGGTGTTAAGTTAATTGATATAATATTTACAGTAATATCTTTTATGTTTAGAGGACTACTATTTAACCAAGTTGAATTTAATGTACCATTAGTAGCTTGACATGATAATGTCCAATTATCATTAATACTTAAATTACTTGAATTAATTGTATCAATTAAAACGCTTTGATTAATTTCAAATTCTGATGTATTTCCTGAATTATTTAATAATCCATTCTTATACCATTCATAATTAAAAGAAATATTAGTATTAAAACTCGCAGTTGAATTACAGTAACCTGATAAGTTATCTTCAATAGTTGCATCTACTGGAATAATTATTAAACTAGTTATGTTAATTGTTTCACTTGTAGGAGTTGGAGCATCATATGGATTATATGTTCTCCCTTCATCATATAAGTCACTTATTTCTATTGATGTTAAAGCTTTATTAAATTTTATAGGTTGTGATATCTTACCATTAAAATAAGCACTTGCTCCACCCCATTGACCAATAAATATATCAGTATTATCATTTGCTACCATATTTGTAACAGTTTTTGTATTTGTATTAATTCCATCAATATACCATTTGTATTCTGTTCCATTTTTAGTTATTACTATATGCTGTAAGTTAGTTGTATCTCCAGCATTAGCATCTATGTAATCAGTACTAAGTGCTGTATTATGATATTGTAATGTAATACCATTTCTGTCTGCTCTATGTAATATTATGTTATAACTGTATTCACCTGTATTTTTCTTACCAAAAATACTATAAGTGTTACTTGTTATATCGTTAAGTTGTATCCATGCACTATAAGTCCAATCCGTAGTTAATGCAGCAGATGTCTTTATGAAATCATCAGTTCCATCAAAATCAAAACTATTATTACTTGTAACAGTTACTCCATTGTAAGCTGTTGCATTATTAGAATTACCACTTAAATCTGTTAATTGTGTTAAAGGATTACTATAATGTAAATCTTCAGTAACTTCTGTTCCATCCATTAAATTATTTATTTCAGTTGACGTTAATCCTCTATCATACATAAAGAAGTCTTTCATATCTCCTTTGTAAAAACCATTATTATCATCATCCATACCAATCCAGTTATCACCAGAACCTGCTGTAATTGAATTGTAAGTATTTGTTTGAGTATTCTTATCTATTCCATTAATATATAAAAACATATCTCCTGCTTTACAAACGAATGCAAGGTGTACCCATTCATC
>Ga0075125_10000321_pt1 | contig 21138 bp, 26 predicted proteins | sample AntAceMetag02UKN_FD_69810 | JGI IMG/M metagenome (GOLD analysis project Ga0075125, IMG submission 69810) | Saline lake microbial communities from Ace Lake, Antarctica - Antarctic Ace Lake Metagenome 02UKN | ecosystem: Environmental > Aquatic > Non-marine Saline and Alkaline > Saline | place... | reverse complement strand
GTTCAAGAAGTGTTTTACTCGTTTCATCAATGGGAAACTTCTTTATATTCTGTATATCCTTCTCGAACTGTTTATATGCTTTATGTATTCTGTCAACACACGATATGCAAACATCCCCAAACTCAAACTCCCTGCAGAGTCTATATTTCTGCCACCTTATATCAAAATCTACTAACTGTATGTCAAGGCTTATAGAAGCGTTCTTCCCACCTTCTCTTCTCCCGAATAATATCCAAGAACGTGCTTTACTTACTTCTTTATTACAAATATCACAATATAGCCTTTCTGTCGTTGTTCTCATGTCTTTGTATTACTTAAATTATTCTAACTCCTCAACCACCCGTAGGCGTTCGGCTTGAACAAAGGCAAGTATCCTTTTTCTTCTTTCGGCATATTCACAATTACAGTCCTTGCCTCCTGGACAGTCATAATAGGGATCATCACAGACGTAATGCTCTACTAGTTCGGCATTGTCTAATCTCGCCTCTAAGTCTTTGTTCATTTGTTTGCCTTAATTAAATAACTTCATTCGCTAAATATCGTGTGTGAGTATCAAAATCTTTAATTCCTAAATCATTAGTTGATTTTTCACATGATTTACACTTGAAATTAGGAACTACGTTCCTCCAATAATTATCATCGTCATAAGCATCCTCTATTGTACTTTTACTCCCACAACCTTCACATTCAACATCTATCGTCAAATCCCTTCTATATTGGTTATACCTTTTTATGACCTTCATTATTCTTTACCAACTAAATTAAAATTATTCTAAATTATTCCTATACCACTTAACACTAGGATCCCTATATAAACTGTTATCCCTGCACCTAATAAGTTAAGAAATATTATTAACAGCACCATTAAGATTCCCCCAATTAATTCGGAAACTGACTTGATAATACTCTTTATTTTGTCCATATTCTTCATCTCATCTTTAAGTAGTTCTTCCTTCATTGCTGTGACTATTGAAACACCCTTTAAATAGAAACTGACTGCATGACGAGCCCTGCTGTCTTCTCCTCTGGAAGCCTCCAACGCTCTTGAAGCGGCGTTCCCTTGTCGGTTAAGATCCTTAATCATCTCCTGATACACCCTCAGGCGTATTGTCTTTTTCTTCATTTTCCCCTCCTGCTAAATCAAATTATATGCCATGAATACACACATTCCTGTAACTAATGTCACCCCAACAGCTATTCCCAGAAACATCAAACACCCCATAGCTTCCTCAAATCCATCTCCCGATACGTCCATCTATCTATAAACTCAAGTTAAGTAATTCCGGTGCAAATATCTCCACTGCTATCATAATTGACAACCCCGCAAGTGCCAGTGTCGCCCTTAACCTATATAGTCTCTGTGCCTCCTCATTCCTGATCTTTGAATATATGTACATCCCGAATCTGTTGTTCATAACTGGCGTGGTCTTTAAATTAATTATTCTTCTATAAATTCTAGTACATCGCTTTTGGCATATTGTGATCTTGATCCCATTTCTCGTAAAAATTCTACTACGGCAACATCACCATCAAATCCATCTTGAGAAAAAGCACTAAACACTTTTCGGATGGCTTGCTTGTAAGTTAAAAGTTTGTTTGTTCTCATTTGTTTGGCGTGGTCTTTAATTAATTATTCAAAGAATACACTATGTTTTATCCAATGTCAAGTGTTATGTTAATTATCTATAAGTTCTCTGTTCAATTAAGTTTCTACTAAATTATCTTCTCTCCTCAAAATGTTAACTCTTGTTAAAAACACTGTTGTCTATCTCATCCCCGTAGTGTTTTATAATTGCACTTGTATTTGCATCTCTTGAACGATCTTGTTTCTTCATTACCAACTTCAATGCCTCTGGTGTTAGTATCCTTCTCTTTCTACCGTTCGGTATCTTCTTTCTACCTTTACCAACTACATCATAATCATCGATCCACATTGTCCTGAATACAAAATCATGAATATCGTTGATTTCGTCATAGTAAATTACAATTGCCTCTTCATCTATCAATCCCTGTAGCTCAGAATCCTTCACCCATCCTAGTAGTTTAGTATATGTTTTACCATCCTGTGCTAGCTTCTCCCTTGCAGAACGTGCCACTGTGGTAATATCTAGCTCCCCTGTACTCCAACGTGTTAAAAGTTCCTTTACGTTCATCTAATTGTATACTTAAATAAATTCATCCGGATCTATCTCGTCTTCCCATCTCCGCTGGTTTAACCAAGTGGTTGGGAATGGTATAAATTGCACTTCCTGCCATTGTTCAGTTATTTCGCTGTCACTTACACTTGAAAGGATTCTCTTGAATAATACGTCAGCTTCAGATTCAGATTTCAATCCAGAGAAAATTCTAATAAAAGATTCCTTGGCTTTACTCTTCCCTTTCTTCTTGGGATATAATTTCCAGAACTCTTCAAATGCTTTATTTATTTTTTCTAAGAATGATCTCTTTTGCTCTTTCTTTTGTAATCTTTCTTTTGTAGTGTCTTTTGTGTGTCTACTTAACTTGACTAGTTCCGTATCAAAAACTAGACTAGTTGACTCAGGAAACTTGACTAGTCTAATTCTGTTGACTAGTTCCCAAGAGGATACGTTCTTGTTGAAAAGCCATTCGTTACTTTGTTTCTTGCTTGTTCCTTTCTTAACTAGTCTAATTATGTTGACTAGTTGAAGTTGCTTCAAACAATTACTGATTGTTTGTCTAGACCTGCCTGTTAGTGCGATTAGTTGACTATAGCTTATTTCATCTGAAGATTTGCTCCATCCGTTGGTTTTACGCAAAATAGCTAATGCGACTTGTAGCTCAGCGGCAGATAATTTGCAACTCATCAAGACTTCTAAAACATCATTTTCTATTTTAGTGAATTTAGCAGTGGTCATTGCAGTTTGCTCTCCCGATTAAGTAGATTAAAATGTAGATTGTTAGATAGGAAGCTTAACGAAGAAACTTTGGGAGAGACTTTGTTGCGTTCCTATCTAACAATCTACACTCTAAATTCATTGATGATTCTCTCCCATTAATATTAAGTTCTGTATTTAATTTACTCTTCCGTTTTTATAATGTCAAGAGTAAATCTTACTTACTGGTTTTTATGAGAATTTAACTATTCCAACTATTCGCAACTATTCGGCACTATTGCGAATAGTTAGGAATGGTTAGGAATAGTAAGCATGGGACATTTTCTTAACGGACTTTCGTCCTGTTTGCAACGGCTCACATTTTGTGGTAAGTTGTTTGTATTAGTACCATAAACATGGCTAAAAAAGACGAAAAGATAGCCCCAAATAAAACTGGGAGTAAAAGGGATGATAAGGGTAGATTTTTAAAAGGCACAGTTCCAAATCCTTCTGGTCGCCCTGTTGGAACAGTTTCTCTTGTTCACATGATGAAGTTGAAACTTCAAGAGGAATATCCAGAGAAGAACAAGGGCAACTTGAAGAGTCGAAAAACTTATGCCGAGAAATTAATAGAAACCATTTTTTGTCAGGCAGTGGATACAGGAGATCAAGCACAGATTAAAAACATATTGCAGTATGTTGAGGGTATGCCGAAACAGCCGATTGATTTGGGAAACGCTGATGGCAAGCCATTTGAGGTTAATGTAACCGTTACAGATTAAATCCGCTATATGGATATAACAATCACAAAGTTACAGAAAAAATTTATTGATTCGAGAATAGAGGAAACTCTGTTTGGTGGCAGTGCTGGTGGTGGTAAATCATACGGACAGCTAATTGATGCTTGGCTGTATGGACTTGAGTTTGAAGGAAGTAAGCAACTAGTACTTCGTAGGACATTCCCTGAGTTAAAGCGTTCTCTTATATTGCAATCTTTTGAGATTTATTCACAAGAGATGGCTAAGTATCACCAATCAGATCATAAGTGGACAATTGGGAATGGAAGTACAATAGAGTTTGGATATTGTGATAGTGAGGGAGATGTAACGAAATATCAGTCTGCAGAATATGATGTGATACGTTTTGATGAGCTTACTCATTTTACAGAGTATCAATACACGTATCTAAAATCACGTATTCGTGGTGTGAATAATTACCCTAAAATGATGAAGGCTTCAACTAATCCTGGTGGCGTTGGTCATCTATGGGTTAAGGAGAAATTCATAGACAACAAAGAGCCCGGAAAAGTATATACAGATGAGTTTGACAATAGATCTATATTTATTCCAGCAAAGATTCAAGACAATAAATTCTTGATGGAGGCAGACCCTGATTATGTTAAAAGACTTGAACAGTTAGATGAGAACACAAAGAAAGCCTTACTTTATGGTGATTGGGATATATTCGAGGGGCAATACTTCTCCGAATTTAACAAAGAGAAGCACGTAATTAAGCCGTTTGAAATTCCTCAAAACTGGGCGAGATTCAGGGGGATGGATTGGGGATACAATGACCCCTGTGCTATCTTATGGTTTGCAGTGTCGCCAGATAGCCATGTTTACGTATATCGAGAGATGTATGTCAATGAGACTTTATCAAGTGATGTGGCAAAAGAGGTTGTTAAACTATCAGTAGATGAGTATATAGATTATACAAGTGCCTCGCCTGATATGTGGGCTAAGCGAGGTCGTGGAGGATTAACAGGTGAGACTACGGAAGAGGATTTCTCAAGCAACGGAGTTCCGTTGATTCGTGCAGATAATCAGAGGATTTTAGGTTGGCAAAGAATAAGAGAGTTTTTATCAGATTCCCCTGATGGAGAACCGTATTTGCAAATATTTTCAACATGTGTTAATTTAATCAGAACTCTACCAGGATTGACTTATCATCCGAACAGAACAGAGGACGTAAGCGATAAAGACGAGGATCACGCACCAGAGGCACTACGATATGGGCTTATGACAAGACCTTCGCCGAAGAAACTAGAGGAAAAGAGCAAGGCTTATACATGGGACTGGTGGGAACAGCAAATAGAAGCTCAAAAAAATAAAGAAGAATATTAATTTATAAAAATAACCGCTATGATTACCACCATTTTTATTATTTATATAATTTACAGGCTTGTAAGAACTTTTCTTAGAATGTGTGAAGAATGAAAGAATATATACTAGAACAATTAGAGCAGATTTCAAGATTCTTGGGATTAAGACTTAAATTCTCTGGGGGTTTTAGCGTGAGATTTGAGACAGATGCTTATAATTTAGAAAAAAGTAAGAAAGAAATTGCTATAATAGAAGATGGAAACAGAGTACTAGAAGTCTATTGGGAAGATCCAGAAGACAGAGACTCTGGCAGGGAATTCATTTGCGATGTGTATGAGGCAGAGGATAAAGCTAAATCTCAGGCAAGATTGTATAAAGGCTTGTTATCCAAAATCAAAGATGGTACTTTGGATATCAAGAGATATATGAAACCATTTTGGAAAGACAAATATGGTGATGGTGTTGCAATAACTAGCTCAGGATTAATAATACCAAAATGAAAAATAACGAGCTTTTAAGGATACTAAAAAACAAGAAATCACTCGCCAAGAAACATAACCAAAAATATCATACCAAAATCAAAAATGATAGATCATATTACGACTGTACTGTTGAGGGCAGTGTTGATTACCCTCTTGCGAATGTGGCTGCCTCGAATATCATCAATAACTACAAACAAGCAGGAGAAGACCTCCACCTAACAGACGAGAATCCAGAAAACATCCAGTGGCTATTTATATCCAATGCAATCTTAAAAGATGCAGAGGCTAAATACGATTTGAAGAATGCCAAGTCTAATATGCTTACGGATTTTGTTTCTGGTGGGAAAGGTATAATCAAGGTTGTAACTGAGGTAAAGACGAAGAAGAAGGATTTAGGATTGATTGATAAATTCAAAGGGTTGGTTCTACCTGGCACTGTTGAAGAGGAAATTGTAGACGATAAATTATTACACGTTGATTGTATAGACCCATTGAAGTTCTATCCAATGTCAGATGCAGGAAAAACGCTTGAGAACTCATGTGTTTTTGAAGAGATACTCAAGAGCAAAGAGGAGATAGAAGCAACTTATAATATAAAAATAAGTGATGACGATTTGCTCGATTTGACTACAGGTGATAAGGATTTAGACGAGGGTTTATCTGCTGGCGAGAAAGAAGTCGGCAAGAAAATAAAACTCTGGATATGTTGGTCACCTTATGCTTTAGATGGTAAAAAGAAACAGGAAGGCTCATATTATCTGTTCTCTAAAAACAAGGTGTTTAGCAACAAAGCAATGCAGTACAATCCGTACGTTATGTTTTTCAATCATGAATATGCAGACAGAGACAAGGAATTGCAACCTTATGGTGATATTAGACTAATTAAACCTCTTGTAGAATATCTAAACGATATTAAACAAGATACTAGAAGATATGTTCGTAGAGTTGCAAGAAGTAAATGGGTTGTTCAAAAAGGAGCAGATGTTGATGTTAATTCTTTGAAAGATCCTAAGGATGGAGTAATAGTTGAAGCGAAACAGATGGGTGCTATTGCTGCACTTGAAGTTCCACAGCTTAATCCAGCCGTTCTGATGTATGCTAATGATACAGAAAGATTTATAGAGATGATCTCTGGAATGGTTGGCGGAGATCAGACAATGCAGGGTGTATCGACAGCGACAGGACAAGCAATTGTTGCACAGCAAGGTGGTACGAAACTTGCAGGAGGATTTGACAATATTGCATGGGGAATGGAAAAGGTTTATAGATTAATTCTGTGGAATATCTATCAAAATTACGATGACGAAATGATAATCGAGGTTGTTGGCGAGGATTTGGTAAGACAATTTCAAGAGGCAGAAAGATCTTATGCCGAAAGAAGTGGTTTATCACTTGATCCTGGAGAATTTAAGAGTGATTCGGTTCGAGAGGTAATAGCTAATACGGACAATACTCCACAAGGAGAAAAGCCATTTGATATAACACAAAAGAGAGAAGGAAATGTTCTCGTGGTTAAGTTACGAAAGAATGCTATTGTAGAAGCTCCAAAGATTAAAGTGACGATAATGCCACAAACTAATAAAGAAATACGATTGAAACGTGCTGTAGAGCTTTATGGATTAACCCAGAAAGACCAATCAGCTAATAGTACAGAAGTTTTGAAGATTGTGGCTAGAATGATGGATGTAGGAATAGATCCCGAGAAGTTAGTTGCTACACAACAGCAACTGATGCAAAGACAACAACAGGTGGTAGGACAAGCACCACAGCAAGGTGTTCCACAATTAGGTGGAGTTGGCGGTGAAACTGCTGGTAATATTTCAGGAGAGGCTGCAGCATTATGAACTTATTAACAGGAACGCTACAAGATTATAATTTGAAGGGAATATTGAGACCTGATGGTATGTACGCTGCTTATGAGTCTGCAAAAAAAAAGAAACTTAAAAAGAAGAAAACAAAGAAAAGCAAAGGAAAGTCCATTGCCAAGATATTAATTGAGGTAGATGTAAAGGTTGAATAAGATAACACTAACGCCAGATATGGCAAAGAAGTTAGGTCTTGACTTAAAAGCAGGTGATGATGTTGCAATAATGATTAAAGGCAAGGTATCCAATACTGATAAGGATTTGCTTGTTGATGTTGAAGATGTAAGAGGTAGCATGATAGATAGTGCGATGTTGACAGATGATGGAGATAAAGATTATTCAAAAATGGCTAGAGCGTTTAGATTAGCAGGCAGAAAGAATGAAAGAGGATCAAGTGATAGACCAGACGGCAAAGGATCAGATGGACAAGTTGCTGATGGAGGAGAAGATGAACAAGAACGAGATGGCGAAGAGTCATAAGTTTGTATCTCGTGGAGGAAATATGATAGAGTGTACTGAATGCAACCTGAGGCACGGAGGATTAATAAATTCAGGAAGGGAAGAGTTGAGAGACGATGGTCATGTTTATGCGATAAGATCTTTCGGAACATTTAGCAAAGGTGATTTAATTCTTTAACAATTTGATATAACCGCTAAGTTCATTTAGGTTTTCCTAGATGGAGGATTCTTAGCGGTGTCCTTCATCTAAGAGAGCCGAAAGGTTCTCTTTTTGATAGCTCTTTAGAAACAGAATAGAGAGGGTAAGGATAATGTTGGGGAATGGTTTTTGCCCTCTCCATTCTTATTCTAACCTTTTTAATAGTGGATAATTCTAATCCATGAACCCCGCAAGGGACAATTCGTATTTTATATTTAGAACCCATAACTAAAATGGATGGAGAAGAAACTACAGTAGCCTCGCAAGAGACAACTACTGATGAAACCGCTGCAGTTTCAGAAGACACAAATGCAGAAGTAGAAACGACTGATTCGCAAGATGATGTAGTGTCTGCGGAAGTTTCGGATAGACCTGAATGGCTACCAAGTAACTTTAAGAACCCAGAGGATTTAGCGAAGAGCTACTCTGAACTTCAATCAAAGTTAGGCGACCACAAGGCAACCGAAGAAAAAGCTCAATTGCTGGATAGGTTACTTGAGAACCCAGCGCTTTTAGCACAACAGAATAGGCAACCGCAACAGCCAGTGCAACCACAAGTGCAAATGGATAAAGAAGGTCGCAGAGTGGTTACAGACGAAGAGGTGAGAGGATATACATTTGAAGATACTCGAAACCTACTGCTTGAGGACATGAAAACATTGCTGAAACCATACGAACCTGTAAGGGAGGGTTGGCAACAACAACAAAGTGATGCTCAAGTAAAGGCTCAGGTAGATCAAATCTACACGAAGTATCCAGATGTAAAAGATAACACCGCCTTAGAGGATTTAATGGCTGGCAATATCGCAAGAGGTCTGCCAGTTGATCAAGCATATACAACAGCTAAGGAAGCGTTGACGAAAGAGTTTGATACATTGAGAGCATCTCTAAAGAAGGAAACAGCGGAAGCCAAAGCAAAAGGGGGAGATGTTAGTTCCTCTGGTGTAGTTGGAAACAACAAAAAAGCTAGGACAATTCAAGAGGCAGCAGAAATAGCAAGGAGCAAAATAGGTAAGTAATATATGAGTTTTTAATATTAATGAACGCAAGTTACACAGAACTGCTTTCAACAACATTAAAAGAATACAAAAATCAGTTGGTCGATAATATTTTCGACTCTAATGCTGCATTCTTCTTAATGAAAGAAAAGCAAAAAATGTCAAGTGGTGGTGAGAGAATTGTTGTTCCAATAATGTATGCAACCAACGAAACAGCTGGTAGCTATTCTGGTTATGATGAACTAGATGTAACAGCACAACCTGCAGTAACAGTTGCAGAATATAACTGGAAACTGTACTACGCTTCTATCACAATTTCAGGTGAGGAAGAGATGAAGAACAGAGGAGAAAGACAACTCATCAACTTGTTAGAATCAAAAGTAAAACAATCAGAAATGTCTTTAGTCGCTGACTTAACTACAGGATTCTTTGGATCTGGTTCAGATTCGGATGATATTGTAGGTGTAGATGCTGCAATTCAAGAGACTGGTACTTACGGTGGAATTGCTGGTGCTACACATGCTTATTGGAGAGCTGATACAGACGAGACAGCAGAAACGCTATCTTTAGCTGATATGACCAATACATTTAACTCTTGTTCAAAAGGTGGGACTGATAGTCCTGATATTATAGTTACAGACCAGACTTTATATGAAAAATATGAGTCATTAATGGCTGCAAAGCTTAACATCAACTATGAATCAAGATCAAAAGCAGGAAAAATGCTTGGAGATGCTGGATTTACAGCACTTGAGTTCAAAGGAAGACCTTTAGTATGGGATGAGAATTGTACTTCAAGCAATATGTACTTTATCAACTCAAAGCATTTATATTTCCATGTAATGGAGGGACGAAACTTTGAGACGACAGAATTTATCAAGCCAACAAATCAAGATGCAAGAACTGCACAGGTTTTATGGATGGGTAATATTGTTTGTGATAGACGTGCTTCACTTGGGGCAATGCGAGGAAAGACTGCTTAGTGTCTTTGTGTGATTTTCGGTTGCACTATAACTAACCGATTTCTACATATAGTTTAGAAAAAGAAGAATGAAAAGTATAAATGCGACAAAGTTGGCAGCTAATGATGCAACAGCTACTGATACACCAGGAGCTTATAGACAAGCAGCTGATGGTAAGATATATAGATATGTACAAGCTGTTGATATAGCCGTTGCAAACGGATACGTTGTTACAGTCGCCGATGCAGCTGATGATTCAATAGTGAGTGCCGATGCAACAGGAGGGTCTGCAATTGGAGAAATTCCTGCAGGTGTTGGAATAGGAACAATCACAGCAGATTATTATGGATGGGTTTTAGTTAAAGGAGTTCACACTTCGGTTCTTTCTGATGGTTCAGTAGCCGCAGGAGATGGAGTGACTCCTCATGCTTCAACAGATGGTGGAATTGACACAGTTGCAGCAGGCTCAACAGTTGCTGTTACAAGTCACAATGTCTTAGGATTTGCACTTGCAGACGATACGACAACAAGAGCAGTTGTTTCTGTAAATATCTTCTAAGTTGATATTACAGTTCGAGTGTGTTAAATTAATAGGGAAGCAATAACGCTTCCCTATTTTATTATAACCGCTATGAGTAAACACCCCAAGAAGATCATGGTAGCAATGGCAACTCCTGAGTTTGTCATACCAGAATGTTACGAGTCTGTAATATATATGCTACTTGCATTCAAATCTAAATATCCTGATGTAAAAGTTGCTTATGCTAAAGCAAGTGGAGTCAGAACCGATCAGAACAGAAACTCAATGTTGAAGAGGTTTCTAGACGAAGATTATGGTGATAACGATGCTATTATGCACTTGGATGCAGATATGATTTATCCGAATGATATGCTTATAAAGTATTACGAGCATAATAAGGATGCAATGGGTTGTGTATATTTCAAAAGAAGATCTCCATTTGAACCGATTTTGTATAGGATAGTAAATGATTCAAATCATAGACCATTTCAGGCAATGGACCCTCGAGAATTACCGAAGACGGGATTACTTGAAGTCGATGCGGTTGGTACAGGCGGTTTTTGGACAAAGAAATCAGCAATCAAAAAGTTAGGTGAAGACTGTTGGTTCTATTATGGGAAGAATTTTCATTTACCTTTTGATGGTACTTATAAACAAGGACACGATATTTGGTATTGTAAAAGACTTCGAGATGTTGGTGTAGAAATATTTGTAGATATGGAAATAAGACCTGACCATATTGGGAAACAGATAATCAATGAGAGTACGTGGTTAGAGTACGTGGAGAAGCATCCAGACGAAGATAAACACAAGGAACTAGGCAAGTGTACTTTAGTATTCCCAACAGCTCACAGGGCTTCACAGTTAAATCATATGTTACAAGTGATTGGGCATAGAACTGCATATTTAAATTATAATATTTATGTAATTGCAGAGGGTAAAGAAACAATTAAGGTTTTGAAAGAGGCAAAAGCAGCAGGGTGTCCAGTTGAATGGACAGAAGTTAAGAAGTATCAAGGATATGCAAAGAGTATAAATATGGGAATAGAAGCAAATCCAGAGAGTTTCTATTTTGTATATATGGCAGATGATGTAATACCAGGAGATCAATGGTTAACACAGGCTATTGATTTTATGGAGCAGAGATTTCCATTAAGAGATGCTTTAATTTGTTTCAATGATGGATGTTGGAATGGAAGGCACGCTTCTCACGGACTTGTTAGTAGAAATACCTGGAGAAATCTGGGAAATAGTAAGTTATTTTTTGAAGGATATAAACATTATCATCCAGACAGAGAATTGACATTGAAAGCACAAAAAGAAGGTAATTATGGTTATTGTCCGAGTGCAGTATTGTGGCACAATCAAGCAAAACTTGGGCTTGCTAAGTATGATGATGTTGCAAAAGTTGCAATGTCGAGTAAAGATGAGGACACAAAACTATTTAAAGAAAGGACGGCTGCAAGCTTTCCATCCTTTTAATGGAATTTACAGGAGAAAGAGTTGTGTTTGATAAGATGAATAATAACGCCGCTGAGGTACGAATACTACGTAAGCATTTGGAAAGGTATGTGTGGGCGTTGCAATTCGTGATGGGAAAAAGCGTATTAGACGCTTCTTGTGGAACGGGATATGGGACTTGGCTATTAAGCCTTGTTGCGGGTGATGTTATTGGAATAGACAAAGACGCTGATTCGATACTTTACGCAGAGAAGCAATTCCCCTTGTTGGCGTTTGAACAGATAGATTTGGAAAGGCAAATGTATGAAATAGAAGGAGGTTTTGATACAATCGTTTCTCTGGAAACAATAGAACATTTAGAGCGTCCCGAGAATTTCTTGGAAGCAATAAAGGGGAAGGAGCTAATATTCTCAATACCTATTAATTCTCCTAGTGAGTTTCATAAGCACGTCTATAAAGGCAAATGGGAAATAAAGACTTTCATTGAGTCTTTTGGGTGGGAAATTACAGATGAATGGTTACAAGACAACAAATATTTTGTAGGAAGAGCAGTATGACTAGAATAGCTTGTCTAGTTCCAGTAGGAGCGGATTATATGCCATACAAGACAGTAGCTTCAATGCTTGCAATGAGAATACCCCCAAATGTTGAAATGGGGTGGATATTCAGCAAATATTCACCAGTTGATAGAAATAGAAACTTACTTGTAGATGGTGCGATAGAAAGTAAAGCTGATATTGTGATGTGTTTAGACTCAGACCAAGTTTTTCCAGTTGATACAATTGTTAAGTTATACGATTGGATTAAGAAAGGTAAGAAGATAGTTGGGGGTTTGTATTTTCAAAAGAATCCTCCTTTTTTACCACTTGTATATCATTTAGGAAAGGATGGTCATAAGGGAAATAATATATTAGACTATCCAGACAAGATATTTAAGGTTGATGTACTGGCTACAGGTTGTTTAATGGTGGATGTTGAAGTCTTTAAGAAAATAGGGTATCCTTTCTTTAAGAAAGAGAATGTATGGGATTCTCGTGGTGAATTACCACACACAGGAGATGATTGGAGTTTCTGCTTAAAGGCAAAGAAACATGGTTATCAAGTATGGTGCGATCCAACTATTAAATGTGGACATCTTACGACAGTTGAGACTGAAGAAGATAATTTCCAATCGTTATTGAAAAACAATTTAATTTAGACAAAACAAAAATGTCATCAGGATTTAGAGACTGGATTCCAGATACTCCAGAAGTAATTGCTAGAGTTAAGGCAGAAAATGCTGGTACAAAAGCTGAGAAAAAGGCTATAACCAGAAAGTTGAAGAAATCATCGCCTGTGCAAGTTGTACAAACTCCAAGCGAGCCATCTGTACCTGTTAAGGATTTATCAAGAAACGCTTTGCTTGAAATTGCTAAGAAACAGGGTATGGAAATAAAGGGAAACGTAGCAAAGGAAACCCTAATTAGTAAACTCAAAGCTTCTGTTAGATAATAATTATTATCGTATTATAAAGAGTAGTCTAAACCACTACTCTTTTTGTTGACATCCAACATTGTTTATTCTATTCTTTAAGTACCCAATATTATCCTTGCCTTGTAGCGAGTATATTTTGTTATCTACACTACATGGCTGATATATTAAACACTTGGGCTAATCTTCATTTAAGTTTTGCATATAATTTAGGTCAGGATTCTGCACCAGCTACATCAACAGCAGAGTATGCAAAGCGTTCTCAATTTCTGAACGAGGCGAGATTTGATATTCTCAACGAACGTGGATGGTGGTTTTTAATAAAAGAAACAACTGATACAACGGTTGCAGATCAGACAGAATATACATTACCAACCGATTGTGGTGTTTTAGAACAACTCAGAATAGATACATCTCTTCCATATGAGAGAATACCTTATGAACAAAGAGACGTTTTTGGCTCTGCTTCGTGGGATATTAGACTGCCAGCAGCTTATGGTAAGGGAGTAAAGGGTAGGTTCTATGTGCTAGCTGGTAAGTTTGGAATACTTCCTTATCCTACATCAAGTGGAGACACAATAGACTTATTATATAGACAATCATTTGATGCTTTAGATTCAACTTCTTTAACAACAACATACTTAATTCCAGTCCAGTTTAGAATGGCTTGGGTTTATCTTGCGATTGCCTTCATGTGGGAATCAAAAGGTAGATTTGATAAGGGCGATTATTTTAGAAGCAAAGGAGAGATAGTCCTTGATAGGATGAGAAACTTTCATGCTGATTATGAACCAATTGGTTCAGTTTATGATCCTGATTTTGCACCGTAATGGCTAAAAAGAAGAAAACGACAAACAAATACGTTTTAGAAGAATATGCTGCAGGGTGGAATGGCGGTCTAAACACTTTCAATGCTGCATCAGAACTAGATATTGATGAGTTCTCGGAGGGTCTAAATATAATGTTTAGTGGAGATGGTCACATAACAAAAAGATATGGGATTAATAATTATGGTAGTGAAAATGATTCGAGGGTTAGAGGTGGGTTTAATTTTCGACAAGATGATGGAACTTCTACAGTATTAAGGTTTTCAAATGGAACTTTACAATATATAGACACAGATGGTTCTGCTGTAGATTTGACAGGTGCAACATATACAGTTGACTCTGATATGTTTTTTACTCAAATGAGAGAGAAAGTATATTTTTCAAATGGAGTTGAATCACTTGCTTATACAGATGATGGCACTACGATAACTTCCTTTACAGAACTTGCAACGCCAACATGGGCTGCAACGCCACTAACAGCAGGTGCAGGCTTATCAACTGGAACGATTACAGTTAGTTATAGAATAGCTGCCGTTAATGATGTTGGAGAAACTTTAGCGAATACTGCATCAACAATAACTGTAGATATAGATCCAGTAAATTGGGATGAAGCAGACGAGTACATGAGGTTAACTTGGGTGAGATTAACAACTGCAGGAACTGTTGGATATAAAATATATGGCAGATATGCCTCTGGGGTCAATGGTATAGGTGAAACGTATTTGGATTTTGTACAACAGCCAACATCAGGAACGAATGTAACATGGGATGATACAGGAGCTGATGACTTTCCAGCCTCGCTGGTAACAGTTCCACAGCTTGCCAATACAACTGGTGGTCAAATATTTGATTTGATATTTTCACAGGGAGGAAGACTGTATGGAGTTGATTGGGATACAGATCCTTCACAACTTTGGTTTAGTGCAGGTGGAGAACTTCCTAATAGTTTCTTGGTAACAGATGGCGGTGGATGGATTCGATACAATGCAGGAGATGGAGATAAGATAGTTGCTGTCTCTTCTGTTGGAGAAAAGATTATAGTTGCTAAGCAACACAGAATAGGGTCTTTAACAATTACATCGGTATCAGGAATTGCAGTACCTGCTATTGCTAATATTAACGAAATGACAGGTTTTGCTGGTTCAAGGTCATTTACAATTGCAAACAATGACATAGTTTATGTATCACCAGATAAGAAAGTAAGAGTACTTGGAAATCAACAGAACTATTTTGATGCACTAAGAACAGCCGAGTTTGGTCAAAAGTTAAGACCTACATTAGAACAAATTAATGAAAACTATTTAGATAGAATCAGCTGTTTCTTCTTCGGTGGAGTGTTTGGTATAAGTTATGCAAGAGGAGGTTTTACAGTTAATGATAGAACACTATGTTTTGATATAGAGAGGGGTTCAGGTGCTTACGAGTGGAATTTAGGGGCTTACGGATTCTTTCGATTTAGGGATAGCGATGATGATGAAAGGCTTTTTTGTTGTAGCGAGACCGATGGTTATATACGAGAATGGTTTTATGAAACAAAATCAGATAACGGGTCGGCATTTACATCTCGTGTTGTATTTAGACAATCCACAATGGAACTTCCTTACGAGCATAAGATTTTTCAAGAAGTCCCATTTAGGTTAAGAGATGTTTCGGGTACTACCGTATTGAAGTTGTATCAAGACAACGAACTTACCGCAACAATTAGCTCTTCCATAACGAGTGCTAGGAGACTTGGGGGGTTTGGAAGTACAGAATATACGTTTGGATCAATGACTTTCGGAACGTATGGTGATGCAAGCGATTCGCAAGTGGAGGAGAGAACAGTAGAAAAGATAGTAGAAGCAGGATATGAAGAGGGAAAGTTTTTATCCGTAGCTTTTGAACATACGAGTTTTGGAGACTTTACATTGTTAGATTTTGGAATACGAGCTGAAAGAATTAGCTCTGATTATAACCCTTACGAATATATTTGGACTTAAAAATAAAATGGCAAACCCAACAGTAAATTTAATAAAATCAGGTGGGCGACAAGCAAGCGACACTTTGTCTGCTGCAATAGATTTAGATGATTTAGCATTACCTTTAAACTCTGCAGATGAGTTTGATGATAATTCTATGATTGTTATTGTAGATCAAGGAGCTACTGCAGAGGAAGAAATGCAAGTTTCAGGAAAGACTGGTTCATCCTTAACAGTTGTAACACGTGGAGTGAATGGAACAACAGCTGTGGGACACGATAGTGGTGCAACTGTATCTGCAATATTATCAGATTGGCAATGGGATGAGGTTATTGATGCAATAGATGAGGAGCACGATGATGACGGAAAGCATACAGTTGATGTGATAGCAGAGAAGACAGCTGCAACAGGTGTTACGATTGATAGCACTTTAATAAAAGATGGCGGAGTTAGAGTATTAAATGACATTTACCAGACAGGAAGAAATAATGCTGATGATGGAGATGTTGATATGTGGAGAGTGAATACATCCGACCAACTGGAAGGACCAAATGATTTAAGACCTACTAGATTTGTTATAACTTCAACACTTCCTACTATTATCTCAACAACTGTTGATTCAAGTGGTTTTACAGAGCTTGATCTTACTTCGGAGACTTCTTCACGAGCTTTTGCGGTAAGTGTAACTGCTAGGATTTTGGGAAATAAAACGTCGCAATATTTTAAAATGCGTAAAAAAGGAGAGACAATGATAGGAGATGAAACAGTAGTGGTAAGGAATCAAGTAACAAATACTTCTACAAGATCATTTGGAACAAGTATAGTAGGACTAGATACAAGCCAAGTTCTTGAATATGATTTTGATGAGGGTGGTGGGACTGCGAATGTAAGTGTTTATTTACGTGGATATTGGGAATACTTAGACTAATATAAATATAATTTAATGTAGTACACTAATGGCAAGTTTATTCGATTCAGTGAAAAAAACAACAAGTGGTCAAGTTTATGGTTCAGCAACAGCAAATCCATTTCAAGCTGTTTCCCAGACCTACATTCCTGTTGCGGATAGATTATTGTCAGATCCATATTCTGCAGGAACTATACCTAACCTACAAGGTGGAGTTGATGGTCAAACAGGGGTACTTGGAGAGGCAACTGTAGCACAACAGCCTGCAGTAACATCAGTAGTTCCTGTAGCACCAGTAGCAACAGGTGGAACTACAACAGGCGGAACTGCTGTAGCGGGACAAACTAATGCACTAGATCAGGCTTTAAGAGAAGCAGAAGCACTTGCAGCTCAAAGAAAGGCTCAAGAAGATGCAGAACTTGCCGCAGAAAGAGAAAGACTTTCTGGAGAGTATCAAGGATTGACAGATCGATTAGGTTTTAAGAGAACTTCTGCAGAAGCAGCTGCTGCTCAAGGTAAGACCGATATAGAATCACAAAGACAACTAGCACTCGGAACACTTGGGCGGTTACGAGGTGAAACACAGGGCGGTTTAGAATCCAACATATCAAGAGCTGAAACAGAGAGAGGTGGAGCTTTACAATCTGCACTTGCAGGACAGCAAGATGCACAAAGAGGTATTAGAGGTAGATTATCTGCAATGGGTAATTACACAGCAGACTCCTCTGCGTTACCTTCGCTTATGGGACTATCCGAAAGAGATTACATACAAAATGTACAGGGAATACAACAACAGACCAATCAATACATTCAGGATTTAACAAGAGAATCAAATAACGAACTATCATCTCTAAACGATAAAGAAGCGTATGTTGAAAATGATGCACTACAACAGATAGCACAACTTAGACTTGGACTTAATGACCAGCTAGGTGAATTAGATTTGGCACAAGCATCTGGGGATAGAGAAAAAATAGGAGCATTAACACAGGCAATAAATCTAGCTAAATCACGTATGATTGATATTGATGCTAATTTATCAGATTATAAGAATCAGGTTTATATGCAAAAGGCTGATTTACAAGCAAAGGCTTCAACAGCTGTTCAGGATGCTGCTGATAGGCTTCGACAACAAGAAGAGGCGAATGCTGTATGGCAATCATGGATGCAAGATAACGGTTGGTTAACAAACAATGCTACTAATACGATAAATGCAGGTCTTGATTCTGGTGGAGGACAGTGGACTCCTTCCCCTTATTCTATATCAGAAGATGAAAGATTGAGAAGTGAACAACAATTGACACCTTATGTACGTAATTTATTAAGATAATTAAAATGGCTGGTTTTTTAGCAGAAGCTTTAAGGAGAATTTCAAGACCTGTCCGTTCTGCGGTAGGTGGTGCTGCTTCCTTTGGACAACAGTTCGCAGACCCAACAGCAAGAAAAGTGCTATTTGGTCAAACCGACCCAAATACACTATCTAGCAAGGAATTAAATCGACTATCTAAATTATCAGAAGCAGGGTTTAAAGCAACCTTAACCGATAAAGAGGAGCAACAGGTTTTACACGAACAAAGTCCCGGGGAAGTGGCATTTCGTCAAACAGCAGGTTTGGCTTCTCTTGCAGTACCCGGAGGTAAAACAATAGGTTCTGCAATCGGACTTGGGGCATTATCTGGCGGTTTAGGTTCAATTCAGGAGAAAGAAGATTTAACAAAAGGGGTTATAGGTGGTGGTATAGGTGGAGGTTTAGCCTTCGGTGCCACAAAAGTAATAGAAAAAGGATTACCTAAACTTCAGAAAACATTCTCTGGGAAGAAAATAGAAGCTAAAGGAAAAGAATTTCAATTAAATTCCCTAAAAAGAAGTGTGGGAATGAAACCTAATGCAAAAGAGGGTGGAGTAAAGCTTTTAGATGATGTTATGGAATTATCTAAAGGGAGAGATATGACCGTGAGTTCTGCCGATGATGCTATAAAGCTAAGTGCAGATGTCTTTGATGACTGGGGTTCAGTTGTGAGAGATGAACTTTCAACCTTAACAGATAAGGGTGTTGATACAGACGGTTTTATGACCTCAGTAACACAAGTCCTCAAGGATAAAATGGGAAAGGCTTCTGTAAAAGATGAACAAATAATAGGAGATATTGCAACGGAAATTGCAGAAAATATAGAGAAATTTGGAGATACTCCTCTTGGTTGGTATAAGGTAAAACAGTTGGTTGGAGATAAAGGAAAATGGAATATTAATTTCCAACCACAACTTAAACCTCAAAAGGAAGCCTATAATGCAGTTTATACAGCATTAAATGGTGAAATGGAGGGGTTATTGGGAGAGACATTTCGTGAAGCAAATAAGAATGTTTCAACTGCAATAAATTTACAAAGTTGGGCTAGACGTTCAGAGAACGCTACATTACCCTCTGCACTTAAATTCATAGACCCAACAATGGATATTGGAATTGCAGGGGGGATTATCAGTGCAATTTCAGGTTCACCTACTGCAGGAGTGGCAGGGATTGGTGGAATGGCATTAAAACAAACCTTAGAAACTCCTAGAGGAGGACAATTAGTAGGACAAGGTATGGAAAAATTGGGACAAAAGATAGGAGAAAAAACAATAGGTTTTGGTGGTATTCCGGGAATTGGACTTAATCAATTACAAAAAACAGGAGCTCAAGTTGCAGGAAGACAATTAGGACAAACTACTATGGGAGGGGCTGGACAACCATCACAAGATGATATTTCACAAAGTCAGTTGGAAATGGTCAAGGGTTTATTTAATCAGGGATATTCAGAAGACCAAGTAAATCAAACTTTAAAAGCAGAGGGTTTTTCTGATTCAGAAATAACAAGTTTACAAAATCAATTTGTATCTAGTGGAATGTCGAAAACAGTTGGTGAAAGTGCAACTGGTGGAATACCAGGAATAGGACAACAACAAGCTCCACAAATGAGTATTCAAGATGTTTATTTGAAAAAGATGCAACTTGAATATATTTCTTCTCAATATCCTGAAATCAGAGGTCAGGTACAAATTGCTCAACAGATGCTAGATATGCAACTAGAACAATCTATGAGTGGAGGAGAAACTGGGGCAAAATTAACTGAAAAACAACATGCTGTAAGCTCAGCAATTGGAGGACTTGAGGAGGTACAACAATCTCTTTCAGGTGGAATCTCTACTGGACCGATTGCAGCATTCGGAGGGAAGATTAGTAGAATTACAGGAAGTCCAACAGATACAGAGCAACTGAAAATTGATTTAGAGAATACTAATATGCTCATCCGTAACGCATTTTTAGGAAGTGGTATGTCGGAAACTGAATTGAAATCACTTGATCTTCCTAAAGTTTCAGATCAAGAAGCTGTTATTGCATATAAGATAGAATCTTTGAAACGTAGATTAGAAGGATTATTATAATGGCAGCTGAATACGGAGTAACTAATCAACAAAATGATGTCAGTCTTCTTGGTGCTAATGAAGCAGGGACCGAGACTCGAAGACTTGAAGTAACTGATGATGGCAGACTGAAAGTTGATGTAGACGGAGATATAAATGTCGGCAACGTAGGACTTGTCAATACATCTGAGGTAGAGATAAACCCGTCAACAGAAGATACTTTGCAGAAGTTAATAGGATTTGACATATCGCCTTATGATTATTTGGCACTAACCTATGTATCTGCTGGAAATGGTGCTGGCGAAATAGAGACAGTAGTTTATAAAACAGGGGGTGTTGGAGGTACAACAGTTGCTACATTAACACTTGCTTATAATATTTCCGATGAAATATCTAGTATAACAAAGACGTGAGTTTAATATTTAACCCAACAACAGCTAAATTAGACAAGGTTAGGAGTCTATCAAAATTAGACTCCCGCTACGTAAACGTCACAGGTGACACCATGATAGGTGTAGACTCCACCACCTTCTTTCAAATCCAACAAGCAGACAATACCGTAGTCTTTAATGTAGATACTACTACTCCTCAAGTAACAATGCCTAATAACCCAGTTATAGGCGGCTACACGCTGACAGTCCCGGCTACGGGGACTGCGGCGCTGCTTGGTACAGCGAATGTGTTTACGGCAG
>Ga0075125_10000316_pt1 | contig 21341 bp, 23 predicted proteins | sample AntAceMetag02UKN_FD_69810 | JGI IMG/M metagenome (GOLD analysis project Ga0075125, IMG submission 69810) | Saline lake microbial communities from Ace Lake, Antarctica - Antarctic Ace Lake Metagenome 02UKN | ecosystem: Environmental > Aquatic > Non-marine Saline and Alkaline > Saline | place... | reverse complement strand
AGGGGCAAATCTTACAGGGGCAAATCTTAAAGAGGCAAATCTTACAGGGGCAAATCTTACAGGGGCAAATCTTAAAGAGGCAAATCTTACAGGGGCAAATCTTAAAGAGGCAAATCTTGAAGGTGCAAATTTTTCAGGGGCAGATCTTACAGGTGCAAATCTTAGAAGGACAAATCTTAAAGAGGCGACTTGTGACTCTAGTACGAAGTTTCCATCTTCACATTTTGTGACCTGCACCGACAACAAAGTTGCAAATAGACCTGCACCGACAACAAAGTCGCAAGTAGATACGCTTAAAAGCGCCGAGTAACAAAGTTACAATGTTAGTTAAGGAGGCTCTCGAAAACCGAGAGCCTCCTTAACTAATTTCTAGTAAGCTTTAGCAACAAGTACATCTCTTTTGCTTTCTTTACCACAACACATACAGAATGATACGTCATGCGTATCAAGCAAGCAACGAGTGAATGCTTTATACTTCTTCAACTCTTGTTCACACGCAGGATCACCGCACCAACCTGTTATATAAGCGCCACCTTCTTTATTCGGAAAGTCCGATTCTGCCATTTTTGGCCCAAACTCTTCAAGCTTTTCCCCAACAAAGACATTTGCATCCATTTTCTTGCGCGCACGGGCATAGAGCACATTTTGCGTATCATTCATTAATTTTTGAACAATAGTCGCAAGATTTTCAAATGGTGCTTGAGTTTTTTCTCCTGTTACGCGACTAACAAGAACAACGTGTTTTGCATCAGCATCACGTTTTCCAATTTCTAATCGAACTGGAACACCGCGCATTTCCCAGTGATAAAACTTTGCACCGGGTGTTTTACTCATATCCTCATCAAATTTTACACGCAAGCCATTAAGAGCTGTTTTAATAAAATCGTACTGCGCCTGTACGGCTTCGCGTTCTTCATCATTGCGATAAATAGGAACAACCACAACTTGAATTGGTGCTACGGCTGGTGGAATTATTAATCCCTTTTGATCACCGTGCGTCATAATGAGTGCACCAATCATGCGGGTTGTTACACCCCAACTTGTTAAATAGGGATATGCCTGTTTTTTTTCGCGATCTTGAAATACAATATCAAATGCTTTAGCAAAATTTTGAGAAAGCAAATGAGACGTTCCCATTTGAAGCGCTTTACCATCTGGCATAATAGCTTCCATGGTAAATGTTTTTTCTGCGCCGGCAAATTTCTCCGCTTCTGTTTTTTGACCAATAATAACAGGAATAGCCAACTGCCCTTGAATAAATGATACATATTCATTCAGCATCAATAAAGCTTCTTCTTCGGCTTCTGCATGTGTTTCGTGTGCAGTATGACCCTCTTGCCAGAAAAACTCAGTCGTTCGTAAAAATGGTCGTGGTCGTTTTTCCCACCGAACAATATTCGCCCACTGATTAATCTTTAAAGGTAAATCGCGCCACGATTTAATCCAGCGAGAGAAGGAATGATGAATAGTAGTCTCAGATGTTGGACGCACAACAAGCGGTTCTTCAAGCTCTTTACCACCTGCATGGGTAACAACTGCTAACTCTGGAGCAAAGCCTTCAATATGTTCAGCTTCACGTTTAATAAATGACTCCGGAATCAGCAGTGGAAACGCTGCATTTTCATGGCCAGTTTCTTTAATGCGATCATCTAAATAATCACGCATTAATTCCCACATCTTCCATGCATAAGGACGAATGACATAACACCCACGAACTGGCGACTCATCAACTAATTCTGTTGCATAAATCACATCTTGATACCATTGCGCAAAATCTTTTTCTTTATCTGCCAAATTTTTACTCATCTAACCCAACCTACTAATGTTTTTTGCTTTATTGTACCATATTACCCAGGCTTTTAAAAACGAACAAACAGGAACAATTAATGAAAAAATATTTTTCACCAAACTTATTATTTTTTCACTTCTTCTAAATAAAAAACAACTAACCCTGTGAGTAAAATTGCAAATGAAACAAAAAACGTTAAGTGAAGCGGTTCATGCAAAAAGAACCAACCTAAAACGGCAGTCATAAGTGGTGCCAAGAAACCCGCAAATGTCATAAAAACAACTGAAAAATAACGTAACAACCATGCATACAAATTATAACATATGATGCATGTAATGATGATTGTTCCTCCTACCAATAAAAGAACATTGCTATTTCTTAAAGTTTGAGCGTACGGAATAGTTTCAAACATACATGATGCTAAAAGCGAAAGCAGACCACCTATAAACATGGTTATACTATTTACATAGCACCCCGAATAATTACGATTAAACACTAAAATCTTGATGGCCGTCCAGCCGATTGTACTCGCGATCATGGCACCAAAAAGATAAAAATTTGAAATAGCTACAGACATATTTTGGCAAAAAAATGTAGGACAAATGAGAATACCTAGGCCTCCAATACCCAGCATTAAACCTACCCATTTTAATCGAGTTAATCGTTCACCCCAAACAAAGTAAGACAATAAGGCGCCCAAAAATGGCGCAAAGCAAAAAACAAGAGAAACGTGTGAGCTCGTCGCATGTTCCATTCCTAATAATTCAAAAGTATTCGTTATGAAAATATTGAAAATTGTAGCCAAACCAAAATAAAAGAAATCTTTACGCGGAATGCGTACCAGCTTTTTTTTAAAGAAACTGTAACCAAATAAAATTAAACTAGCGGGAATCATGCGAATTGCAACAAGAAAAAAAGGCTCACTATAAAAAAGCGAAGCCTTCATTAGAATAAATGAAACTGAAAATCCTAGATAAAGAAAAATTACTGAAATCATATGTAACCCTGCTTAGTTTCTTCGCGATAGAAAATAAGCATTCCTACCGTTATTAACGCTAAACTTACAAAAAAATTCCCATTCAACGGATTTTCAAGATAAAAATGATTGATTAATATTACAAAAACAGGAACTAAGAAAACAGCTAAAGAGACTAGTGTCGGAGTAAATTTTTTGAGTAAATAACCATATAAGTTAATATAAATTATATTCATTAAAACAATAAGTAACAATAATGATACAGCAATTTTCGTATCAAACTTTGTAATCAAAGGTTTAGACTCAAATAATAATGACAATACTAAACAAACCGGCCCTGCAATACTAATTGCAGAAGTATTTAAAGCAAAAAGGTTATATTTTTTCCCAAGAAAATATTTTAAATCAAACCATCCATAACTTCCAGCTGCAACTGATATAATCATGAATAATGATCCGAGAAGTTTGTCGTAATCCATAAAATGACTGTGGGAAAAACTTCCAGCCAAGGTGAAAAGAAACCCTACAAATCCCAGCGTTATACCTACCATTTTCCATTTTGTCATTCGATGATTTAAAATCAAATATCCTAAAAAAGCTGTGATAAATGGATTCAAATTAGCTATTAATGATGCAGTTATTGGTAGCAAAAATTTCATAGCAATAGCAACAGTAGTAAAGTTGATAAAAAAGCGAAATGTTGTAAAGCGAATAAACCTTTTAAAATCAGCAGGATTCTCTTTAAATCTTTTAAACAAATGAATTATCTTCGGAAAAATAAATGGCAAAACTAAAACTGCGGCTCCAACAAAACGTATTCCAGTAAAAAGAATAGGACTAACAAAAGGAACAATTTCTTTGATAAGAAAATACGTTATTGCTGAAATAAAATATAATAAAATCAACAAAACCAAATTTTTAACGCTTTTCATCCACTCCCCTCCTAAACTGAAAACTTATACGAAGACTAAATAGGCAGCCTTCTTGCAATAGCTTGCTACTTTGCCTACGATCTCACAAACTAATCCCTACTTCCTTCTTGCGAGCAAAGTTTATCCTACTCCTTCGATTACACACCTTGTACTACTCAAAGCAAGTTCGAAGAAAGGAGCAGGCAACATTCCAATTTATCTGTCAACCCAATGCAACAGGATGTTGCTTACTGAATGTAGCCTTGTCGTAGTTCTTCTTTGTAGAAAATGTATAATCCAACTGATATTACTGTAACACTTATCATAAAAGCTATACTTACAGGCTCCCCTAAAATAATCCATTGAAAAAAAGCCGTAAAAAATGGCACTAAACCACCGGCAAAAGAAAGAAATGTTACCGTATAACGCTTTAACAAATAGCCATACAAGTTGTAACAAACAACGCCACCAACCAAAACGAGAACTACAAGACACCCTAAAGTAATAGGCCAATTTTTTACCGGAAAGGGGTTCCATACTTCAAAAAACGGCGAAACGCCCATAGAAAGCATTCCTCCCCAAAGCATTGCCCAACCATTAATAAGAAGAGCCGAGTATCCCTTTTGCATAGTTTTTTTAAATAAGCTCCATGCATATGCCGCCGATATAACCGAGACAATAAGAGCAAAATCAGCTGTTGAAATGTTAAACAAGGAACTTAAATTTTGTTCGCTTGCTCCTTCATGCATAATAATCGGAATAAATCCAAGGAAGCCAATAGCAAGGCCCAGTGTCTTCAATAGTGTCGTTTTTTCCCTAAACATAATCCATGCAAAAATAGAGGTAATAAATGGGGACAAGCTCCAAATTAATGAAACTTTAGCTGCAGTTAAAAATTGGAGCGCCCAAAATTCGCCAATATAGGGAATAAAGATATGAGCAATACTCAATATAAGAAAAGATACGATATCACATCGTTTTACTTTTAATGTAATACCCCTAACTTTTAAATAACTTAACATAAGAAAGCCTGATGCAATCATGCGCATTCCAATAAAAAATATAGGTGCAGCATTTTGCATCGCAATCGATCCAAAGATAAAAGTTAAGCCGAAAAGCGCATACATTAAAAATAATAAAAACATGAGATGTTCCTTTTAAGAGCTTAGTTCATCTTTATAAAATATATATAAACCAAGCGAAAGTATAATTAATGAAATAAAGAATGTCCCTGGAACTTTTTCTTGTAAAAAGAAGTAGCCAAGAATTGCCGTAAAAAGAGGACCACTTAAACTTGCAAAGGTCATAAATACAATAGAATAACGCCTTAACAAATAACCATACAAATTATAACTAATTATAGACGCTACAAGTGCTGATGCTATAACAAATACCGAACAGTATAAGACATTTGAAACAGGAAGAGGATTCCACGATTCAAAAATAAAGGACGGAATAAGGGAAAAGACGCCACCCAAAAAAAGGGTAACACCATTTACCACAATCGGACTATAGGAGCGATTATCAACTAACTCTTTCATTGCCGTCCATCCAATAACCGTTGTTAATGATGAAACAAGTACCGCCGCATCAGCCCATGAAACAGAGCCCATTTTCCCACTTAACAATAAAGGAAAAAGTCCCCCAAAGCCAATTAACAATCCCCACCATTTTGAACATGACAAATACTCTTTAAAAATTATCGCCGATAAAAGTGCACCAAAGAAAGGTGTTAACGTATAAATTAAAGCAACCTTTGCTGCAAATAAATATTGCAATGCCCATAGATCAAGACAATTGGTCAAGCAAACACTAAACAAACTTACAACTAAAAAAAGCCAATAATCTTTTTTTGCTATAATAAATTTCTTCTGTTGGAAAAACTTGTGATAAATCAAAATGAGACCACCCGCCAATAATAGACGTGACGCCACCAAGAAAAAAGGCCTAGCAAAAGACAAAGACTCTTTAATTAAAATAAATGAAAAAGAATATAAAAGGTTTAATATTAAAACTAAAACCATATCCGCTTTACTCCTTAGTTAAAGCCAACGTATCATCAATTATTCGAATACGTTCAATCGACAAGGCTTTGCCAGTTTCAACATCAATATTTAAAAGAACCGCACAAAAAACGTAAGGTCCTTCATAGTCAACTTCAAATCGCACCGGCATTTGTGTCATCATCGCACGCAAGGCACTTTCTTTCTTAAATCCAATCATGGAATTTAATGAACCAACCATGCCAATATCTGAAATATATGCTGTACCGCCTGGCAAAATACGTTCATCTGCTGTTTGCACATGTGTATGCGTACCAACGACGGCGCTCACTTTACCATCTAAAAAATAAGCTAATCCCAGCTTTTCAGCCGTTGCTTCAGCATGAAAATCAACAATAGTTATTGGTGTATGTTGTTTAATGTATGACAACATAGTTTGCATTGCTCGAAATGGACAATCTGTTAATTCCCTAAAAAAAACACGCCCTTGTACATTTGCTACCGCAATAGAAACTCCACTTACAGCAAAAATTGCAACCCCTTTCCCGGGACAAGCTCCTGGGTAATTTGCTGGTCGCAATAAATCATCATGACTTTCAAGATAAGGAACAATATTTTGTTTGGCCCACAAATGATTCCCTGAAGTTACAACGTTAACACCAAGATCTTTAAATTCTTGCATAATAGCTGGCGTTATACCACGACCATTTTTTGCAGAATTTTCACCATTTACAATAACGGCGTCAACTTTATACTTTTCTTTTAATGAGGGTAATAGGCGAGCTAAAACCTTACAGCCAGGCTCACCTACAACATCTCCAATAACTAATATTCGTATTTTTTTCATATTTACCGTGCGTAGTCTATTGCGCGTTTCTCTCTAATTACATTTACTTTTATTTGCCCGGGATAGTTCATTTCTTTTTCGACATGTTGTGCTATGTCTCGGGCAAGGATACGCGCACGTTCATCATCAACCACATCCTCTTCTACTATAATGCGTATTTCACGTCCAGCCTGTAAAGCATATGCCTTTTTTACTCCATCATAGGAATAAGCAATATCTTCAAGCTCTTCCAAGCGCTTTATATATGCGGTAAATGTTTCTCTCCGCGCTCCAGGGCGAGATGCTGACAATGTGTCCGCTATCAAAAGGATCGGAGCATAAATTGAACTGAAGCCAACTTCTTCGTGGTGCGCCGCAATCGCATTAATTACCCGAGGATCTTCACCACAACGTCTAGCCACATCCGCACCAATTTGGGCATGAGGCCCATCAACCTCGCTACTCATTGCTTTGCCAATATCATGAAACAATCCAGCTCGTACGGCAACCTGTGGGTCCAGGCCCAGCTCTGCTGATAACGTACGCGCAAAGTGCGCAACCTCTTTACTGTGTTGCAAAACATTTTGCGAATAACTAGTTCGAAAGTGTAATTTACCAAGCAATGTAACGATTTCCTGATCAACGCCTTGCAAGTTAAATTCCATAACGGCTTCTTTGCCGTACTCTTCAACTATCTCTTCAATTTCCTGCTCACACTGTGCAACTGTTTCTTCAATGCGTGTAGGATTAATTCGACCATCATTAATTAAAATCTCAAGAGCTCGTCGAGCAATTTCACGACGAACAGGATTAAAACCAGAAATCGTAATAATTTCTGGCGTATCACCAATGACAAATTCCATGCCGGTTGCCATTTCGAGAGCCTTAATATTACGACCTTCTTTACCAATAATGCGGCCCTTCATCTCCTCATTTGGCAGATGAACAACACCAATTGTTGCAGTATTAACTACATCAGAGGTATATCGTTGCATCGTCGTAGCAAGAATGTCTTGCGCACGTTCCTTTGCACGATGCTTTGTATCTTCTTCTACTTTTTGAATCCACCGTTCTTGAGAAAAATATACTTCGTCTTTCAACGTATCCAGCAATGTCTGTCGCGCTTCCTCTTTACACATACCACTGACATGCTCTAATTTCATAATCAGCTCATCATAAAGACTTTTAAGCTTTGACTCATTTGCCCGAAGAATATCGGTAGAACGATTTAATGTTCGTTCGTTTTTTTGCAACTCAAGTTTAAGTTCATCTAATCGTGATTCGCGGTTTTGTAAGTCATCTTCACGCGAAAGCAATCTTTTTTGCAAGCTATCCAGCTCTTGTCGTTCACGTCTTATTCCATCCTCAAACTCTCTACGTCGACGATAAATTTCGTCACGTATTTTCAAAGATGCCTCTCGACGCTCGCTTTCAATCTCTCGCTCTATCGAATTTAGTCTGCTTTTGGATTCAGCAAGCTCACGCCGTGATCCCGCAATTCGTTGCTGAGCATATAATAACAATGCTACTGCAAGTACAACGATTGCCCCGCCGGTCATGTATATTAAATACCATACCATAATATCATCCCATCATGTTTAATAAATGCAGCGAAACGACAGACAATATAAAGATATAGACAAGTCCCACCTGAACAAGACCCTTTTGACCAGAACTATCCCGAACAGAACTTATCTTTGAACAAGATCTTCCTGTTCAGGCCTCGCCTGAAAATGTATACGCTATTAAATAACAACTTTTTGATATTAAAAAAATCCAACAGAATTATTCTGAAGTTGTTTATCAACAGTAGCAATTAATTTCTTTTCCTGCTCCTCAAAAAAGGCTATCTTTTGATTAACCTTCTGCAACTCTGTTGCTAAATGTAATGCAGATAAAAGTGCTATTTTTTTCTTATCATTCAATCCTGACTTCTCTGACAGGTTATTCATAACTTCATTAATGTGAAGAATGGCCTGAGAAAGTAATTCCTCAGGCTCATCACTCACAATCGTATACGATTCATCAAAAATTGTTATTGTCTGTTTCTTAATTTCGCCCATAATTAATGCTCTTGTTTAACAACAGCGTCAATATCTGTAATTAAACTATCTACCATAATACGAGCAAGTTCACGTTCTTCTTCTGTTTCCTTGCTACTAGCTGTAGAAAATCTCTCAAGTTCTTCAACTTTTTTCTTTAACTCAATACCATCTTCTGTTAATAAAAAGTTATCCTCAATTAAAGAAATATTTTTTTGCTTTAATTCAGTAACGAGCTTTACCAATTCTTCGATCTTCTTTTCTAATATAACTAAAGCTTCCATAACTTACCTCTACTTAATAACAAACTTCTTTGAGCATCTTAACGCGCTAATTTTATTAATAGCAAGAAAAATTTACTGCGCTTGAGAAAGCTCCACTAATTGCGTAAACGCCTTAGGCTCAAACACAGCAATTTGACTTAATATTTTACGGTCGAGCTTCACATCGGCCATTTTAAGGCCATGCATGAAATTACTATAGGAAACTCCTTGCTGACGTGCAGCTGCCCCAATACGCACAATAAACAATTTTCGTGTTGTACGCTTTTTTAGCTTACGGCCAGTAAAGGCGTAAGCCATTGCACGCATTAACGTTTCTTTTGCACGTCTAAATACGTTTTTTCGTTGTCCCCAAAACCCCTTAGTTTGCTTGAGAAGACGTTTATGTCTTTTCTTAGTTACCGTGCCACGTTTTACTCTTGACATTCTCTTGTATCCCCTAAAATCTCAATTAAAAAATTAAACTCCAAACTATTTGGAGTATGGTAATAATGAATGAATTTTAACAGCATCGCCACCTTCAAGGTAGGTAGCCTTACGCAAACGACGCTTTCTTTTTGAAGTTTTGCTTGCCATCATATGACGTTTGTAAGCATGACCTCTTTTAAGTTTGCCAGTTGCTGTTTTTCTAAAACGTTTTTTTGAAGATGAATGGGTCTTCATTTTAGGCATAATTTTCCTAGTTTATTTTTTAGCGCCTTTAATATGATATACACGTGACCAAAAGGGTCCCGCACACATGTCTCTTTCTCGCTCCAGACTACTAAGCCCCTTTTCTGTCAACATGGCATCAATCTTATCAAACATACGTTTGCCACGTTCACCCTTATTTGCAAGCTCACGTCCCCTAAACATGATAGTAAACTTTACGCGATTACCCTCTTCCAAAAAGTCGATTGCTCGCTTAATCTTGGTTTGAAAGTCATGCTCATCAATCTTGGGCCGAAACTTAACCTCTTTTACTTTAATAATCTTTTGCTTCTTTTTAGCGTCGGCTTGTTTTTTCTTGCGCTCATACAGCTCTTTACCAAAGTCCATAATCTTAGCAATTGGCAAACCATCTCTACCACTGTCCGAAATCTGGACTAAATCTAAGCCCTTTTCATGCGCACAAGATAGAGCTTCGTCACGATCAATTATTCCTAGATTTGTCCCATCACTCGTTATAACCTGCAAGCGTGGCTCCCTAATATATTGATTAATACGAGGGCCCATATTTCTACGATCTTTCAAAATTATCCCTCTTGCTTCCCGCACATATCTGCTAGCTTTTCCATGACCTGCTTTTCTATTTTTTCAGCTACCGCAACATTACCTTTCAAAAAGCATAGCGCCTGTTCTCTACCCTGAGCGATATTTTTATCCTCAATAGAAAACCATGCCCCTGATTTTTGAATGATGTTGCAATGCAATGCAGCATCAAGCAAGTCAAGCTCTTTACTTAAGCCCTCACCAAACAATAAGTCAAGTTCAACCTTTTTAAAGGGTGGAGCAACCTTATTTTTTGAAACCTTTATTACAACGCGATTACCAAATTGTACGTCGCCTCGTTTTAAACTAGCTATTCGTCGTACCTCAAGTCGCAACGACGAGTAGAATTTTAATGCATTTCCACCAGGAGTAGTCTCTTTTTTAGCAAAAGCAAAAGAGCTAATATTCTGCCTAATTTGGTTGATAAAAACTAACACAACCTTAGACTTGTGCACAATTGGAGTAAGCTTACGCAAGGCCTGTGACATAAGGCGCGCCTGCAAACCAACATGCACATCTCCCATATCCCCTTCAAGCTCTGCCTTAGGTACAAGGGCTGCAACAGAGTCAATAACTATCAAATCTATCGCTCCAGAGCGAATAAGCATTTCGGTAATATCAAGTGCCTGTTCACCAAAATCTGGTTGCGAAATTATCAAATCGTCGATGTTTACACCCAGGTTTTTTGCATGCGTGGGATCAAGAGCATGTTCAACGTCAATAAATGCACATATGCCACCTTTACGTTGAGCCTGAGCAAGGGCATGTAAGGCTAGTGTTGTTTTACCTGATGATTCTGGTCCATATATTTCAACGACACGCCCACGCGGAAATCCACCTACGCCAAGTGCATGGTCTAACAATATTGAGCCAGATGAAATTACTTCAATTCCTTTGTCTGCATTTTGCCCTAAAAGCATAACTGTACCTTTGCCATACTGCTTATCAATTTGCGCAAAAGTAACTTGGAGAGCCTTTTTTTTCTCCGCCTGAATATTGTCTTTAGTCAATTGTGTGCTCACTCTGTACCTTGATTTTGTAATTCGGAATTATTTAATGATTTTATCATTCACTTTAATTTTAGCATTTTTGAACAAAGAAGCAATAAATCCTTGTTCTACAACCATTTTCTGATCCATAAACACCTGTGCCATCACTTCATCCTTATTAAGGCCAAAGGCCTTTTCATCAAATGGCTTGATGCTTTCGAGATAGACAAGAGATCCACCCGTTTTTGTGCTGAATGGTATAATACTGCCAATTTTCGTTGCTACAAAAATACGTTTCATCTCACCGCCAAGCTTGGCGCTCAACGATTCAATGTTTTGCAGTGACTTTTTATTGATCCATCCCGTCGTCTCAATTGACGCACCATGCTTTTTAGCAAATTGTTCAAATGAACCCTTATCGGGAAGTTTCTCACCCTCTTCAAAAAGGGCTTTCATTACCTTTTGTGCTCTCTCTTCATACATATTGCCTTTAACATCATTTTTAACACTTTCAAATTTAGGCTGAGAAGACTTTTTGATATCTGTTACGAACACAACAAGCCCTTTTTTACCATCAAACAAGTTGCCGCCTGATCCCTTTTTCAATGAAAAAAGCTTAGCCATATATGGCTGTGTACCGCGAGGTGAAAAAAGAATTGGCTCTTTTTTACCATGCCGCCTTTTTGCAAGCTCATCGAGGGCAACTACCTTATTCTCTTGCGTAAGCGCACGTCGCACATCAAGAGGAAAAATTCTTGCAAATTGTTTTGCACGCAATGATTGTTCGATAGAACTTCTTACTTGGTCGAAAGGCTTAAATACCTGTCCTTTTTTTGCAACACGTTGAAGTAACTCAAAGCCATCTTTACTTCCAATGACGGGTGAAATATCCCCATCTTTTTGCAATCTAAATACAGCTTGTTCAACCTTCTGATCACCTTCACCGCGGGCAAGAAAATCAAGCAGTCCACCCTTTTTCTTTGACGCACTATCTTCAGAAAGTTCGCGCGCTTTCTGAGCAAATAAGTTTGAATTTTTTACAAGCTCTTCGCGCAGCTGACTTATTTTTACTTGAACTTGTCCTTTTGTTTTATCATCAAATTTCAAAAGAATACGGCGCACTTGAACTTTTGTTGGGTCAGCAACAAATTCTTTATATTTATTTTCATTGTAGTAACGACGAGCTTGCTTTTCAGCAACCTTTGCACCATATGTTTGTGGATCAAAGGTCACGACAAAACCAGCACGCACTTCAGGAGACCAATAACGCTTGTTTTTCTTATTTTCTTTTACAAAAAATGCCTTTGCATCCTTATCGGAGATTGCAGTCATTTTCTCTTTATCAATTACTTTATCAAGCGAAAATGAAGCAATACGATAGTTGCGTTCAGCATAATCTTCGATAAATTTATTTTTCAAAAAAAACGCTGGCAAATAGACTGACCCTATTGTCAGAACTCGAGCCACTTGGCCTTTAAGTTCGCTGTTAAGCTGTCCTTCAAATTGCTTGAGCGTCATGCCTCTCATTTGCGCAATAAGATTAAGATTAATTGTTCCATCAGAACCAATAAATTCTTTATCAACCATATTAAGCAATTGCTGAGATATATATGCAGGAGAAAGCGCAAGATGCAAATCTTGTGAAACACTATCAACAAGTTTTTGTACAATCAATGAATCAATGGCTAGTTTCTTTAAATCCTTTTCAGGAAACTTTGACGCGGCCTTTTGTCCAAACTGTCTTACAAGTTGGTGATTAAGTTCGTAAACTCGCTGATTATATTCTTGTATATCAGCTGTATGACCATTAACCTTAACAACCCAGTCACCTGCGTCAAACCACTGAAAAAACACTGTAATAGCCGTAGGAAAAAGAAGAAGTAAAGCCGCTACATAAATAATATAACGAAGAAATCGTCCTTGTAGATGTCGTCGAAAAAGGGAAATCATTTATCTAATCCTTTTTATTTAACTGAAATTATTTTTGCTCTAACTTAGTCTGATCAGGTAGGACCTGCTCGCGAATTTGAGGTGTAATACCCTTCAACTCATTAATATCTTTAAGAATTTCTAGATCACGCTCTAAATCTTCTTTATTTGTGTAGAATCCGGTAACAATTTGATACGTCGTTTTAGTTCTATTTTTCGCTCTCTTTAATCTCCGCGTATTTTTCTTAATACGCAATTCAATTCCACGTTTACGCGCTTTTTCTTGCACATTAGAAGCATTAGCAAAAAAATCTGTCGTTGTAAGAAGCGATGAATACCGAAGAGCACTGACAGAATGGTTCAGGCTGGGGCTGTTCGAACGTGGTTTACTTTCTCGTGAGATTGCTTTTTGCGTATCTTTTTCTTGCCCTTCAGAAGCAACTTCTTGATCAGATTCTTTTAGATCCGTTTGCATTGAAAAAATTGCAGAACTTGCTTGATCAACAAAAGCATCTGCATGTACTTGTTGCATAAAAGATTTTGCCGCTTTTCGTTGCCCTAAAAAATATCCTGCCAAAAATGAAAATAGACACAATATAATCATTGCAGCAATAAGCCAACTTGCTTCACGCTTATATAATAAGAGAGCTGGCCCAGCAGACTTTTTCTCAAACTCCGGCACACGGCTTTTAATGCGAAACATTTTCCTGCTCCCTTAATTTTTTCTCAAGCATCAACGCTTGCCTATGAATATCAACAGAACTCATATTGATCCATTCAGTGTATACTCCATCTAAATGTTCTTCAAATTTTTTAGTCAACATTCGATTAAACGTCAACTGCCTTTTTGCATAATTACGTGTTTTTTTCTGAATAATAGCGATCAATTCACTTTTTAAGCCAATTTCACCACGAATATAACGAATGATATCATCATATCCAATGATCTTCTTTTTCAACAAAAATTCATGCCATGCTGGAGAAAGTTTTTTTACCTCCTCAATCCAACCACGATCAAGCATGATATGCGTACGCTTATTAATATCTTCATACAAATCGGCTAATTCACGCGTAAGAAAAAAAACATCGGCCCCAGACTGGGTTTGATGATCTGTAATCGGATCAAATTGCGGTTTAAATTTTGATGGTAATACGCCAAGCTCATACCAAATATCTAAGGCGCGTTCTATGCGATACCGATCATTTTTGTCAATTTCTCTGGCACGCTTAGAATCAATCTCATACAAACGATTCCACAGCGTTCGCGTATCTTCTTGATAATCACGTTTTTGTGCAACCCCGTCACTTTTAGGCGGATAAAAAAGCGCATTAATATAAAACCCGGAACCACCAACAATGATCGGCAAGTGTCCACGAGTAGTTATATCGCGCACTAAAGAGCAAACCTTATTGCGAAATTCAACAACTGTAAAATTTTTTGGCTCATCGACAATGTCGAAAAGATGGTGCGGCACAGAATGATTACGCCAGTCAGGTTTAGCTGTACCAATCGTCAATGGCGTGTAAAGTGATCCAATGTCCGCATTAATGATCTCGGCAGGTACTTTTGCAGCCAACGATAAAGCTAAATCAGTCTTGCCAACACCAGTTGGACCTGTAATAATAACAATACGAATACTCATAATATATAAGTATACTTTATTCAAACAAAGTTGTTACTATGGCAATAAAAAATTTAATATTGAGCACGTTATTTACATTCACAATATCTGTAGACGCTCTCATTATCTTGGCGTTTAACCGATCAGGCTCCTTCCTCACGCATCAAAAAATAGAATTTTCAGATATAGAGTGCGAAGCTCTTGGCATAGACCACGAAGTCTCAGATCTCACCATCCATGCTACACAAGAAGAACTTGCAGCTCTTAAAAAATGCGCCCAAGAAGCGCTAAAAAAAGATTTTAAGATTACAGCATACCTACAAAACTCCAAAGAGTTTTTCGATCTTTACCAAATATTTTCCACCTTAAATGTTCGAAAAGATTTTATTGATATAGCACAAGAAGTTTATCAAGAAAAAAAAAGAGCTTATCAAAGAACTTTTTAATCGCTGAATGTAGAAAACTTTTATCAACCATCCGCAAAATTTCAAACTGTCAATTTTTAAAAAACACTACATTTCAAGGTCAACCCTTTCGTGAAAAAACGGTATAATAAAGAGGAGATTTGCCAAGATCTTAAGTGGGGTTATTCATGAAAAAAAACTTATTAATAGGGGTTTCTCTCTTACTTCCTGTTAGCCAAATCTGCTCAACATCAAATACGAGGATGGATTTTAAGACCTCCCTAGAGACCCACAAACCTATAATTATAAAAACCGATAAAATCAACAACCTCGATCGTTGGGGCTGGCACCTTCTTCATTATGCAGCACAGGAGAACAATATTGAGGTGGCAAAAGAGCTTCTTAGGCAAGGGGCCGATATAAATGTAAAAAAAGATATCCAAATAGATGGATCAGCTTTGGAATCTACCGGCAAAGGTGAAACGCCACTACATGAAGCTGTGTTTTCAACCAACGAAGAATTTGCAAAGTTCCTTATAGAACAAAAAGTTGACATTGAAGCAAGGGATTACGCTTTTAGAACACCCTTACACTTTGCTTGTTGGATTGATGGATATACACAAATTATACAACAATTATTAGAGAATGGCGCAAATCCTAATGCACAAGATAAATGGGGCTGGACACCATTACATCGCATTGTTTTTGCTTCACCGGAAAATATAAAGAAGCCATACAGTTATTATTCAGCCACGGGGCTCGCGATGACATAAAAAATATGTCTGGAAAAACTGCATCAGATATAGCATTTGAACATCATCAATTTGAGCTTTCAACATTGAAGTCGCAAAAAAAGTTGTAGTAGCGAAATTGAGAATTAAAAGAAAGAGGCGGGGAATTCCCCGCCTCTTTCTTTTAATTCGATTTCTTTTAAACCGATGATGAAGCTGCTTTTTGTTGCCGTTGTAGATGTGGTTCAAAAAATGAACGCAACTGACCAATAGCATCTTCGCGCATCACGCTCTCAACCATCGAAATTTCCTCCGCAAGCAACGCTTCTGTTTGCAGGAGTAAGTTGCGCTCGCCAAAAGATAATTCCTTTGCGCACGATAAATGATGCAAGTCTCGATAAATTTTAGAAAGCTCAATTAAGTTACCGCTTCTCAATGCGGCTTGATACTTTTTGTTGCGTTTATTCCAACTACTTGCAGCAACATCACTGAGTTGATTTTTTCTGGCCACCTCAGCCAGTGTTTTAAAAACGCTCTGAATATAGTCCTGTGAACTTAGCGCACGAACGCCAACAGAAGACAGATTATCGACCGGAACAAGAATAGTCATATCTTTATTGAGAAATTTAAGCTCATAAAAATGAACTACACCGCCGCCCACAATTCGTTCCATGATTCTACTTACACGCGCAACACCGTGACCGGGGTAGACAACTTTTTCATTTAGAGCAAACATGGCACCCTCCTTATCGTCAGGGAACCTAGAAAGTGTATGCTCTGCTATTACCGATTGTAACACAACGCAGCTAATTAATAAAACACATTACAAGCAATGCCGTTCTTTAGCCTTGCTGTGGGGCAATTACAGACTTAGTCTGCTCTACACCTTTTGTTCGTTGTACATAAAAAAGTTTGTACAACTTTTGCAAAACTACCAAGCATGTAAGCACAGCAACAACCCAGCGTTTTTGAAGTTTGGGTACATGTTCTTGCGAATTTACCTGCTGAACAATACTTGTTAATTTCTGATAACATGTCTCTAAAACTTCTATAAGTTCATCAATTGGCATCTGTTCGTTAATCTTATCAAAAAGTTCGGTAAGCGACTCTCCACTTTCATCACTTACTTCTGCAAGTAATTTTATCAAAAACTGCTCAAATACCATTCCAATTAAATGACAAAGTTCGTATAAAAATTTATTTTTATCACATGAAATCGTTTCAGATTTGTATGCTTCCCAAAGATGATACAGTGGCAACACACTTTGCTTCCTTACCAGGTCATTGTAACATCGAATAATGCATGGATGAGTGAAAAATAAAAAACGTACGTGATTGAAAGTAGGATGACATAAGTTACATCGCTCAACTTGCGCGGCCAACCCTATATAATTGTCAATTTTTTGATCCAACAACTCGTTGTATTTGTGTGCTATATAGTGTGCCGGTTGACTACCATTAAGCGAAAATATACATACGATAGACAAAAATACTTTCTTCATAAATCCTCCCCTTGATTGAATAGTATCAAATTAGTATAGTTTCATCCGACAGAACAAGATCCTCAAAAAAATAAAGATTTAAAAGATAACATAAGGTTAAATAAATGAAAAAGTATATCGTATTAATTTTCGCTACCTATTCATTATGCGCAATAAAATACCCACAACTTTCTGTTCAGGCGGGGTCTGTTCAGACGGGGTCTGTTCAGGCGAAGCCTGTTCCCATAAAACGGGAAACAAAAGAAAAAGAAAGCTTTTCGGGTGCCGCCTGTTCAGGCGGGGTCTGTTCAGGCGGGGTCTGTTCAGATGGGGTCTGTTCAGGCAATGCTTGTTCAAGCGTGGCTTGTTTGGATGAGTTACAAAAAGATCTCATACATGAGGTGGATCAAATAAGAGCAAAAATAAAAAAAGATTATCAAAAAATAAATGCGTTATCTGAAAAGCTTGGCAAAATCGAAATGATTCACAACGCCGCACTTGCAACTAAAGAACTTATAGAGCAAACGCAAAAAAAACTTGCTACAGATGGTCAAAAAGAAGAAGCGCATAAACTGAATAATGCAAAGAAATACATAAAGGTGGCACTTAAGGAGGTAGAGGAAACACACAAAGAACTCAATAACCTTATAGAAAAAATGAACACAAAACTAGATAAGCTTTTTGTTGCTGATGACGTTTTTGAAAAGGCACGCTTGAAAATAGCAAAAGAAAATATTTCAAAAGCAACACAAGAATGCAATAGAATAATATTTGAAAATATAACGAAAAGTCAGGATACAAAATGAAATATTCATTGATTTTTTTCAGTCTGAATCTGTTTCTACTCATTTATTCGCCACTCTTAAGTAAAAAGACAACTAATGATCACGTTAAAAGACTTGAAAAAGAATTTATTGAAAAAATAACGCAGAAAGTCACTGAAGAGATACTGTCCTCAAAAAAAGACGATGATCAGGCATTAAAAATAGTCGTTGAACAATCCTTAAAACAACGCGCCCTTTTAGCGGCATCTGGTGAAGCAGTCAATATATTACAAAAACTACAAACCGAACTTGAAAAAAAATGTAATATCGCAAAAAAAAGTAACGACAAAAAAAAAGAAAAGACCTGCAAAGAAGAACTTCACGAAATCAAAAAATCGCGCAACTTTCTAAGTAAAGCAAACAAGTATGTTAAAAAACAAACTGACAAAATAAACAAAATGTTTGACGAAGCACTCAAAAAAAATGAAAAGCTCATGAATCAAGCACAAGAAGTCATAAAAAAACTCCTCGAAGAAAAATAGGAAGTTTAACAAAAAATCCTTAAAGTCTTATAAAGAGCGCAGCGATAGGGCATCCAGCCCTTTTACCCATCACTTCACGAACCCCGTAGTTTTACTTCGTGCATTCCACAGCGCCATGCCTCAACGGCCCCATTCGTTATCTCTCACTTAAACATCGTGAAAAACCCCAACGAAAATGCTTCATGCTTTCATCAAGAATTTCTTCAACGAAAAACTTCACGTCTTGCTTCGAAGCACATGGCAAAACCCCAGATGCCCTATCGCTGCGCTCTATCGCCCCCTTGCCTTTAAAACTTTTCAATGTGAAACGACGAAAACCGCCTCGACGCGGGGAAGCCGCTGGATTATGCGTCTGGGAAGATGCTTAAACGCTCCCTATAAAGGCTCCCCTTGTACATTATGCGTCTGAAATTCGGGTTTTTCCAAAAAAATTGGCGTTTTATACTTGAAAATCTTAGTGTATTTGACTAAAGAAACCTTCAGTTTAATTGACAAGTTTTTTGATATTGCGTTATAATATAAAAGTATACAATGCAATCTATTGTCACTCAAAGAAAGGTCATAATGGCAAAAAAAATTATTGGTATTGACTTAGGAACAACGAACTCAGTTGTTTCATTCATGGAAGGCGGCTCCCCAAAAGTTATCCCTAACAAAGAAGGTGGCAATACAACTCCTTCTATTGTCGCATTCACAAAAGATGGAAAACGTCTCGTTGGTAACATAGCAAAACGCCAAGCAATCACCAATCCAGAAAACACTATTTTCTCCGTAAAAAGACTTATTGGTCACAAATACGATGAAATCAAAAATAAAATTGACCGGCTTCCATATAAAGTAGTAAAGACTGCAAATGGCGACTGTGCTGTCATCATTCAAGGAAAAGAGTATAGTCCAGAGGAAATCTCAGCAGCAACCTTAAGCTATCTCAAACAAGTAGCTGAGGATTATATCGGCGAACCTGTCGCAGAAGCGGTTGTTACAGTCCCCGCATATTTTAATGATTCACAACGCCAAGCAACTAAAAATGCTGGTAAAATCGCTGGCCTCAAGGTTGATCGCATTATTAACGAACCAACAGCCGCGGCCCTTGCATACGGTCTAGAAAAGAAAAAGAATGGCATTATCGCCGTATTTGACTTCGGTGGTGGTACATTTGATGTTTCAATCTTAGAAATCAATGATGGCGTTATCGAAGTACGTTCAACAAATGGCGATACCTTGCTTGGTGGCGATGATATCGACAAGATTATTATTGACTACATGATTGAAGAGTTCAAAAAAGAACAAAACGTTGATCTATCACAAGACAAAATGGCACTGCAACGTCTAAAGGAAGCTGCAGAAAAAGCCAAAATTGAACTTTCATCGGTCGAAGAAACAGAAATTAATCTTCCATACATTACAGCTGATGCAACCGGCCCTAAGCACTTAACATTGAAACTTTCACGCGCAAAATTTGAATCACTATGCGAAAACATTTTCAAGCGCCTTGTGGCTCCATGCAAACGCGCAATTTCCGACTCAGATTTAACAACTGATCAAATTGATGAAATTATTCTTGTTGGTGGTTCAACACGTATTCCAAAAGTACCACGCATTGTAAAAGAGATTTTTGGAAAAGAGCCAAGCAAAAATGTAAACCCTGATGAAGTAGTATCAATCGGTGCAGCAATTCAAGGCGGCATTCTAGCCGGTGACGTAACAGATGTTTTACTGCTCGATGTTACCCCTCTCTCACTAGGGCTAGAAACACTTGGCGGTGTAATGACCAAATTGATTGAGCGCAACACAACAATTCCAACAAAAAAATCACAGGTTTTTTCAACTGCTGAGGACAATCAAACTGCTGTTGATATTCGCGTATTCCAAGGTGAACGTGAATTCGTTAAAGACAACAAACTTCTTGGCCAATTTAAACTTGATGGCATTCCATCTGCACAACGTGGCGTACCACAAGTTGAAGTAACTTTTGATATTGATGCAAATGGCATCGTCCACGTTTCCGCTAAAGACAAAGGAACTGAAAAAGAACAAAAAATTACAATCACAAGCGGTAGCGGATTGTCAGAAGAGGAAATTAACAGAGCCGTTAAAGAGGCACAGGAACACGAAGCTGAAGACAAGAAAACAAAAGAGGTCATCGAAAAGCGCAACAAGCTTGACAGCATGATTTTCGAAGTTGAAAAAACAATTCGTGAAAACAAAGAAAAGCTGCCCGAAGAAGAAATCACTAAAGTAGAAGCAGCTATTAAAAAAGCAAAAGAAGATCTTAAAGAACACGAAAATAATTCTGAAGGACTTCAAAAAGCCACCGACGAATTACTTCAATCTTCACATAAAGTTGCTGAAATTCTCTACCAACAAGCACAACCCGAACAAAAACAACCAGAACAAGAGACCCCTTCAGAACCTTCTTCAGAAAAAAAAGATGACGAACCTCTCGAAGGTGAAATCAACGATAAATAAAACAACAAAAACAAAAACAGGATTATCCTGAACAGGATTATCCTGAACAGGATTATCCTGAAAAGAGCTGCAGCAAAAAACTGCAGCTCTTTTTTCGTATCACAATATTTTTTAGCCTAGCATTAGTCGAAGCAGGAAATAGAACTAGATGCTTAATTGTTTAAAATAACGCAAACTTGATCTTTATCCGTTCGCCCTGCTGTGCCCGCCATAGCCTACGTCTTCGCTAAAGCTACGCCGTACAGGTTGGCGACGGCTGGAGGAGCCGATGTAGTCGGCGTCTCCCTTCGAAAATACTCAGGATAAACTCTGGGTGCGAACTCAAAATAAA
>Ga0075125_10000313_pt1 | contig 21387 bp, 40 predicted proteins | sample AntAceMetag02UKN_FD_69810 | JGI IMG/M metagenome (GOLD analysis project Ga0075125, IMG submission 69810) | Saline lake microbial communities from Ace Lake, Antarctica - Antarctic Ace Lake Metagenome 02UKN | ecosystem: Environmental > Aquatic > Non-marine Saline and Alkaline > Saline | place... | reverse complement strand
ATCACAAGAATAGTCCTTCCCTGTTCCTTGTAATATACTATTTTTTCGTATAAAAGTAAATTACGTCTATTGTTCCTCATGATTCCGGCTTCATAAATCTCTACCCAAGAAAGTTTCATGTCATCAAGGCTTTGGTCACGAAATCGAAACATTTTTATTTCAATCTTAGAAAGTACATTCTTCTTTATAAGGTCTGAAGAATCGACTCTGGCTATTACTTTTCCAGTTGAAGCCCTCAATAAAATATCTGTGCCATCCTCCCTGAATGCCGTTCCTGTGAGTCCGAACCTGTAGTAAGCGTGGATAGTGTTTAATGTGCTAAGATAACTTTCTGAAGCACCATGGTGGTGTTCATCAATAAACAACAAATCAACGTCATCAAGTATCTTTAATACATCTTCTCGTCTTTTATGCGCTTCATTTTTTAGGACTGAGTACAAAGTTTGAATAGTAGCAACAATTATGTCTGAATCAATTTTAAACTTTCCATCTCCAATTTTACCAGTTGGAACTTGAAGAAATCGTTCAAAGTCTGTGGCTGTCTGGTGAAGTAAGTCTTTTGTAGGAACTATATATAAAGTTTTCAGCCCTAACTTTGCCATGATTCTCGCCGCTACAGCCGTTTTGCCTGAACCTGTAGCATACCAAATTATGCCCCTTGTTGCCTCTATACACTCATTTTCAATATTCTGGTAATCCCTTTCTTCACCATTAAATCGTAAAGCCACTTGACTAATTTTAGGCTGAATTCTCATGTCCTTTATTGAATAAAGAATATCTGCCTCTTTTAATGCTGTGCAAACTTCTCCGACAAGTCCGGTCATAAATGTTGAATTATGCCAAAGAAGAATTCTCCACTCATCTAAACTTGGTTGGAAGTAGGAAATAGCCTTTGAAACTATTTTAGTCATTAAAGGCGTTAAGCCTGAAATTTCCGATATTTCATTATGTATTTTAATTGATATCATGCACCCTCACTGGAACAAAGAAAAGGCGGGCAATAAATACCCGCCTTTATATGAATCTGTTTTAGAAGTTTACACCTGTGGTAAGCCCTTCTTGAGCCGGATTTGGAGCTGTAGCCGGGGCAGTAGTCTGTGCTGGATTTGGAGCCTGTGCCGGAGCAGTAGAAGGAACTGGTGTACCTCCCATGCTTGCCGCTACCTGAACCAATGCAGCTTCCGTAAGCCCCGCATAAGCATCCCGAATCGTTACCAAAGTAACCTTTCCAGAATCCTTGTCTACCACCTCAGCAGAGGCTTTCAAGTTACCATCAGGATTGCGGGAAGTTACTGGAAAATCCGTTGCTGGCTGAGGCAAAAAGTTATACGTGGTATCCGTACCCTTTCCAGCCCTAATTACAACGAAATCTTTGCCCGTCAGTCCACCTTCCATCATGTGAAGCCGAGAGAGTGAATTCATAACTCTAATTCCCTGAAGGTAATGTTTCACCGTTCCTGTCCTGTAATCATGTACAGGAAAAACCCCAACGAATCTTGGGGAGTCCTTCAATATCAAGCACAGGGGGCATTTTTCCCCTATACAAGTATATTTCGGGTATGTCTTACCAATTTGGAAATTGTGCTGTCTGAAGCTGATTGGCTCTTCAGCGAGGAAGCGCATTCTCACGCCTTGCTGATCTGCCGAGCCTTGAGCCGCTCCCAACATTGACTCGCCTTCTTTCACCCAAAATTCAGCGTTCAATTTTTGTCGGTCTGCTCTCAAAACTTCCTGTCTTTTCTGTTCACTCTCTACTATCTCAAATCCACTCTGAAATACATCACTCATTTTGTTTTCTCCTTATCCAAAAAGTGTTTCCAATTTCTTTTCAATATCGTTACTTTATAACTTCAGAAATTAACGCCTCAATATATGAAAGTCTATTCTCATAACAAGCTATTAAACACAAGTCATGAACCTCCTTTTGCGCTTGATCTTTTCCATCCGTAAACCAAGGAACAATATTAACCCGCTTTCCCTTCTCTAATAAATGTTTTGCAATCTGTTTCTGTGCCTTCCGTCCGGCATCGTCATTATCAAGCCATAGCGTGATAGTATCCCACATTGAAAGTAGGCTTTCTTGCTCTGGTGATAAAGTTGCTGACATTAAACTTACTACATCGGCATCAACCCCCTTATTTACTAACTTCCATAATCTGTGTACATCAAAAGTACCTTCGCATAATATAACTTCTTCTGAGGGTTTTGACAAGTGCATTCCATATAAGCAACTTTTAGTTCTGGAACCCTCATAGTAATGGTAACGTTTTTCTTCACCGATTGAACGTCCAACTATTGAGCGAATATTTCCCTCAAAACTCCGAACCGGAAAAACAATCAACTCTCTCTGCTCGTCGAATCTTCCTCCCCAATGTTCCCAATCGTCGGCTGTAAAACCTCGCTCAAGGTAATAAGGGGGAGCATCTATTTTCTTCATAAGGTTATATAATATTCGAATGTCTTTCACTTCTTCAGAAAGATTCTCCCTGTCACGTTTTGTGATGGTTATTTTAAAATCACGTTTCAGGTCTAAACCATATTTTGAACGTATTTCCTCAAGTGCTGTCCATATGTCTATTCCCTGTAAAATGGCATAAAAGAATTCAAAAGTTCCTTTCCTGCCACAACCAAAACAATTAAATAATCCACTATCTTTATTTATAGCGAACGAGGCGTGAGAGTCTTCGTGGTCATCAAAGGGGCAGGAGGAAATCAAATCCCCTTTGATGGATTCACGTTTAACGAACACGCCCCGTTCAGATAAATATTGCTTTATTACTCTTTCCATTTTTATAGCTCTATAAAATCAAACATACTCTTATTTGTATCTTTTATCAGGGGCTTTTTTTCAATAAACTCTTTGTATATTTCAGACAACCATTTATAAAGGTCATTCACTCCACTTTTTACATAAGCCATAGTCCTATATGTTTCTTCCCTTAAAGCTCTTTGCATTAAAGGAGTAGAAGAACCTATAATCTCAGCAAGCCCGGGAGAATAATCACCAGCATGTGCGCAATCAAATCCGAAATACCAAAGATGGTTAGCATATTCTTCTCCGAGATGTCCCGAAAAAGTAAGCCCCCCATGAACATAGGGTGGGAACTCATTATACATTTCTACGGCACTATAAACAGTTCCATATAAAGGATGGTCTTTAAATACTCCGACATAACCACAAAGACTAAGAAGCTCTGGATTCCTCTGTATCAATAAATGATATACCTTATTATTAGTTTCTGCTGCAATCCAAGAGACTCTATTTAATTCGGTTTTCCAAGGTTCACTCTTTTTCATCTTTTTATGTCCCTTATTTTTGCAAAGTGAAATATTTCATCAGCCTTATGCATTTGGACAACACCAGCACGTAATGCTGTTGACATCTCCGTTATATGTTCATCCCTCTCAAATATCTTATCCTCTAATTCAATTATAATTTGAGCCTGTTTTTCAATTTTAGAATCAGCCTCATTTAATTGAAGCTGAATATGAACTGGTAAAAATCGTCTAATTCTTTTCCATGTAATATGCACGGTAGTAAACACGCTACCGGAGATTATAAGAAGTGTCCAAACTCCCATTATAACTACCATCAAAAGATTAAACCCATATACTGCAAGCAATGTTCTTAAATCTCCAAGTAACGTATAAAGCATTATTAAACCTCTACATTCAAAGTTTTATTTTGTTCAGCCTTTACTGTAGTATCAGCCGCTGAGGAAGCATATCGAACTCTTCCCTTCGCCCATTCTTTCGACTCAGAAATTGCCTCACTCATTGTGGAACTCAAAGGTTTCGTTTCCTTCAATGACTCAATAAGCAGGTCTTTTGTGAGAGGTATTTTTTCTCCATAACATTTCCATAAGCCGTTTTCAACCGCCGCCTCAATCTCTGCACCGGAGTAACCATCCGCCTGTTTTGCTACTTCTACTATTTCGGCCTCCGAAAGTTCCCTGCCTTTTTTCACTAAGTGAATATTGATAATCTCTTTCAGCTCTTCCTGAGACGGTAGCGATACCCAAAATAAATCGTCGAACCTTCCCTTTCTCAAAAACTCTGGTGGCAATCCTCCCGCTCCTTCTACCTTATTTGCTGTACACACCACATAAATTGGTTCAGATTTTTCTTGCATCCATGTAAGAAATTGTCCTAATACTCGGCGAGAAGTTCCATTGTCCCCAGAACCTGTCGCCATAGCTTTTTCCACTTCATCTAACCACAAAATCGCCGGAGCAACCGCCTCAGCGGTTTGTGTAGCTTTCCTTATATTCTCTTCACTACCTCCAACAAATTTGTCAAAAATCCGCGACATGTCTAAACGAATTAAAGGCAGTCCCCAATATGATGCCATTGTCTTTGCTATCAGGCTCTTTCCGGTTCCAGGAATACCAATCAATACTATTCCATTGAGATAACTAAGACCGAACTCTTGGGCTTCATGGCTCCACCAATTTTGTCTTTCGTTTATATAACCCTTTAGTAAATCAAGCCCCCCAACTTCGTTCATTTGAGTATCAGCGGGGTAGTATTCAAGGATTCCTGACTTCCTGATTATCTGTCTCTTCTCTGCTGTAACTATCTTTATGCTGTTTTCATCAAGCCTACCTGTTGAAACTACAGCCTTACTTGCCGCCAATTTTGTCTCTGCTACCGTCAAACCTCGTGAGGCTTCAATAAGCCGTTCTTGATTCTCTTCTGACAGGTCAACAGTAACCTGATCCATTTCGTTCATTTCATCTATGACGCTTGTGATTGCCTCAGTCAAAACTTCCCTGTCAGGCATCGGAAAATCCAATAACGTCATATATTTATCCAAGTCGCTTGGTACTTCAATAGCCGTTCCTGTAACTACAATAGTCTTACGTGTTACCTGTAGCCCTGTAACTACATCTTTGACCTGTCGGTCAACCACCGGGTTTTTACCAAGAAACATTTGCAAATCCTGAAGGACAAAAAGACTGTCCGTTTCATGATTTGCAATGTGTTCAAGAATCGCTTGTGGCTGTTTTGGGGTCTTCCCTGTGGAATCGTTTATTTGTTCTTCAGTCCCCTCTTCCCGAACCTGCCATAATCCCCTATGGCAATTCCAAACAAAAACCTCTTTCCTTCGGCTGAACGCTATCTTTTTCACAACGTTCAAAACTCTCTGTTCCTCATAGGTCTGTACCGCTATGAGTGGATACCTTGCTCTTACCAAGTAATCCAATTCATGTGCCATTTCCATTACTGTGCCCTTCGCCATAATATATTCCTCCTATATTTGCGAGCTACCGAACTCTATATTTGAGTCGGCAACTTTGGCTTCTTCATCTATTTCTGTAGTCAAGTTTAAATCTGGTACTTTATGGTATTCATCATAATATCCAGCACTTTCCAACCAATTGTCAAGTTTTTTATAACCATACATCTTTTCTGGATGTTTACTTTTATAATTGCTTACATATTTATTATGCTTTTCTTCTAACTCTTCATGAAACTCTGTCTTATATAAACCGAGTTTAAACCACTCAAAATTAGGATATGAAGATTTTGTTGCGTCTGTAAGTTTGTCCCAATTATACTGAATGGCATCCTTATATCCAATTTCAAGGGTTATGCCCTCTCTCATTTCTGAAGAACCCACCACACCAGAAAGTAGGCGTACTAAACTCTCTTTATTATCAAAATGATAAATGTCAGCATATCCAAGTTTAGCATAATACATTATTATTCTCCTATATCAACATTGGCTGTAAACCCTTCAACTAATGGTTCAGGTTCAAGCTCTTCAAAGTTCATTGTTTCCAAGTCCCAATTTATGTCCTGTCTTCCTGTGTCCCCTTCTCTCTGAGCATGAAGGATGATAGTCATTCTCTGCTGGATTCTCATTGTCTCGGTTTGAAATAATTCGAATAGTAAATCTGCATTCTGTAACCATGCATCACCCCACTGAACGTTTGCTGCCCCTCCCTCTCTCTCACCAACAGAACTGTTTCCAAGTTTCCCCTGCTGTGTAGTAATCACAAGAGGAACTCCACATCTTTGTGCTGTCTTCTTTAAGTCCTGTGTCAAATTATAATACTTTTCAACTTTCGATTTTGCCCCTTGGTCATCATGCATCAAATAAGCATTATCGACTATTACCAGATTCGGTTCATACTGTCTAATTTTTGCTTCAAGGAAAGTTGCCCCTGCTACACCAGCCCAATCCGATGAAGCCGTAACAATTATATTTCCCTGTACTGCGGAAATACCCTCTAAGGCAATATAAAATTGATCCTCATGCTCTGGAACAAGTGTTCCATGCCTAAACTCACTATATGGTATATGAGCTTCAATGGCATCAAGCCTCCTGATAATTTCGGGTGGACTCATTTCCATTGTAACAAATAAAACTCTCAAATCATGTAATGCTACATGTCGAGCGAGTAAACACATTGCCCAAGATTTTCCTTTCTTCGGTCTGGCTGTAAAAATTATAAACTGTCCAGGCTGAAATCCAAGAGTCAATTCATTAACTCCTGCCCATGGAGTAGAAACTCCGAGAATACCATCTCTTAAAAGTGTATCCCTAAAATGTGCATAATTTTCATACCTTGAAAATGTATCTGCTGTCCAAGGCGAATCTGTAATTTCTGCTACTTCAGAATACATCCGGCGAACTGCTGTCTCCAATTCAGTCCGTGCCAATGACGGATTCTCTCCCAACAATCGGCTTGCACTCTGAAGCGTATCGGCAAGAACCTGATATTCTCTTTTTTCCCTTACCCTATCAATGTAATAATCTACAGGCTCGGCAACATCAGCAACATCTATGAAGTTTGGAAATCTCTCACGTATAGTTGCCAATGTCGGAGTTTCCCTGTAGTCCCTGAAATGAGTTGTCAGCAAATCCCATTCACCTGAACAATCGGTAAAGTGTGCTTCAGTCAAACCTCTTTCAAGAACTCGTCTAATTTCTCTGGTCTGTGTTATTTTGCTAATTAGTCTATTTTCTACCATGTTTGTATACTATACTATTTTTTATTATCAAAGGAAAGTTTTTTATTAAGAATCTTTTTCTGTCCTTGGGGTATCTCAAAAAAGATTTTCCGGCAATTAACTCTTAACTGCTCATTGACAGGCAAACTATCAAGATCATGAACCGACGAAGTAATTGCTGTGGGTAGCCCCATTTTTCTCCTGAAGTCTATTAAGCTGTTAAACTTCCGAACGTCAAAAGATGAATACTTAACAACACTTTGCATAGCATCAATAACAAGAAATGGAACATTCTTCACACCAATCTCTTCAACGTCCTTAGCAAGAGCCTTTTCAGCCTCAAGTATAATACCACCTCCCTTAAATATTTCGTCAACTCGCTTGACTAATTCACAAGCAATGCCTGTCTTTCCAACTCCAGGACCGAACAGCACAATATTCTGCCCTCCGATAAGAACCTTTTTTATATTCTTATAATACAAATTGACAGCCAAAAGTTTTTTTACCTCCAAACAATCAAAATAATCTTTAAATGTCATGTCTAAATAAATAGGGGAAATTCCCATTTTCGTCCATCGTTCGAACTTCTTCTTTTTAGAAGACAGAGGGGTCTTTTTCTCTTGTTCCTTTTCCATGTGTTTCTCCTATAAAATAATCTAAGTAACCAGTGAAAATATCTATACTCGGAAATGCATCATTTTTATTAAATCGGTTATGTACTGTCAAACAATTTTCAATGTAGTACCTCATAGCTGCAAGAATACCGTAGCATCCAACATCTTCATTATTGTCCAGAACTGAGCGCACCTTATGTTCATGCTTTTTCCATACTGTAATAGTATAGCCTTTCTCTAAGGACATCCACTTAAAAGCTGTGACAAGATCAGGAGCGTTTAAGCTCTCATTATCTTTAATCTTTCTTGCAATTATTTCAACCCTTCCTTGAAAAGTTTTACTGTACTTTGCTTTCACTGATTTCCACCCAGGCTTCATATAAGGCAAATAATTTTCAACTGGTGGAAGCTCTTCAGTCTTTTCTTCAAACTTTTCAGGCATAAATGAGAGTTTGCCGTCTTCGGCTACTTCAGTACTTTTACTTATTTCAATTACTTTATTCTTACTCTTAGTATTAGTACTACTCTTAGAACCACCAATTTCATTTTTTCTGAAGGGGGTAATTTCAGTTTTTCTGAAGGGGGGTTCAGTTTTATCTGAAGGGGGGTCTTCAATAAAAGTATAAGAAATACCCGGTATTTTAACCTCTCTATTTATCACATTTCCGTCTTCACTACGGTCAAATATTAAATCTAAAAAACCTAATTTATGAAGTTTATTTACAGCCGTGCTTGTATACGAATTAGCAATTTTTCCACACCATTCAGCAATAATTTTGTTAGAAATCATGCCACCACCATGTCTTAAAATCTCGCCATAAACCTTCATTTCTACGGCTGTAATATCCCTTTGAATAAAAGCCTCCCATACTTTAAAGGGTATAGGAAGCCACCCCTCAGAAGTCGAAGTTTCTTTTTGGCACACCTCTGACATCCCATTTTTGGACTGATTTTTCATACTCCTTTCGCAACTCTTCTCTCCGTTTTCTTCGTTTTTCATTTCGGTCTTTGTTCTTTGGGTTTGTGATTCTTGGTTTAATAATGACAAGCGCGAACTCCTTACTTGGTGAATCGAAAACTATTCTATAATACCTCATCCAAAACTTTGTCCAGCCATAGCAGAAAACTGCGTCTTTAATAAAAAGAGTGTCTTCTACAGTAATGAGGTTATTTTCAAATTGCCTGTTTAATGATAATGCCATTTCTTTTCTACGTTTCGACCATGTAGAAATTCGATCTTCATTAGCGATATGCTCTGTTCTCAGGTCTTCAGTAACAGGCACGAGTTTCAGCTCAAAACCATCTTCAGTTATTTTTTGAAGCTCTACAGCATCTATTTCGATAACATCAAACATGGTTGGCTTTCTGACTTTGTTGGTATCAAGAGTTTCAAAAGGGGTAAAAGTATCCCAGTTATCTAATATCATTTTTCCAGTTTCAGAATCCATAATCAATTCTTTCATTTTATTTCTCCAATGTTCTTAAAACTTTAGGGGTGGGAAATCCGTGGATTATTTTATCTCCGTCTTCCGCTATTGTAATAGAAAATCCTCCTGCTCCTTTAATAGTATTTTCAAATCTCTTGTATCTGTTAGTCAAAAAAGTTACTTCTTGATTGCCTGAACCAGCCCAAATGTTTGTTGCCGGTATATTCTTGTCATATCTCCCAGAGACAAGAATGTCAACAGCCGAGAAAATAAAATTGTTCAAATCATCAAGGGTGTAGCCAGTGTAAATCATTGTTCCAAGATTATGCCATTTGGCAAGTTTACATAAATAAAGAACAGATTTCTGCTGAAGAAGTGGCTCACCACCTGAAATTGTAATTCCTTCTATATTTTTAAATTGTAGGATTTTTCTCATAAGTTCTTCCGGGGTAACAAGATTTTTTTCTATAGAAGTATCCCATAATTGCTTATTGAAACAGCCCTCACAAGCAAAATTACAGCCCTGAGTATGGAGAACAGCTCGGTATCCCGGACCGTCCATTTCGCTTGTTGACAAATATGTGTAGTTTATTTTTTCCATAATCCATTATTCCTTTCGACAAAAAAGGGGAGCAGTTTCCTGCCCCCCTGTGTAGGAGAAAAATCTTAATTGATGTTTAACTGTTGCTCGTTCAAAACGTTTTTATAAGATTCCGGTTTGTCGCTGGTATCAGAAACAAGCCCAAGAGCCGTTTCCGCTACCTTCGTTATATTACAGGCATCACCTGTAAAACCATTGCACTCAATTTCTATCTCGCCACCTTTTTTGATGACTACGATTATTTCTTCCATCAGCCCCACCTCTCAAACTTAATGACAGTTTCGCCCTTGTCATTTACGGACTCTTCTGTGAGGTTGAAATCGGCAAGTTCAGGATTCAAGTTGAACTGATTTACAACCTCATTACGAGCGTATTTCTGAGTGACTTCTTTTCCAAAAGAATCGAAGTTGAAGCTACTGCCACCAGCAACATTTTGACCGTAGGCATCTCCAAGAAGCTCATACGTGCCATCGCCTGTGAGCTTGTACCCCATGAAGTCATTCTTCCTGTCTTCATTTCCGAACCTGTAACTGTACTTCACATTTTCGGGGCGTACAAGCATGTCAACAGCTTGCCCCTTCTGATATGCCGAGCTAAGGGAAAGATTTTCCCCTACAACGCACTCGCACTTCATTGTCTCAAGCGTTGACTTGAGTGTGTCCAAGTTTTTGAACTGAGTTTTGATCTTGCTCAAATGTGACAATTTTTTCTCCTTGTCTGAAATATTTTTTCATGTTTTGATAACCACTAACAATTTATTTTTCTGATTCTCCTTCGATGGCTTTCCAGTCTTCGTCCATCTTTTTATGAATATTTGTCATGTCGCGGAATAGGTTATCAACGGTTTCTTTTGAAAGAACACCATCTTTCACCATTTGTTGCCCAGATTCTCGGAACTGATAAAGTTGCATGAATTGCTCCCATGACTGAGTAATCCCGAACCTCACCACATCTATCATAACTTTTGTTTCATCAATGTCAACTGCTCCCGCCAACGTCTGAAGAGCTGTCAACCGTTTCGCCCATTCGCCTCCTACTGTTAGATTTAAAGTCACCTTCCTGTCCAAAGGTGATTTCAAGATTTGGTCTGCTTTCTCTGTGGATTCTTTAATCCGTTCAATAGAAACTTCCTCTCGCTTTTCTGAACTTCCCCATGATTCGGCTTTGATTTCCATTTTACATATTTGACAAACATGCTTTTTAGAACCTTCTAAATGCATCATTGCCACACCACATGTCGGACAGGTAATCGCAATTTCTTCCATCCGTTTTCCTCCTATATAGAATAATAATAATAAACAATAGTAATAAAGTAAAGTCTTTTCTTAAAGTTCTATGAAAGAAATAGAAGTCTTTCCATCTTTTTCCGTCCACCTTCCCTTTTTTCCTTGAGATATTTTTTCAAGAGAATTAAGCTGTACTTCAAGAGCTTCAAGCTGAGTGGAAAATTCTTGTACTGTGTTACCTTTGGTCAAGGCATAAATATTATAGAAATTGCTATCAATTCCATGAGGGGTTTGTTTTTTATTAACCCATTTGTCGAAAACTGCTTTTGCCCTTGTCCTGTCTTCGCTGGCGTGTTTTTCCTGATAGTCTACACCATAACCTATACGCCCCCAAAAACACCTCACAGCCCAAGTATCACCTTCATGAATAAGCCAAACTATGTACCGTTTATAATGCTCTCCCTGAGTACAACGTAATTCAGCCAACTTTTCCCCAGGCTTTAAAGCTGTTTGATTCCTGACTGGATCAGAATAATTATAACTGCTCATTTTTTGCTCCTATACGTGCGAGGGCAATTAAGTCAGCGAGGTTAAATACAGTAGTGTTGGTTTTATAACTGTTGTCCTCTTCTTTTTCAAAAATGATAACTATTTCTTGGCATCCTCTTTGTAAAAGATCATGATCTACATCATTACCAAAAGCGTTGTCAAATGTTGTACCAAGAACTTTTGCTGAAAGTCCTTGTTCATCCGGTTCATGCATATCCGGTCTGCATCCTTCAGTAACAGAAAGTAATTCTTTTCCAATTTTCTTTAATCTATCATTCATTTTAACACCTCACTATAAGAGCCATTGAACGTGGATCAGATAAAACTTTTGATTTACACCTGTACATGAAATACAGCCGAGAAAGTTCATCAAATCTTTTTCTTCCTTCAGGGGTGGAAACGTCTGTGTATACGGCATTTTCTCCGTAAATCCTACCAACCGCCCCGAGTCTTTCAGCCTTTGTTTTGTGCAACTTTATTTTCTTTGAGAAGGCTTCTACCATCAAATCTAACTCCTTTTAAGAAATCTTCAATACAGCATCCCATAATTTCGATAATGGCGGGGTGATAAACCGGGAATTCATCAATTGATTTATCATCCTCCCATTCAAGCATCACGGTCTCTTTTTTATTATCAATGGAAATGATTTTTCCATTGATAATGTTCAACGGTTTAGTACTGTTTTTCACAGTAACAACCATTCCAAGCCTCAGCAAGTCTTTTACTTTTTTCACTTTTTCCCCCCTACTCGCCCTACATATTCAACCAGCAAGTCTTCAAGTGTCTCTTCTTTCGGCAAATCGAACATTCTTGCCAACTGAGTCGAACCATCAAACCTGTCCATGCCCTTTGTGCTTTCAACGGTCTGATTCATCTTCTTTACTGCATCAGAATAAGAAAGTGATTTTTTCATATTTCCTCCATTTATTGTAAATCATTTTTTGCCAATTCTTCATACGCACTGTTAAGTTCAGAATCAAGCTCTTCTATAGTTGCTCGTGCCGCCTCTAATTCGTTGCAAAAGTCTTCAACAGTACCTTCCCCTATGAACTCGCTAAAAGAATCCCCCGCACGGCATTCTCTATACTCATCAAGTAACTTCCGTGTTTTTCCAATGTCAACTTTCTCATCTTCTTCCATTATTTCACCTCCAATATTATGTGTTCGCATTTTGTTCTCCTTATTCGTAAACCGAATTGACGAATTATTTAAAATCCCATTCTCCTGTTCGACCATGTGGCAGAAAGGTTTGAATCCACTTCTTTTGATTTTTTCAATTCCATCATTTTCTTCCAATTTTCTTGGCTTTTTTCAATCATTTTCTTTGCTTCTTCAATAGTAATGTTCATTTTGTTTGCTCCGTTTTCTTTGTTAATCATGTTTATAATATACACTAATAAAAGATAGTTGTCAATAGTTTTATGAAGAAAACTTAATTATTTTCAACTATTTCAATCAACTCAAAACGTGCAATTTCTTCGAGGGTCAACTCCCTATCATAAATAACCACATCGTAATATTCAGAAGATTCAAGAACATCAACCAAGCCATTTTTAGGTTGACAACCAATACTAAAAGGTCTGAATTTCATTCCATACTTATAAGTTTTCATTTTTGCTACCTTTACGCCAATGTCAAATGACGTTTAATCGCGTATTTGATTAAAGAATCTTTAATCATGAAAGAACAAATCAAAACACCATTTGTCTTTCTCAGATTATACATGCCATTTACTTCTTTTACTGTTCCGACTTGTCGTTTCTCATTCATTAACTTAATCATATGTATAATATACAATAATAAAGAATAGTTGTCAATAGTAAATCATAAAAAAGATGAGGAAAAGTACTTTTTTCTATTAAAAAAGGGGGTTAAACCCCCTTTTCCCCTCTTAGCGCCATTTTTAGCTCACAATCTTCTTTATCTTCGCAGTTCTCACAATCAAGAAGATTCTCAGCCTCAGCACTCAAATCTGGAATGCTTGATTCCAAAGGATTGCCGGATTCTTTTGTCTTTTCAATCAGCTTTCCGGCAATATCTTCAAGCCGATTCATACCTGCTGACAGGTAAGCAAGAAAGGTGTTCTCGATAAGCAGGAGAACACCTTTGCCGTGTCCTTGTCAGTTTCCCCGACTTCCTCTGCCATTGAGAGTTGTTCCAGAATGTAGATCATGTTGTCTGTCATTTTATTCCTCCTATAGAAATATTGGTGACTAATAAGTCACCACCACCTCATTAAGCCATTCACCACATTTTACTTCCACAAAATGTGTTGGTAGCTCACTCGCATAAACGTAAAACTGAACCTTCTCGCCACTTTCTGTAAGCCCTGAAACTCTGTTATAAAGAACTCCTTCACTTTCAAGAATATCAAGTTCTTCAAGAGTCTCTTCATTTATATCATGAATTTCGCCCTTCACAACACCTTTGGAATTCTTGAAAACTGCTGGATAACCACATTGGGTGTCATATAATGTAGCGCCACTGATTGAGTCTTCCTTGATGAATCTTGAATTACCAAGAATGTAATTATTGATAAAACCTCTTTTTAAAGTACCGTAAGTAAAAATCTTCATTATTTCCTCCTATAAAAATAAGGGTGGAATTGGGGAATTGAACCCCTGTTGCTAATGGCCTTGCATCCCATAATTCCACTTTACCCTGTTTTGCAGGGTGGTTTCATTATTTCCTCCTATAGAAAAATGATAGGAGGTGACATTTAAGTCACCTTGCCCCCAGCAATTTTTGTAAGCTGACCAGCGTATTTCCCGATTTTCTTAAAAGCCTTTTCAAGATGAGCGCCAGACAAATGCTTGCCAGATTTTATCCAGTTGGCATAGTAGCTCATCATATAGGCATCCGGTCCGTTGAAACCAACTCCGTTGTCTTTGTTGGTTTCAGAATTACGCTGTTCAGAATAAGTCTGAAAATTGAAAATCGCTACAATTGCTCTCTCCAGCCACCTTCGATCAGTGGTTACTTTGTTTTTAATTTCCTGTATTTCCATGATTATCTCCTATGCTGAGTAGGGAAGATGTTTTGACATTTCGATTTCAAAAAGATGCTCACTGACTGTCAAACCATCAAGGTTATTTCTTACGTCCAATTTCAATGGATATTCCGTGCCGTTTTTGAACTCGTAAGCCTGTTTTACGTCCTCATAATATCCTTCAAGGTCTTCTTTTGATATTGTATACATGTTTATTTCCTCCTATAGAAATATAGGGAGTTATTAAAACTCCCTGCCCTCTGACTATCTGCATTTACTAATTAGGAATTCTTGGTATGTAATACCGTGTTGACCCGTCTGATTCATCAACAGTTTTTCCCTTTACCTGTCTTCTTGGAGTTATCCACAGCTCCCAATAAGGGTAACTTGATGGGTTCTGAATCTGTGGATGTACATTTAATTGTCCCACCGTAGCGAAAAATTCCTCTTTCGATATCTCTTTCCACCCCGTCATTTTTTATTCCTTCTATAGAAATAGAGGATGCTGATATCAGCATCCTACCCTCCGAGAACTGACCAAATCTGTCGGACTCCCTTCCCTGGGGAAAACTTGTATAAAGTATAAGGCTTCATTTCATGAACTATTGGTGTAGTAGTCACACCAGCATTAAGAGCCGCTTTCAGTAAGATTTCCCGAGTAGAGGCAATCAAATAACCACCTATAGCTTTTTTCATATGACTGAAAACTGCTGGTCTTTTGAAGTTCCTGAAGGCGTACATTGATTTTTCAGTAGTATCAATCACGAGAATAGCATAATTTGAAAGTCTCAATTTGCTGATCTTTTTGAAGCCCTTGGTTATGCCGTTCTTTTCAATGATTCGAAGTAATTTCTCAGAATCACATTCGCTTCTTACTGGAAGATTTACTCTGTCAATGACAACGCCATTATGAATCAGAATGTAGCGTTTATCATCCGACAAATGAGGATGATTATTTATGTTCTCTTCAGGATCGCCGGAAGTGGCAAACCTTGAATGACCAAACATCATATCAGTGGTTACAAGCCTCATTTTAAACTTCTCATTATCAGCCATTTCCGTTGAAGGAATCGAATCTTTTCTGAATGAAAAAGTGTTCTCATTTAGTACACAGTAACCAGAGGCATGTTTGCCTCTTTCCGAAATTCCCTTGAAAGTGCTGACAATCATGCTTACGGCATTAGGTCCAATATTTTCTGCTGTTCTTACATATCCCATTATTCCACACATTTTATTTCCTCCTACAAAAATAAATATAGGAGATTATTTCTAATCTCCTGCCCTCTGGCTACTTGTCTTTCAGGATTTCAATTTCTCCAACACCTTCAAGACCACGTAAAAACTTTACCGGATTCCACCAATCGAGCCTGACAGAGTACATCTGCCGGACTCGTTTTGCTACGCCTCTTGAATAGCTGACCACAGACCGTTTATCAAAGGAATCATTTCTCAGCTTTTTGAGAATCTCAATTGGTGAACCATTGTATTCAGTACCTTGATATTTAGTTAACATCTGCAAGCTCCTTTTTAAATCCGTTATATCTTTTGGTAAGATACGATTTAGTTTCATTGAGAAGTTCAGAAGGAACATACTCAACTCTCTCGCCATTAGAATTACGAGTCTTCATTCCAACGATTCCAAGAACCTGAAGAAAATCTCTCAGGTAGGAAAAATGTTTTACAGAAATAATTCTGTCAGAGCTTATGGATTTTTCCATAATTCTTTGAGTAAGGATGATCCACGCTTTTGCTTTTGCAAACTCAGTGGTTCCGCTATGTTGCCTGAACTCAATAGTTCCACGAAGTGCATAACTTGAAAAGTTAACAACATGGTAGCGGGATTGACGAAGACTAAAAGCCCGAACAGCCGCTGGAGTGGTACGAGAAAGTTGATTAAAAGGAACTAACTTTCCACAGTAACCATTGTGGCGACGAGATTTCGGAAGCAATAAGTCAATATGGTTTTGAGCTAAAGAGTACAATTTGTAAACGTTCACAAATGCTTTGTTTGACATATTGATAGCTTCGTGATGAACATGCATCCCACAGCTTTTGTTGGCAGTACAATATCTTGAAAGTACTGAACAAACTTTCTTTACACTTTCAAGACCATCAAGCCCTGAAAGAACCGGGGAGACGATTTCAAAACCATTGCCTTGAATAGAGGCATCTGGCTTAATCGTCCATACAGAAGTATTATTTCCGTTGGTGGTGTGTGAGTAATAAGTTGAAGTCACATCAATGTTAATTGCTCTCAAGTCTGTAATAACATTGTCTTGGTGACAACCACTTTTCATAATTACTTCAAACTCAATTCCGAATCTTCTACCAGTGAAATCAGTTTTAATTTCCATCATTTCCTTCTACAGAAATATGAATAATTTATTATTGGAAATGATAACGTCAGGACTCTGCCACCTGAATGACTGCATTAACAGTACATTACCGATTGAGGGTAAAATAGTTTGGCACTATTTTAGATTTTCTTATAAACGTCGAAGTTGATTTTTTGGAGGATTTCAAAGTTTTCTTACAAGCCATCGTGTTTGACTTTCATTACAGGGTTTGCGTTCTGATGAACTCACTCGCCCCCTGCCAACCTCTCGGTTGCCTTTGAAAACAAAACTTATAATTTCTTATTAGTTTTGATTTTTTCCTTCTCTGTAGTCTTAAACTCCGTCCTATCGTTGAATGGTTTTTAAAACTTCCTCAACAGGAACTTCTGTTCCTTCGGACTAATTCGTAGACTTTGTTTTTAAAAGATCATTTATTAAATGATTAAAATGTTTTATGTTTTAATCATCTTATAATCATAATATACACTAATTAGAAATAGTTGTCAATAGGTTTAAAGAGAAAAAGACGAAAAAGAGCAAAAAAAGCACTTATTTTGAGGTATTTTAGAGGATTTTTCGAAAAATGACTAAAAACGAGGGGAAATTACCAAGGTTTTGGTCGTATATGTTTTGTGACCACTTTTCCGAGGGCTTCAGTATCATCTGAAAACTTCAGTTTTGATTGAAAACGTATTTGACCACCACTCCCTCCCATGTATAAATCACCAGTTAATAATACACTATAGGTCATATATCCGAGTGTAGCGTCAGAGGTGCTGAGGCTCCATTTTCCAGTTGCGGCATTCTCAACTTTATAATATTTCAACCAGCCACTTTCAACTGCGCTAAAAGCTGTACCAGTTAGACCAGTATCAACTTTAAAAGTAAGTCTTGTTTGCTCTTCGAAAATTGGATTATCAGACATTTCCTTCTCCTGCTATTTCACTCTTTATGGTTTTTTCTATTGTAACTTTTGAGGCTACAATTTTAATAATCAGAACTTTTGACTCAATGACTTCTTCAATACTTACAGAGGATTCTATTTCTATCGTTTCCATATAATCACCTATTACTTTATCAGCCCTACAAGGACACCAACAAAGCCTACAATTAAAGAAGCTATCAATCCATATTTCATGAATTGATTATTGTTTTCAAGTTGCTGAATCTTCTGCTCATAGAAGTCATTTTTCTTTTCTTGAGCTTTCTGATAATCGGAGAATGATTCCTTCAAGTCTTTTAATCCCTTCTCCGATAGTTCCTGCCCCGTTTTCAACAAGCCCAATCCCTTCTCCACTTGCTGAAATCCCGTCTTCAATATCACCAACGTTCCCAATAATTCTTCCTGAAGTGTGTTGGATATCAGTGTTGGCGTTATCAATGTCAGAATCAATAACGCTAATATTATTTTTCGCATCAACAAATCTCCCTACTAAAAATCCGGCAATGAATCCCGCCGAGAATGACAGTCCTATATTCTTTACCTTGTTCCAGAAAGTCACGGTCCGTCACCTTTCGGGGGACCTATAATCTTTTTTTGAATCACGTTAGCTGTAAAATAGAATGCCAATGTTCCTGCCATCGCACTGAAGCAAGCGATAACGAATCCGGTTGCTGTCCCACCGCCACCTTTTATAAACATTATGATTCCGGTAAAAGCCCCGAAGGATTCTAATAACATTACCCATAAGAACGCCCCCCATTTTCTACTCTTCATTTTTCCCATTATATAACCTCTTATACGTCTAATTCATACCAGTGAAATGTTAAATCAATAATATTGGAAGCCGCTGTTGAACGAAACTTAGCAACATAACTTGTGCTTCTTTTCAGTATCCATTCATAGCGTGAGCTTCCACCACCACCAATTCCTTTACTCGCAACTCCTGGGTCCCTACTTGGAATACTTCAAGAGACGGACCTGTAGCAGAAACTATAGGATTGGTAAGAAGGCTTGCCCCTGCGACTTTGCTCGATAATCTATTATTGTTATAAGCTGTTCCACTTGAACCACCTGTAACAGCACTGGATTCATACAGCCCTAAACTTCCAGAACTTGAAGAACTAACAATCACAGAAAGGTGGGTTTCTTTACTAAGATTTGCTGGAACAAGCATAGTAAGATTAAAGTCTTCACCTGAGTTTTTTGTAGCTATCGAATTAAAAGTAAAATGGCAACCTTCATGAATCAGTTCATGGACTGCATCTATAGAACCAAAAAATTGTCCATCCACATGATTTGCGGCTTCGAGAAGTTTTTCTATTTTAAATCCACGTTCGCCCATATTGCTCTCCTTTATGAAGAGCTGTTCTGCTACCTTCTAAGTTTTCTTAGAACAAGGTCTGGACCGCTAATTAAATCCCGGTCCTTGTGGTGTTTTTGAAGTGCTTTTAAGTTCAGTTTTCTCCACTCAACTTTAAAGTTTCTATTTTCATACCACTGTCTCACATAGGCCGCTGTATAAAAATCTATCATCGGAAAAGCGTTAATTACAACATATCGTCCCACCACTGGTGTCACATGTGTGGCTATTCCGACTGGTACTGTCCGTCCAAAGTGTTCCCTTGGAATCTGTGTTATATAGAAGACAGCCATTATATCTGTCTTGCTTTCGTAGTCTGTAACCTCATCAATAAAGAGATATTTATATAAGGAGTCAGCAGTTGTTCTGATATCGTATCCCATTAAATATAAGGGACCACAAACCGTACCGGAACAATCTCCACCAATTAGAGGTGATTCCTTACCACCTTGGTAGACAAGGTTATCAAAGTCACACGCTATCATTTGGAAACGTTCGGAAAGGGTAGAATCTTCCCAACGTGACTCCATAAGTTTTCCATATTCTCTAAAGTTCATAAAGTCCTCGTAAACGTAAAATCTACATTTATATTATCACGCCCTACTGTAAGGTGCAATAGTACACCACCATAAGCAGTCAATGTTCTGAATCTTTCCGTTGAATAATCTATTGTGTATCCATCTTTTTCAATATCATATTCTTTTATACTTTTCAAAAAACAGCCTGTTATGATTCCGATTTTATCACGTATTTTTGGGGTATCATTCACTGAAAGTCCAAGTATAGGATCAAGAGCTTCCATTTTCATTGTGTGTTTGTGTCCTAACCATACAACATCTGAGTCAATATTTTTACGTCTTTCTAAATCTATAGAACCCTTCGAAACTTCGGCTTTTCCCCCCTGTCCGTGATTGTAGAAAATATCAAAGGTTTTTACCCCGCCGGATTTCCCGTTGCTAACTCTGAAAAATTTTTCACGAATGAAGCCCTGATAACCACCCAATTTAATTGGCTTGAGTTTTGGATTTCGTTCTTTATTCAAATAATGAACTATTATTTTTAAAGCGTCTATTCCGTTAAACTTTACCGCACTTACTTCGTGATTTCCGTGTCCAATAACCCTGAGATTATCAGCGTATGGCGTGAGTAAGTCAACAGCCCTATCTATAATCGTATTTACATGAGAATCAACACCAACTGTGTCGCCACTCGCTGTGTAGCGTTTCATGTCCTTTGGTAATATCAAATCAATTACATCACCATTTATATCTATTGTTGCCTCTAACTCTTTTGCCCTGTCGAACTCTTTCGTGAATAATTTCTTGTCAAAATTGGAATGTCCTATATGAATATCTGAAGCCAGATATCTGACAAATTCCTGTCCGATTTTATACTCATTTCTGTATGTATTAACAGTCAAAAAGAACCTCCTGAGATTCTTGAAATTGCACCTAATGCTCCGAGGCCAATTATAAATGCGTTACGTTTCATTCTCGCCCACGCTTCTGGGGTCAATATTAGTTTGCTACCTCCGAATTTGTCATCTAACATAATGCCCAAAAATGCGACAATAAGAGAAATGATAAGTTCTTTCCAATTCGGGAGATATAATTCTGCCCCCTTTATGCCTACTGCGAGAACGTCACTCAGCACAAGAAGGACTAAAACACCTAATAGACTATACATCCAAAGCCTAAAGTTTTGCCAACGTAGTAACCAGAAGTTTTTCACCTTCTCACGCTGAACAAGTTTCTTTTTAGCTGTGACTGTCAAAGCACTCATAAAAAGGCTACCATCAAAGAAATTCCTCCGGCAAGTAAAATACCTCCAAAAGTAATTTCGATGGCAAACCTTCTGTCTATCCTTTTTTCAATAGCTCTGATTTTTATGTCAAAGTTTTCTTCAATGTTATTTACTTTTTCAACAAAGCCATTAAAAACCTTTTCACGGATTTGCATAAGAATTTCTCCGTGTTTTCCCTGAGTCTCTTTTATTTCACCAACGGTCCCTTCAATATTTAAAAACCTTTGATTGCACATTCGGTATTGTGAATCAAACGCTTCCTTAATACTATCAGGGGATGCTTTATCTTTGCCTTCCATTTTCCTTACCCTATATCTGGCCTTTTTTCTTGAACTCTTTTACTCCAAGTTCTTTACTTATTGTCCTTATTTGGTTGTTCAGGGACTTCTTCTTTTATGAAATCAATTTTTAAAAGTATGTCTAATTCTGCTGGTGTTATATCTGGCAAATCATCAAGCGGGATTTGTTCAAACTTAACAGGCGATTCCGCTTCAACAATCTCGTCTAAGTCCTTTATTTTCATATTGGTGTATTCAAGAATACCTTTTTCATCTTCAGGCTTCGGATGCTCTGCATCC
>Ga0075125_10000312_pt1 | contig 21503 bp, 29 predicted proteins | sample AntAceMetag02UKN_FD_69810 | JGI IMG/M metagenome (GOLD analysis project Ga0075125, IMG submission 69810) | Saline lake microbial communities from Ace Lake, Antarctica - Antarctic Ace Lake Metagenome 02UKN | ecosystem: Environmental > Aquatic > Non-marine Saline and Alkaline > Saline | place... | reverse complement strand
CACAGTCTATTATTGCCAATAGTGAGGAAAATGATAGGAACATTGGGTATGATGTAAGCTCTGCAGGATGGGATATGTCACTGTTTCAACAGGTAGGAAACCTTATATCCGCATCAACGGGTTCTGTTATACCTACAGCTGGTCAGCCAAGCACGACACAGAGTGCCCTCGCAGGTGCTGGTGCTGGTGCCGGTTTAGGTATACAAATAGGCTCTGCTGGAGGAGCTCCTGGTATGGCTATAGGAGCAGGCATCGGTGGTGTTGTTGGTGGTGTAGGTGGATTGTTATATAGTATGTAACTCATTGTAACAAATTGGAACAAGGAGGAAGTAAATGGAAAAGAAAAGTGTAGATTTTAATCCTGAGACTAATGCTTGGGACCTTAGCTTTGATGAACCAGATCAGGTTAAAACAGGAGCTGCTAAGACCACTGGCATGAGTCCTCGAGCTAGACAGATCTCAAGCACACTTGGTGGTATAGGTGTAGCCCTTGGACGTGAGGGTTCGCCCGCTCGCAACCTTGGTTTACAAGTACAGAAGACAGCGCAAGCTCAGGCTTATAGTGATCTTACTTCTGATCTTCTTGCGGGTAAGGATATCAGTACACTGGACACAAGCTTGATTGACCCTGATCAAATAGTAAGCGCTCTTGACATACAAGCTAAGGCCACAAAGCAGACAGCTGATATTGGTCAGACAACAGCTGATATTGGTCAGACAACGGCCAGAACGGATCTTATAGATGAGCAGGCTAAATCTATCGCTGGTGAACCGGAGGCAGTAGCTACACAGAATAAGTTTGAGGCTGAGCAGTTAGAGCTAACTCGAACACATCAAGCAGCTTTACAAGAAGCGGTGATTACGAGCCAGGAAGCTCTTGCAGCATCAGGTAATGTTTCGGCTGAGGCTAGAACTAAAGCACAGGTTGATAGCTATATGGCTGTGCTTGAGAAGCGTTTTGGTAAGGAGGAAGGTAGTGAACGTGACCTTGCGCTATTAACCACTCTGATAAACAAAGGTTTGGACTTTAATGACATCAAACGTACAGCAAACAGACTCTTTGGTGGAGCAGTAGCTCTGCCTTCAGGTATCCGGCAGACACCACAAGGTACAGGTGGTGGTGGCTATGATGTTAATGGTGAGCTTGGGGGAGAAAAAGACTTCGTTGGCGACTTTATTACAGATACGCTTGGGGAGGAAAATGCGCAGCTCAAAGAAGAGATAAGTAAACTTAAAAGTCGCCTACATGACCAAACAGTCACAGATTATACCTTCGGTCCTCCCTCTGTTAGGGCACCACTTAGAGGTAAACCAGGTGACAAAAAGGAGTAACCATGCCTTGGAATGATTTTTTAGTTGACGAAAGATTCACAACCTTGCCATCACCAAAGCAACGCTTGGTAGCGAATGATTTCTTTCATGATACTTTTGAAAGTGATCCTCGTTACAAGGAGCTTACAGGTGAACAGAAATTTAAAGTACAGTCTAAGTTTTATGGTACCATTGGGCAGCAACCAGACTCCATAAGTGGCACGGGTCGTAAACCTGATGCTATCATCAATCCCATTAAGCGAGGGGGGTCACTGGTAGCTCGTGGGTTTTTACAGCATATACCTGCAGGACTTTCTACCCTTGTTCGTAAAGAGGATTGGCCACTGATAAACCAGAAAGATATGGAGGACGCATCTCAGTGGTGGAAAGAAAGGTTTGATGAACTGGACAAAAGGATTCCTCGAGCTACAGGTAAGTATACTCACGCACCAACGGGAGCTCTTGAGGCTTTGAATCCGATACGTATATATAACACCTTGGCAGAGAACGTACCACTGATGGCCGGCTTGGGAGCTATCTATGCGGCTAATCCTGCTCTTGGTATAGCTACCATAGGCTTGCTTGAAGGTGGAAATGTTAAGTCTGAGATCTTGGAGTATGAAAAGAAAACGGGTGAAAGAGTCGGACCTGTGGTGAGACGGGGGGCACCCATACTTGTTGGAGCTTTAAATGCTGCCCTTGAAAAAACAGGTCTTGACACTATGCTTTATCCAAGCGGAAAGCGTTCTTTGATGCGTGCTTTAATAGTATCCATGGTTGAAGGTGGCACAGAGACAGCTCAAGATATTACTAGTATCCTTGCTACTACAAATATTAAACCTCAGAACAGAGCACAAATAATAGAGAGACTTAAGCAAAGTTTTTATGCTGGAGTTATCTTAGGATTTGGTGGTGGCACGATATTTAATGGTGAGGAAAATGCAGCTGACCCGATTCCATTAGAAGAAGCTATGGAGCGGACGCCTAACACCTTTGCTCTTACAGGTATGCTTCCACAAATCACCATAGGCCAAGAGGGAGAGGCACAGCAGTTTGTTGGTGATACACAGATCACACCTCTTTCTTATCCTGATGGATGGAAAGACCCTCCAGGAGATCCACCTGATCTCAACGAAACGATAGAGATTGATGACACATTCTTTGAGGGTGTTCCAGAAGATACATCGGAGGACACTGTAATACCAAGTTGGAGAGTTACACCTCTTGTAGCCAAGGCCTATAAGAAACTTAAGCGGGTTGAGACTGGTGTAGCTGCTGCTCATGCTCGTGGACTTGATACTACAAAAGGCGAGGCTTCTAAAGACCAGGCACTAGCAGACTTTGTTGGCTCATGGATAGACGCAAATCCTGATGATACTGAGTTTACAGGTATGCACTCCATGATGAGCTACTTTAAAAACGATGCTCATGAAGCTTGGAAGAGGCATGCTGAGGTGTTGACAAATAAAAGAAACAACCAAAGGGAAGAGTCTCCTGCAACAATGGAGGAGGTGCAACTCGCAACCCCCACAGCCGAAGAGGCTGCTGATGGCGTGATGCCCCTTAAGATAGGCGGTAAGATTACTACTATAGCTTATGTTGATGAAAGTCTTAAGCCCATATCGAATTCTAATACCTCCATGGCACTGTCCAGAGTTGCCACGGCCTTAAGACATGTTTTTTCCTTTGATTCCGCTATGCTTAGTGGAATACAGGAGATCTATATCTTCAATACAGAAGAAGCAAATAAAATGCTGGCAGCTAGGTATCCTAAAAAGACCCTTGAAGAGATAGAAAAACTTGAGGCTTCTTTTAATGGTACAACTATGCGTATTGAATACTATGAACGAAAAGGAAACAACACACAAACAGCAGTAAAAGACATCGCTCATGAATTATCACATCACACCGATTGGTCTTTAGGTACTATCGCAGAACGAGAGACGTTGATAAAGGAGCAAGAACTTCCTTATCTTGAACAACCTGGAGAAGTAAGAGCTCGTGAAAGAGAAGCCCTGTTTGAACGTGGTGCGTCAGGAGACATGCACGGTACCAGTCCTCATCTGGTGTTCCAAGTCCGAGCAGGAGAAACACAGGGAACAAGTCCTACTCCTGATCAAGTCGCAAGGTTGCTAAGTCCCCTTAAGACAAACGGGATTTTTAACAACATCACTCGCAGTCCTAGTCAGCTCTATCGTACAGTGTTTGATGAGGAAACAAATAGCTTCATACAAGAACCTGTTAATGCTATGGTTGATCCTGAGACCGGCGCGCTTTATCTAAGTCCAGGTGTCGAGATGAACACTATAGGTCATGAGGGTGCTGAGGTTATTATCGGGATGCTCGGAGCAGAGAATGCTCTTATCAAGCAGGGTCTGGATATGTTTGGTGGAGATAAAGAAGCCCTGAGTGATGCGATAGGTGAGTATTATGCAGGCACACAGCTCAGTCCTACGATAATGCAGAAACTCGGACAGTGGCTTAGGTTGTTATATGCTGAGTTCAAAGCAACCGTTGGTCTCGATCAGACACAGGGAGATATTGTTTCTCGTATCAATGCTCGGATGCTTGAGGGTAGAGAAGGAGCTTTCACAGGTCGTGGAAACCTGAACATGCAGTTTCAACGTGAGACACAGGTTGCTGCTCGTGAACGTATGACAAGAGCACAGCTTAAGATCATTCAAGACAAGATTAAGAACCCTGCTACACGGGAAAGCGAGAAGCCAAGCTTAAAAAGCAAAGAGATCTCGATACAAAAGATACTCGATGAGGGTAAGTTCGAGTACCAAGCTAAGAAGTGTCCGAACAGTGTTAAGTATGAAAAGCTTAACCTCACACCTGCAGAGCAAATGCTTATAGAAAGGGTGATGGTTGATCACGTCAAGAACAAGACTACTTGGACAGAGGTAGATAAACAGGCAGAGAAGTATCTTAAGAATCTTAACCGAATGACTGCTCTTGTTGCTAAGGCTAAGAAAGGGTTGGCCTTGAATGCGGCAGAGCTTACGGCCTTTGGCATGGTAGCACAACAGGCAACATCAGGTATGGTTGATATGGTTATAAATCCTCAGGCCAGTGAGTCTAATGTACAAGCAAGTCTTGAGAACTATGAGAACATCATATCTTCCTTTGATCGAGCTAAGCATACAGCAGGTGCCTCGCTTGGTGTACTTCGTAGGATGCTTGATAGAGCTCTTGGCCTTGGGCTACAGAAACTCGAACGAGACCTTAGGCCCGAAGAACTTGAGGCTCTGCAAGGTGTTAACAGAGGTGACCCGATGGCAGTCAAAAGGTTCCTTGCCAGTATCCAGACACCTAAATGGAGTGACTATTTCTATAGCTTCTACTATAACTCTATCTTGAGTGGGCCGACTACGCATCTGGTAAACTTTGCTAATAATGCTTTATGGGCTGGTTTTCAAGTTCCACATCGTGCTCTTGTGAGTGGTCTTGACCAAGCATATAGTGGTTACACAGGTAAAACTCAGGAGTACTTCCTTGGAGAAATCATACCCTTCCTTGGTGGAGCTAAAGCCGGCTTTGGTAAGGGAGCAACGACAGCTATGCAGGTTGCTACTACAGGAGAAGCACCTCTCAGGGCAGATACAAAAGCTGAGATTGAAATGGAAGCTGCAAGTAGAGCCTTCGAACGATCACCATCAGCTGTACTGAGGAAGATGGCTCCGTATATTAGTTTCCCTACACGAGCGTTAAGAGCTGCTGATGTGTTTGCTAATACAATAGCTTATGAAGCACAAATCAGAGCACTCGCATATCGTAAAGCTATGCAGACACCTGCGGTTTTGAAAGGGCTGACGATTGAGGAATACATCGAAAAAACAGCTGCTAATCCTACACCGGAAATGATGAGGAGCGCTGCAGACTTTGCACGTTACACAACCTTTACTGATAGAGCAGAAGAGATTACACTTGCGGTGATGAAGACAAGACGTAATATTCCTGGAGCACGGATAGTGGTGCCCTTTATAAACACTGTTTCTAATATCCTTAAGCGCGGAGTCGAAATGACTCCAGGTGTAGGCCTGGCCTATGAGGCAATAAATAGAGGCGGTGAACGTAAGGGACAACCTAATGTAGAGGTAGCGGCTAAGCAGATTGAAGGATTGGTGCTTGCCTTTCTGCTTCTCGGAATGGTAGATGATGATAAACTTACAGGAGAAGTTCCACGGGATCCTGCACGAAGAGATGCTTTCTATCGTGAGGGTAAGATTCCTTGGGCGGTTAAGCTTGGCTCTACGTGGTTCAGCTATCGTCGAATGGAGCCTTTCAATACTGTTCTCGGTAGTGTAGCAGTAACTGCAAACAGAATCAAGGGAGCTAAGGACGAAGACATATCGGATATCCTGATCGGTGTTGGTCACGCTGTAGGGATAAACTTAATGGAGTCTACTTACACAGAGAACATCGTGAACCTGCTTGAGGAGAAGGGCCTGACAAGAACCATACAAAGGTTCCCAAGTTCACTTGTACCCTACAGTGGCTTCTGGCGTTCGATGAACAAGGCGGTTGAGGTGCTTGGTGAGGGCGATGCTAAGGTGTATCAGAACATTGGCTTTACGAGTGCTCTGGCGAGTACCATACCGTGGCCTCTTAACACTCCGCTTAAAGGTCCTGTAAAGACTAATGTATGGGGAGAGGAGATAGCCCTTCCTGGAGGAACCTTCAGACAGTGGCTACCGTTTAAGTGGAGTGAAGCTGGTACGGATAGAGTTGAAAGTGAGCTTGCTAGTCTCGAGGTTTATCCTGGAGCCCCATCGAGAACTTTAACGATTGGAGGTAGACCCTATCCAATGAGTGAGGACTTCTATCGTCAGTACAGTATGTCTTATGGTGCTGCAGGAAAGAAAGCCCTTGATAGACTCGTAAGAGGAAGAGGCTACCAAAGGCTGTCTAGACCAGCTAAGCGTAAAGCTATTAATCGTACTCTTCAGAAGGCTCGAAGTCGGATTCGATCACAGGCTCAACGTCGCATGGCGCAACATCTGAGAGGCGTGAGAAGAACTCGTCGGTAACGTTTTCTATTCCAACAGCGTGAATGACTATGAGGGCTCGAGTTGTTGCATTTAACCCGAGTCCTCTATAGGTTTCAAGGGAGTGGAAAAAGGTTTCTATATCTATATTCATCATAAGCATTAGCTTTTGTACGATCTCTTTCCACTTGATATGATCTACTCCCTCTTGCCCATCAGCAAGCTGAGCCTCTTGTATATACATACAAGTTGTATCATGGTTCTCCAAACAAAAGAAGTCGTGCATTAGGTCTACCAGAAGCAGGAACTGTGGGTCATCCTGCTCCAGGGATAATAGGTCCGATTTTGAGATCAGTCCCTTCTCCAAGAGTTTCTTTAACATTAGCTCCGCTTGCATATTTATCTCCTTTCAAACATTTCACATTCCCGTCTTGATCAAAGGAACAGAATCTTGTTTTGGATAAGGTGGTTAAAATCATTCCGAGTTGCTCATGAGATACATCGTCTTTATATATATCCATCAACTCATGCCCTGCCATCTTACCGTCCTTTGCCTGTATAAGTGTGGCCATAACTCGTGCTTGGATTGCTCCGAGGGGATTTGAACCTATACCATAAAAGGTTTGAGGCATTGTTTTCTCTGTCCAAGTTAGAAGCTCTGTAGCTCGTGTGAAATCTTCTACTGTTATGATCATACTATTAGAACGTGAAGCACTTAAGATCATACATAGTTTAAAGAGCTGTGTTGGTCTACGTTGCAGGTAACCGAGTAGCTTATCCTCTTTAAAGGGTGGGTTCTTCTCTGAGTCCATACGCCATATTGTGTAAGCGTCAATGAACTCTGGTACATAGGTAAAGTGGCCTTTTAAAATATCTATTTGCTCAAGGTCTATCATCAGTTTATCCCTCATGGCTTGAGGTCCTCCAGGAAAGATAACTATCTTCTCCTTGTCTCGAGAGTATACAAACACGATACGACTTGCTATGCCTGTACCGAAAGCCTCTTGAGGCAAGGATCGTTGCAAGCTTGTAGGTGTTGTAGCTCCAAACATATGTACCCAAACATTAGTAGCCTTCTCTTCTCCTCGTCCAAGGGTAGCGTATTTGTATTGTGATCTACAGTCATACCAATCACAGAGCATAGGATACATATCAGGATCATCTTTCAAAAACACCGTAAGCTCAGGACTTATTATTGTAAGCGATGAATGCTGTATCGTTGTTTGTGCTTCAACATCATTCTCTGAGGTCATCGACTTCACAAGAATGTCAACAAGTTTCTGCCGAGAGGTCTCATCACTTGACATGGTGATGCCAAGGTCTGTCATGAAGTCTCGAGCAGGTTTCATTGCCGTGCCTTTACGTGCTGCAGGTGGGCCTACAAGGACGATGTACATATTAGGATAAAAGGTTTCACTTCCCCAAGGAAGGTAACACTTTCTACGAAGAGCCGCACCTACTGTGGCTATAGCTGACCATGTTCGGTAAAGCTTACTTGGCTCGGTGTTATCCGTGTAAGCTAAGAACCCTTCTATCCAATCAGGAAATTTTCGTTCCATACACTTCCCTCATATAGGATGCAAGGTTCTGAGAATCTTTTATCTCTTTACTTTTAAACTCTGTCAGGTCTTTAAGATTAAAACCGAAGGCAAGATCTGCAGGGATAGAAAAGGATCTGCCTCTCCAGGTAAGTTCGGACTCCAAGCTGGCCTTAAGAAGCATCAAAGCATCTGCTACCTTCTGTGCTCCATAGTCAAGAGGGAACTGTAAGATCATTGAGTCATGGACTTGGTTGATGATTTCGATAGGCCCAAAAAGCTCTGGATGGGAGTACATATAAATGATGCCATCAAGGTTAACCTTAGTACCAACCGTGGACTGAGGTATGTAGTCGTATGCGGATTTGAATAGCTCATCGCTCCATCGGTCCAAAAACTTTCTGCGTCTACCATAAAGGTTAGTAAGCGTTCTATCTTTACCAAGTTGGACTTGTACTGTATTATGCCACTGTCGTACACCAGGGTAGATAGCGTGGTATCTTTCCACAATAAAGTTAGCATGGGCCTCCTCCATACCATGTCTAAGCGCGAACTTCTTATAACCGAGTCCATAGTTGAGTCCATGATTAGCAGGCTTTCCAATCTTGTTTCTCTCATGAGGTTGCACTTCGCTTTCATCGATGCCAAGGATAAGAGCGGCTGTTCGTACGTGAATGTCAATGCCCTTAGTGAAAGCTTCCATCATCATAGGTTCATTTGCTATAAAGGCTACAACACGATTCTCTGCCTGTCCAAGGTCAAGCTGTATGAAGGCACAACCTGGGTCTGGAATCATTCTGCGTTTCATTTCAGGTGTCTGGTTCTGTAGATTTCCTCCGGTACCAAAGATAGTTTTGCTTGAGCTGAGTCTATCATTGACTGTTCCGACAGGGTTAAAAGAGCATCGAAGTCTATTATCCGTGTCCAATACGATGTCGTAATAAGTGCTCTTAGCCTTACTAAGTTTCCTGAGACGAAGTAACACAGCTGCTTCTCTTGCTCCTTTTCTTTCGAGACGTGTAAGCGCAAGCTCATCGACAGTAACCGTCGTCTTCTTACCCTTCGGGGTCTTGACCGTTTTGTGGTATGGTGGATAGCCAAGAACTCCATAGAAATACTCCTTCAGTTGTTTCGGACTCTTATGGTTCACTCCTCGTGTGAGGATGTCAAGACACATCTTTACCTTTGCTCCTTGGGTAGCTATGTTAAGCTTACCAAGTTTGAGCTCTGCTGTGTCCTTGACCATGTTATCAAGAACCCTTTCGTAACGAATGATATCTCGCTCTGCTTTATGTGATGCCCTGGCCAAGCCCTCTGTGTCCATCAAGATGCCCCGCTCCTGCATGTAAACAAGGGGCTCTACAAGCTGACGTTTCCATTCATAGATGGGCGTGTTGCCTGTACGCTCAAGTTCTTTCTGCATTGTCTTAGCTGCTTGAAAGCATAGAGCAGAGTCCTTAGCATTATAGAGACGAAAGATTTGCTCAGAACCAAAAGGATTCTTCCAATACATCTTACCTTCATCTTTATAGTAAGGCTCCCCATCACCATATATTGAGGTGACAAAGCCAAGGTTCTTTGGAAAGTCAGGGAACAAGGTGGCCTGAGCTATCATCGTGTCTTGGGCGTTCTTGGTAACGATACCGTAACGCTTGAAGATAAAACCAACATCAAAGACAGCATTGTGTGCCCACTTCTTTACCTTAGGATTCTCAAGAATCTTAGCTATCTTTAACCATAGCTCTGTCTCTTGATCAGGTGTATAGTTATCTTTACCTAAGCTGTAGAAGGGTATGCATAAGGCGTTCAAGGCACTCAGAGCAAAAGATATGTGGCTGACTTGAAGATTCATTACCTCTATATCGAAGGCCACTTCCTCGCTTTCGTTGCATAGGTCTAAGTAGTCTAGGATTTGAGCATAATGGGGTGAATGATGCAAAATCCTTTCCGGTACCATGCGTTCTGGATAAGGCGATTGGTGTAGGATTCTGGCCAGGTCGAAGGCGATGAAGCGTTGGTAAAGAAACTGACGTAAGGCTGCACTTGGATGGATAGTTGGGATGACCTTTCGTCCTGGCAATAAGGTGCTCTCCAAAACGGAACCTCGACGTTTTGTTATTGCCGTGAGGCCTGTAAGAGCATAGAGTGGTACGTTCCCTAACGGCACCAAAACATTCGCGGCACATTGTTCAAGCCTCTCTTTAAGTTGTTCAACATACATCTTGTATCGTTCTGATGTAACCGCACCGCCCTTTTTAAACTCAATAAACTTAGTGATGTCATTGTTCATAGGACGCTCTTGGATGACATTTTCTATCCTACAGGCACTACGTATGATCCCTGCATTGGCAAGAAGGTTATCGAATAGCTTACCACTCTTACCAACAAAGCATTTCTGCCAACGAACCTCATCCTCTCCTGGAGCCTCCCCTATAAAGCAGATACGTGCCTCCATTGGCCCTTCTGTATAAGGTGCTCTACTCATCTCTGTCCTCTATGTTATGTGTTTTAGGTAATTGAATAGCTACTACTTGATGCCATCCTATAACATAACCTACAATGGCCATGAGTGAGCCAAGAAAAGCTCCTCCGATGGTCATACCTGCTATGAAGGCAAGCATGTTATATCCAAAGTCAGGTAACATACTACCTCCTCCCTAAAATAAAACCACAGATCACTAATAGCAAACAGGCAGGAATAAATATAAATGAGTCTGTCATGATTCCTCCTTGTCCCAAATTGGGGTAACGTTAGAAACTCATGTATTCTCCTGGAGTACCACCATGAACCTTCACAACATAACCATTACGATGGTTCTCATTGATGTCGAAACCAATAGCCTGCATTCCGAGATTGGAAGTTGCAAGTAAACAGTTACCACTACCAGCAAAAGCGGAGCAAACAAAGTGATGAGGTAAACACATGGCCTGAAGAATCTTCATATAAAGCTCAATAGGTTTCTCATTCGGATGTACCTTGTTTGAACCTGCTATAGCCCTCATATCAAAGACATTATTCATGCCAGGTTTAGCAAGCATAGCGTTGCCCTTGCGAGCATAAAAGAAGGGCTCATAAAGGTTTTTGAAATGTATGTTAGGTGTACGTGTGTTACCTACATTCTTAACCCACATACAGGGAACACCGGTCATCTCAAGTCCTGCTGCTTTCATCCAGTTGAGCATGGGTTGATGCCAAGGTTCAGTAGCGTGCCACATAATGACCCATCCATTAGGACGAAGCACACGCATAACCTCTCGTAAGAGCTTCTTGATGAATGTACCATATTCCTCTTTAGTAAGGGGCTTATCACCACCCATAAGTTCCTTGTCTTCTCGTTTGGAGGTATTAACAACATGACGTAACTCGATGTTATAGGGCGGGTCAATCTCAAAGAAGTCGATGGTGGAGTCAGCCAGTTGCTCAAGGCCTTTGAACGTGTCTATAAGCATATAGCTATCTGTTAACTTCTTACGTGCCTTGTCTTCAGAAGTATTTGCCTTCCTTGTCTCCGCTCTCTTAGCCATCTCTGTTCGTAGCATATCCTCTTTAACACGAGAGTAAGCCTTAGCCGCTTCGTTTTTGTTCTTGGCCTTTTTAAGCTCTGGTAGTTGCTCCATTGCCTCAGCAAGGTCAAGGTCACGACTCAAATTTGTAGGACTTTCTCCAAGCATACGAGCTGTGTCCCTCATAGAATGTCCGGTCTTGGAGCTTCGTTCCTTTACTCCGTGTATGGAAACCTGAAGCCGGTGTATCTCAAGCTTCAAAGCGCATTCTTCTTGGAAGCTCATGGCCTCGCGTTGAAGATTCTCTGCGAGCTCAATGGTGCGACGATCGAACTCATTCTCGATGTAAGGGTAGATGTTACAAGCAATGGAGCTGAAGTTATTGTCTACCATGGCAAGCATTTGATGAGCACGATAACGACGCTCTCCTGCAAGCAAAGTATAGGTTACCTGCTCTGCTTCCTCTCGCAGGTTTTTCATCACCGCTATAGGAGAGATAAGTCCATTCGCACTGATGTCAGCTGCAAGAGCTTCTAAGTCTCCGAAGTCCTCACGGTAACGATTGCCTACAGTTATAACGTCAAGATGTACAATGGACAATGTTTTGCTACTCAGTTCCATCAGTGCCTCCAAAGGCTTCAAGCAGCCCTTCAAGGGCTTCAGTGGACATATTATCAAAAGAGACTTCTTTAGGTGTGGCCTTCTTTGTACTGGCCTTTTTCTTACGTGTAGAGTTCCGTCGTTGCGCTCGAACATCCTTCATTGAAGCCTCGAGCTCCGCATCAGTCATATCCGTGATGCTTGTTTTTAAATCACTTAGTTCCATCAGGCGTATCCTTTTGAAACCCTGAACCAAGACAGCAGGGGCAAATCTTACCCTCTGGTGTATTGCCTTCAAGGATATCTTTGATCTTCATTTGTTGCGTGAATATGAGAGCCATAATCTCTCCAGGGTTTTGCTTGAGTTCTATGACAAGCATCTCTGCTATGGTGTCAAAAAGGTGACCCATATATCCATGAGGAATAAGGTCGGTGAGCTCAGCTTTAACCTCTGCCCGGATGTCAGCGTTTAAACGAGAGCGAGGTTCAATCATAGCTTTTCCTTTATTATTACAGCATAGTCTCTTATGTCGATTAGCTTTTTTGCTATTACTGAAAGATCTATTACCAAAGCATCCAGCTCATTAAAGATCTCTTCACTTCGTTCTCTTACTGTAGGAGTATAACATTCTTTTGCTATGCTTCTGATAACCTTTGTTTCAAGGTTGCCTTCAGACTTAGCTGTGTGCTCAAGTGTTCCAGGTAACACACCCTTTTTCATTTCCTCCACGTCTTGATGGAGCATCTTAAAATCCTTTCTCTAAAAGTTTAAAAGAGAAGGGAGCCGAAGCTCCCCACTCTTAGATATATGTTAAGCTGCTTTTACGGTGAAGGATTTCACATAGTTCTTTTCGGGGAAGCTATCCTGAGCTGCCTGAATACCGACTACTGCCCATCCGGTCTGGCCTTGAAGATCTGCCATCATTACCGGCTGGCTATAGTCAATGTCGAAAGCATCATAGAACTGCTGAATCCGCTGCATTTTTCTGTTCGCCGTCTTCGGGCTGTTCTGACGTTCATCAACTGTTGGGACACCCATGTACAACCAGATGTCGTCAATCTTATCGTTCGAAGGGTCTTCGAGAATCACGACGAGCTGGAACTCACCAGGAGCTTTTTTCTTCTCCTTCATTTCTGCCTTGGCAATACGAAGTTCCTGCTCTTCCCCATCAGGAAGCATTTCTGTTTCGTATACATCATTCATGTTCAGGTCTAACATGCTTGGGGTTTCTGACATCTTGGTACTCCTTGTTAATGTTTATATGTGTGAGGCTGTGCCTCATGGAACTACCGTTCTTTTCCTACTACCATGCATCGGGATGTTTCGTCTTGTCTACCTTGTCGAGCTCCTCCTTTTTTAATGGTGGTGGGACAGTAGAGTAAGCCGTGTCTGGTGCCTTGACCTTTAGATATATAGCTCGCGTTACTCTTATGTCCGTGATAGCATCATGCGCTTTACCCTTCTCTTGGATGTTAAGATGTGCAGCTACAGTGAAGAGCTGAAAATTCTTCATCCGGTGACGAACTTGAGACAGGTGCTCAGATGAAAGCATCATCACACAAACAGGTGGTGCCCAAAAGTAGCTGAAGAAATACTTATCCTTTAGCTTCTTGAACCAGTTTAGCACAAAACCGAAGTCGAACTGTGCATTGTAAGCTACAAAATGCGCCTTGTCATGAGAGTCATAACAGTCAATGTACTTATCAAGAAGCGTCTTGAACTTAGCATGCACTGTTTCAGGCGTCTCGAACTTCCGAATGCTCTCTACTGTATTACCGGTTACCTTAAGAGCCTTAGGGTCAATTGCATCCGTGGCCAGTGGACAAACAAGAAAGTCAAACTCTTGTTTAACCTCACCGTACTGCTCCACGCATCCAGAAAGTTGTATAATGCCGTTCTTGATAGGGTCAAGCCCTGTGGTCTCTACATCAATGAAAACTCTGGTGTTTTTACGTGTCAAGCTACAACTCCCTTCACGAGATAATCTTCAAGGAACTCATGGTCACTGTCATCCATACCAGCTTTACGTATAAGGGCTTTGATGTCTGGCTTCTCATGAGGCAGAAACAAGCCTTCACCCATACGTGTCTTAGCGAAGTAGGTGCTTTCAGGTTTCGTCATCAGATGCCAATCACCCTTAGCAGCTTGGGCAACATAGACCTCACTAAAAAGTGGTGGAATCTGTGCACTGAACTTGCCAGAAAGAAGCAGGCCTGTTGTGGTCTTTCCACTGACCTCATCTTTATCTGTACCGATAAGACCCGTTACGATAACATGACAAGGCAGGTCAAGCAAGCGACCAAGTTCATCAGCTCCCGTCATTTGTTGTACAAGGTAGTCCTGTATCTCAGGAGTTCCTCCAGCCCTTGATGGGCCGTTCTTGCTACCTTTTTTCATGATAGCATACATCATAGACTGTGCCCACCGAGTCGTGCCATCGAGAAAATAGGTTCCGATGTAGTCAAAGAAGTGTTCCTTGCGACGCTTAAGCATCTCCTTTTCCCAATCACGATAGACAAAAGGGTTCTTCCAATCATCACGCTCCCACCGATCATCAACGATAAGTCTGCCCTCGGTCTTCATCTTTCGCAGAGCTCTTAGCTCAAAGCCTTGTGGGTCAAAACTATCTGCGAAGACAGGTTGTGGACAACTGAGGGCAAGGCGTGATTTGCCTGTACCACAATGACCATATACAAGAGCTCGAAGCTTATCAATACGTTCTCGAGCCTCATAACGGTTTCGGATTTCATCTACACGGTTCTTTACCATGAGAAATCCATTACGTCTTTCTGCTTTGTTCACAAGAGACCTCCTTCTCTTTTAATAACTCTATTGTATCACCAAGCAGGGCTTCTCTTATAGTACCATGGTCTGTTACTCTTTGTCCCTTGACTCCTCGAGCATTAATGGATCTTGTAAGCCACTCAATTTCACCTTCATACTCTAAAATACGTAGTATACGTCCACGCATGTTGTCTCCTCCTTACCCCAATTTGGGACAACCATCAATGTTAAGCTCTTATCACTTTTTTAGCCGTTTGCTCTTCGTCTGTTCCACCAAGCTCTGCAGGTCGAGGATCCCAATAGCGTTTCGTATATCCGGGCTGAACTATTTGACAGTCCTCGCGCATAGGGTTAGGCCAGGCTCTACATATATCAGCAAAGGCACAACCGAAATACTTCGTACAACTACGAGTGTTCTTATGGAAGCAAGGCATCACAACAGGAGCTGAAACCTTCTCTTGATCTTCAAGCATCATATCCGTGTCAATCTTAAGAAGCCTCATCCAATAACTGGTAGTGTCAAACCAGTCCTCCATCTGTGGCATGGTACGTCTGATAGGAAAGCGGTCAAAGCGACAGTCGACATCCCCTGCATAAGGCTCACCATTCTTTTTGGTGCGTGGTTGGTTATGAGGCTCGAAACCATTTATATAGATTGCGTCAACTTCTTCACGAGCGTACTGGCTATGAAGAACATGGAGGTAAGTTCCGGTTTGTGTAGCTTGTGCAAAGTCACCATACCATGTTCGACTCATACTCTTAGCCGTCTTGTGCTCGAGAGAAGCATAACCTGCCTCGCCCTTCATCAAGGTGTCCATTCGGAAGTAAAGCTCCATTGGGTCACCTTTTACATCATAGTCAAGGCTTACAACCCCTGCAATCTCCGTTGCCATGATGTCGTAGTTCTTGTGGTCATCAGGATAGGTAGCAACATAGTTTATCAACCCACGCAGGGCATTAGCAGGTGTTTTGACTCCATTGTCTGCATCATACATATCGCTCCAATACTTGCGATAGTGCTTGAGAAAGCAATCATAGGCTTTCAACACGTTCTCTTCCGAATAGCTATTGTTGAGCAACTGCTCCATAGCAAGGTGCCATGCTGTTCCGAACTCAAGATGGATGTTAGGCTCTATGGCATCCCATCCAAGAATGTACTTGAAAAAGTACTGACGTGGGCAGTCAAGGTACTGCTGAATTTTCGTGCTGTCCACAACAGACCACGTTTCATGCGGTTGGATCTTCATCTTCTCTCCTCTCAAAAACTATGGTACGTTTATGATATTCATCGTCCTTGAATACCAACAGGTTAAGCCGTCCATGGCGCAGGGCAAATTGAGCACAAGCGATGCTTAGCATTACGTTTGGGCCTCCCTGCAGAATATAATCAGTGGGCTTTGAACCTTTAATAAAGGGCGCAAAGGTTCGAGCGATCTGTGTAACCTGTAGCTTGTTTATAAACCGTTTTGTCATGTAGCATAGTTCACCAAATTTCTTAGCAGCTGAGTAGTCATGTTGACCATCATTTACTAAGTATACCTTTGATGTCTCTTCTTGTGAGCTCATATTCCGGATCCTCTCCAGGCTGATTTAACATATATAGGTTCTCTTCCTTTCTTATCTGATAGGCTATGATAAGGGCGCAGTTCTTAGCAAAAAGCAACTCGTCTTTTGTTCCCTCACTTTGTTGCCACTGAGGCAGGAGAACAAGCAGGTCACAGAAGCTTAAAATTTCAATATATCCACCAAGATAGTCCGCCTTATCTTCATCAAAATAAGCACTATTTGCGTGAGGGCATATGGTGGAGAAACCTTCTTTCCACCAATTTTGTGCCTCGATCATAGCATTAGCAATATTCACACTGATGTCTATCTTGTCTTTTCCTCTATAAGGCCCACCTATATAGGCTATCATTTCAACCCCTTCTCTTTTATCTTACGTATCAAATCGACCTTGCGTTTGATGGTGCTCTGATCGAAAGAGATGTTTATCATTCTCAAAAGGTTTTGAGCTTCAAGGATAAGCCTACGCTCTCCTGCCGTTAACTCTTTATAGCCAAGCCAGTTGTTCATCAGGGCATGTTGGCCTTTAATCTGGCCTTTTAAGGTGAAGCGAGCTCGTTGGAGCTTCTGAAGCTTTGAAGGCTTCTTGATGGTCTTTTTCTTCTTCTCTTTCTTTTTTTCTTTAACCATTACCCTTCTCCTCAGGATTCGTGTCGAGTATTTGTTCCAGCACAGGATGAAAAGGTATCTTTCGTGCTGTAAGATTTGGGTATTTTATCTTTGCCCATCTTCCTATCAGGGCACGGTTATCGTGCCAGTAGTCTCCCCATAGAATAATGCGCTCTGAGTGGTTAAGACATCCTGCTCCAGCCTTAAAGGTGTTACCCTCAGCGTCTGTAAGGTGGACAGCTCCGAGCATTCCAAGGGGATAACCATCAGCAGAGATTGCCTGTTCCGCTCCAGTTATCTTGTAGTAGTCTACATGGCGAGGCTTATATTTCAGCAGACCTCCACTGCGCTTTGTTTCATACACAGACTCCTTGTTGCGGAGAATAATTCCTTCATATCCCTCCTCTATATACTCACCAAGAACCTCAGACATTTGTGCAAACTTTATGATATTGGTGCGGACAAGTCTGATGTTCTCAGTCCGGACACCTTTAAGAGCTACAAACACCCTTGAGTAACGTTGTAAGAAGGACAACTTAGGATTATCTACACTATCAAACACATGAAAGTTGATGGCCTTATGGTCAGGATGAAGATTGGTAGTTCTACCTACACGAGCTCTTATGTCTTGCACAAGCATACCATGTTTATAAAGCTCTCCGTCCCAATGCTGATGTATGTCCATCAGTTCTGAGAGTTGGCGGTTAATGTGAGGCATCGAAGTAATAACATTTGCCTGGGAAGAAAACAGAACAACGTCACCGTTTGAATCTCTGTAAGCCCTGCACCGGTTACCATCAAATTTAGGTTGACAAGCACACGTGTCTCCTTTCCATTTCTTAAGCTTAGCTTCGCTTAATGGGTGAGCAAGCATTACGCCTTTTCTCAAAGCTCTCCTCCTTCTTCAAGAGCAGCAACAAGAGCATAGAACGCTATGGAGAGAAGTTCTTGCTGACGTTTGTTCGTGCTACGGATTCGTTTAAACTCCTCAAGCTTCTTTCTGATCTGGCTCATTGGAGCACCTACACCAAAATCCTTAGCGTTCCGACAAGCGATCTGTTGAGCGAAGGTTACGTCTGCTTCTTCATGACGTGCCTTGCCCTTTCCATCAGCCACGGTCAATAGCAAATCGGCACACTTTTTCAAAAGCAAAGCATACTGTGATGGAGCAGTTATAAAGACACGATTCTCACTGAGGGTGAATCGTACTAATGCTGAGGGTTCTGGAAAGACGGTAAGTTGTTCTGACATAGTTCTTTTTCTCCTTTTATGAAGAGGTGGGCTGTTGACACCCACCCCTTCTATTCTGTTGGTTGAAAACATTCGAGCTTACAATAAAGCTTAACCCTGTTTGCGAGCTTTGATAGCTGCTGCAATGGCTCTCTTTGTCTCTTCGATCTCTTCATCAGTCATGTCGCCATTAGCGATACGCTGAGCGATAGTCTTCGTCGGGTCAGCAACGATGCCACCGATAGACGCAACACCTGGAATCCAAGCTTCGATCTTTTCTTTGATCTGGTCAACAGGATTACCGGCTTCGTTCAGCAACGCTCTGGCTTTGTTACCGGCGTCAGTGAGACACATCCGAACGAACAGACTGTAGACAACCTGCGCACCGTATTTCTCTTCGGACTCTTTGAGGTCAGCACCGAAGTCGAGGTCGAGAACTACTTCACGAGCGGTCTTGGGGCTTTTGATGATCTTTGTTACAGACATATTGTCTCCTTCTTGTGGTGAGGGTGTTAGGGAGAAAGATTCTCCATTAAGCTTTTGCCTCGGTTTGAGGACTTTCTTTTTGCCTTATGTCAGGAAGTTTTTCAGATCGTAAGATGTCCTTATGAAGTACAGGAACACCTGCAAGCTGTCTTTGGTCTGTGAAGATTTGAATGGCCGTCTTACCCTCCGGAGCTTCAGTAATAACTGCTTGCTCAAGACGATATTGGGACACTTTAAAGCGTGGCATGTTCTCTTCCTTTCCTCTACTCCTTGTTCCAATTTGTGACAAGGATTTCATTTTCGTTTGTATGTATAATATACTTTAGACTATGGCAAATGGCAAGTAGTCTTTTCATGCACCCCGATTATGTTTCGAGTCCTCTATGGTTGTGAGCGTAGACGTGAGCTCCTCAATCTTCCTTTCATAGGCAAAAAGACGTTGGCTTTGGGTTTCTTTAACCTTCTCACCTTTGTTTATCTTAAGGTTCAAAGCTTTTACAAGATCGCGATCACTGAGGTTTTTACATCTCTTACACATGTTAAATCCCCTTTCATATGGATGTTTATAACAAGTAGTCTTTTCAAAAACTTTTGCTATCCTTCTTCAATATAGGTCAAGGCACTTTCCAGATATCCGAAGGCACCTGAAACATCAGAATCTATTTGGTTAATGGTGTCAGAGTCAAACTCAGGATAATCCTCTGCTATCCTGTCAACATCAAACTCAATCAGATCCTTGGCTAAGGTTAAAAGCTCACCAACTGTAGGTTTCGGAATATCCGCTTTAGTCGCAAGTCCTAACATCCTTTTATTTCCTCCGGATTAAGGTCTTCCATCTGTGGGTCAGTCTCAAGAGCCACCTCAAGAGCCGCTTCTATAAAATGCTCACTTGGTGCTACCTCTGCAGTAAAAGTTTTTAGCAAAAGTTCAAGGGCATCAATGGTTTCCTGAGCTTGCTCAAGTCTTTCCTCGATCTCTTTGACTTCGTTACGTGCAACGTCTGCTCTACGTCGAAGCGTGCTATTGGTACTTGCGAGTAGGTCATTCTCACTGTCAAGAAGTCTGTTTTTTTCCGTCAATCGTTTAAGCCGTGCTGGTGCGAAGAACAATAGGTCATTTGCCTCATTTACAGCCTTGAGACTTATCATCTTCAAATCGCCTGAAGCCCCTACGGCGTGGCGACAAATCTGTGTTTCTCTTTCAGTCATTTATCTGTGGTCTCCCTTAACCTTGTAAAAGCGTGACTGGCCAACACCAAGTCGTGAATGATGGATGTTTCTGAACTCCCTTTTTCTTTCTCCTGCTAAGCTCATCATCATAAAGGCAAGCTCATCTTGATTACTGATGACCATTTGCGTGGTGATGCTCCGAAGAGTTGCTCTGGCCTTGGTTTCTGTTACTGTTGCAGGTTGATTCATACGAAACTCCTTTACTTTAAAGGCCATGTGTTACCACAGCCAAGCTGTTTGGTGGTACCTTTTTTGATGTAGCTACAAATGTAACCGATAGGTTTGCCTATTTCTGGTCATACTTTTTCCTCCTCAAGGTTAAAGCTGTTTAGATCTGTTACTCCCTGCTCAGCCATATAAAGAATGGCCTGTTCTTCTGTTTTAAACCTCATAAGGTTATTTACCTTATTAAGTAAATATTCATTACCATTAAGGCTGATACCGTTTATGCTTCTGCTTATTGTAAAAGCCATTTGCTCTCCTCTTTAATAATCAGGTTCTTTCCCGATTGTATAAACAATATAACAACCGCTGTTAAGGTTTACAAGCAGGAAGATAAATGTCTATATAGATACTGTCACGATCTCGACAAAGGGATTGCAGTGGACTGTGAGTTGAAGGTCTTTCCAGTTATACCTGTCAAAGTGTGCGCTGGATTCGGTTTGCCATCGTTTGTCATACTCGTATAGCTTTATCCAACTCTCCCAATCCCAAGCCCATGCGACATACTGTTTCTTGCCGTCTACCACTCGCATAACTGGCTTGGCGTAGAGGGAGTTGAAAGCAGAAACAGGCCATTCCCTGTGATTGTGTGACCAGTCTCCCATACCCATAGATTCCCATTTGTCATTTGTCACTTTCTGCACCGGACATACACGGTTTGCTGCGACGGTGGTGATAACTTCATCATAAATAATATAGGACACTACAGTTTTCATGCGTTCTTCACGAGCACCACTTTTATACTTTACCCATTTACACTTCACGCTCTTGCCGACAGGGAATTGGAGCTTGATCGTTGTAATCTTGCAAGAATCACACTCAATACAGGTATGCCCGTGAGGATCATCTGTAAATGAAACCGTGTCAGGCAAGTATTTGCTACCCATTAGTGGAAATCCACCTCCCTCTGGTGGTTGTTCCCTCAGTGGTCGCACAATCGTCAGTGTCCCGTTCTCGCTGAGCTTAGCGGCTTGGTCTTTGGTTAGTGTGATCATTGGTCGCCACCCTTTCGCGCTATATATGGCCTTATACCATTACCGAAAAAGCCATATCTATCTGTAGTATTTAGCGGAATATCGAAAAGCGGGTATATCGTTTTCCAGATTCTATAATAAGCAACCCTGTCTTGTTTGTGCGGAAGTGCCTCGTAAGCATCCAAGAGAGCGAAAACCTCCTCTATGTTTTTCTGAGGTATGTAAAGTCTTTCTGCTTTCGGCTTTGCTTTCGGCACTGATTTCCAAAATTTCCATTTCATAATCTTACTCCTTTCAAACAGCCATAAACGATATGACCAATAGGGTTAATCCGATGCCGATGATGACGCAAAGAAGTATATTAATTAGGTCATACATCACTGGCCTCCTTACCTCTACACTCAGGGCAAGGTCGTGGTATCCCAGAAATTTCATCTATCCAGCCCATATCACCGCACCTA
>Ga0075125_10000310_pt1 | contig 21523 bp, 19 predicted proteins | sample AntAceMetag02UKN_FD_69810 | JGI IMG/M metagenome (GOLD analysis project Ga0075125, IMG submission 69810) | Saline lake microbial communities from Ace Lake, Antarctica - Antarctic Ace Lake Metagenome 02UKN | ecosystem: Environmental > Aquatic > Non-marine Saline and Alkaline > Saline | place... | reverse complement strand
TTTTTGTAAAATTCAATAGTAAATTTTAATTCCATAAATAATGATATACCGAATTAGATATATTGTCAAGTTTTATTACTGTGGATAACTTGACTTGTTAAATAAGCCATTTAAAATAGGATATTTTAATGATAATATGGTAATTATATAAGGTAATTATAGTAGTATTATACTACAAAAATAAATACTAAGTAAGCGATTTTCTTTTATGGATAAATATAATTCTTGTTTTAATAATGTTTTTGTAGTACAATTAATATAAATATATATATTTAGAAACTTAGGACAATGAAATTAAAAACCTTAAAATCGATTAAAAATTTAAACAACAAAAGAGTTTTAGTTAGAGTTGGTTTTGATTGTCCAATTAAAAATGGGCGAGTAATTGATGATTTAAGAATTCAACAAGCCATGCTTACAATTGAATATCTAACAAAACATAAAGCTAAGGTAATTTTAATTACTCATTTAGGAAGACCAAACGGAAAAAAACAAAAAAAATATAGTTTAGAACCAGTAGCTAAATATTTAAAAAAAGAAATTAAAGATTTTAAATTTATTAAAACACCTCTGGGGCCTAAGTTAAAAGAACAAGTTGAACAGATAAAATCAGGCGAAGTTGTTTTGTTGGAAAATATTCGTTTTTATGACAGGGAAGAAAAAAATTGTTTAAGATTTGCTAAAAAATTAGCTGAATTAGGAGAGATATATGTTAATGAAGCTTTTTCAAATTCTCATCGTTTACATTCTTCAATCAATGCGATTACTAAGTATTTGCCGTCTTACGCTGGTTTTTCTCTTGAGAAAGAAATTAAAGTTCTTTCTTTATTTTTATCAAAACCAAAACATCCTTTAATTGTTTTAATTGGCGGTAAAAAAATTATTACTAAATTAAATGCAGTTAAAAATTTATTAAAATTAGCCGACCATGTTTTAATTGGTGGGGCAGTGGCTAGTAATTTTTTTAAAGCAGCGGGGCATGAGATTGGAAAGTCCTTTTTTGAACCAAAAATGATTAAAACAGTTCAAACTTTATTAAAGAGTAAAAAACTTATTTTACCTTTTGATGTTAAAATTTCCGCCAAAGGCGGATCCGCCTCGGGCGGAAAAACAAAGAAAAGAAATCTAAATCTTAATATTGGAGATTTAAATAATCTGTCTAAAGATTTTGAGATTTTAGACATTGGTTCAAAAACGATAAAAATGTTTGAAAAATATATTAAAAGTGCTAAAATGATAATCTGGAACGGACCAATGGGCTATTTTGAAAATAAAGCCTTTTCTCAGGGAACCAGTTTAATTACCAAAGCGGTTTTAAAAAATAAGGGACAAGTAGTCATTGGAGGAGGAGGTACAATTGTTTCTCTTAAAACTAAAAAACAAAATTTAAAAATAAATAAAAACATTTTTATTTGTACTGGCGGAGGAGCCATGCTAGAGTTTTTATCAGGAAAAGAATTACCAGGAATCAAACCATTAATTGTTAAATAAATTATTAAATATTGAATAAAATAACAATGAATAATCATATCCCAAAAATTAAAAAAGTAGATGCTCGTGAAATATTAGATTCACGAGGAAATCCCACTATCGAGGTTAAATTAACTTTAGATAATGGTTTACAGGCAAAAGCAGGCGTGCCTTCAGGGGCTTCAACTGGAAAACATGAAGCCTTGGAATTAAGAGATAATGATATTACTCGTTTTTCAAGTAAAGGAGTATTAAAAGCTTGCCGTAATGTAGAAAGAATAATTTCTTCAGCTATTATTGGTCAAGAGCCCAATCCTAAAATAATTGATAAAATGATGATTGAATTAGATGGAACCAAGAATAAGAATAAATTAGGAGCAAACGCAATTTTAGGAGTTTCTTTGGCCGTGGCCAGATTAGCAGCCTTAATTAAAAATCTTCCTTTGTATAAATATATTAGAGAAGAATATGAATTAGACAGGGTTAGAGATGAATATGTTTTACCCACACCAATGTTTAATATTATTAATGGAGGAAAGCATTCTGATTCAGGATTAGATGTTCAAGAATTTATGGTTATCCCGGCTGGAAAAACAAGTTTTAGAAAAAAAGTCCAATTAGGAGCGGAAATGTTTAGTGCTTTAAGAGAAACTTTGAAAAGTCGTGGTTTGAGTTTTGCCGTTGGAGATGAAGGTGGTTTTGCTCCTAAACTTAAAAAAACAGAAAAAGTTTTTGACCTTTTAGTAACTATTACTGAATTTACTAAACATCGCTTGGGAACAGAAACATTTTTTGGCTTAGACGTAGCCGCTTCTGTTTTCTATAAAGAAGAAATAAATAAATATTTATTTGAAGGCAAAAAAAGAAGTGGTGATGAGATGCTAAAAATTTATTACAAGTGGTTTAAAAATTACCCTTTAATTTTAATTGAAGATCCTTTTGCCGAAGATGACTGGACTATGTGGCCAAAATTAACAGCCAAAATTAATGCTTTAGGTTCAAAATTAGTCGTGGGTGATGATATTTTTACCACTAATGTAGAGCGCTTTAAAAAAGGAATTCAGCTAAAAGCAGCTAACTCAATTTTAATTAAATTAAATCAAATAGGAACTTTAACAGAAACGATTGATTGTATTAATCTAGCGCGTAAAAATGATCATCAGGTTGTTATTTCTCATCGTTCCGGGGAAACCAATGATGATTTTATTGCTGATTTAGCCGTTGCGGTTAATGCGGATTTTATTAAAGCTGGGGCACCTAGCAGGGGAGAAAGAGTGGCGAAATATAATCGTTTAATGGAGATTGAACAGGAATTGTTCCATATTTCTTAGTCTTAGCGGCTGGAAAGAGAATAATATATATTTTTATGGCTAAAATTAAACAAATTTTTGCTTCGGAAATTTTAAATTCACGAGGCGAACCAACAATTCAAACAAAAATAGCTTTAGATAATGGTTTGAGCGCTAAAGCCACAGTTCCAGTTGGAACGTCTAAAGGAAGACATGAAGCAATAGATTTACGCGACCATAATCCTTTACGTTATAACGGACAAGGCGTTTTAAAAGCATGCAAGAATATTCAGGACATCATTGCTCCAGCATTAATTGGTGTAGATATTTCGGAACAGACAAAAATAGACGAAATCATGATTGGTTTAGATATCACACCTAACAAATTTAATTTAGGAGCTAATGCGGTTTTAAGCGTGTCTTTTGCTTGTTGTCGGGTTGGTGCTATAAGTAGTAATTTACCATTATATAAATACATTAGAAAAAAGTACAATACAGAAGATTTTGTTGATTATAAATTGCCAATACCTATATTTAATATGATTAATGGAGGCAAACATTCGGATGACAGATTTGAAATTCAGGAATTTAATGTTATTCCTTTTAATGATTTACCTTTTAAAGAAAAATTTCGTACTGGTGTGGAAATTTTTCATTTACTTAAGAATGTTATTAAAGCCAGATATGGTTATTTTGCTACAGTCGGAGATGAGGGCGGATTTACTCCAATCATCACCCAAAATAAAGAGGCCTTGGATTTACTTCAAGAATCCGTTAATAATTCTTCTTATAAATTAGGAGAGGAAATTTTATTTGGGCTTGATGTTGCGGCCGACGGATTTTATAACACACAAGAACGTAAATATATTATTAAGGGAAAAAAAAATACTACTAATGACATGATTAATTTATATAAAGAATGGGTTAATAAATATCCCTTGGCTATTATTGAAGATGGTTTAGCCCAGGATTCTTGGTTACAATGGAAAGAACTAAAGAAAATTCTTTTAGGTATTAACCCAGAGTTTTTAATTGTTGGTGATAATTTATTTACCACAAGTATAACTCTTCTTAAAAGAGGTATACTGAATAATTCTGCTAATACTATTTCTATTAAAGCTAATCAAGTCGGCACTTTAAGCGAAACAATTAAATGTATTAATTTTGCTCGTAGAGCTGGATACAAGATTATTATTTCTCATCGTTCCGGGGAAACCAATGATGATTTTATTGCTGATTTAGCCGTTGCGGTTAATGCGGATTTTATTAAAGCTGGAGCGCCAAATAGAGGTGAAAGAGTGGCAAAATATAATCGTTTAATGGAAATTGAAGAAGAACTTGGATTTGTCAGCACTAAGGAGTAAGCGCTGTCGCGCGGAGCTTGAATTTCCAAGCTCGCCCCAGATAAAAGCTTTGCTTTCGCCTGAGGGCTCGCTAAAAAATATAAATATGTCTGAAAAATTAGAAGACAAAAAACAATCAGTTATTTTAATTATTCTTGATGGTTGGGGAATTGCTCCCCCTAACAAGGGTAATGCTATTGATTTGGCTCAGACGCCATTTTTTGATTCTTTACTTAAGAAATATTCACATACTCAACTTTGCGCTCATGGTCAGCGTGTTGGTCTACCCAAAGATCAACCAGGCAATTCAGAAGCCGGCCATTTAAATTTAGGAGCGGGTCGGGTCATCAAAGATGATGCCGTCTATATTACAGAAGGGATTAAAGACGGAACTTTTTTCAAAAATCCAGCTTTCCTTGAAGGAATATTACATTTAAAAAAGAACAGATCAAAAATTCATTTAATGGGATTAGTTACAGAAGAAAGCAGTGCTCATTCTTCGCCTGAACACTGGTTAGCCATGATTAGATTTTTAGATGACCAAGGAGTTAAAAAAGTTTTTTTACATCTTTTTACTGATGGGCGTGATTCTTCCCAGCATGGAGCAATTCAGATTTTACAAAGATTTAAAAAAGAGGTAAAGAATAATCATCACCAGTCTAATAATAGAATTGAAGTTAAAATTGCCAGTATTGTTGGTCGTTTTTATGCCATGGACCGCACTAAAAAATGGGAAAGAGTTGAAAAAGCTTATGATTTACTTACTGTTGCCAAGGGTGAAAAAGCTAATAGCGGAGAAGAGGCCATTACTCAGGCATATAATCGAAAACAAACAGATGAGTTTATTAGTCCAACTGTTATTGTTGATGATAAGAAAAAACCATTAGCCATGATTAATGATAATGATTTAGTTATCTTTATGAACCTTCGTTCAGACCGGGCCAGGGAATTAACCAAAGCCTTTGTTCAAAAAGAATTTAACAAGAAAAATCCAGGGTCATTTAGAAGAGAAAGATGGCCCAAAAATTTATTTTTTATTGCCTTAACTGATTTTGGTCCCGATTTAGACAGTATTAGGACGGCTTATCCTTCTAGGGAAATAAAAAACAGTTTGCCAGTGGTTCTTGACGGGATTGAGCAATTTTATATTGCGGAAACGGAAAAATATGCTCACGTCACTTTTTTCTTTAATGGAGGTTATGACCATCCCGTGGCCGGAGAGCAAAGAGTCCAGATTCCTTCGGTTAATGTTATTAGTTATGATTCAGAACCAAAAATGAGTGCGAATAAAATTTGTAAAAGAGTCTTGCAAGAAATTGATAATGAAAAACCAGATTTTATAATGATTAACTTTTGCAATCCAGATATGCTGGGGCACACGGGAAATCTACAAGCGACTATTCAAGGAGTAGAATATCTTGATAAAAAATTAACTGAGTTGATTAAAGTTGCTAAAAAAGAAAAATACCTTACTATTATTACGGCCGACCATGGCAATGCCGAGCAAATGATTAATTTAAAAACAGGAGAAATTGAGACCACGCATACAATTAATCCAGTTCCTTTTATTTTAGTTTCTCCCAAAGATAAAAAATTTAAATTAAAAAAGGGCGGAAAATTAGCAGATGTTGCTCCTACTATTTTAGATTTAATGCATATTAAAAAGCCCAAAGAAATGACAAGGGACTCTTTAATAGAATAAAATTAATGAATAATATATTACCAAAAGTACAACCAGTTGTTTTAATTATCCTAGATGGTTTTGGGATGGCTCCACCCAGTCAGGGGAACGCCGTGGCTTTAGCCAAAAAACCAATTTTTGATAAATTAACAATGCTTTATCCAACCATGACTCTTCAGGCTTCTGGAGAAGCAGTTGGTTTATCCTGGGGTGAACCAGGCAATTCAGAAGTTGGTCATTTAAGTTTAGGCTCTGGGAAAATAGTTTGGCAAAATTTAGCTAGAATCACCCAAGCAATTACAGAAGGTAGTTTTTTTAATAACCAAGCCTTTTTAAAGGCAATAGCCCATGTTAAGAAAAACAAATCAACCTTGCATTTAATGGGGCTGGTTTCTAATGGTTCTGTTCATTCTTCAAATAACCATTTATATGCTTTGTTAGAAATTCTTGCTAAAAATAAACTAAAAGACGTGGCTATTCATGCTTTTTTAGATGGGCGAGACACTCCTCGTGATAGTGGCCATGGTTTTATAAATGATTTACAACAAAGAATTAAAGATATTGGTTTGGGTCAAATTGCTACTTTATCAGGAAGATTTTGGGCAATGGACCGAGACAATCATTGGGAAAGAGTGGAACAATCTTATTTAGCCATGACCAAGGGTTTGGCTGAAAAGGAATATAAAGATCCTTTACAAGCGATTGACGATTCTTATAAAAATGAAATTTATGACGAAGAATTTAAACCAGTCGTTATTGTTAATAAAAAAGGGGAAGCTAGGGCTAAAATTAAAGAGAATGATGCCGTTATCTTTTTTAATTTTCGTTCAGACCGGGCCAGGGAGATAACCAAAGCTTTTGTTTCAAAAAACTTCAAAGGGTTTGCCCGAGATAAGATAAAGAATTTATTTTTTGTCACCATGACAGAATATGAAAAAGATTTACCAGTGGAAATAGCTTTTTCTCCAGAAATTATTACTACTTGTTTAGCAAAAATATTAAGTGAAAATTCTTTAGGACAAATGCACGTTGCTGAAACTGAAAAATACGCTCACGTTACGTTTTTCTTTAATGGGGGACAAGAGACGGTTTATCCTAAAGAAAAAAGAATTTTAATTCCTTCTCCTCGGATTGCTTCTTATACCCAAAAACCAGAAATGTCTGCTGTTGAAGTAGCTCATCAAGTCCTTTGGGGAATTGGCAGTCAACAATATCAATTTATTGTGGTCAATTTTGCCAATCCTGATATGCTCGGTCATACTGGAGACGTCCAAGCCGCTATTAAAGGAATAGAAACCTTGGATGAACTTCTGGGTCAGATTATAGATTTAACCTTAAAGGAAAATTGGGTGGCCTTGATTACCGCTGACCATGGTAATGCTGAAGAAATGATTAATTTAAGAAGTGGAGAAATAGATAAAGAACACACGACTAATCCAGTGCCCCTTATTATTGTTGATAAAAACAAAGAGAATAAAAGCCCTTTATCAGTTCCCCCAGATTTAGCTTCAATGACACCAGTGGGTGTTTTAGCAGATATTACCCCGACCATTTTAAAAATTATGAAATTAGACAAGCCCTCAGAGATGACGGGTATTTCCTTAATTTAAAATTAAAAAATAACTTTATGGAAATAAAATATTTTATTCAAAACTTTGTTTTAGATGACAAGAGTAAAAAATTTTTAGAAGAAAAAATTAAAAAATTAGAACATTTTTCAGACAAAATTTGGGAAGCTAAAGTAGATGTAAGTTATAGTCCAGACAGAATAAAAGAGCAGATTTTTAGATTAGAAATTAATTTAAGAATGTCAAACAAAATTTTAAGAGCAGTAATTCGAGCTGAAAATCTGCAAATAGCAATTGATCAGGTAGAAGAAAAATTAAAAAGACAATTAAGAAGATATAAAGGTTTTGGCCAGACGAAAAAACGTTTAACCCAAAAAAGGATAAGAAAGATAAAAGAAGGATAAGAATATTTTAAAAAGAAAAAAGAGCGGTTATAAAACCGCTCTATTCTTTTTATTATTGTCTGTTTTTATTATTGTCCAACCCCCATTAGGTCTCGGACAATTGCTTTGAAGCAAGGTAAGACGATTATGCTGAAATCAGCTGATAATAGTCCATCCCCATTTTTCAATCTTAGAACGAATTTTCTTAATTCTGGATTAAGAACATTGATCTTCCTTTCTACACCAAAGCCGGCTTGATCAAGATTTTGAAGTATCAGCCACATTCGGTCTTGATTGTCTTTAAATTCAACAATAAAGTCCATAGCAATTAACAGGAGCTGAGCAATTGGTATAAACTGGTTAAAAACTTTTTCACTTTCAAAAACTTTTTCTCTATTAATCCAGAGACTAAACAATTCCTCAGATTCCCGAGAGTGATACCTACTAAATCGTCTTAGTAGATAATCAATGGTCGACTCTTTTAAAAATGTTTTAACAAATCTGATAATGATTTGAAAAAAACATACGGTTGGATTTTGCTCAATTTGAAATTTATCAAAAGGCAAAATGTCCATTTTACCAACGTATATATCGTTGATAAAAACTTCATCTCTTCTTATACAGATATTCATTTTAGAACTCCTTTTTTAACCATATTACTTGTTCCATGTTGGTCAGTTCATGGCTTGCACTGTCTTTTTTTAGACAGAAATTAAGAACTATTTTTAGTATGGCAGATTTTTGAAAAAAGTCAATCCCTTGTTTTTTCATTAGAATTTGTTAAATTAATATCATGTCTTTTTTATCTAAAATTTTTGGTGATTCAAATAACAAGGAGTTGAAAAAATTCCAGGTTTTGGTTGATAAAATTAATGCTTTAGAACCAGAATTTGAAAAATTAAATGCCAAAGAATTAAAAAATAAAACAGAGGAATTAAAAAAAGCTTTGACTCAGGGTCAGAGCAAAGAAGATATTTTGCCTCAAGCTTTTGCTTTGGTTAGAAGAGCGGCTCAGATAACATTAAATCAACGGCATTTTGATGTTCAGTTAATTGGAGGAATGGTTTTACATCAAGGCAAGATTGCGGAAATGAAAACAGGGGAGGGAAAGACTTTGGCGGCGACCTTACCAGTATGTTTAAACGCTCTTGACAATAAAGGAGTTCACGTAATTACGGTTAATGATTATTTATCTAAAAGAGATTGTGTCTGGATGGGTCAAATTTATCATATTTTAGGGTTAAGTATAAGTTGTATTGTTCATGATACTGCATTTATTTATGACCCCGACTACCAATCAGATATTAATGAAGAGGAAAGAGACAAAAAAAGGGATGAAATAGGAACCTTTAAAGTAGAAAAAACATATTTAAAACCAATTAGTCGAAAACAGGCTTATCAGGCAGACATTACCTATGGAACCAATAATGAATTTGGTTTTGATTATTTAAGAGATAATATCGTTCATAATTTAAATGATGTTGTTCAAAGAGAACTTAATTATGTTATTGTTGATGAAGTAGATAGTATTTTAATTGATGAGGCGAGAACCCCTTTAATTATATCTGTCCCTGCTGAAGAATCAGCTGACTTGTATTATAAGCTGGATCAAATAGTCAAACATTTAAAATCAGGAGAAGATTATGTGGTTGATGAAAAAACAAGGTCAGTTAGTTTTAGTAAAACAGGCAAAGAAGGGTTTAAGGGAACAATGATAGACTTAAAGGGGCCAGAAAAGATAATTGAAGCTTTAGGAGAAGACCCTTGGACAAATAATAATTTAAGCTTAATTCATCATATTGACGCGGCTTTAAAAGCAAAAACACTTTTTTTAAAGGATCGGGACTATGTGATTAAAGACGGTGAAATAATCATTATTGATGAGTTTACTGGTCGATTAATGGTTGGCCGGAGATATTCTGAAGGTCTTCATCAAGCCATTGAAGCTAAGGAAAAAGTAGCAGTTAAACAAGAATCAAACACATTGGCTACGATTACATTTCAAAACTATTTTCGTTTTTATAAAAAACTTGCTGGAATGACAGGAACGGCTTTAACCGAGGCTGAAGAATTTCATAAAATATATAATTTAGAAGTAGTTGTTGTTCCCACAAATAAACCCATGATTAGGCAGGATACAAATGATAAGATTTATCAAACCAAAGAAGGGAAGCTTAAGGCCATTGTTAAAGAAATTAAAGAATGTAATGAAAAAGGACAACCAATTTTAGTGGGAACCGGAGGATTTAGCATTGGAGAGAAAACTATTGGGGCGATTGAAAAAAATAGAATTATTAAAAATCTTTTAGAAAAAGAAGGCATTAGTTGTCAGGTTTTAGACGCAACTAATCATGAAAAAGAGGGACAAATTATTGCTCAAGCTGGCAAGCTAGGAGCAGTGACTGTGGCTACTAACATGGCTGGTCGAGGAGTTGATATTGTTCTAGGGGGCAATCCAACTGACAAAGAAGAACAAAAAAAGGTTTTAGAATTAGGTGGCTTACATATTATTGGAACAGAAAGACACGAAGCAAGAAGAATTGACAATCAATTAAGAGGGCGAAGCGGAAGACAAGGTGACCCTGGTTCTTCCCATTTTTTTATCTCATTAGAAGATGATTTAATGCGTATTTTTGGTGGGTCACGATTAGCTCCAATAATGAAAAGATTAAAAGTTCCTGAAGACATGCCCATTGAAAGTAAAGTAGTTTCTAATTCTATTGGAGCGGCGCAAAGAAAAATAGAAGGCTTTAATTTTGATACTAGAAAACATCTTTTAGAATATGATGATGTTTTAAACAAACAAAGGGAAACAATTTACCAGCGAAGGCGAAAAGTTTTAAAAATGGACTTAAAAGAATTAAATCAGGAAATTCTTAAAATGATTGAAGAGGAAATAAAAAGAGTGGTTAATTTTCATACAACCAATGAAGATAAACATAATTGGGAGATTAAAGAAATTGTCGAAACAATTAAAAATATTTTTCCAGTTAGTGAAGATTTAGAACAAGAATTAAAAGATAAGTGTAAATCATATCAAGAAAAAGATTTAAAAGAACAAATAACAAAAGATTTAATAAAATTGGCCATTCAATCCTATAATCAAGTTCAAGAAAAAGTTGAAGAAACTAAAAGAGATTGGGATGATCCAGAATTAAACAAAAGTTCTTTAATGGAAAAAATGGCTAAGTCTATTTTATTACAAAGCATTGATCGATATTGGGTTTATCATTTAGAAGAAATAAATAATCTTAAAGGAGGAATTGGCTTAAGGGCTTATGCTCAGCAAGACCCTTTAGTGGCTTACAAGAAAGAATCTTTTAAAAAGTTTCATGATTTAATGCAAGTAATTAATAAACAAGTTGTTTATTCTGTTTATAAAATTGCTTTAATTAAAAACGTTCCTCCCCAACCGAAAAGAAATATAGAATTAAGCGGAGCAAGTAAAACAAGTAAAGAAAATAGAATTATAAATAGACCAAAGGGGGCAAAAAAACCAGGGAGAAACGACCCTTGCCCTTGCGGTTCTGGAAAAAAATATAAAAAATGTTGTTATCCAAAATACGGATAAAAATTAATTATATTATTAATGTAGTTTATCCACAGTTTTGTGATTGATTTTTCTTTAATTTATGTTATCCTGTAATATAAAGTATTACTAAGTATTACAAATAAGAACACCTATATGAGACAAGTTATTAATATTTCTTTGCCAGAAAAAATGGCCAAGATAGTAAAAAAAGAAGTTAAGTCTGGAGATTATGCTTCTGTAAGTGAATTTTTTCGTTATCTTATTAGAGAAAGAAACAATTATAAGTTAGTTGAGGATTTAAAAAAAGATCGTCAGATGTTTGAATTTGGAAAAGGAAAAACTTTACGTTCTTTGCGTGATTTAAGATAAATCAATCTATGAAAATTCTTTATTTGCCAAAGTTTATTAGACAGTATAGAAAATTGCCTTTAAAAATTAAAGATTTAGCTGAAAAAAAAGAAAAAATTTTTCGTAAGAACCCTTTTGATAAAATATTGAATGTTCATAAGCTTCATGGAGAGCTCAATAGTTTTTGGTCGTTTTCAATAGATTATAATTACCGAATTATTTTTGACTTTCAGGACAAAAGCAAAAAGATAGTAAGGTTTTATTTTGTTGGTAAACATGACATTTATTAATAAATAGTTTTATATTAAACAAGAAAATATCTCTTGTCTTTTTTTATATCTTTGTTAAAATATTAAGACATATAAGTAAAACCTTATTTTTTTATGGAAAGAAACAGACTTTGGACAATTTTTACAATAATTATTTTACTCACTTTATTGTGTTTTTTAATTGATTCACCCGTTTTACCAACTTGGGTTCCAGGCCATACATGGTTTTCTAAACAAAATATTCATCTGGGTTTAGATTTACAAGGAGGAACTCAATTGATTTATCAAACCGATACCACAGAAATGCCCGCGGAACAAAGGGCCACTGCCATTGAAGGGGCCCGTGATGTTATTGAGCGTCGAGTAAATGTCTTTGGCGTTGCCGAGCCTATTATTCAGACAACAAAAGCAGGCAAAGGATGGCATTTATTAGTTGAATTACCCGGAGTTAAAGATGTTAATGCAGCGATTAACATGATAGGAGAAACTCCTATTTTAGAATTTAAAGAACAAGGCTTGCCCAGAGAAATTACCACAAGTGAAAGAGAACAGATTAAAAAATATAATCAAGAGGTTTTAATTAAAGCAGAAGGTATTTTAGAACAAGCTTTAAAACCAGGAGCTGATTTTACTGCTCTGGCAAAAGAATATTCAGAAGACACTGGAACTAAAGACAATGGGGGAGACGTAGGTTGGTTTTCCAAAGGAATGTTAGTTCCAGAATTTGAAACAGCTGTTTTTGAAAATTTAGTCATTGATGAAATAACCCCAGAATTAGTTAAAAGTATATTTGGTTATCATATTATTAAAAAAGTTGATGAAAGGATTAAAGAAGATACAGGATTAGAAATAGAAATGGAAAAACCAGAGGGAGTTAAAATAGAAACAGAACCAGTTAAAGAAGTTAGAGCCAGTCATATTTTAATTATGACTCAGTCTGAAGAATTACTTCAACAACAAGTTAATTGGCAATACACGGGCTTAACAGGAAAGCAATTAAAAACTGCTTTTGTTTCATTTGATCCCCAAACCAATGAACCAGAAGTTTCTTTAGAGTTTAATTCAGAAGGAGCCAAATTATTTGGAGAAATTACCAAACGCAATGTTGGTAAACCAGTAGCCATATTTTTAGACAACATTCCTTTAAGCATTCCCATGGTTAATGAAGCAATTCTAAGTGGCAAAGCAGTTATTACTGGAAGTTTTGATTTAATAGAAGCTAAAGAATTATCTCAACGTTTAGCCGCGGGAGCTTTGCCTGTTCCTATTAAATTAATCAGTCAACAAAATATTGGTCCAAGTCTAGGGAAAATTTCAGTTCAAAAAAGTTTTATCGCTGGAGTTTTAGGTTTTTTAATTATTATCTTTTTTATGATTGCTTATTATAAAAAGAGAGGAATAATTGCTGCTCTGGCTTTATGTATTTATGCTTTAATAGTTTTAGCTTTTTTTAAATTAATTCCCGTAACTTTAACTTTAGCTGGTATTGCTGGTTTCGTTATATCTTTAGGAATGGCCGTTGATGCTAACATTTTAATTTTTGAACGCATTAAAGATGAAGAAAAACTAGGCAAGCCAACCATTGCAGCTATTCACGATGGATTTAAACATGCTTGGACAGCCATTCGGGATAGCAATATTACTACTTTGATTGTTTGTTTTATCCTTTATTATTTTGGGAGTGGTTTAGTGCGTGGATTTGGTTTGACATTGGGAATAGGAATTTTAGTAAGTATGTTTACGGCTATTGTTGTTACTAAAACATTTTTAGAATTAGCTGTTAAAGATTAAAATATGTTTGATTTTGTTTTTCATAAAAAAAAGTTTTTTACTATCTCAGGGATTCTTTTATTAATCTCTATTTTATCTTTAATTATTTTTGGTTTAAAACCGGGGATTGATTTTACCGGAGGGACCATGCTGGAAATAGAATATCAAGAAACAAGCTTGACTAATAATGAAATTAAAGATGTTTTCTCAAATCTTGATTTAGGAGATATTAAAATTCAGTCAACTGGAGAAAAAGGTTACGTGATTCGATTAAAAGAAATAGATGAAATAACTCATCAACAAATATTAAAATTATTAGAATATCCAGAAGAAAAAAAATTTGTATCAATTGGTCCAGTTATTGGTAAAGAATTAACCCAAAAAGCTAAATGGTCTATTGGATTATCTTTAATTGCGATTATTTTTTATGTTGCTTGGGCTTTTCGCAAGTTGTCTAAAATTTCTGGTAAAGGTGAATCTTGGCGCTATGGCATCGGAGCATTATTAGCTCTTTTTCATGACGTGATTATTCTTTTGGGCTTTTTCTCTATTTTAGGTGCTTTTTGGGGAGTAGAAATTAGCACGAATTTTATTACGGCTGTTTTAATTGTGTTAGGTTATTCAGTTAATGACACGATTGTTATTTATGACCGGATTAGAGAAAACTTGTTAGTTTATCGTTTTAAGGATATGGCTAAGACAATTAACTTAAGTCTAAATGAAACCATTGTGCGGTCTTTAAACACCTCTTTTACCACCCTTTTTGCTTTGTTAGCGATTTATTTGTTTGGGGGGGCATCAATTAAATACTTTATTTTAGCCATGATGGTTGGCGTTGGGATTGGGACCTGGTCTTCTATTGCTATTGCCAGTCAACTATTACTTTTTAAAAGGAAGAAATAATTAGTTTTAAAAATATGAAAGTTGCTTTAATCCATGATTTTTTAACCCAGTATGGAGGAGCGGAAAAAGTTTTGGAATCTTTTCATGAAATTTGGCCTCAAGCGCCAATTTTTACTTTATTTTATAACAAAAAAGCAATGAAGGATAAATTTGCTGATTGTGATATTAGGGTTTCACCAATTCAGAATTTACCTTTTGGAGCAAAAAAATATCGTTGGTATTTACCTTTAATGCCCAGCGCCATTGAAAGGTTTAATTTAAAAGAATATGATTTAGTGATTTCAGATTGTTCAGCTTATGCTAAAGGAGTAATTACTCATCCTCATACTTGTCATCTTTCTTATATTCATACTCCGACTCGCTATTTATGGTCTGATTCTCATGAATATATAGATTCTTTAAAAGGAGGAGAAAAATTAATGAGCAAGTTTGCCGCTCCTTTTTTAACTCAATTAAGGATTTGGGATAAATTAGCCGCTCAAAGACCAGATGCTTTAATTGCTAATTCTAAATTTGTGGCCAAAAGAATTAAGCATTATTATGAAAAGGAAAGCATTGTTATTTATCCACCAGTAGAAATAGATAATTTTAAAATAAGCAAAAAAATTGATAATTATTTCTTAGTGGTTTCTCGTTTGCGGCCTTATAAAAGAGTAGACTTGGCTATTAAAGCCTTTAATAACTTAAAAATGCCTTTAAAGATTATTGGCGGAGGAGACAGAAAGGGACTGGAAAAGATAGCGGGGCCAAATATTGAATTTTTAGGCTTTGTTTCTGATAAAGAAAAAGCTGAATATTTATCTCATTGCCAAGCTTTGATTCATCCTCAAGAAGAAGATTTTGGTATTACCGCAATTGAAGCAATGGCTTGTGGTCGCCCGGTTATTGCCTATCAGTCAGGGGGAGTCTCTGAAACAATTATTGACAATCAAACCGGAATGTTATTTAAAGAACAAACCTGGGAAAGTTTAGCGGAAAAAGTAATTAAATTTAATCTAAAAGATTTTGATCCAGAAAAAATCAGAAAGCATGCCCTAGGTTTTAGTAAAGATAGATTTAAAAAAGAAATTTTAGATTTTGTGAATTCTTATGTTCAAAAAGGTAGATAAATTACAAAAAACAGTAATGGGTGGAGCAATGATTATTGCTCTTTTTTCAATACTAAGTCGTATCCTTGGTCTTTTAAGAGACCGTTTTTTAAGTAGTACTTTTGGAGCCGGTCAAGTTTTAGACGCTTATTACGCCGCTTTTCGTTTGCCAGATTTAATTTTCAATACCTTGGTTTTAGGAGCTCTTTCTTCCGCTTTTATTCCAATTTTTATTAAATATTGGCGCAAAGACAAAGAAGAGGCTTGGCAAATTACTAATGGAGTAATGAATTTATTATTTTTAATTGTTTTTGTTTTTTCAATTTTGTTTTTTTGTTTAGCTCCTATAATTGTTGATTACATGGTCCCGGGTTTTAATATGGAAACAAAGGCTCTTACAATTACTTTGACTAGAATTATGCTTTTAGGGACATTGTTTTTTACTTTAAGCAATGTGGCTGGAAGCGTTTTAAATTCTTTTAGAAAATTTTTAGCCTATAGTCTGGCTCCAATTATGTATAATTTGGGTATTATTTTTGGTATTTTAGTTTTAGTTCCGAAAACCAGTTTAGGTTACGCTGGCTTAGGATGGGGAGTGGCTTTGGGAGCTTTACTTCATTTTTTAATTCAATTACCAGCCTTGAGAAAAACTGGGTTTCGTTGGAAACCAATTTTTATTTTTAAGCATCCAGCCATTAAAAAAATTAGTATTTTAATGTTGCCCCGTTGTTTTGGATTGGCTATTTCCCAGTTTAATTTTATTGTTACCACTTTAATTGCCTCAGGAATTACAATTGGGGCTGTAGCCATCTATAATTTAGCTTTTAATTTAATTAATTTTCCTGTAAGTATTTTTGGCATTTCATTAGCCATTTCTATTTTCCCATTACTTAGTAAAAACTTTGCCGAAGGAGATAAAAAATCTTTTGTTAAATATTTTTCCAGGACAATTCGCCGCATCCTTTATTTTATTATTCCTACCACTATTTTGTTTTTTGCCCTTAGAGCCCAAATTGTTCGTTTAGTCTTAGGGGCAGGAGTTTTTTCCTGGCGGGACACTGTTTTAACGGCTCAGACCTTAGGTTGGTTTTCTGTTTCTCTTTTTGCTCAAAGTTTAATTCCTATTTTTGCCAAAGCTTTTTATGCTACTCAAAATACAAAGACCCCGGTTAAAATTGCAATTATTGCTTTTATAGTTAATATTATCGGTTGCTTAATTTTAGGAAATTTATTTGGCATTGGTGGTTTAGCCTTAGCTTTTTCAATAGCTTCTATTGTTAATTTTGGTTTACTTTATATTTATTTTAATAAAAAAATATATCCTTTACCGAACCGAGAAATTATTTTTTCTATTCTAAGGATTGTTGGTTTATCAATAGTCATGGTTGCAATTATACAAGGAATTAAATATTTAATCGGGCCTTTGGTTAATATGCAGACTTTTATGGGGGTATTTATTCAAACGCTGGCCGTAGTTTTAGGGGCGATATTCTTTTATCTTGGGGCAACTTTAGCTTTTAAATTTGAAGAAGTAGAGGTTATTACCCAATATGTTTTAAAAAAAATTAAGGATAAAAAGGCATTGCAATTTATTAAAAAAATAATAAATTAAAATAGCCTAATATTTAGATAAATATGTCAAACTTAAAAATTAGAAATTTTTGTATTATTTCTCATATTGATCACGGGAAATCAACCCTGGCTGATCGTTTCTTAGAATTGACCAAAACTATTACTAAAGAAAAAATGCAGCCCCAATATCTTGATCGTTTACCATTAGAAAGAGAAAGAGGAATTACCATTAAACTCCAATCAGTAACCATGCACTATACTTTAAATAATCAGAAATATATTTTAAATTTAATTGATACGCCAGGTCATGTTGATTTTTCCTATGAAGTTTCCCGTTCTTTAGCCGCAGTGGAAGGAGCTCTTCTTTTGGTTGATGCTAGTCAAGGTATTCAAGCCCAAACATTAGCTAATCTTTATTTAGCCCAAGAACAAGGTTTAAAAATTATTCCTGTAATTAACAAGATTGATTTATTAGGAATTGATTTGGAAAATATTAAAAAAGAAATGGTTAATTTATTAAAAGTTAAACCAGAGGAAATCATTTGTGTTTCAGCCAAGAAAGGAACTAACGTAGAAACAATTTTACCAGCTATTATTGAGAAAATTCCAGCTCCTCAAAACAATTCTAATCAACCATTACAAGCATTGATTTTTGATTCATGTTTTGACGACTACAAAGGAGTTATTGCTTTTGTCCGTATTTTTAATGGTTCATTAAAGGCGGATCAGAAAATTAAATTTTTAGCGACTAACATCGAAACAATAGTTTTAGAGGTAGGTATTTTTAATCCAGATTTTAAAAAACAAAAATATTTAGAAGCAGGACAAATAGGATATATTATTACTGGATTAAAAGACATTGAAAAATGTCGGGTCGGGGATACGATTGCCTTGACTGGTCAAGAGTCTAAAAGTTTGCCTGGTTATCGAGAACCACAATCAATGGTTTTTGCCGGTCTTTATTTAAAACAAGGAGGCCAGCCGCAAAAATTACGTCAGGCTTTGATTAAATTAAAGCTAAATGACGCTAGTTTGGTTTTTGAACCAGAACATTCTATGGCTTTGGGCTTTGGTTTTCGCACTGGCTTTTTAGGCCTTTTACATTTAGATATTGTTCAAGAAAGACTAAAAAGAGAATATGATTTAGACTTAGTTATTACTTCTCCTAGTGTGGCTCATCAAATTTGGTTAAAAGGGCAAAAAGAAGTAAAGACAATTCACTCTCCAAGCGAATTTCCAGACCCTAGTCAAATAGATAAAGTTGAAGAACCTTTAATGAAATTGGCTATTATTACTCCTCAAGAATATTTAGGGGCAGTAATGGACTTGTTAAATGCTGCTCCGCAAGGAGCCAAACCAAGGACTAATTTTGTTTCTCTAGAATATATTGGAGAAGAATCTTCAAATTCACAAACCAGAGTAATTATTCATTGTGAAATGCCCCTGGCTTTGCTTTTGGTTGATTTTTATGATAAGCTAAAAAGCGTTAGTAGGGGATATGCTTCATATAGTTATCAATTTTTAAAGTATTATCCAACAGAAATAGTTAAATTAGATATTTTAGTTGCTGGGGAAAAAGTTGAACAATTAGCTACTTTAGTATACAAAGATTGGTCTTATCCGGCTGGAAGGAAAATTGTTCAAGCTTTAAAACATATTTTACCGCGTCAGATGTTTGAGGTAAAAGTTCAGGCGGCTATTGGGGGAAAAATTATTGCCGCTGAAAAAATTGCTCCAATGAGAAAAGACGTCACGGCTAAACTATATGGAGGAGACGTAACCAGAAAAAGAAAGCTTTTAGAAAAACAAAAAAAAGGAAAGAAAAAAATGATGAAATTAGGAAAGGTTAATATTCCTCCGGAAGCTTATTTAGCGATTATGAAAAGATAAAATAATGAAAAAGAATTCAATTTTTAAAAAAATATTTTCTTCCAAACCTTTAACATATTTATTAGTTCTACTTTTACTTTTTGCTTTTATATCTTTAGGACGAGAAATTAATCGTCAAATTCATTTAAGAGGGGAGTTGGTTAGTTTACAAGGCCAAGCGATTAGTTTAGAAACAGAGAATCAAAGGCTTTTAGATGAATTAGAAAAAATACAGACAGATTTTTTTAAAGAAAAAGCAGCTAGAGAAAAAATGGGCTTGCGTAAAATAGGAGAGAGAATGATTGTTATTGTTTCTTCGGATAATCTAGAACAGGAAAAAGAGTCAAATTTAAAATATTTTAGTAAAAAGATTTATAACTTTAAGGCCTGGTGGGATCAATTTTTTTCCAAAGAGGATAATTTAGAAAAAGAATAAATTGAAAAATAATTATTAAGATAATTAATAAGAATGGATTACGTATTTTTAAAATGGCTTAATAGTTTTGCTGGACAATGGGAATGGTTAGATATTTTAGGTCTTATTTGTGCTGAATATTTAATTTTTGCCATCCCTTTGATTATTGTTCTTATTTACTTTTTTTCTAAAAATAGAAAAAAAACATTATCAATTATTTTAAAAATTGTTTTAGCCTTAACTTTGGTTTATGCTTTAACCTATTTAATTAGTATAATTGTCGCTCGGCCCAGACCTTTTGTTAATAATAATGAAATTTATCAATTAACTAAATTATTTGCCAAACCAACTGATTTTTCTTTTCCGTCTTATCATACCGCAACGGTTTTTGTTTTTGCTTTTGTTGTTTTGCTTGATTGGAAAAAATTTGGTATAATTTTATTAATTCCAGCTTTGATTGTTGGTCTGGCTCGAATTTTTGCTGGAATTCATTATCCAATAGATATTTTAGGTGGAATTTTAACAGCTTTTATCGGGGTGGTTTTAATTAATTTTATTTTAAAATATTTTAAATATGGAAACACTTAAACAATTGTTAGCTAAACCAGAACGCTTGGCCCCGGGTCATCGTACTTGTCAGGGATGTGCTATGCCCATTATTGTTCGTTCTGTTTTAAGGGCGACTGATAAGCCAGTTGTTATTGCCAACGCTACTAGTTGTTTAGAAGTGACAACTACTCTTTATCCTCAAAGTTCATGGAAAGTGCCTTGGATTCATAGTCTTTTTGAAAACGCTCCGCCTACCATGAGCGGGGTTATTGCTGTTTATGAGCAATTAAAAAGAAAAAAAAAGATTAAAGAAGATGTTAAATTTATTGTTTTTGGAGGAGATGGTTCAACCTATGACATTGGGTTACAGTCTTTATCAGGGGCATGGGAAAGGAGAGATAATTTTTTATATGTTTGTTATGATAATGAGGCTTATCAAAACACGGGTAATCAACGTTCTTCTGCTACTCCTTTGGGAGCGATAACCACTACCACGCCTTTGGGAAAATTTTATAAGGGGAAATTAAAATCAAGAAAGAATATTATGAAAATAGCCGAAGCTCATGAATTGCCTTATTTAGCTCAGGCCGGGGTTCATAATTGGGTTGATTTACACCAAAAAGCAAAAAAAGCAATAGAAATTAACGGACCCACTTTTTTAAATGTTTTATCTCCTTGTGTTGCTGGTTGGAAATATGATTCTTCTTTAACCATTGAAATTGCTAAGTTAGCAACTGAAACTTGTTTTTGGCCTTTGTATGAAATAGAAGATGGAAAATACAGATTAAATTATAAGCCAGCTAAAAAATTGCCAATTAAAGAATTTATAAAAAGCCAAGGGAGGCTTAAACATTTGTTAGAACCAAAAAATAAAAATATTCTAGATAATTTACAATCAGAAGTTGATAGACGTTGGACTGATTTATTAAAAAGAGTAGAAAAAAATTAAAATATAAACATAGATAACAATAAAACTAGATGATGGTCATCTAGTTTTTGTCTTCTTTGATTAAATAGCAGGAGCGGGAATTGAACCCGCGACACGTGGCTTATGAGTCCACTGCTCTACCACTGAGCTATCCTGCCATGGTTGCGGGGGTAGGACTCGAACCTACAACCTCCAGGTTATGGGCCTGGCGAGCTGCCAATTGCTCTACCCCGCGTTATTATTAAAGTGTTTTTATTATATAATAAAATTAGAAAAAATACAAGAGCTCTTTGTAGAAATAAAAAATGCCTGGGGAGGGACTCGAACCCTCATGGAGAAAACTCCACACGATTTTGAGTCGTGCGCGTATACCAATTCCGCCACCCAGGCACATTTTTAACAGAAATTATCTTAAAATTAAAATACCTTAATTTATATACAATAAATATTTAATTTCAAGGTTCTGCGAGCAGAGCGAGCAGGTTCTTATAATTAAATTACATTATTATTTATATAATGAAATATTTAATTTCAAGGTTCTGCGAG